>Ga0209226_10001326_pt1 | contig 11332 bp, 8 predicted proteins | sample BarGraNGADG00212_2_FD_184497 | JGI IMG/M metagenome (GOLD analysis project Ga0209226, IMG submission 184497) | Arctic peat soil microbial communities from Barrow, Alaska, USA - Barrow Graham LP Ref core NGADG0011-212 (SPAdes) (version 2) | ecosystem: Environmental > Terrestrial > Soil > Wetlands...
GATTTAAGTTAAACAAAGTTTTTACCAGGGACGAAAGCCAGAAAGACTAAATAAGTGCAAAAGGAAACGGAATAAATAGCGATGCGGCTTTATGCCGTAGTCTTTTGCGTGTGAAGGCTGTTTGAGCGCAAGGCCATCGTTTTAGGACTTATGGCTAACTTTGTAAAAAACTTGTTTATAGACGTGAGCCTTGGGCGAACACCACTTCTGAATTACAATTTTAGCGAGTGCCATTGTACCGCTCAAATTATCGCATTAGCGCTGTAAAGGGTTTAGAACACGAAGAAGCTTTATCAGCTTCGAGGCTTCCGCAGAGAAGCGAAGCCCGTAACATAGCGATCGCGGGAATAGATAAATAATGTGACCAAAGAGAACATCTTTTCCCGTGGAATACCCGACATTTAAATAAATAAAATAGATATAATAAAACAAATAATTAAAACATACTGAATATATATAATATAATAAATAATCTATTAATATCCTGAAATATAGCTACATCTGACAAACCCCTGAGAAAGGAAACGGGCTCTGCAGGAATGCAATCCGACAGTGCCAAAACAAGGGGCTATACAAATGCAGCGAGACAATAGAAGCAGCCCCGAAAAGGCTGCTTCTTATATTAAACTAAACCTAAACTAAACCAATAAACCTAATTCAAAACTACATACTGAGAGACTATATTAGACCAATCCCCACTATTATCCTTAACCCTAACCTTTATCAGCTTCTGTCCTGCAGTACCAAATATGTATCGTATCTTACTCAGCGTAGAGCTAAACGTATAGTTCTGCAGCGTGTACTCGTACTCTACTATTTTACCGTTAAATCTTGCATCCATATCATGCGAGGCCGTTGCATCTACCTCATATTCGTAGGGGCTTGAAACACCTATTTTTTTTACGGTAAATGAAGCAACCGGGGCAATATTCCGGAATACCGTAAAAGAAATAGAAAACTCCGCCGATGCCCCGAAAGAATCTTTCGCTAGTAGGGAAAAGAGGCTTTGCCCCTGGGTAAGCCCAGTAAAGGTAATCAATTCGCTACCGATGTTAACCAGAGCCTTTCCCTGTTCCTGAATAGCCAGAAGTGGAATTTTCTCTTCATCACTAATGAAATAATACAAAGAGTAGGGTTCCCCAATTTTAAGAGAATCATTAAAAGTATTACCTGTAAGCTCCACGCCATTCTTAACAAGTGAAAGTGAAGGAGTTTTATTAATCTCTACAAAGTAATCCTTTCGGTTATCGCACGAGGTAAAAAAGAGCTGAACAAACAGGGCAAAGGTTATCGTAATGTATTTTACTCTATTCATTGCTTTATGATTTTAATATTTTTCTTAGTTTCCTGTGCCCCATTGACCTCTAAGAAATAAATACCCGATTTAAGCTGGCTAAAATCAATAGAAACACTCTCTTCATTGAAGGTAAAAGACTGGATAAGATTTCCATTTATGGTGAAAACTTTAATGGTTCTAATCCTTTCACTACTGCTTAAGTAAAGCTTTTCGGTCACCGGAATGGGGTAATAAGAAAATGTTACGTTTTTACCAGTTTCAATGCCGGTAATGTCATTAAATACACTAATCACATCGCTGAGTAGTAGTGAATCCAAGCATCCACCAGGACTAATCACATTCAACTTAACATCGAACTTCTTCGAATTTGCTCCATCAAGAGAATTGTAGTAATGAACCGGGTTTTCTTCATAAATAATATCCCCCTCAAAGAAGTTCCAGGCAAAGCTCTTAGCGTTAATGCTGGTACTAGTAAATTTAACGGCATTACCTAAGGCAACGGTAGAAATATCATGCGTGAAACCAGCATGTACCTTATCCACAATAAGGGATATCTCGGCAGGATCACTGAAACATCCTTGCCCATTAAGCGCTTTCAGGTAATACTTTTTATCTGAAGTTAAGTTTGCCACATTTATTTTAGTGCCGTCCTGAAGGTAGGCCAGAGAGTTATCGTACCATTTATAACTAATATACACCGGGTTAACCACGCTAAGGGGAAAACTAGAACCCCTGCAATAAATACTTTTCGCATCAGTTACAGGAATAGCGAGGGGTTGGTATACCGTAATCTTAACAGTATTTGAAAACGAAGTGTTACTGCCACTTGTTACCTCTCTGCGAAAGTATGTATCGCCAGTAAGCACCCCGGGTTGAAGAAAGGATCCTACCTCTCCCTCTATATATGTCCAATTAGTATTGTTTAAAGATTTCATCCACTTAAAGCTGAACTGGCCAGTTCCTCCGGAAGGGTTGGAACTTAATATGGCGTCCGGGGTGGTTCTGAAACATATCGTTTGGTCCACAGCAATGCTCCCAGGTACAAGTTGATTGGTGACTGAAATAATAACTATATTGGTGTAGCCACTGCTGCTACTGCATGAAGCATCTGTTACCAGAATCCTGTACTTTGTAGTTGCAGCCAGGCTGCCAGGCTGGTACTCGCTCAGAGTGGCCCCGGGAATATTAAACCAATCGGTCCCGTTCTCAGATTTTTGCCACTGATAAATATACGATCCGGATCCACCTGAAGCAGGTACGCTTGATGATATAAGAAAGGGCACCACTGAGAAGAAGATTGTTTGATTAGAACCTATCGTACCATAGAAAAAATCAGCACGAACGGTAATCTTTACAGTATTTGTGTAACCATTCCCACAGGAAGCATCTGTTACGTTCCTTCGGTAATATGTGCTCTGGGATAGACTACCCGGCTGATATGTTTCCTCAAAAGCTCCTGAAATGGCATTAAAATCAGTACCATTCAAAGAACTCTCCCAAAAATAAGAATAACCCCCCATCCCTCCCGAAGGGCTGGTACTGCTTAATAATGCCGGGGCTGTGTTTATACAAATAGTTTGAACAGATCCGATTGAGCCAACTAAAAAGACAGGCTTAACAGTAATTGTTACAGTATTATTATAACCATTGCCACACGCAGCGTCAGTTACTTTTCTACGGTAGTATGTGGTAATTATTAAGGCTGGAGGTTGATAAGAAACACCTGTAGCTCCTGTTATAATACTCCAATCAGTATTATTAAGAGAGCTTTCCCAAACATAAGAGTATGATCCCTGTCCTCCTGATGGAGCCGCAGAATTTGTAAGAATAGCCGGAGTGACTCCGTTACAAATAGTTTGACTACTGCCTATAGACCCTATAGAAAAGGCTGGCCGTACTGTAACCGTTACTGTATTTGTATATAGGGAATTACAATTAGCATCTATAACTCTTTTTCTGAAGTATGTTTTTTGAGGTAAGGCACCTGGTTGATAAGAAACAAGATTAGCTCCGGGGATAGTGTTCCAGTTAGAGTTATCAAGAGAGCTTTCCCAGGCGTAAGTATAGGAGTTTGATGCTCCCGAAGGGTTTAACAAGGTCGCTATAATAGCCGGAGTATCATTATAGCAAATTGCCTGGTCGTTCCCAATAGATCCACTTGATAAATTAGTCCGTACATCAATTGTTATCGGGCTGGTGTAAACCGTTCCACAGGAATTTATAATTGCTTTATGATAATATGTTTTAGAAGTTAATGCAGGGGGCTGGTAATTCTGTCCGGTCGAAGATCCTGTGGCCACGGACCAATTTGAAGCATCCGCAGAGCTGTACCACTGGTAAGTGTTCGATCCGATACCCCCAGTTTCAATTGTGGTGACAGTTATAATACTTGGAGTAGCACCATAACAGATCAGCTGGTTAGACCCAATACTTCCAGGGGTTAAGTCATTGTTACCGTGAATTTGAACTGAATTTGTATATGTCTGGCCACAGCTGCCATCTATAGTTAATCTTCTGTAATAACGGTATCCAATAATAAAAGAAGGTTGATAGTTCCTGCCTGTTGCTCCTGTTATTGGACTCCAGCTTGCATTATCTGGAGAACTGTACCACTGGTAGCCATAATTAGGATAAGAGCTCCCTCCTGTTGGAGCTGTAGTTTCTACAATTACACCGGGAGTAACATTATAGCAAACATCCTGATTACTTCCAATTGCTCCTATAGTAAGAGCATGGTAAACGTACTTTGTTACAGGATTACTGATATCACTACAACTTTGCTCAGTTGAACTAACAATCCTCCTGTACAATGTAGTTTGATTAATGTAAGGAGGCTGGTAATAAATGCCTGTAGCCCCGGAGATATCGGTCCAACTACCAGATGTGGTTTTATTTTGCCATTGAACGCTATAAGAAGAAGATACTAATGAAATGTTTGATATATTCTGCGGCGTTCCTCCAACATTACATATAACTTCGTCTGACCCAATAGAATTACTTGTAACACCGACAATTTTTAATACTTCATATGCACCATAGGTATAACCTGTACACATATCAACAATGTCATAAGTAAGTACCCAATTCCCTGTTACATTAAATAGCCCACCAGGTAATGTATAATGGCCGTCCTGAGGACCATCAACGGTTATCATAGAATTAGTGATCGTTAAAGCCGTTGACGCATCAGGTCTTTTTATAATTATATCAGAATAATAACTATATTCATCACACCATCCATATTCATCACAGCTATACATCCAATTGGGGTTTATGCGTATAGTAATAGCAGATGGATAATTAACACATAGCAACTTTATTGAAGGAGAACCAAAATCATATAGGTACTGTTGATTAGAAGTACAAGTCTGACCAAAAGAATAATTGTTTGACAGAAAAACAATTATTAAACTGAAGGGAAGAATATGTAATAACTTTTTCATAGTCTAGAAGTTATAATTTATTCCAAATCTTATGATGAAACTGGCCTTCCCAACTTTGCTTAGCTGGAAGAAACGTTGATCCAAATCGAGGTTAAACATTATCTTATTGGTCGCGTAGTACTCCGCGCAAAGACCGATATTCTCCCCAACAAAGAACTGGCTCACCTTCTTATCCAGTACTGAATTACTTAAGAATTCAACTCCCGAAAGGATCCCGCCCTTTGCGCTTAAAAAAAAGTTTTCTCCCAGGGTATAGAAATTATAAATAAGTTCAGGGTTTACATAAATAATTGAAGCTTTGCTTATAGCAAAATCAACCCTTTCAAAGTCAATACTTCCACGATAAGCGAAATAATTATTCTTATACAGGGTAATCCTTGAAGAAACATTGAAACCATTTTTTACATAGCCTCCGTCAAGGCCGATGGCCTTACTCCCCTCCACGTGGATCAGCTGAGCACTCGTGGAAGCTGAAATCAGCAAAAGGGCCAACACAAGTTTATTTTTCATCGGATAAAAGTTTTTGTTCAAAGACTTTGACGTTCAGCATTTTTTCACCCGGAATATTGATGATCGGGCTGCGGGTTCCCTTTAGCTCCCGAATCTGAATTACAAGAGATCCGCTGTGACTTCCGGTGAAACGTTCTATAACGTATCCAAGCTCTGCCTTTTGATAGGCAGTAACAACCTTTACCGGGGATTCAAATTCAATTTTCATGCGCTGTTCGATCTTGGCCTCGTTCTTTTTCATGCCCCTGCGCTTTCCCTCCACTACCTTAAAGTAGATACCATCAATGTTATAGTCACTGCCTGTGTTGTTAATTATAATGAGCTTGAAGTATGTAAAATTGTCGTCATTCTTTATGTTGGCAACCTGAAAGGTCATTCCATTCTCAACTGTTCCAATTGAACTATATTCTATCTTATCAGAAAGCACACTGTTAAGGCGCTCTTTCATCTTTGCATTATGATTCTCCACGGTAACAACCTCCTTCATTTTTATTTCATCATTTTTTTTAACCTCCTCCCTGGTGTAATCGTAGAATATTTTGGTACTGTCGCCATATTTCAGTCGTCCAAACCAAATCTTTTCGTTATCAAGCTTAACAGTTATAGAAGTTTCAGGTGCCAGGGGATCATTGCCGCGGATAACACAATTTTTACCATTTTGGAAAATATCGTAATACTTATTTTTTTTAACTCCTACTGATGGGTTGTTTCCGACAACAATAAAAACTATAGAATCAGTAAAATTCAGGGTAGCAGTAAAATCTTTGTTTACCTCTATTACACCCATATTTTGGGAAAAAACAGGACTTACTAAAAAAGTAAGTAAAATAGTCAGGTAGATCTTTTTCATGTTACTCTTTTTTAATAAAAACTCTGTAGCCTTTATACAGATTAATTGAGGCTTCCTTCTTTCTAGTCATTGCTTTTATGGTATTGTCCACCGCGTTAGCAGCGATACCAACGCCGGTCCCGGCAGCAATACCAGAGGAAAGCGAAGAAGAAGCTTCATTAGTGGTTTGCCCCATTCCCTCTCTGACTGATTCATTAAGGCTGCCTTCGTAAGCTAACCCCCGGGAGTAGTTTTCATCGAATACAAGTAACCCGGTTACTGGCGTTATATTACCATCGGTATTCATGATCTGGTAAATGTTAATATCGAAAACATTTCTATGCTCTGAAGCTTTCCCGTACAGAATGGAATTTTTTTTGAAAACTGAGCCATCAATAGTGCAATTCTCCAAAAGGAAAAAAACTACAGAAGATTGGTTTTTTATCTTTGTGTCCTCTTCCAGCATAGCAGAAAAAAAAACTCCATTTTTAACATGGGAGTTAGAAGAGTTTTTTTCGTTACTCCCGGAACGATCTGAAACAACGATACCAAACCCTCCTGGATCATCCTCTTTTTGCTCTGTGATTTCGTTTTTTGAACTGACCTTTTTAGTCGCGTTACTAGGAGCCTGAGTTTTCTTTTGAATGTGTCTATTTAAATCAGCTTTAGAAGGATCTTTCTTTTCTTTAGGCTTATTGGGTTCTGACTGGTAGGTTTTAAAATCCACGGCCTCGGATAAATCCTGTTTTTCTTGTGGTTCCTTGTAAGCATTGGCCTTTTTTAAACGGTCATTATACTGCTCTTTTGTTTTATCTTTCTCTACAAGGTCAGGAACGGTAAAATCAACAGCCCTGGACGAGCTACCTTTTTTAGAAAAAACACTTACCCCGTAAATAACCATGATAAGAATAACCACTCCTATTGATCCAAAAAATATTAATTTTTCTTTTTTCATTGTTATTTTATTTCATTGCGGTTAAGCTCTGCAAAGCGTGTGATAAGTAACCCGTGAGGGTTAAGAGGATAGTTACGGCTAACAAAAATTATTAAACCGGTCGTTTCAAAAGAATATCGAACGGTTTGTTCGTCCTGAGTAATAGATAGGGTCGCTTTAACCCGGAAGGAATAAGGCTCCTTATTACCCTGGATCTCGATATTTTCTGGTAGTATCTCGATTGTTTGTTTTATACCGTAATTGGAAACCTTTGTATACCAGCCGTCATTTTTCCTTTTTATATAAAGCTGCTCTATAGAATTATCTCCAAACCACAAAGATTTTTCAAGGCTTTTCTCAATATTAAAAGCATCATACTGATAAAAATAAGTATGGAATTTTTCAAGGTGGTCCTTGATCTCAACCTTTATATTTTCATCTCTTTGCATCCACTTCATTGGGATCACCTCGCCGTTAGTATCGAGAACCAGCACCGTGTTTAACTGCCGCGAGTAAAGGTTATTAATAGAGAAAGCGAATACCAGCGAAGAAACTATAAAGGCAATAGTGAGACCCCAGACAACTGCACGGTTGACAATAAGGGTTTTGTAAATATCTATTTTAGGTTTTTCCATTGTGCTACCTGATTAATTCTTTCATGAAAGGCATTGACACTTTAAAAAGCTTGATTTTGATAATTATGACCAGTATAAGAGCTAAAACAACCATTAATCCTCCCGATATAGCCATATTAGCGGGATCTATAGAAGAAACAGGCGCTATAAGAACAGTCATAGTATCAAAGAGGGTGTTTGCAAAAACAACTACAAAAGCGTAAGGGATAATGACCAGGTAGTAACGAGCATACATCTTGAAGACATTGTATATATAATCTTTCGTTTTATCAAAAATAGAAATGGCAATCATTAGGGGGACAAAAATCTTGATCAGCCCCATGAAAAAATAACGCTCAGCCAGGAAAACCGGGTATATTAAAAAATCCAGGATTTTTAACATGAATTGCGTTATATGGGTGTAAGCTCCTCCTGTCCAACTGGAAGGATTCATCATACTTACAACTTCTCCTATTTTTCTTAAAACACCATCTATTGCTGATTCGTTTGCAGGAGGCGGTGTAACAGGAAATGATGATACAGTAAACATATCAGGTTTATTATTAAAACCTTTTAATGCTTCCGATTCAACCATTGCACAGGCAGAATCAAATACATCCAAAATCTGGGTACTAAAACCAACAAGCAAAAGAAGTCCGAGCATCCTAAAAAGAGTATAAGGGGAAAAACCTTCATCTCCCTCGCTAAAAACCTTACCTGTTTTAGAGAAACTTCTAAAGAAACTTTTCCAAAGTGAAAGAACTAAAATAGAAGCTCCTATAGATTTTGAAATTATAACCAGGTAGCCGAGATCACCTGCGAACATTGATTTATAAACCTTATCTAAATACTCTAATCCCATGATCGTTTACTTAAAAATGCTATTTATATAATTCAGTGTTTTAAGTTGCAACCTTTGATTATCAAGTATTTCAACTTCTATTATTGCTGAATTTATAACTCCAAGATTTTCTCTCAGTTCTTTAAGTGCCTGGTTCATGTTAAGAAGGCGTTCGCCGTCTGTCATTTCGGAGAGATTATCAGTAAGCACAACTGTAAGTGTACTGATGGCGTAGCTTGTCTGGCTGAGTAGCCCCATCATAGATTCGCTTATAATGTGATATTCAGATGGTTCAAAGCAGTTATGTTCATTAACTGTTTTGAGACAGCCAAGTACCCTGGCATATGAATCACTTACCTGGGATAGAGCAAGTTCAAGATTATGATAATTCGCGACCTTCCTGTTTATTTTTCTAAGCTTCTCCGTTGCATCTTTAATCGTCTGTAAACTTTCTTTTTGGGTATTCACCTGTTCGGTAAGTTTTTCAAGCTGTCTTAATCTATCAGCTTTCTCTAAAGCTTCTTTTGTTGCATCTTCAGCATGCCAGGTTGGATCTTTTACGACAACAGTTATACCAGCAGGAACCTGACCTAAAATGTTAATAGAAGATAAAAACAGTAAAACTGTGATTACATTTCTCATTTTAAATATTTTTAATCTTGCTGTATTTTTCGATTGCCTTTTCCATGTCACCAGTTTCTTTATAAAGCTCCATAACCTCGGTGTATTCTTTCCCTTCGGTTTGAAATGCCAGGAGAACCTTTCGAGCTAGTTCCAGACGCATTATATTGCTCTCTGATCCTATCTTGAGTAAAAATTCCGAATATTTTATTTTACCTGTGAAATTGTATTTTATTGATCCAAGCTGGTTCTCATCATGCTCCTTAAGAGAAAGGCGTTCAATGATTTCCTTGTAGCCTTTTTCGTTTTGCATGATATACATTACCTGTGTATTATCGATCATCGAAGCAGAAGCATCGTTTTTGGGAAGCTGGCTTGGAGATTGAAGCACAATGCCAATAGCTGCTTCCTGTTTCCTGGCCGCCTGATAGAAGTACTCTGCAGATGAAAGCACAGATGGAAATTTTAACATCTTGGCGAATTCATCAAAGAAGATCACCCCTTTAGTGCTTCGATCTTTCCATACAACTTTTTGAACCGCTTCGCTGATCATGTGAAGCATAATGGTAAGAAGTACATGATTATCTTTAATCTCGTCAAGTTCAAAAACGATGAATTTTTTCCCCTCGATCTTGTAACTGTCGTCCGTCTTTGCTTCAAACAAAAACGAGTAAATACCTTTGCCGATAAACTCTGAGGTAATATGTAGAAAGTCCTCTATATCAAAGAATTTTGAATTAAGATCCAGCACTTTCATAATATCCTCTTTGTTACTGTTAATGAATTCATAGAACTGAGGAAAACTATGTTCTTTTTCTACAGATTTATAGTACAGAGTTATGACCTTTCTTAGACTTACGGCTTCATCTTCTTCAGGGAGCCGGTCCCTTTTCCAAAGTTTGAAAACGAACGTTGACAGCTCGTTAATTTTGGTGGCTGAAACGATTTCAGTGTTTTCAACAAAAAAAGGGTTTAGTCCAATACCAACGCCATCCTGGTACTTGATGTAAACTGTATCATCAGGGTATAAAAGGGAAAGCTTTCGGTAACTATCTCCAAGGTCAATGATTACAATACGGATATCATTTTCATAGAACTGCCGGAAGATATGATTTGCAAGTACCGACTTGCCTTCACCGGTTGGTGCTATGATAAAGAAATTACGGGCTTTAATTCTCTTTCGGTCTTCGTCCCAAACATCTTTTTTAACTGGTATATTATATACCCGGTCATTAAAATAAATACCCTTTTCATCATTTTTGTAATTTGTAACGTTCGTGAAGAAACAAAGGCTCTGCTGCAGATCTATCGGAATTATAATATTCGATTTGTCAATGTTGGCTACATTAGCAAAGAAGGAATTAAAGAAAAGGTTCTTTTTATTTGCTCCTATGGGTGCGTAAGGTGTTATATCGAGGTTTTTAAACTCATTGGCCACAATCTGTTCATAGGAGCGGAAATCCGCCTCGTTCTCTGCGTAAAACACTACATTAAAGTGACAGCCTGAAAGAATAATCTTTTCATCCTTGGTAATTGTATCAAGAAATTCACCCAGCATTTCTGCATCTGTTTCATATTCCTTTTTGAATTTTCTTGCTCCGTAAAGCATTGTTCTTTGATCTTCAAGCTTTCCTTTTTCCTGCTTATGATTTCGTATGTATATAATTTGATTATAGATGTGATCAAAGGGTAGGTTTAAACCAAGGTAATCCGCAAAGCCGGTGTGATAAACAAAATCTCCGGCGCTCATTTTTTGATCATAAGAACAGGTTTTAACCGTTTCTCCAAGCTGTTTAAACTGGTTAACTGCAAAAAGTCCTATGAACTTATTGCCAACCCTCATTTTATCTACATCAATCTCGGTGTACCGGTCCTCGTAGAATGAGTTGAAATAGCCAAATTCCAGATATTTATAAACGTCCCCGGTAACCGGATCAAGCTTCAGGTAGCGTGAGTTATTTATATAATCAAAGCAACGCTCGACGCTGACTTCAAATTTCTTTTGCCTCTCGTACTCTTTAAGGTACTCGGCAGTTTTAATGGGCTTTTTAAAAGGGTTTTTAAATCCTTCGTTTATTGTTTTTCCGCTCTCATTAAAAATAAAGAATACGAAAGAATGATGATTGTTATACTCTCTCCCCTGAAAATGCTTTTTCGTTACCTGCTGAAGGAACGTTCTTGAAGGCATCGAGGCTGAATCAAATTTCTTCTTGAGATATAAATCGCATTTATGAATAATGGTT
>Ga0209226_10001327_pt1 | contig 11319 bp, 11 predicted proteins | sample BarGraNGADG00212_2_FD_184497 | JGI IMG/M metagenome (GOLD analysis project Ga0209226, IMG submission 184497) | Arctic peat soil microbial communities from Barrow, Alaska, USA - Barrow Graham LP Ref core NGADG0011-212 (SPAdes) (version 2) | ecosystem: Environmental > Terrestrial > Soil >...
AAGGTTGGCGTGCGAGGTCTGCGTTTCCCGATCCAGGTGCGGGACAAGGCGCGCGCGGTGCAAGACACGGTGGCGACCATCGGCATGTTCGTGGACTTGCCCAAGGAATTCAAAGGGACGCACATGAGCCGCTTCATCGAGGTGCTCAATGCGCACGGCAACGTGATCCACGTCGAGAATATCACCGACATTCTTTATGCGATGCAGGAAAAGTTCCACGCGGCAACGTCGCACCTGGAGATTGAATTCCCGTATTTCATGGTGAAACGGGCGCCGATAACGGGCAAGGAAAGCCTGATGGATTACCTGGCACGGTTCGACGCAGCCGCGTGCCACAAGGAGATTGTCTTCCTGCTGACGGTCCAGGCGAACGTGACGACGCTCTGCCCCTGCTCGAAGGCGATTGCCGCCTACGGCGCCCACAACCAGCGGGGCGAGGTGACTGTGCAAATCCGGTCGCGGAAAGCGGTGTGGATTGAGGATTTGATTGCGATTATTGAAAGCTCGGCCAGCTCGGAGCTGTACGCTCTCTTAAAGCGGCAGGACGAGAAAGCGGTCACGGAGCGGGCTTACGACAACCCGGTGTTCGTGGAGGACCTGGTGCGCAATGTGGCCCTGAAGCTCAACGCGCACCCGGATGTGACGTGGTATAGAGTGGAGGCGGAAAATCAGGAGAGCATTCACAATCACAATGCATACGCTTGTATCGAGAAGGGGTGACGGAAGGGGTCGCGCATCGCGCCGCCCGGGCTGGGCGGGTGGTATAGTGGGGCAGGCGTCCCGCCTGTCGCCCCGGGCGTCTCGCCCGCGGTGGAGGATCTGCGGGCGAGACGCTCTGGCAGGCGGGACGCTTGCCCCACTACTTCGGGGTTCATGGCGGGCCGCCGCAGGCCAAACGGCGGCGGGGCTGGCAAAATGGGGCGGGCTGCGGCCTGCGAATATTTTTGAAGATTGTTATGGAACTTTCGCCTCGCTTTGCTACATTCCTGGGCTCTCAAAGGGAGCCAAGCGCTCCCCCAAGAGCCATTGAAGAGCGGAAATTTGACAGAATCGAGTAGTTTGAGTTGTGAGTAATACGAATAAGTTCATCAAGAAAGCGAAGACGTCCGTTAAGCCGCATGGCTTGGCAAGCGCCGCGGCGATTCTTGGAGCGCCGGGCATCAAGCGGAAGAACGGCGGGGAAGTGAAAGTCAAGCCGCAGTGGGTGAAGTTTTATGTCCGGCTGCTGGAGCTGCGGGATCAACTGACCAGGCAGATGCAAGGCTTGGCCAAAGAATCGGCCCAGGAAATGGCCGGTTACAGCCTCCACATGGCGGATTCCGGCACGGACAACTTCGATCGTGACTTTGCCTTGAGCCTGTTGTCCTCGGACCAGGATGCAATGTACGAAATTGAGGAGGCGCTCAAGCGGATTGAGAAAGACGCCTACGGCATTTGTGAATTGACGGGCAAGCCGATTCCCCGGACGCGCCTGGAGGCGATCCCCTGGACGCGGTTTACGGTTGACGCACAGGGCCAACTGGAGCGTGAAGGCGCCCTGCGCCAACGCCGCCTGGGATCCCTCGGCAGCGTTGACGCCGTCGGCGTTGCCGAAACTGAGCCCGAAGAAGAAGAAGCAGAAGAGAAGCCCAAAGAGAAAGAATAACCATGCCCCGCGAAATCATTACCATCGAATGTACCGAGGCGCGTAAGGAGGGCAAGGCTCCTTCGCGCTACACCACGACGCGGAACAAGAAGCTCAAGACGGAAAAGCTGCAGCTCATGAAGTACAACCGGGCTTTGCGCCGCCACACCCTCCACCGCGAAATCAAATAAGCTCTACCTATGCCACGCAAAACTCGCCCCGACAAACCAAGTAAACGCGGCGCTCACGGACGGTCTTCCTACGGGGAGACCCGCACGCCGCGCCCCAAACCCAAGATTGACTTCACCTGCGACGCGCTGGATTTCAAGAATATCACCCTGTTGCGGCAGTTCGTGACCGACCAGGGACGCATCCTGCCCCGGAAATACACCGGGCTCCCGGCGCACTATCAGCGCCGGCTCAACTGCGCCATCAAGCGCGCGCGGCAGATGTTGCTGATGAAGTAAAAGAAAGAGCCACGCTCGCGCGTGGCTCTTTCGGTTTAGATGGAGACCTAATCGTCTTTAGGTCGCTTCGCCTGTCACCACTTCCCCCAAATGCAGGTATTCTCTGATCTTCCTGCGTTCGTAACGGTGCTTTAGGGGTTTCTTCGGCTGGTTATCCACCTTGCGGAAGGGGTGTTTGGGATTACGAATAGCTTCACTGATAACTTCTAACGATTTGGTCATATCTTGATTTGTTTCTTTGTTCAAGTTTAGCCACGTGTGAAGCGTAACGCCGAGCACTCCTTGGAGGACTCCACTTTGCATTGAAATTGGCGTTGGCCGCTTCAAGCGATTCAAGTATAAGACCATTCACGGGAAAGTCCATTCAAATATTCTTTCGAGGCGGCCTTGGGGACGCCTCGCCGAGGCATCCGTGTTGGGGCGGGAGCGGACGGCTCGGCGAACCGTCCCTACCCTCCTTGCCAAGGCCTCGCGAATGAGCCCCCGCGCTGGTCCTCCGGGCCAGGGGGTGCACCGTTCACCGCCAGCAAAAAGCACCGCAGCGCCATTCGTTTTGTGTGCGGCCGGCCATTAGCCGAAGACCGGCGGTTTCGAAGGCTCTTTGCACCGGCGCAAATTCCCCTTCCAAAATGCCGGCGATGACCAGCACGCCGTCCGCGCGCAGTCGGGCCAAGATCCGTTCCCGTTCGGCCGTCAGCAGGCTGGAAACCAGGTTGGCGCAAACCAGAGAGTATTGCTGCGTGCTGTGGCGGGGCAGTTTGGTCAAATCCTGCTGCCGAAAGCGAATTTTGGCGGCCACCCCGTTCCGACGCGCATTGGCCAGGGCAACGCGGACAGCCTCCGGATCAAAATCAAACGCGTCCACCGGGGTATAGCCGAGCCTGGCGGCGGCGATGGCCAGAATGCCGGACCCGGTGCCGATGTCTAAGCAGGACTGCGATTTGCCGCATCGGCGCCGTGCCACCAGTTGCCGCAGACAAAAGGCCGTCGTCGGATGCCGGCCCGTGCCAAAGCTCAGCCCGGGATCGAGTACCACCACCGCCTGCCCTTTCCGCGGGCGACGCCGGCTCCAGCTCGGCTTGAGCAGCAACGCCGAACCGATCAGCAGCGGCTTAAAGTGCAGCTTCCAGGATTCCGCCCAATCTTCCTTGCGGATGCTCTTTAGCGAGATTTGGCCGCGACCGAGGTTCAGCCCGCTGCTGGCAATCCGTCGAAGGCCCAACGCCAATTCCTTCTGCCTGGCCCGAGACCAGTCTGGCCTGGTCGGAACATACACCGATACCACTGCTATCCCGGTTTCTGCGTCAGTATATGACGAGACCGGTTGGCCGAAGGCGCCTGCGAGCCAATCTGTGACGGCGTCTTCCGCTTCCGGGGCGGTCGTCACGGATATCTTCCAGAGCATGGTTCGTTTCATTGTTTCTCGCAGCCTACGACGCGACTTCCCGCCAGGGGGTGAAGTTGAGCAACTGCAACTCGGCTTTCTCCGGCAGCACCAGGACTTGGGTAAGGCTTGCGTATTCGATTTCAAACACCCCCAGACGCGAGAGCGGCCAGCCGAGCAGAATCGCCAGCAACATGCGGATTATGCCGCCGTGGCAGAAAACCGCCACCGGCTGACCGGGATGGGCAGCCAGGATTTGCCGCAGGCAAGGCTCCACTCGGTCCTGCAGGGTTTCGGCGCATTCGGCATTGGCGATGCCATCGCACTCCAATTGATCGAGCCAGCTAAAGGCGCTGATCCCAAACTTTGCCTGTACTTCCTCCCAGGCCAGTCCGGTCCAGTCCCCGAAATCCACCTCTCGCAAGTCCGGCAGGATGACCGGCTTCGGTGCGCCGTTGAGCAGCACCGGCGCCAGTGTTTGCTGGACGCGTTTCATCGGGCTGGCGTAAATCGCGCTCAACGGCTTCTGGTACAGGCACTTTGCCAGGGCGGCAGCTTGCTCATGGCCGCGCGGCGAAAGGTCCATGTCAATCCGGCCGCCGAACACGCCTTGATAGCTCGCTTCGACTTCCGCATGGCGGATGAGCAGCAAGCGGGTGCCGGAGGGCGCTGCGGGACGAGGCGCGGAGGTGGGGTCTGCAGGGTCGGACGGGTTCACTTGGATGCTTGGATGGCGATTAGTCCACAGGCTGGGCGCTAAGCTGGCCCTTGTTGAGATAAACCGTCCGCGAGGCGCGAGCGGAGGCGTGCGGGTCATGCGTGACCATGATGATGGTCTTGCCGTGCTCGCGGTTTAGCCCCTGGAGCAAGTCCAGGATCTCGTCTCCCGCCTTGCGGTCGAGGTCGCCGGTCGGCTCATCGCACAGCAGCAAGGTGGGATCGGTGACAATCGCGCGGGCGATGCCCACGCGCTGCTGCTCCCCCCCGGAAAGCTGGCGCGGATAATGTTTCGCCCGCTGTGACAGGCCCACGATCGCCAAAGCAGTCGCCACGTGCCGCTTCCGCTGAACTCGGGACAGGTGCGTAAGCAGCAGCGGCAACTCCACATTGCGCTCCGCCGTGAGCACCGGGAGCAGGTTGTAGAGCTGGAAAACGAAGCCGATGTGGCGCGCGCGCCACGCGGCCAGCTTGCGGTCGGACAATTCATCCACGCGCTCGCCCGAGATGCTTACCGTGCCGCGGGTAGGGCGGTCCAGCCCGCCGATCAGGTTCAGCAAGGTGCTCTTGCCCGAACCCGATGGCCCCATCAGCGCCAGGAACTCGCCCGACGGCACTTTCAAATGCAGCTCCTTTAGGACATGAATGTCCTCTGACCCGCGGCGAAAGACCTTCTCTACCCCATCCACGTTCACCAGCGCATGATTAATCGTCTCAGTCATGCCTCAACGGTTTCCTCGCTTTTCGACGACGGCTGCGCCATCCACCAGACCTGCCGGCCCGTCCACAATGACTCTCTCCCCGGCCGCGACGCCAGCGCTGATCACCGCTTCGTCAGAACGCGTCTTGCTCACCGTCACGGCCCGGCGCTCGGCCTTGCCGCTCAGCATGACGAACACCACGTCGCGTCCTCCCTGTTGCTGAACGGCGGCTTTGGGCACGATCACTGTGCGCCCCGCCACCGGCCCGGACCCGCCCGCCTCGCGGAAGGCTACCTTCACACTCATTTCCGGCAGGATGCGCGGATCGAGCTTGTCGAACCCGACGCGCACCTTGACGGTGGACTTCTGCCGATCGGCGGTCGGGATGATCGCAATCACTTTCGAGGGAATCTTCCACTCGGGATACGCGTCGAGCGTCGCCTCGACTGCCTGGCCCGCTGCAACGCGGTTGATGTAGCTTTCATTGACATCAATCTCAATCTCCAGGGATTCCATGTCCACGATGGTGCAAATGCCCGTGCGCGTGAAGCCGCCCCCGGCGGATATAGGTGAAATCATCTCGCCCGGCTGCGCGTTCTTCGAGGTGACAATGCCGGAGAAAGGCGCGCGGATGATGGTGTCGTCCAACTGCTGGTCCCAATAGGCCACCTGCTTTTCGGCGACCACCACATCGGATTGCTGTTGCTCCAGCCTCGCTTTCAGGGCCAGCAGCGCGGCCTCGGCGTGATCATAGTCGGCCTGCGTGGCGATCTTGTTCTTCACCAGGCCGGTCTGGCGCTGCAATTCCTGGTCCGCCTCCCTGATGCGCACGCGTGTCTCGGCGAGCCCATTCGTTGCGGACACCAACTGGGCTTGTGCCAGGCGCAAGCTGGTCTTCACATTCGTATCGTCGAGGCGCGCGAGGACTTGCCCTTCCTGCACTTTCATCCCTTCCTCCACGAGCACCTCGGTAACCTTGCCGGTAACCTTGGACGAAACGGTGGCCTGCCGTCGGGCGGTGACATAGCCCGAGGCATTCAAGACCGTGCGTTCGATGCCGTTGCCGGTGGCCTCGCGCACCAGCACGGTGTGCACCGAGACAGCTCCCGACTGCCTCCGCCACAAGATCACACCCACTGCCAGCACCAAAACGACGATGCCAATCGCCACCGGCCAGAATCGGGACGTTGACTCCGGTTCAGCGCTTCGCTCGATGCGCAGATCATCCAGCGTAGGTTTGGGCGAACTCATAGATAAAGACCGCGCACAGGGAACCGCTTTTTCGCCTCAGGGTCAATTATGGAGTGCCGGACGGCGCGGCGCTGAGGTGCGGGCCGTGAAGTGCAAACGAGCGTATTGAGCGCCGAAATCCGAAGGCCGAAGACCGAAGGCCGAAGGAAGGCCGAAACCCGAAACCCGAGGAAGCCTTGATCTGATGTACTGCGACTCCCCCCGGGCCGCCGTCGCTTCAGACTTTGGCCTGCGGATGCCCCCTTCCTGTCCCGGAGAGCGATTTGTAACCTGGAAAACCTGCCGGTAGCGTTCCAACTGCCCTTGCCCCTCAAAGACGGCTGCTGCGGGCACGGGGTTCGAATTTGGGGCCGTTTCGCACCCCAGGGGAGCCGGGGGATGCGTGCGTCCCCGTGGCACTGGCGGAGGGTCCGCATTACGACGCCCGGGATGTCCAACTGGGACTTGAGCTTGTTTGAACGAAGAAGCGATACACGGGCCGCCGCGTGAGGGCACGCGGCCTACAAACTCCCTGTAGGCCGCGTGGCCTCACGCAGCGTTATCGTTAACCTCTAAAACCAAGCACTCGGGCCACAGCGGCGCCAACACATATAGGTGCATGCCGGGAATTAGCCTTGCCCACGGGTGAGCAGCGTGATGCTCTGCGCGCCGGCCTGCCATTACCGTATGCTCGCCCACATCTAACGCTAAGGGCTCGATATACGCCGTGTTCTCGGGCGCGCAGGCCTCAAGCGGGCCGGACCGGGTGTCTCAGGATCGTCTTGAGCCGTTCCGGTGGGACGCGACATGGATCGGAGAGGTAGATTTCGTGATGCTTGCCAGAGAACTCGATCTGTTTCTTCTCCGCATACTCCTTCATCACTCCGATCGTTTCGCACTCTTTGTCATAAGGCCCGACATGCAGCATCTGCACGCAGAGCCCCTCGGCCAGGGATTCCAGCCCCACCCGCTTCACGTCCTCCCCCTTGTCCCGTTTCAGCAGCACGGCGACCGCTTGGCGGAGATCCGCCTTCTTGATGAAATCCGGGGTCCGGATCAGCAGCTTCCAGAGCCATTGATCTTGAGGCAGCTTCGCGAAGTTCGAGGCCGGCTCGCCCCACCATTGGCCTTCGAGCTTACAGACCGCATAGTCCTGCTGGCCGGCGAACTTCCGGGTCATCTTAATCGTGAACGCCACGCCATAGAGTGCGCCGATGCTCGAGGTGAACAGTTCTCCACCGGGAGCGCCCTGGCCGGAGATGGCCAAATAGGTGGCGGATTTGAGTTCTACCAATGCGGGCTTCTGGGTGGCGGCGTATTCGGCCCTGTGGAGTTTGTAGAGGTCTATCTTCGGTTGCGGTTTCATTTTGGGCTTTTGGTTATGGTTTGCAGCGGTGCATAAATATCCGTAAGCAGGTCTTCGGGTTCGGTGCCTTGCGGGTCATTCAGGTAAACCTCGAAGCATGGCGCGGAGCGGAGCTCGCGCCCGCTCCGGGGCAGCCATTGACCGAGCAGCTTCGTGTAGGTGTCGCCCAGCTTGTGATAGGGGCCAAAGTGGGTTGTCACAGCATAATCGCCGCCCGCAACGACCTGCACTCCGATGTCCCCCTTGGGCACGAAGTCCTCATCCACGCTCACGCAGGCGTCGTTTGTAGTCTTGCAATGTAACCGTTCGCATCGTCCCGTGCCTAATCTTCGCCCGCACTTATACCAAAAGTGCGGTTGGAGCGCTTGATTGTTTTTGCGCTTTTGCGACCCCGCAATGGGCCTTGGCATCTTCAGTCAGGAACCGCGGCCGCCTGACGGTTTTCTGTGACCCGCATGAAACCCGAACCCACGCCGTGATAGGCGGTGAGGAAGTAGGCCAGCACCAGGCCGACCGCTGCGGCCAATCCGCCCCAGAAGAGCGGCCATTGCGTTCCGGACAGTTGGGTGCAGTGGCTGAACCACCAGCCGGTGCTGAGGTAGCCCAGCAGGTTGCCGACGCCGCTGTTCATCAGAGCCAGCAGAGCCTGTGCCCGCGCTCGCCACTGGGTGTCGATGCGTTGGTTAAGGTAAATCTGCGCCGTGATCGAGACCAGCGTGTAGGAACATCCGTGCAGCAGCACGCCGGCGAGGACCCACCCTCTGCCGTTCATTGCGCTCAACGCAAACCGCAGCACGCCGAAACCCAGGCCGCAGGCGAGCACCCATTTCACCCGCCACTTCACCAGCAGGGCGCCAAGGCTGAACATGGCGACGACTTCGGTCACCTGCCCAAGCGTCATCCAGGCGCTGGTGCGTTGCAGGCCAAGCTGGCGCAGGTGCGGTGGAGCATACGGATAAAAGGCCGCGAGCGGAATACAGACCAGGGCCGAAGTGATGAACACGACGCGGTGGTCGGGATTCTTCAAGAGCGTGAGCGCGTCCAAGCCCAGCCGCTCATGCCACGTAAGATGCTCCGCCGATTTGGGCGTTTCAAGCTCCGGCAGAAAGTACGTGAACCCCGCCGCCAGAATCCACATGACAGCGCCGCTGTAGCCAGCCAGGGCGGAGGTGTCGGCGCCGAGCGCGCTGACTACCCAGCAGCCGCTCATCCAGCCCAGCGTGGCCATCGCACGGATAGGGCCAAACTCCTGCTGGCTATCCGCCAGGCGGGCGAAGACGATCGTGGAGGCGATGCTGAAGGTCGGCGACGAACAAAGCGCATGGAGTTGAATCAGCGCGAGCACCAGCCAGGGATTCCAGCCCAGCTTGATGGCCATGCTGGCCAGCACCATGGCGGCTGCTGTGGCGAGCGAGAGGCCGCGCAAAACGGCCACCGGCGAGGCCTGGCGGTCGGCCATGGCACCGAAGATCAGCGGCGAGACAAAGGCGGCCAACGCCGTCGCGGCATAAGCAAACGGTTTGATGGCGTGCAGGCCGTTGGCGTCGAGCACCGTGCTCAACGGCACAAACCACATGCTCAGCGCCGCTCCCTGGAGGAAGAAGAGCACCACCAACTCGGCATACTCGGCCTTGCGAACGGTTCTTAGCACCCGGTCAGTCCTGGTACTCGCACAGCCTCTCGACATAAGCCGCCGAGCCGTCGCGCAGCCAGCCATCGAGCTGGGCCTGGTCTTTCAGTTGCTGGCCCCGCAGGCGGGGAACGACCACGAAGCGGGAATCAATCTCCGGCAGCGCTGTCATGTCCACCCACAGCTTCTCGAACTGGGTAACCGGGAAGATGTCTTCCTGGCCGTGGCCCCAGCGCTTCTTCACCTCCTTGAGCGTGATGTACGTGGGCATCTTCCCTGCGAGGGTGCGAATGGCGGCAGTGACCTTTTCCCCGTTGTTGAGATCAGCGCGGGTCAGGGCGAAGGCAGCGAGCAGCTTATCGAGATCAATCCAGCAGGTGTTCGAGTTGTAGTAGCTCAGGGCGAACTCGGCTTCCTCGCGCGGCATGGCGAGGCCCTCGACCAGGCGGACCCGGCCATTGACGCGTGCCAGGCCGCCGCCACGGTCTTCGAGGCGGCGGGTGATGACCTCGAAGGTGAGGCCCGCGCCGCTCCGGATGTGCCCGCCCAGCAGAACGGGATCAACATCGGCCCCGAGAGTATCAATGTTGTGGAGCAGCAAATACTTCAACTGCGGACGCTCCGCCAGCAACCGTGCCAGGACGCCATTTCGCAGGAGGTTGGGCACTTCATACCAGTGGCCGACAGGGTGCAGGCACTGGAGCGGCAGATTGTCCGTGTAGTCGCTGGCTTCGCCCGCGCTGCTGGCCCAGTTGATCAGCGCGTGGCGCAGGCTGTCGCGCACTTTCTGCTGCTGCTCATCGAGGATCTGCTGCGGCATTTCCTCCCAGACGAACCGCAGGTCGCGGACGGTGGGGATCATCCGCAATCCGACCGATTTGCCGGGCGAGAGGAACAGCGGACCCTGGTAACCGTAATGGTTTTGCCGGGCAAGGAATTCCTCCGTCGGCGCGTGGGTCAGGTAGCTGGTGGTGAAGATATGCGGGATGGGAGTTCCGGCCTCGCGGGAAACGCGCCGGCTCTTGGCCAGGTGCGTCTCCATGAACGTGCGATGGCGCCCGGCCAATTTGCAAAAGGGATGAAGGGCCTTTACCACCCCCGCGCCTTGCGTCCAGCGGCTCCCGGCGCCAGCGGCCAAGGTAACGACTGCTACCTCCCCGTTCTTCAATGCGTTGAGCCCTACTGCTGCCAGGCCTGAACTGTCTGATTTGAGATTGGAGGCGTCGGCAACGTCACCTTCCTGCACGTCCTCGATGACCGCGCTGGCTGGCAGGCGGTTTTGGGCCAGGCCAATGCGGCCTTCCTTGAGGTCGGTGCGGATGTGCTCATGCTGGACGCGGTCGAAGCCATGCTGCTCCAGCAGGGCGGCGAGTGTCTGGTCGGTCGCCGACTCCGCCTTGCCGCGCGGCAGCATGGCGTCGAAGAGCGTCTGCACTACCCCGCGCAGCTCGGGCCGGTTGCGGCAGGCAGCGCCGAATTTATCCAGCTCAGCGCGCCGCAATGGCGAGAGCGCGTGGCGGTCCTGTCGCAGTAGCGCCGGCGCGGTCAGGGTGTAATAGCCGGGCGGCATGAGCGCCGCTCCGCCTTCCAACAGGTCGGCGAAGGTGCCGTGCTCGTTGATGGCGAAATCATACACCACGGGCTCCATGGCGAAGGGCAGGGCGTCCTGGAGTTCGCGCTTGGTGGCGGACATGATTTCCTGCAGGCGCTGTTGCGCGCGCGTCTTATGCTCGGGCGCGAAGATGAAGCCCATCCCGCCGCCAGACATGCCGCCGAGCATCCAGAAACCCCAGAAGGCGTCGCCGAACTCCGCGCGCACCTGGGCGATCACCGTTTCGGTGAAGTAGTTGGTAGCCCAGGGGATAATGGTTTGAATGGGCTGGCCGAAGTTCCGGGTGGTCGCGCTCCCGATTGCGCGCACGTCGCCGTCGCGCAAGGCGGCAAGAATCTCGTCGAGTATGCCCAACATGCTCTGACGCGCTTTCCATTCCGCGTCGCACCGCAACAGGTATTTCTCGGTGACCATCTCCAGAATCGGCCCCACATTTTGCGCCATGCCGCCGTGGACCAGCACTAGGCTATCCTGCAGCTTGCGGCGCGTCTCCGCCGAGGCGTCCTTTTGGTCGAGGATGCGGTGTTGCGGCATAAGCCGGCCGCGGCTGATGCCATACTCCGGGTCGCCTTCGCTGGCCAGCACGCC
>Ga0209226_10001329_pt1 | contig 11314 bp, 10 predicted proteins | sample BarGraNGADG00212_2_FD_184497 | JGI IMG/M metagenome (GOLD analysis project Ga0209226, IMG submission 184497) | Arctic peat soil microbial communities from Barrow, Alaska, USA - Barrow Graham LP Ref core NGADG0011-212 (SPAdes) (version 2) | ecosystem: Environmental > Terrestrial > Soil >...
CGAAGAACAAACACCTTGAGACGATGCGAGGTCACGCGGATGCGAACCACGTCGCAGGACTCGAACAATACATGGTTGCCCAGTTCGGTTCCGATTTCGCCAAGAAGAAAGCACCGAACTGGCACGGAGGCATCCCTACTCTGTGCAGAACAGCAGGACGTTCGGCTGAACTCCAGATGTACGTGGCGTTGTGCCAGGTCGCTCATGGAACTGTGACTGGAATGTATATGCTGAACGTGCAAGGGATGATGGGCGAGCAGTACAGAGCGGAAGTTGTTCGGAACCTACTGATGATGTACACTCTGAGCTACCTGAAGAGGACAGAGGAGTTCATTGATCTCGTGTTCGGTTCCGTGTGGACTCCGGACCAAGAGAGGTGTAGCGATGAGCTCATAGCTATGATCAAGTCCATTGCACTATAATCCGGAGTTGCCCTTAGAAAGGACGGGAGATTGATATATGATCGGGTGCGATCTGGAATCGCACCCGGAGAGAACCACGGGATTCCAAATCCAGCCCGATCTCTGCTCTACTCCCTGAAAGTCTCCGCGACCTCTTTGAGCTGTTCGATGATCTTGATCTTCTGCGGGCACTTGGGCTCGCACACGCCGCACTCGATGCAGTCCTCGGCCTTTTTGCCGCGCTTCGGTTTTTCGGGGTCGCTCAGGCGGTTGTAGAGCATTCGCGCGTGATCCGTGAGACCGTAGAGCTTGTGTGTGTTCATAAGCTTGAAGTTGGCGGCGATGTTGACCTCGTTAGGGCAGGGCATGCAATACTCGCAGCCGGTGCAATAGAGCTCGGCGAGGCGCTTGTTCTCTGTGAGCGAGGCTTCGACGGACTGCTTTTCCTCAATCGAAAGCGGCTCCTCACGGCCGGCGGTGGCAGCATTCTCCTCAACCTGCTCGATGGTATTCATGCCGGAGATCGCGCAGGTGACGTTCGGGTTCGAGAGCACGAAGCGAAGCGCAACCTCGGCGGAACTTTTCACTTCGGTCGGCAGCATCTTTTTGATCTGCTCGGACGGCGCGCCCAGCCTGCCGCCGCCCACGGGCCCCATCACCACTATGCCCATTCCGCTTTCGCGCGCGTGGGCCATCACAGCCTCGTTCGCTCGGTCGAGAAGGTTATACTGGAGAGTCATGCCGTCGAACTCGCCGGTGTCGATGAGCTGGATCATATTCTCCGGCGTGTCGTGGCAGCTAAAGCAGCAATACTTGATGAGCCCCTGATCCCGCGCCTTACGCACAGCCTCCATACCGCCGCCGTTAGTGAGGAAATCGGTGTAAACCTGCCAGCCAAGGCCATGCACGACCTGGTAGAAGTCGATGTAGGTGATATCCAGCAGCTCCAGAGACTGGTTCAGCCGGCTCCACCAGCCCTCGACGGTATTGTCCTGAAGATTGTTCTTGGTGGACACATAGACCTTGTCCCGCCAGCCCTTGAGCGCGATTCCGCACTTTCGCTCGCTCTCGCCATAAGCGCGCGCGGTGTCGAGGTAGTTGACCCCCAGCTCGAACGAGCGCCGCATGACGCGCACCGCCTCGTCGTCTCCCTCCGGTAGCCTCATCGCCCCGAAACCCAGGGCCGAGAGCTTTACGCCGGTTTTGCCGAATTCTCGATATTGCACTAATCCTGCTCCCCTGCCGTTCCTCGATGGGGCGCGATTTGAAATCGCGCCCCATCGTGGCGTTCTAGCTTAGATGATACCCCAAAGAGAGGGAATAGGGAATAGGAAGAAGGGAATGGATGGAAAAACACACAAAAAGTGGGAACTGTGGGAAACCCGGCGCGCGTAGTAGATAGTGAAGACTGAGTTAAATCATCTTCTTCTCCTTTCACCTCCTTTCCTCTGACCCTGGCTTTAGACCGGCCAGGGTTATTTTTTGTGCGAGGTCGGTCCGTAGGGGCGAAGCATTTGCATATCGGCCTGATGACTTCCAACAGCCTGTGTGCAAATGCTTCGCCCCTACAGCAGAACTGAGCCCATCGCATCGAGTATCAGCGGGGGAACGTTCGCCGTATCACCGAGGGTGTATGAGTTTCGGATGAGCGACTCGGCTTCGGGAACCGCGCCGGGATCGCTGGCATGGATGATGGCAAGCGGCTCGCCTTTTTCGACCCGATCACCAAGCTTCTTCTCCACACTCACGCCCACGGCGGGGTCGATGGCGTCCTCCTTGCGCTTGCGTCCCGCGCCGAGCGCCGAAGCAGCGATGCCGATGCTCGCGGTGTCGATCTCCGCCACCGTGCCTGACCCCTCGCTGAGCACCGGATGAGCGAGCGCCGCCCGCGGGAGCAGCGAAAGATCGTCGAGCACGCGGGCGTCACCGTCCTGCGCGCGAATGATCTCGGCGAATTTCGCTATCGCCGCGCCGGAAGAGATCGCATCACCGACAGCAGCGCGGGCTTCGGCGAGGGATCGAGACGGATCGGCGAGGTTAAGCAGGATCGCGCAAAGCTCCACGCACAGAGAAGCGAGATCAGCGGGACCGGACCCGCGCAGAGTGTCTATGGCCTCGCGGACCTCGAGCGCGTTTCCAACCGCGCGGCCCAGCGGCTGGTTCATGTCCGTAATGGCCGCCCCCACCTTTCGGCCCAGCCCTTCGCCGATAGCGATCATCGTCCGGGCAAGCTCGCGGGCAGCCTCGATTGTCTTCATGAACGCGCCGCTTCCGACCTTGACGTCCAGCAGGATCACATCCCCGCCGCAGGCGATCTTCTTGCTCATTATGCTTGCCGCGATGAGTGGGATGCTATCGACGGTGGCGGTGACGTCGCGCAGGGCGTAGATCATCTTGTCCGCCGGGACGATTTCGGGAGTCTGGCCGGCCATCGCGGCGCCGATGTCGGCGATCTGCCTCACGAAGCGGTCGATGCTCAGAGCTGTGGTGAAGCCGGGAATGGACTCGAGCTTGTCGAGCGTGCCGCCCGTAAACCCGAGCCCTCGGCCGGACATCTTCGGAACCTTGAGACCGCACGCGGCAAGGATCGGCACGACCACGAGAGTGGTCTTATCGCCCACCCCGCCGGTGCTGTGCTTATCGACCTTCGCGCCGGGGATCGTGGAGAGATCGAGGGTCGTGCCGCTGTCCACCATCGCGCGCGTGAGGCTCGCGGTCTCAGCGAAGGTCATGCCCCGAATATACGCCGCCATCAGAAACGCCGACATCTGGTAGTCGGGGATCGCCCCGGAGGCGTAGTCGAGGATGAGGCTTCGGATGTCGCTGTCCGAGAGTTCTTTGCCGTCTCGCTTGGCCGCGATTGTGTCCTGGGTTTCCATGATGTGGTTAGTATAGCAGACGGGATGGCGGCAGTCGAATGCCCGTAGGGGCGAAGCATTTGCACACAGGCCGTTGGGTGCTCATGAGTATATCTGCAAATGCTTCGCCCGGGTGCGTCGCAAGTTTATGACAGGTCCATATTTTTGCAGTTTTCTGGTCTCGGAGTAATGTATTTTGGCTGTTGGCGTCGAACTCTGCTGTAGTTGAACAGTTGGAAGGAGACGTGAGAATGCGAGACGAGCACGAGAGCAAGGAAGAGATGGTGGATCGTTTGACGCGGCACTTTCGGGAGTTGCTGGAGAAGAGACTGCCCGATGAGCCAGGAACTCTCGAAGAGATAGAGCGGGTGACGGAGGAAATCGGCGCTGAGATCAAGCGTGAGATCTCCGACGAGTGTTTGGGCTGGCACGGCAGTGGTTACCTTGGCAGCCAGTTCACTTGCAGTTGTGGCTCTGTGAGCAAGTTCAAGAATTACTATCCCAAGCGGATTGTGAGTTTGTGCGGGGAGGTGACTGTCACGCGCTCTTACTACCATTGCAGCAGTTGTGGGACGGGTTACGTTCCTCTGGACGCGAAGCTGGGTTTGGACAGTGGATGCACAAGTGTGGGCGTGCGCACGAAAGTGGGACGGCTTGCTTCAATGATTCCCTTTGGTGATGTATCGCTGGAGTTGTGGGAACTGTGTGGCATTGGACTTTCCGGCGACACGGCATGGCGTATTGCCGAATCAATGGGCAGGCGGATTAAGAGTGAGAGGCAACAGCGAGAGCAAGAGGTTTTCTCTGGAGATGTGGAAGCACCGGATGCGGCCCCTGGACGGTTGTATATAGGCATAGACGGCGCGCACGTGCCCATGTATGACGGCACATACCACGAGGCTAAGTGTGGGATTGTATATCAGACTGTCGCCAACGGCGATAAGACCAAGATCAGCAACGCCAAGTATACGGCGACGCTCCAGCGAGCGGAGGCCTTTGGCGATCAAGTCTATGCGCTTGCATTTGACCAAGGCGTGGAGAATGCAAGTGACTTGGCCTGCCTTGGTGATGGTGCGGCGTGGATATGGAATAGCTTCTCGCACCACTATCCTGACGCTGTTCAGATACTGGACTATTATCATGCAACCGAGCATCTCGACGATGTGGCTAAAGCTTGGTATGGCGAGGACTCAGAGAAGGCCAAATGCTGGTTGGAAGCACGTGAGGGCGACTTGCTTTCGGATTGCGTGCAAGACGTAATCAGATCGATTTGGTCCTGGCATCCGACAGACGACAAGGCGAAGGATATTCGCCGCGTGGAACTGGGCTACTTCGAAAAGAACAAGGATAGGATGCTTTACGCGACATTCAAAGCAAACGGTTACCATATAGGCAGTGGACTGGTCGAAAGCGCCTGTAAAATGATCGTTACCCAGCGACTCAAACAGTCGGGAATGAGGTGGTCGGAACCAGGAGCGGAAAGCATAGTGCATCTGCGGTCCTTTCTTCTCAGCGACCGTTCAGCCGATATTTCACGCTTTGCCAGGGCAGCATGAGTTTACCTTCAATGTGCGACGCACCCCAGAGGACCAGAGGACAGCGGCTGTTGCGCATCCGGTAGAGCCATGATACAATGCGGTTGTCGGCCAGTTCAGTGGCTGTCGTAGGCCGGCTTGCCAGCGTCGCCCCGGTAGAAGGGTGCGACGCCTCAGGAAAAGAGGCGAACCAAGAGGATGACTGTCTGCGTTAGTGTTAAGGTGGGCGAAGGCCTTGTGTTGGCTGCCGATAGCGTCGTTACCATGCTAGGCGAAATTGATACCCCAGATGGTCCGCAGCAACAGGTAATGCAAACATTCGAATATGCCAATAAAGTAACTAGGCTGAAGGATTATCCGATAGGTGTAATGACTTGGGGTGCCGCAAGCGTAGGCGACCGGTCTATACAAAGCCTGATCATGGAATTTGAGTATGGCGCAAAATCCTGTGATGCGAATGTGGGGTATACCGTACTGGGTATGGCCCAGGAGTTGGGAAGCTTTCTACGGCCCGTCTACGATGCCGCTTTTCCGGATCCAGCGCCACGCCCAGGGCTTGGGCTATTGGTCGGGGGGTATTCTTCAGGCGAGTTCTTTGCGGACGAGTACAAACTAGATCTGCCGCTGGACAGCGATTGGCAAGAGGTTCGGGTTGATCAGCCCAATGGGCGTCCTGCGTTCGGGGCAGACTGGTTCGGCCAGACTGGGCCGCTGGTGCGGCTGGTTCGCGGATTTGACCCCGGTGCTTTTGGGGAACTAGTCAAACGTGGAGTCGACCAAGCTGTCTTGGAGAAGTGGGTGAATGATGGCGTCTCCGCGTGGCCGATCATATTCGACGGCATGCCACTTCAGGATGCGGTTGACTTTGCGCAATACGCAGCCCAGGTAACGCTCGGATGGTTTCGGTTTGGTTTAGGACCCGCGATATGCGGGGGAGATATAGATATAGCTGTTATAACGCCCAATGCGTTCCAGTGGTCCCAGCGGAAGCAGTGGGCCATAAAATGAGGGAGTACACCTGTGAAGACGGACACCACATTTGCAATGAAAGATGCCAACCGCACACCCGCTTTCAAGTTTAGGGTAACGGGCCCAGTGGCTGAGGCGTCCTGTTTCTGTGTGTCTGCCACAACAGCAAACGGGCAGCAGAAGAAGAAAGACAAGCCCGCCAGCCCCTCTGCCAAGAAGAGTAACTACGAGAAGGCGGCCTAAGCTTTGCGATCGTCGGGGATATGTATCCCCGACGCACATTCCCCGGACTAGAGTCCGTTTCCTCCCGCGGGCTGGCAGGGGGCAAATGCCCCGGGAACGGGGGAACAGGATACATATCCTGTCCCATCACCGTCTCTGCCTTCTCAGCGCCTCAGCGATTCCCAAGAGCACACCATACATTTGGGATGCACCCCAAGCTGTCCGCTCGTTTGACGCTCATGCCGCTTTATGGTACCATCAGAGCGGTCAACAACAGATTGGAACAAACACATGAACAAACCACTGGTCGCCATCGTCGGCCGCCCCAATGTGGGCAAATCCACGCTCTTCAACCGGGTGATCGGGCGCAGGATGGCTATAGTCGAGGACACTCCGGGCATCACGCGGGATCGCATCTACGCTGAAGCCGACTGGAACGGCCGCGAGTTCGTGATGATCGACACCGGCGGCCTGCTGCTTAACGAGCACGATCCCCTCAAAATCGAGGTTACACTCCAGGCGCAGGCCGCGCTCCAGGAAGCCGATGTGGTGATCTTCATGGTCGATGCCGTTACCGGCCTCACGCCGATAGATGAGGGCATAGCGGACACGCTGCGCGGCGCTCCCAAGCCCGTAATCGTGGTAGCCAACAAGTCCGATAACGACCAAAGAGACCAGGACTCGCTGGAGTTCCACGCTTTGGGACTCGGCGATGTGTATCCCATCTCGTCACTGAACGGCAGGAGCGTCGCGGACGTCCTGGACGTGGTAGTGAAGTCGTTTCCGTCAGAGGAGATGGAGGCCAGATACCCCGAGGACGCCATCAAGCTCGCCATCATCGGCAGGCCGAACGTGGGCAAGTCCTCGCTGCTCAACGCGATCCTTGGCGAGAAGCGCGCCATCGTGTCGGAGATTCCCGGCACTACGCGGGACGCCGTGGACACCGTGCTCAAGCGAGGCGACGACACGCTTGTGCTCATCGATACAGCCGGCATCCGGCGAGCAGGCAAAGTGCAGGGGTCGGTCGAGTATTACACCGTGCTGCGCGCGGTTCGTGCCATGGAACGCGCTGACGTGGCGCTGATCGTCATCGACGCGTTCGACGGCCTGCGCGACGGCGACAAGCGCGTGGCCGGTTTCGCGCACGAGGCCGGGCGCGCGTGCGTGCTGGTGGTCAACAAGTGGGACCTGTGCTCGGAGAAGCTGATGATAGATTTCTCCGTGCACCTACGCAATCAGGTCCCGTTTCTCGACTACGCCCCGATAGTGTTCGTCTCCGCGCTTGAAGCGACGGGCATTCCGGCGGTCCTCGACACGGCGCTGGACGCCGCCGCGAACCACGCGATGAGGATCTCCACCGGCGAGCTCAATCGCATCATCCAGGAAGCAGTCGATGCGCATCCGTATTCGCGCAAAGGCCGAGATCTCAAGATTCGCTACGCGACGATGACCGACGTGAAGCCGCCCACGATTGTCCTGTTCGTAAACGATACCGGCCTTGCCCACTTTTCCTACGCGCGTTACCTGGAGAACCGGATCAGGAGGGATTACTCCTACGAGGGCACTCCGCTGCGCCTGATCTTCAGGCCGGCCAGAAAAGAGAGGAAGTAGATTGGAGTATCCGGCGCTTGTTGCATTCTACTTTCTTCCCCATCATCCGATTGTATTCCCCCAAGGGTTGGCCTACCTGCCGCTTATCCTGTGTTACTTTCTGGGCGCGATCCCGTTCGGGGTGATCGTCGGCAAGGTCACTCGCGGGATCGATATTCGGGACTTCGGCAGCGGAAACATCGGTTTCTCGAATGTTCTGCGCACGCTGGGTTTCGGCCCCGGTTTGGCGGTGTTCGTCCTGGATACCGGAAAGGGCCTTGTGGCAATCGAGCTGTGCCGGTGGCTCGGGATGAGCGATATTATGGTCGTTACCGGCGGGATTCTGAGCATTATGGGACACAGCTTTTCAGTTTTTCTGAGGTTCCAGGGCGGCAGAGCTGTTGCCACAAGCTTGGGCGTGATGACCGGGCTGACGCCGATCATTGCGGGGATCGCATTCGTATTGTGGTTGGCGCTGGTGGGCTTGACGAGATATATATCCATTGCCTCGATCGTTGCCGCCGTCTCGGTCCCGACGATGATGTTTCTGTGGAAAGCCCAGAAGGCGCCTCTTGCCTATCAGTCGATCGCGGTGATTGCGGCGACGCTCATAGTCGTGAAGCACAGGCCCAATATCGTGCGGCTGCTCAACGGGACGGAGACGAAGATAGGGCAGAAGGTTGACATTGACCAGCAAGGGGGTAGCGAGGACAATGAGTGAGCCGAGCCCGCACGTGAGACTTGCCAGGGCCGCGATCGAGGAGTATGTCAGGCACGGGCGCGTCATTGATGTGCCCGCGGACACGCCTGATGAGCTCAAGAGCACATGCGCCGGCGCGTTCGTGTGCCTGAAGATGCACGGCGAGCTTCGCGGGTGCATCGGGACAGTCGAGCCTTCATGCCGCAGCCTGGCCGAGGAGATAGTCCAGAATGCGATCAGCGCCGCGACTCGTGATCCTCGCTTCCTGCCCGTTGAGAGTGATGAGCTTGATGGATTGGAGGTTTCGGTGGACGTGTTGTTCCCTCCGGAGGCAATCGACGGGTTGGGGCAGCTCGATCCCAAGCGGTTCGGGGTTATAGTTGAGAACGGTTCGAGGCGGGGGCTGCTGCTGCCCGACCTGGAGGGTGTTGACACGGCTGAGCAACAAGTGGACATAGCCCGCCACAAGGCATTCATAAAGCCGTCTGAAACAATCAAGCTCTACCGTTTCGAGGTGAAAAGACACGAGTAAGCTCAGCCATATAGACATACGCCATTAATATATACGTCGCCGATCTCTGCAATTGGCACGATTTATGCACATGAGGTATACCGGCTTGGGGGTCGCAACATATAGGAGGCCGGTATATGAAAGCGAAGATCGTCGTTTTGCTGACCATGCTCGCCGTGATGGTTGCCTCCGCAGCCTCGGCGACAACTCTGGGGTGCGTGAAGTCCACCGCAGGCAGTCTGACCACCTACACCTACACTATCTCAAGCACTGAGTACGAGGACTCCATCACCTCACTGCACATCTATGCCCCACTTTCCATCGGGCTGATCCAAGGCTACTCGATGCCGGCGCACTGGAGCTTCGATGCCCTCGTGGACCCGGAGCCCGGAGTCGGCGCGGACATTTACTGGTACGCGGACGACTACGAGCTTTACGGGATCCCAAACCTCGGGCACAGCGCGTTTAGCTTGACTGTTCCATCGTGGACGAGCACCGACAACAGCCATATTATTCCGGGGACCTTTGGCAACTGGGGATATGAGACCGCGAACTATCTGGGCGATATACTCATCAGCTTCCCGTCCGTGGCGGTGCCGGCGGGCGTTCCGGAACCGACCAGCCTGATCGCCCTCGCGTTTGGCTGCTCTCTGATGGCTCGGTTGCGTCGAAAGCGCGTGAGCCCATAGAGTGACATGCAAGGGCTGCGGCTGGTATACTTGAACCGGCGGATCAACTGGAGGTTGTGAACTGGGACAGGTATACTCAACGCCGACCAAGAGCGACCGGGAGTGCAGGTATTGGTGGTTTGACGGCTGGGATTGGGCCGTGAACGGGGCTCTTTCGCTGTCGGGGCGGCCTTGCATTTCCACGGCTCCGGGACAGATTGCCCTCGATCCGCACATACACACCCTTTTCTCCCACTGCAGCATCTCGCGGCCGGAGAGGCTGATCCGCGAGGCCGTGCGGCTTGGTCTGGGGGCTATAGGGGTCATGGACCACAACGACGTACGGGGAGCGCTGGACTGCATGCGATGTGCAGCGTGGCTGAAGTCCATAGGCGAGATCCCCGAGGACTTCCTGGTGATACCGGGGGTGGAGGTCAACAGCACGGTGGGCCACGTGGGAGCGCTGTTTGTGCAAGAGAACCTGCCGATGCCTCTCGAACCCGCTGAGCTCGTCAAGGCGATTCACGACGCCGGCGGGCTGGCCGTGGCGGTCCACCCCTATCACTCGACGGGCATCGGCGCCGCTGTGTTCGACGCACCGTTCGACGCGGTTGAGATCGAGTGCGGATCTGTTTTCGCGGGCCGGCTCATCGAGCGCAATAGAGAGCTTGCCTTGGACACGCGCCTGTCGAATGCGGCAAAGCTTGGCAGCAGTGACGCGCACTACATCCGCGCTATGGGGAGCTGCTACACGGTCGTACGGGGCATTGGCAAGCCGACCCTCGATTCCGTGAAGCAGGCGATTCTTGCCGGAAACTGCGAGGCCGCCACTTCCGCGCCCTACGAGCGTCTGGCAGGTCTGCTCGGCTCTATCCGAAAGCTCAAGTAGCGCAAAAACTGGTATATCGCTCAGTGTGTGCTCGGTTGGCGGCGTGGCACAACCTGAGTGGACAAGTCAATGAGGAGATCGATAATGGCAAACCCGCCGAAAGGTGGGGACGCAAAGCCAAGAGCCTAAGGCCATCGGGCTAAGGCAGTCTGGCCGCCGAAACTCCCGGGACCGCGCCCTCGCGGGCCCGTGGTATCGTTGGCGCGTCGAAAGAGCAATATGCGAACTCCTCCAAGTCCGCGGCGCCGGAGTGGCTGACTCCGGCGCCTTATCTCTGAAAACCCCCGTGATGCCTCACGAGAGATATCACTCAAGCAATGTGTCATAAAGCTCTTTGGACAAGTTGTTGATGGACCTCAAGAGCGCTGCGGGGTTGATCTTGCGGAAGGTGTCTCGGAGTCTGTTGTTGGTGTCCCGAGGCGTGTCTTTACGGTCCAGCAGGCGCTGCGCCGGAGTGGTTGCGGTGTCATAGTGCTTGGTCACTGTGGCGCCGATCCGCTTCTTCGATATCAGCTTACGCGAGGGCTGGAAATAGTTCTGGTAGAACGCCAGTAGTCTGTGGACGCGATTGATGATGTCGAGTTGCTCGTAGGTGTCAAATCGGCCGTAGCCGATCATCTTGCGAACTACGTCCCAGTTCTTCTGTTCAATATGGGCGGAGTCATTCTTCTTGTAGGCACGGCTCCTGGTAAATGAGATAGAGTTGCTCTCGCAATAGCGCTTGAGATGGGCGTTGATGAAATTGTCGGAGTCTATGCCGAGGATGGTAAACGGCAGCGAGGGCCTCACCTCTTCTTTTGCGGCGACACAGAACTGCTGGCTGCGGCCCAGACCCGCTTAAGGGTTTTGTAGAGGTGGGTATAGCACGAATGGCGCGTGCGAGTTATCTTCTTGCGGACTTGCAGGTCTTTGCCAAATGCTCTGATAATATGCGCCCGGCAATAACCAGTAGCATCTGCGATCTGGGTTAT
>Ga0209226_10001332_pt1 | contig 11281 bp, 10 predicted proteins | sample BarGraNGADG00212_2_FD_184497 | JGI IMG/M metagenome (GOLD analysis project Ga0209226, IMG submission 184497) | Arctic peat soil microbial communities from Barrow, Alaska, USA - Barrow Graham LP Ref core NGADG0011-212 (SPAdes) (version 2) | ecosystem: Environmental > Terrestrial > Soil >...
AAAATAATTCGTTATTTTTGCTGACTCATTATTTAACATCTTAATACAAATTCGAATGCAACAAATGAAGATCCATTATTTTCTTTTTCTCGCCTGTATTCTTTTTACATCCAATGCTTTTTCCCAAGCAAACCCAATCACCACGGCAGTTCCGTTTTTATTGATTGCCCCGGATGCACGCGGTGGCGGCATGGGTGATGCAGGGGTGTCATCCTCCCCGGATGTATATTCCATGTACTGGAATCCGGCAAAATATGCATTTTGTGATAAGGATTTTGGAGCCGGGATCGGTTATGTACCATGGCTTCGTGGACTGGTGAATGATATAGGGCTTGCTTCTGTTACCGGTTTCAAAAAGTTCGGAGACAAACAGGCTGTTGCAATGTCATTGCGCTTTTTCTCCATGGGTACCGTGACGTTCACGGATGAGAACGGAGTGAACCTTGGCGACGTAAAACCGAATGAATGGACCATTGATGCTGCCTATTCAAGGAAATTCACTCCATCGCTTTCAGGTGCTGTTGCAGGCCGTTTCATCTATTCCAATCTGGTTCCTGTTAACTATACCAAATTTGAAGTACGTCCCGGAACTTCAGTTGCAGCAGATATTGCATTGTATTATCATAAAGAATTGGAAATCAAAAGCCTTACGGCTGCATGGATCAATGTCGGCCTCGACATTTCCAACATCGGATCAAAAATTTCTTACAGCAGTTCATCTATCAACAGCGATTTCATCCCGACAAACCTTCGCCTTGGCCCGTCCTTTACCATGGATATTGATGAATATAACAGATTAACGATTTCGGTGGATCTGAACAAGTTGCTTGTTCCAACCCCTCCCATTTATGACACGTCAAGAAAAATTGTAAAAGGGAAAGACCCAAATGTATCGCCGATTAGCGGGATGATCCAGTCATTCTATGATGCCCCCGGAGGATTCAAGGAAGAACTCCAGGAATGGACCATTTCACCGTCTGTTGAATACTGGTATAACAAATTGTTCTCGATCCGGGCCGGTTATTTCTATGAAAATGTCAACAAAGGCGACCGTCAGTTTTTTACCATAGGCGCCGGATTGCGGTACAACGTGTTTGGCCTCGATTTTTCTTACCTGGTTCCGGTAAGGAATAACAACCCGCTGCAGAATACGATGCAGTTTACACTTCTGTTCAACTTCGATAAAGTAGAAAACACGGAGAAGCAGTCCAAGTAATAATTGGCGAGCTGGCGAGTTGGAGAACTGGCGAATAAAAATTCACCACTTCAGGTCGTCCACTCACCATCTCACCAGTTCATCAACTTATTATGTCCCGTATTGGTTTAGGATTTGATACGCACAAGCTTGAAGTCAACCGTGATTTCTGGCTTGGCGGAATACAGATACTTTACGATAAAGGTGCCACCGGACATTCCGATGCCGATGTCCTTATCCATGCTATTTGCGATGCACTGCTCGGGGCAGCCGGATTAGGTGATATAGGAATACATTTCCCGGATACATCTTCTGAATTCAAAGACATCGACAGTAAGGTGCTGCTGAAACGAACCCTGAACCTGATAACGGAAAAGGGATATACCATCGGGAACCTGGATACAACCATTGTACTCCAGAATCCTAAGATCAGCTCCTATATGCCGGAAATGATTAAAACGCTTGCTGAAGTCCTGAAAACCGATGAATCCCGGATCTCTATAAAAGCCAAGACAAGCGAAAAGTTGGGATTTATCGGAAGAGAAGAAGGCCTTTCGGCATATGCCATCGTTTTATTACAGGAATCCTGATCCTTATTTCGCACCCGTTTTCTTTTTCTTCGTAAAGAAAACCACGGAAAAATCATCGATCATTACCGGCTTCTTTCCACTGTTCCAGACATAGATCTTTAAAACTTTTCCCGGAATCCTGAATTCAGGCAATGTCAGGGAGAACCTGCAATTCCTCCATTCCCCGGTTGGGTTATCAGGAATATCATTGACGGGAAACCCCGACCAGAAATTCCCGTGCTGATCGAGGCTGTCCATGCTCAGAACAAACAGTGCTTTATCTGACGATCCTCTTATGCTGTCGCGAATCCACACGCTTCCTTCAACATAAAATACAACCGGGTATGGAGATAACTCTTTGGGCTTTATCTCAAGGGTTGCACTGTAAGGATGAAGAGAATCCAGGTATCCGACGAACCTGCCTGAATGTGCGTAAGGCACTTTTTTATTAAAAGAATACTTCCATTCAACCGAAATTTCTTCAAAACCGGTGTGGTATGACTTGCAGGGATGAACCATATCCATGGTATATCCGGGAATTTCATCATTCCCGCCAAGGCATTTCTGATAAACAGAATCTGTCTTGAGGAATACATACTGGTATTTTGCCTTATCCATGCTGTAAGGATGGATGATATGACTGGTATATTGCCATGTTTGAAGAAGGTTTAAGGCTACAAATGGAAAGAGAAGAAGGAGTACCAGCGTTGTACCGGTTTTGGTTTCTTTATGGCTCAGTAAGATGGCCAGCAGGATGGCGTAAATGCCATAATAATCGATGAAGGCCCTTGCCCCGAAACTGTTTCCATAATACCAGTTCCACCAGGAGGCGATAATATAGGTGCTGAGGATGAGGAACAAACACATGCTGAAAAATCGAAAAAGGTTATGGAATGCCAACCGGAAACATCCCAGCAGGGAGAGAAAAATCAGCGGAGTGTAAATGAAAAGTCCTTTGCGGTAACTGAAGAGCACATTGCTCATTTGAGGATGCCCGAAGATGAAGCCTTCATCCTTGTACGACCAGATGAACCAACGTCCGGTCTGGATGTGCCATAAGATAAACTGGATACAAACTACCAGGGTGAAGGCTGCCAGGAAAAGAAGAACTGCAATTTTCCTTTTTTGGAGAAAACCGGTCAGCGTCCGGGCTTCTTCTCCGGTATAGAATAGGAATGGGAGCAATAAAATAACGATGCCATTGGTGGGCCTGATCAGCATTGTTAAACCAAGAAATAATCCTGAAAGGGTTATGTACTTTAGCCTGGGACTTTGAATCGCACGGCAAACAAACCAGAGAAACCCGTTGATCGCAAAAAAGGAATACACATGCGACATGGAAGGTTGCCACAGCGAATAATAAAAGAGATTTGTTCCAAGGAGAATGGCAGCGAGGAGAATAGCTGACAGGATGGGCTGCATCCTGAGATGATTCAGGATTTTCTTCAAGTAATAGAGCCCGAGAAACAGGTAGAACAGCGCTCCCAACCCGGTAAACAGCTGGAAAAAGAAGGAGTAACCTGTAATTTCAATCCCCCCGATCCAGGAAAAAAAAAGTGCGAAAAGAAAAAATGGCAGCAGCAACAGCGCTTCTCCTGCAAAGTACTTGTTCACTACCCTGTCACCGGATTTCACCAGGTAACCCGGCTCATATATTTTATACCCGAGGATCTTTTTTTCTCTTTCGGTCACCTTTTGATAGGTGATATCATGATCGATCAGTAAGGCCGGCAAGTATGCATAATAACCCAGCCCATCACTGGAAATGATCAGTTTCCATTCCTCAAGATCACTGCGGAAGAGGCGGTTACTGGCAAAAAATGCCAACATAAGGCAAGCCAGGCAACAAAGAACAATTTTCGGGTATTTCTGAGGTTGCATTTTTATTGAATGAATTTAACCGTTGATGTAATTGCGGTTGAGCAGTCAAATGTAAAGAAATATTATAACTGCCGGAGGAACACTAAAAAAAATATCTATATTTACTTCGATTATGCATAGGTTCATTGCCTGAGTAATTTTCAATTTTTAATCTCTCACACATGGAAACAACCCCCTTTGGAAATTATGTTGAGATAAAAGATCAAAAGATCGAACTGGAAGGCGCTACACTTCTTCACCTGAATGAGATCCGTAAATGGACCCAATTTCTTTCCATTCTCGGGTTTTTGGCAGTCGGGTTGCTTTTATTTGTTGGAGTTTTATTGTTGATAACTACTTCTCTCCCGACAGTTATGCAATTTGACCAATACGGTATCCTGAGCCCATGGATCGGGATCTTTTATATCGTTTTTGCAGGGATTTATTTTTTTCCGGTTTTCTACCTGTTTAAGTTTTCAAAGTATGCCAAACATTCGTTGATGCAGATCGATTCAGGAGGATCTTCCACTGAGCTGATGGCCCATGCAATCGGGTACCTGAAGAAGCATTTTCGCTTCGTCGGGATCTTTACCATCGTTATTCTTGCCGTTTACCTGCTGGTGATCATAGGGTTGGTCATCGCTTTTGTAATCAGGTAAGAAGCAGGTATTTTCCTTTCATTCTCCAGCCCCCCCAACCCCTCCCCATTTGGGGAGGGGAGAAAGAGGAGGGGCTATTTTATCTTAATCCTTCACAATGGAAGCGTGAAAAATGCGTTATCTGAATACGATCGCCTATGCCCTGAATTTACCTTCACATTCATCTGAAAAAGTGCAACCCATGAATAATAAGAATAGCCATAGATCGTGCCTATTGATTCCTGTTCGGAAGAATTTTGATCTGATTATCCTTTTTCTGTTTATCTGTCCTCTAATGGGCGCCGCACAGGATAAAGTGGCGCTTAATACAGCCAGGAACTGCAGCTATATGAAAGAAATCGAAAAGGAGATGATTGCCGAGATTAACCTGGTTCGAAGTGATCCTGCCGGATATATCAAGTATATTGACTATTATCATGACCTGGCAAAACTAAACCTCGATCATTTCGGGAAGGGGAAACGGAATTATTCACTTTCGATCACGTATGAAAAAGTAAATGGTGTTGGACACAAAAAGAAAGTGGATACGATATGGTCCAATGAATATGAAGAAGAAGTACATGCCGTCGAGAGTCTGCTGAAGGACCTGGAAAGTATGCCACCCTTATCAATATTGGAACCGGATAAGGGAATTTATAATGCTGCCCGTAAGCATGGGCTCGATCAGGACCGGCATAACTGGTCGCTGGGGCACATGGGAAGCGACGGATCGTGGCCATGGGAGCGGATCCGGAAATTTTCACCTATGATGATAACGGGAAATGAAAACCTGGCCGGGAGATTCCCTGAACCAACTGCAAGAGACATTGTGATCCAGCTGCTGATCGATTCGGGTATCCCGGATTACGGTCACCGTCATAATATGCTTGATCCGAAATGGACCCATGTGGCATGCTATACCAGCGGGCTTAAAGGGGATATGTATCAATGGATCCAGGAATTCGGGCAGAAGAAGTAAAACTTGATGCTGGATGCTGGATGCTGGTTGTGTGAGCAAGTGTTATGAGTATTGGGAGTGGACATTTATTATACAATGGGATTGCTTCGGCACTTCGTGCCTCGCAATGACAAGGGCGTTTTTGAGCATATGGAGATTGCTTCGTCGCTGCGCTTCTCGCAATATTCGTACTGCGTAAATATCATTTACATTTTTGTGAGTTGGTTAGGAACCCTCATTCATACTGTATATTGCGAGGCATGAAATGCCGAAGCAATCCCCCTTTCTCTACAACATACTCATTGTCATTGCGAGGAGCGCAGCGACGAAGCAACCCCCAGCATCCAGCATCTGACTTTACAAACTTCCCAATCTGCCTCCTGTTCTTAAATTTCCCGGTGATTCTGTTTGGAGAAGTCAGTTCTTTTTTCTAATTTTGCCGTCCGTTTAAAAAAATCTTAATCATTTAAAATCAAACAGATGTTGAACCAGTACGAAACCGTTTTCATTATGACTCCCGTTTTATCTGAAGAACAGATGAAGGAAACGGTTGAAAAGTATCAGAAATTTCTGATCAGCAAACAGGCGGAGATTGTCCATGAGAACAATTGGGGTTTGCGAAAGCTCGCCTATCCCATCCAGAAAAAATCAACCGGATTCTATCATTTGATTGAATTCAAATCCGAACCGGAAATGATCCGTGAATGGGAAGTGATATTCAAGCGGGATGAGCGGATCCTGCGTTTTCTGACCGTTGCCCTTGAAAAACACGCTATCGCATATAATGAAAAGAAGCGGAACAAGGCAAAAACAGAAAAGCAAAAAGAAGAATAACCCAATTGTCGAACGTAAAAACAAAAAAAAATGGCAACACAACAAGCCGGCGAAATAAAATACCTGACCCCGATTGCAGTTGATACTAAAAAGAAAAAATACTGCCGGTTCAAAAAAAGTGGTATCAAGTACATCGATTACAAGGATGCAGATTTCCTTCTGAAATTTGTGAATGAACAAGGGAAAATCCTCCCCCGCAGAATCACTGGTACTTCAACCAAGTATCAACGGAAAGTATCACAGGCAATTAAAAGGGCACGACACTTAGCGTTAATGCCTTATGTAGCAGATCTTTTAAAATAGGGAGGAAGATATGGAAGTTATTTTGAAACAGGATGTTCCCGATCTGGGATATATCAACGAGAAAGTAAATGTGAAACCGGGATATGCAAGAAACTTCCTGATCCCACAGGGAATCGCGATTCTTGCTACGGAGCCCAACAAAAAGATCCTTGCTGAAAATCTAAAGCAAAAAGCATTCAAGGCAGATAAGGTCCGGAATGAAGCAGAAGAACTTGCAAAGGGTTTGAAGGATCTTACTGTTAAAATTGGCGCCAAAGCTGCTGAATCGGGAAAGATCTTCGGAAGCGTCAATGCAATTCAGATCGCACAGGCACTTAAAGACCAGTTCAAGTTTGATATCGACCGCAAAAAAATTCATGTCGATGGTGAACATATTAAGGAATTGGGAACCTACAAAGCCAGGATCATTCTTCATAAAGAGGTTCAACTCGACATCAACTTTGAAGTTTTCGCCGAATAAGAAGATTTCTTATTAGATTGATTAAATTTGTCCCGGAAACAAATAGTATCCGGGATTTTTTTATGCTCTCCAGAAACCAGGTAAAACACATTCATTCCCTGAAACAGAAGAAAGTCAGGGAAATCCATCGCCAGTTCCTGGCGGAAGGGTCGAAACTGGCCCTGGAGATAGTTGAAAGCCATTACAAGGTAATTGCCATTTATGCATTGGCCGATTGGCTACAGCGAAATGGAAACATCCTCCTTTCAAAAGAAATTCCGTTCACAGAAATCTCAGAGGGGGAAATGGAAAGGATCACTGCCCTATCCTCTCCCAGCCCTGTGCTGGCAATCGCTGAAATCCCTGCAACAACCATCTTCCCTGTTGCTGCTATCCATGACCTGTTGCTGGTGCTCGATGATATCAAAGATCCTGGGAACCTGGGAACCATCATCCGGATTGCAGATTGGTTTGGAATAGAATCAATCATTTGCTCTGAAAACACGGTTGACCTTTACAACCCCAAGGTGATACAGGCTACTATGGGATCGGTTGTACGTGTCAGGGTATATTATTTCAACCTTCCTGAATTCCTCTCTTCCGTGGATCCGGCGATTAAGATCTATGGTACCTTCCCTGAAGGAGAAAATATCTATTCCATCCAGTTGGATCCAAAGGGGATTATTCTTATCGGAAGCGAATCCTACGGGATTTCACCGGAAGTAATTTCGAAGGTTACGGATAAAATCAGCATTCCTTCTTATTCACCGGCCACGGGCCGCGACCATGCTGAGTCGTTGAATGCGTCCATTGCTACGGCCATCATTTGTTCCGAATTCCGTAGAAGAAATCGATGAATCCTCCTGGTAAAATTCATTTTTTAATTTCGATTTTATGAAGACCTTACAGCCATCTTTTAAAAAAAACCTGGTTTTTCTTTCCTTCTTCCTTATGACCGGAATGAACCCGGTACTGGCTCAGGTCCCGGATGGGCTACTAAATGAAAACCGGGTTTATGGAAACAAGATCAAAACAGTGCTGCTGCACAAAGAAGGTTTTGAAATGTCGGCCCCCGTGATGAAGCTCAATTCAGGCGAACAACTGAAACTTTCCTTTGATGAATTGGATCCCGACCTGAAGCGGTTCCGATATACCATCCGCCATTGCGAAGCCGACTGGACTACTTCCTCAGAGCTGATGATCACGGATTATATTGACGGGTTCCAGGATGATGTTATCAACGATTTTGCTTATTCCTATAATACGACAACAAATTTTACTCATTATTCACTGGTTTTTCCTACATCGAACCTGCGCCCGAAACTTTCCGGCAACTACATCATTATCGTATACCTGGATGATCCGGCCAATGTAATGCTTACCTGGAGGTTCATGGCCGTGGAGAACACACCCCTTTCGGTTGCCGGGATTGCACACCAGGCAAACAATGTCACCGACCGGTTCACCCGGCAGCAGGTGGATTTCACGCTGGAATACAACGGGCTGACGATCAATGATCCGACCCGGGAGATTAAAATCGTGATTACCCAGAATGACCGTTGGGATAATGCAATCAGGGGGCTTACACCACGATTTGTCAGGGGAACGTCACTGGACTATACCGATGAGCCTCAGAGTTTGTTCAACGGGGCAAATGAATTCCGGTCATTTGATATAAAGAGCCTGTTATACCAGTCGGAACGGATCCGGAAAATTGATTACGATAAAAATGGATACCAGGTCTATTTGCTGGATGACCTGCGGAGGCCCTTTAAGAATTATGTAACAGATAAAGAGATCAATGGCCGTAAGCTGATAAAGAATGAGGAGCATTCCCAGAACAGCGACATTGAGGCTGATTATGCACAGGTTCACTTTTTTCTGCCGTTTGAAGCGCCACTAGGCAATGGACAGATCTACATCCTTGGTGCGGTTACCGACTGGCAACTCAACGACAGCAGCCGGATGACTTATGATTTTCAGCGGAGAGGGTATGAGAAGACGTTGTTCGTAAAACAGGGGTACTACAATTATCTTTACGTTTTTAAAGACAACAGGACTGGCAAGTCAGACGAATCGCTCATTGAAGGAAATCATTGGGAAACAGAAAACGAATATACCATCTGGGTGTATTATCATCCCACCGGGGCTCAATACGACCGTTTGATCGCCGTACAGGACCTCAACACGATCCATTAGAAAGGATACCCGATCCCGAAGTTCCAGACGATATCGGATAACCCGATTTTCCCCACATACCAATGGCTGTTTTCAAGGTAGTAAGGAACCCTGATGGGGACAGCAGGGTCGAATCTTATGATGAAATAATCAAAATCAGCACGGATTCCGATCCCAACGTCGATTGCGATATCAGGAACAAGGTACTGAAGCTGGAATTTCCCGCCGGGAAGGTCAGTTACATCACGGAGGAGCCACACATTCCCAAGGTCCATGAAAAATGCTGAATGGAAATACTTGTAAACCGGGAAACGGAATTCAAGGTTCAACTGCAACTGCATATCACCGGTCTGGTCGAATGCATTGCCGATGGTGTCGTTGTGATAGCGTCCCGGCCCCAATGTACCCATTTTCCAACCCCTGAGATCATTTGCACCACCGGCAAAAAATGCTTTTTCAAAAGGAATGGAAGTGGAATTTCCATAAGGAATGCCAAAGCCTGCATAAAACCGTGTGACCAGTGATCTGGTTTTTGTGAAAAAATGATAAAACCGCAGATCCAGGTCAGGACGAACAAATTGTGCGTACTGAAGATCAAATAGAGTATAATTACCAGAGGATGTTTTTGTCGCTTTAAACACCTCATCAATACAATAGAGGAAGTTCCCACCGGTTTCAAAATTGGATCGGATGTAGAAAAAATCTTTGACATTATTGACATCCTGTCCGTTGTAGGTCAGGGTATATCTCAAGCCGGCTACAAGGTGATTGGTATATTGGTTTTTAAGCCTTTTATCGGTAATATGGTAGAGATAATCTGTGAAGATTGAATCAGGCAGAACTTTTACAAGGGTGATTTCCGCAGGATTGAGCACGTGCTTTATCTTGTCTGTTTGGTACCAGGTATAACCAAAGGAGATGTTGGAAATTTGACGGTCATAATTCGGCCTTTTCTGAAAGTTGTAACCCAGGGAGACTGTGGTGCGTGGCTTGAATTTTTTCGGCAGACTTTCGGGCCTGATCGGGATCAGAAACTGGGGGAAGGTCAGGCTGGTATTAGCACCTAATTCGATGGTATTGAAAAGGTTTTTATTTTTTTGGGGACCGATATTGCCCTGCATCTGGGCTGCACCGCTGAGGTTGATCCTGAACAACTGTGCCCCCCTGAAAATGTTCCGGTTCATATAGTTCACACTTCCCTGTACCCCAAACGCTCCTGCTGAGTTCGTGCCGTCGGTGGAAATGGTAAAAGAGTGAACAGGAGCTCGGGAAAGGAGGATCTTACAGTCGAGTTTATCACGGGCTTTCAACCCGGTTCCGGAAGCTTCATGCAGCTGGATATTCATATAATTGAAAACCTGTAGTGAAGCTAACTGCGAATAGGTCTGGTTTACGTCGCTAAGGTTAAACCAGGTACCGCTCTTGATGAAGATCATCTGTGCAATGGTCCGGGGTTTCAACCGGGATTTGTTCTTGAAAAGAAAATAATAGGTATTGCTTGTAGTGTCGTGCCTTGAGGGCTTGAATGTGACCACAAGGGTATCATACCGAAGGGTATCCGACTGCAGCAGGCTGTATTCGGGGAAGATCAGGATTTTTCCGATGGTATACCTGGCGTGTTTCGATTCGGTAAAAGTTCCCAGGTACTGGAGGGAAGGAATGACAGGGTTTCGGATCTCTATGGTCACATCCATTATTTTGCTGTTGAATGTGCTGTCGACCCGGTAACGGATGTATATACTGGAAAAATGATAATACCCGTGATCCATGAGTGCATTTGTAATCCTGCTGCGTTCCCCGTCAAGAAGGTACGTATCGTAATTATGGCCTGCATGGATCAAAGCTCTGGCTGTATCCATGAAAATAAATTTTGCCAGTTGTGTATCGGCGATGGCATAGCGGATGCTTTGAATGGTATAGGGTGTATTCAGCCGGATGACATAAACCACAGTGGCCTTTTTCTTATGGAAGATGACTGTGTCTTTGATGTTCGCATTGAAATATCCTTTATTTGCGAGGTAGAGGCCCATTTGTTTCTTTGCAATCATAGTAAGGTTTGAATCCAGCAATACGGGTGGTCTCCCCAACTTGGTTTTCATCCAGTTCTTAAACTTCGTATCTTTCCCCTTTGATCCTGCATTATAGAATGCGATATTGGCCCTCAAGAGACCGAATAGTTTTGAATTCGGCTCCTGCTGAAGATATCCTGAAAGTTCATCTTTGGAAACTTTATTGGAAGAAATCCTGAACTTGTTCTTGATTAGCAGATGCTCATTGGGTGGAAGATTCCGGGTTACATTACACCCG
>Ga0209226_10001333_pt1 | contig 11279 bp, 8 predicted proteins | sample BarGraNGADG00212_2_FD_184497 | JGI IMG/M metagenome (GOLD analysis project Ga0209226, IMG submission 184497) | Arctic peat soil microbial communities from Barrow, Alaska, USA - Barrow Graham LP Ref core NGADG0011-212 (SPAdes) (version 2) | ecosystem: Environmental > Terrestrial > Soil > Wetlands...
TCAAGGAGAAGAAGCACCGCATCGAGGACGCGCTCTCCACGACCCGCGCAGCGGTCGAAGAGGGCCTGGTCGCGGGCGGCGGCGTGGCCCTGCTCCAGGCCATCCCGGCGCTCGACCTCGTCGAGCTCGTGGGCGACGAGGCAGTGGGCCTCGGCATCCTGCGCCGTGCGCTCGAGGCGCCCATCCGCCAGATCGCCGACAACGCTGGCGCGCACGGCGAAGTCATCGTCGAGCACGTCAAGACGTTGCCCCGGGGTCATGGCTTCGACGCCCTCAAGGGCGACTACGGCGACATGTTCGAGAAGGGCATCGTGGACGCTGCCAAGGTGACGCGCTCAGCGCTCCAGAACGCCGCTTCCATCGCCGCGATGGTCCTCACGACGGAGACGCTCATCACCGACCTGCCGGAGAAGAAGCAATCCGTGCCCGCCGGCGGCGGCGGGTATGGCGGGGACATGGACTACTAGAACCTACACCCCCGGGCCAACGCCTCCTGAAAAGCCTGGCGGTGCCCGGGCCGCGTGAAGTCGGTCGGCGGCTCATTGCGGAAAGGCGGGATCACCATCGTCGGGGCTCCTCCAGGGGACGGCGCCTTGCGCGATCATCGGATGCCGACCGCTGCTCAGCCGCACGGGGCAGCAGTCATAGCGCCTCGTGTTCCGTGCGGGCGATGATCTCGTCCTGCAGCGCACGCGACAAGTCGCAGAAGTAGTCGCTATAGCCAGCCACGCGGACAATGAGGTCGCGGTACTCATCGGGGGTGGCCTGGGCTTCGCGCAGCGTCGCCGCCGAGACGACGTTGAACTGGACGTGGTGCCCGCCGAGCCGGAAGTACGTGCGGATGAGTTGCGCGAGGTTCTCGATGCCGTCCTCCCCCTCGAGCAGACTGGGGCTGAACTTCATGTTGAGCAGGGTGCCGCAGGTCCGGGCCTGATCCATCTTGGCCATCGAACGGATGACGGCGGTCGGCCCCAAGCGGTCCATCCCCTGTGACGGGGAGATCCCCTCCGAAAGCGGTGCCCCCGCTGCGCGGCCGTCGGGCGTGGCCCCCGTGACTGACCCGAAGTACACGTGCGACGTGGTCGGGAGCATGTCGACCCCGTAGTCCCCGCCCCGGCCGTTCGGCCGGCCATCGACTGTCCGGACGAACGCCTCGAACGCCGCCTGCATCAGGCCATCGGCCGCCGGGTCATCGTTGCCCCACTTGGGCGACCGGTTCCGCAGCCGTTGGCGCAGCACCTCTTGCCCCTCGTAATCGGCGGCCAGCCCGTCGAGCAGGTCGGCCATGCTGACGGTCCGATCGTCAAAGACGTGCGTCTTGACGGCGGCGAGACTGTCGGTCAGCGTCCCGATCCCGACGCCCTGGATGTACGAGGTGTTGTAGCGCGCCCCGCCGGCGTTGTAGTCGAGACCCCGCTCGATGCAGTCCGACGTGATGAGCGAGAGAAACGGCGCCGGCATCTCGTACGCGTACAGCTGTTCGATCCGGTGGTTGCCCCGCACCTTGACGTCAACCAAGTGGCGCAGTTGGGTTTCCCAGGCCCGGAAAAGCTCCTCGAAGCCTGCGAACGCGCGCGGGTCGCCAGTGTGCGGGCCGAGTTGCCTGCCGCTCCGTGGGTCGCGGCCGTCGTGCAGCGTGAGCTCCAGGACCTTCGGCAGGTTGAAGTAGCCGGTGAGGATGTACGCCTCCTTGCCGAACGCGCCGGCCTCGACACACCCGCTCGTCCCGCCCTCACGGGCGTCCTCGATGCTCTTGCCCTTGCGCAGCAGCTGGGTCACCACGCCGTCCGCGTTGAAGACGGCGGGGTAGCCGTAGCCCTTGCGGATGACGCGGCACGCTTCGCGAAGGAACTGCTCGGGCGTCACGCGGGATACCTGAATGTTGGGGCTCGGCTGGACGAGGTGCAGCTCGTCGATCACCTCGAGCAGCAGGTGGGAGACCTCGCCGACGCCATCCGAGCCGTCGCGCCGCAGTCCCGCGAGATCGATATTGGCGAAGTCGGTGTAGGTCCCGCTCTCGGCGTTGGTGACGCCCACCTTGGGCGGCGCGGGGTGGTTGTTGAACTTGACGAAGAGGCAGCTAAGCAGCTCTCTGGCCCGCTCGCGGGTGAGCGTGCCGTCCTGCAGGCCCCGGCGGTAGAAGGGCTCGAGGTGCTGGTCGAGGTGACCCGGCGAGAAGGCATCCCAGCCGTTGAGCTCGGTGATCACCGCCAGGTGGCTGAACCAGTAGGTCTGGATCGCTTCCCAGAAATCGCGCGGCGCGTGCGCGGGGACCCGCGCGCAGACCTCGGCGATGCGCCGCAATTCGGCGCGCCGTTCGGGATCGGGCTCCGCGTCCGCTGTCTCCCCGGCCAGCGCGGCGTGGCGCTCGGCGAAGAGGATCACCGCGTCCGCCGCAATCTGCATCGCCCCCAGCTCCTCGAGCCGCTGCGACGCAGTGGGGTCATGGGTGAGATCAAGGGCGACCATGGCGCGCTCGACGGCGGCCTTGAAGTCGAGCATGCCCATTGCGTAGAGCTTGCCATCGGCCACGGTATGGCCGGGCGCGCGCTGCTCCATGAACTCCGTGAAGATGCCGGCGTCGTACGCGTCGTGCCATTCCGCCGGCAGCGCCTCGAAGATGCGGTCCCGCAGGCTCCGGCCCTGCCAGTACGGAATCACCTCGCGCTCGTAGGCCTCGAAGACATCGGGAGCCACCGCGTAGCTGGTCTTCTCCCGCCCATCGAGGATGCGCAGGTCCTCGAGGCTGTGGCAGGTCAGCTCGGGAAAGAGCGGCACGGCCTTCGGGGCAGGGCCGCGCTCGCCCACGATCAGCTCGTCGGGCTCGATCGTGATCGTCTTCCAGACGCACAGGTGCTTGAACGCCAGCGCCCGCAGCACCGGCGTCGAATGCTTGCCCAGGTGCTCCTGGTAGAAGCGGGTCATCAAGAGGGAGCGCTCGGCGGAAATGCTGGGACGGGTCGCCAGGCTCCGCTCGCGCAGTCGCTGCACACGCTCGTTCATGGACTAGCCTCCCACGCGAACGTCCAGGCCGAAGGACCGAAGATAGGTGGCCGCGGCCTCCAGGACGGCTGGCGACGGCGGCTGCACGTCGCCCAGGCGGTCGGGGCGCCCGAGCCGCGCGTACTTGTCCGCGCCCAGCCGGTGGTACGGCAGCAGGTGCAGGCGCCGAGTGTAGCGGAGCCCTGCGGCGAAGGCCCCCAACGCGGCCAGGTTCTCCTGGTCGTCGGTGTAGCCCGGGACGAAGGGCACCCGCAGCCAGATGCGGGCCCCGGCGCGGTCGAGCGCCTGCACATTGCGCAGGATCGGTGCCACCGGGACGCGCGTGAACTGCAGGTGCCGTGCCGGATCGAGCACCTTGAGGTCGTACAGGAAGAGATCGGTCAGAGCGGCGACCGCCAGGACCGTCCGGCGCGACGCGAACCCACTGGTGTCCACCGCCGTGTGCAGGCCTCGGCGGCGGGCCGCGTCGAGGCAGGCGAGCAGGAAGCGCGCCTGCAGCAGCGGCTCGCCGCCCGAGAAGGTGACGCCGCCGCCGGACTCGTCGTAGAAGGGCCGGTCGCGCTCCACCGCGTCGAGCACCTCAGCGACGCTGTACGACCGTCCGACCAGTTGCCGGGCCCCCGTGGGACAGGCCTCCGCGCAGGCTCCGCAACGCTGGCAGCGCGCCGGGTCGGGCAGCCACGGACCGCCGGCGAGGCCCTGCGGGCAGACGGCGTCGCAGGACCCGCAGCGGATACAGCGCGTCTCGATGATGCGTACCTCGGACAGGCGGGCCTGGCTCTCCGGGTTGTGGCACCACAGGCACGATAGGGGACAGCCCTTCAGAAAGACCGTGGTCCGGATGCCGGGACCGTCGTGGATCGAGAAGCGCTGAATGTCGAAGCAGATGCCCGTCGGGCCCGCTGAAGAGAGTCGCCCGGTCTGCCGCGATGCGGGCGCGCCCCTGGTTCCACGAGGACCGTCCGCGATGACGCCCACCGCGTGCCGGTCCTCCGTTGCGTCCGCCCGCACAGTGGCAGATGCGGATACCGCGGCCGCGTGCCGATTGGCGCCAGCGGAGGGCGGCCTTCCCCGCAGAGCAGTATCCCGACGGCTCTCGGAGACTCCTTGGGACGCCCCACCGTTTGGCGCCTGTGTCCCCTCCTCGACCATGTCCAGTTATCTACCTAACAAGTTATCTACCTAACTGATAAGGTAACACGCTTTGTGGATGCATTACGATGCGCCGGGACGCAGTGCAAGAGCGTGAGCAGGGAGGGGCGCGCGTCATGGATCAGGACCTGAGACGGCACCGGGTCGGGATGCGTCGGGGACCCCGGATACATCGCTGCCTGCTCGGTTTGACGCCGTGTGACGGCGCGCGGGATCACCCACGGTGACGGCGGTGGCACGCGATCCCCGTTCCGCGATGCCATTTCGGTCGCTGGTGACACAGACGCTGCCGCGGCAGGTGGCGCGCGCAATCGTGGGCAGCATCCTGGTCGGCCACCTTCAACCGGGCGAGCCGCTGCCCGCGGCGGGGGACCTGGCCCGCGAGTTCGAGGTCAGCCGGCCCGTCGTGCGCGAGGCACTCAAGATCGTCGCCACGCTTGGCATGGTGACGAGTCGGCAGGGTCGCTACAGCCGCGTGACCGAGCGGACCGCCTGGAACGACCTTGCCCCCGAGCTCCTGGCCACCCGCCTCGAAGTCGGCGCCATCGATGACATCATGGCCGACAGCCTCGAACTGCGGCGCGTCATCGAGACCGAGGCTGCTGCCCTCGCCGCCGAACGGGCCACGCCAGATGACCTCGCGGCGATGCGCCGCGAGTTCGAGGCGCTCAACCAGTCCACCGGCGACACACAGGCCTACACCACCCACGACGTGGCGTTTCACGACGCGATTCTGCGGGCCACCCACAACCGGCTCTTCCTGCAGCTCATCGACCAGATGCGCGAGGTCCTCGTGCTGACGCGCACCGTCAGCGTCACCGCGAGCCCGGATCGCGTTCCGGCGTCGCAGCAGGGGCATGGCGCCGTGTTCGACGCTATCTCGGCCCGCTCCCCGGAGCTTGCCCGGCAGGCGATGGCCGACCATCTCGGCTGGGCGGAGCGCGTGAACGTGAGCGAATACCGCATCGCGCACCCAGGGCCCGCAGAAGAAGCCGCACAGCCTGCGAACAAGGTCCGGTAGATCCGTCTCCCGACCGTCGACCGCGGATCGCGACCCGCCTCTGCTCGTCAGCTTGGTTGACAAGCGCGCGTAGAGTTGCCAAGCGCGCGTAGGTTGGACCGCGGCGGCGGCTCGGTTCCTCGGTCGACGCCGACCGAGGAGGATGCACGCGCCAGCGCGGAGCCGCCCGGCTTCGGCGGCGGCACGTGCAGTGGGATTTGGCTAGGTTTCGTGGGGCGCAGCCCGCGCCCACGTGGCGTAGCTTCCGAGGGGGGCGGACTCGAGGTCGCTCACCGTGGCACGAGCCGACGGCTCACTCCGGATAGCGAAGGTACGGCGAAGCAACGTGGGAGCGAACGTCCCGCAAAGCGCAACGCGTCGTGAACTCGGCGACGAGGCCGAGGTAAGCGGGCGGTCGCGCGCCTGGATCGCGCTGCGCGGGAATCCTGCCTTCTGGATCGGCGCCGTTGGCCTCGTCGTGCTGATCCTGCTGGCACTCCTGGCGCCCATCCTTGCGCCACACAACCCCGACCTGCAGTTTCGGGACAACGGCCTGACGGCGGCAGGTGATCCAGTCGGACCAAGCGCGGAGTTCCTACTCGGCACGGACCGGCTCGGACGCGATTACCTGAGCCGACTGCTCTTCGGCGCCCGGACCTCGTTGACGGTCGGCATCGGGGCGAACGCGATCGCGACTCTCATCGGGGTCCTCGTCGGGGCCACCGCGGCCTACGTTGGCAACCGTTCGGTGAGCCGACGCCTGGGTCGCTGGGTGGTCCGTCTGCCACTCCCGGTGTCAAGCCTCCTCATGCGGGCGACCGACGTCATGCTTTCGTTCCCCGCGCTGCTTCTGGCCATAGCCCTCGTCGCGGTGATCGGGCCGAGCTTGATGCTCATCATCATCGTCATCGCATCGGTGATGTGGACCGGCACCGCCCGAATCGTCTACGGCCGCGTGCTCGTGGTGAAGGAGCTGGATTTCGTGGAGGCGGCACGTGCTCTCGGCGCGTCCGGCGGCCGCGTCTTCTTCCGCCATATCCTCCCCCACGTCCTGTCGCTCATCGTCGTCTACGCAACGCTGGGCATTGCCGGCACCGTGCTCTTCGAGGCGACGCTCTCCTACCTGGGCGTGGGGGTCCCGCCCCCGGCTCCATCGTGGGGAACGATGATCGCGGACCATGTTGGCTACTACGCCACCGATCCGAGACTCCTGGTGCTGCCCGGGCTCGCGATCATGGGCACGATCCTCGCCTTCAGCCTTCTTGGGGACGCCCTTCGGGATGCCCTCGATCCATACAACTGGCGCTAGGAGTGTGTGTCCGTAATGGAAATCCTGAATGGCGACCCCACACACAGCCCGAACGTGGCAACGATTCCGGAGGTCATGCCCCACATCGGGCTCGAAATGGCGCCAGAATAGGGATAGCGTCGTCGGAGCGGCATTACTGACACGGGCTCCCAGATCCGCCGGCGAGGCGTGTCTGTCGAAGCAGGAGGAAGAGGATGAAACCGAACGGCACAATCAAGCGGCTCGGCCTGCTCGTCACGGCGGCAGTGTTGGTCGCCAGCTGCAGCAGCTCGCAGGCCACGAGCGGCCCCTCCGCCAATAGTGGCGCGCCTTCACACGGCGGCACCCTGTCCACCGCGTACCAGGGCGATATCCAGTCGCTGGATCCCGCCATCGCCTACGACACCGAGTCCTGGGCGATGGAGCGGCTCCTGTTCAGCACGCTTGTCACGTTCGATCGGAACGCGAAACTCGTCCCCGAGCTGGCGGAGAGCATGCCCACTGTCTCCGCGGACGGCAAGACCTACACCTTCACGCTGCGCAAGGGCGTGAACTTCGTGAAGTCGGACGGGAGCGTGCTGCGCGAGCTGACCGCCGACGACGTCGTCTATTCGTTGAACCGGGTTCTCGACCCTAACCTGACACCTAATCCGTCCCCGGTTGCCACGACTTTCTTCGGCAACATCGTGGGCGCGGCGGACGTCATCGCCGGGAAGGGCACGGCGGCCAGCGGGATCAAAGCCCTCGATGCGAACACGGTCGAGATCGACCTCGTTCAGCCGGACAGTACGCTGCTCGACGTTCTTGCTGATCCCTTCGGTGGCATCGTGCCAAAGGAATACGCGAAGGAGGATAGCGCTGCCTTCTCGGCCGCCCCGATCGGTACGGGCCCCTTCTACCTGAAGTCATATACGAAGGGCCAAGAAGCGGTCTTCGTTCGGAACCCACACTACTGGCAGACCGGGCTCCCGTACCTCGACGAGATCGATGTCCACGTTGGCGTCGACGCCAACTCGCAGCTCCAGCAAGTGGAGGCAGGAACCCTCGACATCACGGGCGATCCCTTCCCGAGTGGCTCGTTCACCTCGGTCGTCAATGATTCGCGCTACAAGGACCGGATCGTCCACCAGACGCTCGTCAGCGTGCTTTACATCTGGATGGACACGCAGTCGCTGGACACCCCGCTGAAGGACGTCAAGGTGCGCCAGGCGGTCAACTACGCGATCAACAAAGAGAACATCCTCAAGATCGTCCACAACGAAGGGGTTGTCGCCAACTGCATCTTCCCGCCGAGCATGCCCGGTGGCTACGATCCGAACTGCAAGCCGTACACCTACGACGTCGCGAAGGCCAAGCAGCTGATGGCCGACGCGGGTTACCCGGACGGCTTCTCGACGACGTTCTACACGGACACGGCAGACCCGGATCCCCAGATCGCCCAGGCGATCCAGCAGGACCTCGCCGCGATCAACATCAAGGTCAATGTCGTGACCCAGGAGTGGGCAACGTTCCTGACCACGGTGGAGACGCCGCATGCGGCCCCCATGGGTTACGTGAGCTGGTATCAGGACTACCCCGACCCGTCCGACTTCGTCGATCCGATCCTCTCCTGTGCCACGGCCGTGAAGGGTGGGTCCAACTTCGCCCTCTACTGCAACAAGGACGTCGATGCCAAGGCGGCGACCGCCAGGGGTGGACAGGACGCCGCGAAGCGGACGGCCGAGTACCAGGCCATTCAGAGCCAGATCATGGCCGACGCACCGTGGGTGCCCATCTGGCATCAGGACTGGTACACGCTTCTCTCGCCCCGGGTTCAGACGTTCTACCTGCATCCTGTCTGGTACTACGACCTCGGCAACTACTCGGTCTCCGGCGGCTGATCGCCGAGAGCGAGGGGCGGCGGCCCCGCCGGGTCGCCGCCCTGGAGATACGCGTCCGTGGCCTCCTACATCGCTCGGCGCCTGATTTGGGCCCTCGTGGTTCTCTTCGTGGTGGCCATCCTGACGTTCTTCCTGGCTTACGTGCTGCCAGCTGACCCGGCGAGGGTCATCGCGGGCCCTCACGCCTCGGCCGAGGACGTGGCCCGGATCCGTCATGCCCTGGGCCTGGACCAACCGTTCCTCGTCCAACTCGGCGACTACCTGGGCCGCATCCTCCATGGCAACTTCGGCCATTCGTACAGGCAGGACCGGGACGTCCTGCCGCTGATCCTGCAGCGGTTTCCGGCGACGCTCGAGCTTGCCGCAGGCGGAATCGTCGTGGAACTCCTGATCGGCATCCCACTCGGAGTCCTGGCCGCTCTGCGCCGAGGCAGCAACAGTGACCGAGCGGCGACGATGCTGAGCATCGTCCTCATCTCCGCTCCATCGTTCTGGGTCGGCTACATCCTGCTCAACGTCCTCGCATTCCAGCCGCTGGTGAACGCGGGCATCGACATCTTCCCGCTCAGCGGGTATGTGCCCCTCGACCTTCGCTACCTTGCCCTGCCCGCCCTCACCCTGGGCTTCAGCGGGGCCGCCTACTACGTCCGACTGACTCGAACGACCATGATCGAGGAGATGGGCAAGGACTACGTCCGAACTGCGCGGGCGAAGGGCGCTCCGCCGCGGACCGTCACCTGGCGTCACGCGTTCCGGAACTCGCTGCCGCCGCTGCTGACCCAGCTCGGTCTCGACTCCGGAGTGTTCCTCGGCGGGGTCGTGGTTGTCGAGAACGTCTTCAGCTGGCCCGGGATCGGCCGGCTCGCGGTCCAGTCGATCGTCACCTCTGACGTCCCGCTCATCATGGGCACCGTCATCTTCGGCACCCTGTGCATCGTGCTCGCCAACCTGGTGGTGGACATCGGGTACGCCATCGTCGATCCACGAGTCCGCCTCTGAAATGGAGCCCGCCCATGACCTACTCCATCGTTGCCCGCGACGCTCGGACAGGCGATCTCGCCGTGGCGGTCCAGTCCAAGTTCATGTGCGTCGGCTCGATCGTGCCGTGGGCCCGGGCGGGCGTGGGGGCCGTCGCCACTCAGGCGTTCTCCAACATTCGGTACGGCCTCGACGGGCTCGCCTTGCTCGCGTCCGGCCTCGGCGCGCCGGACGCTGTCGACCGACTCATCGCGGCCGATTCTGGACGCGAGCACCGTCAGCTGGCGATCGTCGACGCAGCGGGGCGCGCCCAGAACCACACGGGCCGTGGCTGCTTCGCCTGGGCCGGGGGCAGGACCGCCGAGAACGTCGCCGTTCAGGGCAACATCCTGGCCGGCCCAACGGTCGTGGACGCCCTGTACGAGACCTTCATGGGCGGCGGCCGTCCGTTCCCTGAGTTGTTGATCGAATGTCTCGTCGAGGCTGACGGGGCCGGCGGTGACCGCCGCGGCCGCGAATCAGCGGCCCTGCTCGTCGTCCGCGAGAACGGCGCGTACGGCGGAGGCGGCGACCGCTGGATCGACCTGCGTGTGGACGACCATCCGGACCCGATTGGAGAGCTGCGTCGGCTCCACGACCTCTGGGGCCTCTACTTCCAACGACCCGCGGCGTCAGATCTGCTGCCCTTCGACGAGACACTCGCCGCCGAGGTGCGGCGGCGACTCGCATCGGCAGGCTACGGCGCCAACCGAAGGACCGCCGTCTTTGCCCCGATGGGGCCGGGCGAGGTTCCAGAGGCGGCCGCGCCGCCCGTCGTGGGCGAAGCGCGTCCGCACCCGGCCGGTTGGGACGAGGCGTGGCAGACCGCCCTCACCGACTGGATGAGCGTGGAGAACCTCGAGGAGCGGACCGCCGCCGCATCTTGGATCGATCCCCGAGTCCTGGCCTACCTGCGCGAGCACACGACCACATGACTGCCCAGCCGCCGTCCCCATCGCTCGGACCCCCCACCGCGGCCGGTCGCCCTGTCGTTGAAGCCCCGGCTGCGGCTGCCTTGCGCGCCGCAGCATCCGAGCCCGACGCGTTTGCGGCCGCCATCCAGCGGCCGCTGGTCCGAGTCCGCGACCTCCGCACGTATTTCTGGACGCTGGGCGGCGTCGTCAAGGCCGTGGATGGCGTGAGCTTCGACGTCCCTGCCGCCGGGACGTTGGGCGTGGTCGGCGAATCAGGCTGCGGGAAGAGCATCACCGCGCTCTCCATGATGCGGCTCATCGACCGGCCGGGCCGGATCGTCGCAGGTGAGATCGTCCTCGACGAGACCGACCTCCTCGCCCTCTCCGAGCACGAGATGCGGCCGCTGCGGGGCAGTCGGATCTCGATGATCTTCCAGGAGCCGATGACGAGCCTCAATCCCGTCATGTCCATCGGGAGCCAGATCGCCGAGGCGATCCGCCTTCACGAGGAAGCCACGCCTCGCGAGGCGCAGGAGCGCGCCGTCGAGATGCTGCAGTCGGTCGGCATCCCGGATCCACGGCGGCGGGCGAGGCAGTACCCGCACCAGATGTCGGGCGGGATGCGGCAGCGCGTGATGATCGCCATGGCGTTGTCCAGCCGCCCGGATCTGCTGATCGCCGACGAGCCGACGACCGCCCTCGACGTGACCATCCAGGCGCAGATCCTCGAACTCATGAAACGCATCCGGCAGGAACGCCGGATGTCGATCATGCTGATCACCCACGATCTGGGCGTCATCGCCGACATGGCCGACGACGTGCTCGTGATGTACGCGGGTAAGGTCGTGGAGGCCGGCTCGGCCGACGACCTGTTCGAGAGGCCTCACCACCCCTACACCCACGGTCTCCTTGCCTCGCTGCCTCGCCTGGGCGAGCGCCGTCGCAGGCTGCAGGTCATCGAGGGTGTTGTGCCCAGCCCGCTGCGATTGCCGGCCGGCTGCCTGTTCGCCGACCGCTGCGAGCGC
>Ga0209226_10001334_pt1 | contig 11278 bp, 6 predicted proteins | sample BarGraNGADG00212_2_FD_184497 | JGI IMG/M metagenome (GOLD analysis project Ga0209226, IMG submission 184497) | Arctic peat soil microbial communities from Barrow, Alaska, USA - Barrow Graham LP Ref core NGADG0011-212 (SPAdes) (version 2) | ecosystem: Environmental > Terrestrial > Soil > Wetlands...
CCAATGAGCGGAAACAATTTGGTGTGCTGATCTCTACCTTTGGTTCCATCAAATACAAACTTGCCGAACAGGTGATCCGTACCTTTGCAGCTGAATCAGCCACATACAGGGTCAGCAAGGACATCGACGAACTGATCACGAAAAAGAAAAACGAATGCCAGGATAAAGGAAGGGCAACAATGGAAGCTATCAGTCATTATGCGGTGGAAGCAGCTATTCTCAAGGTTTATGGCTCGGAAACATTGGACTATGTGGTTGATGAAGCGGTGCAGATCCATGGCGGGATGGGGTATTCGGCCGAACTGCCTGTGGAGAGAGGATACCGCGATTCACGCATCAACCGGATCTTCGAAGGGACCAATGAAATCAATCGGTTGCTCGTTCTGGATACCGTAATGAAAAGAGCTATGAAAGGCGATTTTGACCTCTTCGGAAAAGCAGCAACCCTCTATGAAAATATGGATGCAATTACCGATGACAAAACAACTGACGAAACCTATTTCCAGGAAAAATCCAGGATCATACATAACTTCAAAAAGGCGATATTGCTTGCAATCCATGGAGCATCCGCCCAATATGGAAAAACACTGATCCAGGAACAGGAAGTGATGAATAACATTTCAGACATGATGATAGAAACTTATATTTCAGAATCCACCTTGTTGAGGGTTCAGAAGCTCGAAAGTATGAATAAAGAAATGTCCGTATTCAAAGCTATTCTTGATGTTAACATATATGAAGCTGCTCATAAGATCCGGAAAGCCGCATTTGATGCTGTACATTCATTTGCAGATCCGGATCTGGCCTGTAAACTCAAGAAAGTAATGGATATCCTCACGGTTACCGGATGTGTCAATATTAAAGATGCCAGGAGGATGATCGCCGACAAACTGATCGAAGATAACTCGTACAAATTCTAAGAGCATTCGCAGATAAAAAGAAGAGGCCACCCTTTCGGACGGCCTCTTTTTTATTAATCTGAAAGGATTATTTTGACTTCGCCATTTGTTTGGGCGCAGGTTCCGGTTTTGTAACAGAGATCTTGATGGAAGTTGATGTTTCATCAAAATCAATATGGATGATGTCATCCGTAACCAGTTTGGTTCTGATAATCTCCTCTGCAAGCGCATCCTCAATGTATTTCTGGATAGCCCTTTTCAGCGGCCTTGCACCGAACTGCGCATCCCATCCTTTTTCGCAGATGAAATCTTTTGCCTTGTCGGTCACTACTATCTGGTATCCCATACCCTTGATCCGTTCGTACAGGTGTGAGAGTTCGATGTCGATGATCTTATGAATATCTTCCCGCTCAAGGGAATCAAAAATTACCACATCGTCGATCCTGTTGAGGAATTCCGGGGCAAATGATTTTTTCAGTGCATTTTCAATCACACTACGGGCATGATCAGAACTTGCTGCCTGTTTGGCTGCCGTAGCAAACCCAACACCCTGTCCGAAGTCTTTCAACTGACGTGATCCGATGTTGGAGGTCATGATGATGATCGCATTCTTGAAATCGACCTTGCGTCCAAAACTATCCGTCAGAAGACCATCGTCAAGAACCTGGAGCAACAAGTGAAAAACATCGGGATGGGCTTTTTCGATCTCATCGAGGAGAACGATAGAGTACGGACGGCGGCGGATCTTTTCCGTCAGTTGGCCACCTTCCTCATATCCTACGTACCCCGGGGGGGCACCGATCAGCCTGGAAACGGCAAACTTCTCCATGTACTCGCTCATGTCGATCCTGACCAGTGCCTCTTCGGTATCGAAAAGGTATTTTGCCAGGACCTTCGCAAGGTGAGTTTTACCAACTCCGGTAGGACCGAGAAAAATGAACGATCCGATCGGTTTGTTGGGATCCTTTAACCCTGCACGGTTTCTTCGGATCGACCGCACAACTTTCTTGATTGCCTCTTCCTGGCCGATCACTGAATTTGCCAGTTCATCTTCCATATTCAGCAAACGGTCGCTTTCATGTTTTGCAATACGTTGAACAGGAATACCTGTCATCATGGCAACCACCTCTGCCACATTTTCCTCTCCAACCATCTCGCGGTTGATCTGGGCTTGTTCTTCCCATTTCCGTTTTTCCTTATCCAGAGCGTCTTGCAGTTTCCTTTCCATATCACGGTGGTCGGCTGCCTCTTCAAATTTCTGGCTGGTTATGGCCTGCATTTTTTTCTTCCGGGTTTCTTCAATCTGGTTCTCGATACTGATGATCTCAGCTGGAACATGAATGTTGGAGATATGGACCCGGGCGCCCGATTCATCAAGGGCATCGATGGCCTTATCCGGAAGATAACGGTCGGAGATGTAACGGTTGGTAAGGCTTACACAAGCCTTAATGGCATCATCGGTGTACCTGACAAGATGGTGGTCTTCGTATTTTCCCTTAATATTATTAAGGATCTCGATGGTTTCATCTGCAGTGGTTGGGTCAACCAGCACTTTCTGGAACCTTCTTTCAAGTGCACCGTCCTTTTCAATATACTGACGGTACTCATCCAGGGTGGTAGCACCGATACACTGGATCTCGCCCCTGGCAAGTGCAGGTTTGAACATGTTGGAGGCATCCAGCGATCCGGATGCATTTCCTGCGCCAACAATCGTATGAACTTCATCAATGAAAAGGATGATGTTCGGATTCTTTTCGAGCTCATTAAGAACGGCTTTCATCCGCTCCTCAAATTGCCCTCTGTATTTTGTCCCTGCAACCAGGGAAGCCAGATCGAGGGAAACGATCCTTTTATTGAAAAGGGCACGGGAGACTTTCCGTTGTGTGATGCGCAGGGCCAATCCTTCTGCGATAGCCGATTTGCCGACACCCGGTTCCCCGATAAGGATCGGGTTGTTCTTTTTACGACGGCTTAGTATCTGGGCGATACGTTCCAGTTCTTTCTGGCGGCCAACAATGGGATCCAACCGCCCTTCTTCAGCAGCCTTGGTAATATCCCTTCCGAAATTGTCCAGCACCGGGGTCTTTGATTTGGATTCAGAACCTTTCTTAGAGGTAGAACCAAAGCTTTTTCCGCCTTCTTCGGGATCTTCATCGTCATCATCCTTCGGTAAAATATCCATTGGCTGTGCCGGCAGATCTTCGGAACTGTTTGAAATGATCGATCGTATTTCTTCTTTCACAATATCATATGTGACATTCATTCCTGCCAGTAATTTGGTAACCAGGTTATTTTCGTCTTTCAGGATGGCAAGAAGAAGATGTTCTGTACCGATCAACTCACTGTTGAACCATTTGGCTTCGAGGTAGGTGATCTTCAGGGCACGTTCCGACTGCTTGATCAGGGGAAGGTTATCCGGGTTGGCCGGTTTCTCCTTATTGCTTGCCACGGCAGATTCGATCTTTCGGCGCACTTCATTCAGATCGACTCCAAGTGTATTCAGAATTTTTATAGCAAGTCCTTCTCCCTCTCGTATGATTCCAAGCAACAAATGCTCAAGACCGATGTAATCGTTCCCAAGCCTTACTGCTTCTTCCCGGCTGAAGATCAGGACATCTTTAACTCTTTGAGAAAATTTTGCTTCCATTTTATTTTATAGTCTAAAGATATAACGATTAAGATTTCTTTTTATTGAATAGTTTCTTTTTACAGGATCTGTGGAATAGTCAAAAACAATGCCATATATTTTCACTCCGGGATCCGGGAAAATCCAAAAATACGATTGAAACTTGGAAAGTGGATATGAAAGATCAATATTTATTAACACTTTCGTGTTCGTAACACCCAAAAAATATCCCGAAAAAATGGTAGGTTATTACAGGAATTTTTCCTACTTTCGTACCAAAGAATAATTATTTTTATTTGTTTGATATTTAGATGATTAACGAAGGAGAATACAATGGCTGAAGGCGAAAGAATAGTGCCGGTGAACATCGAGAACCAGATGAAGTCTGCCTATATCGATTATTCCATGTCTGTAATCGTGGCGAGGGCATTACCTGATGTGCGCGACGGACTGAAACCCGTTCACCGGAGAGTTTTATTTGGAATGTACGAATTGGGAGTTTCATCGAGCCGCTCTTATAAGAAATCTGCAAGGATCGTCGGGGAAGTTTTGGGTAAATATCATCCCCATGGCGATACTTCCGTTTATGATGCAATGGTACGCATGGCCCAGGAATGGTCGTTGCGCTACCCCCTGGTTGACGGACAAGGAAATTTCGGTTCTATGGACGGCGATAACCCTGCTGCCATGCGGTACACAGAAGCTCGTATGCAAAAAATTGCCGAAGAAATGGTGGCTGATATCGAAAAGGATACAGTCGATTTCCAGCTGAACTTCGATGACACCCTGGAAGAACCCACCGTAATGCCGGCACGGATCCCTAACCTTCTCCTCAATGGCGCATCCGGGATTGCTGTTGGGATGGCTACCAATATGGCTCCGCATAACCTGAAGGAAGTGGTAGATGGGATCATTGCTTACATAGACAACCACGACATCACAATCCCCGAACTGATGCAGTTTATCAAAGCGCCTGATTTTCCAACAGGCGGGGTGATCTATGGTTGTGACGGGGTAAAGGATGCTTTCGAGACCGGTCGCGGAAGAATCGTTATACGGGCAGAATCCACGATTGAAACCGACGATCACGGCAGGGAAGCTATCATTGTGTCATCCATTCCTTACCAGGTCAACAAATCAGAAATGATCAAAAAGACAACCGAGCTTGTCAATGATAAAAAGATCGAAGGGATCACGGAGATCCGTGATGAATCCGACAGGCACGGCGTAAGGATCGTATATGAGATCCGGAAGGATGCCATCACCAATGTGGTGCTGAATAAACTCTACCAATATACCCAGCTTCAGAATTCCTTTAACGTGAATAATATTGCGCTTGTCAAAGGCCGGCCGCAAACACTGAATCTCAAGGATCTCATCCGCTATTTTGTCGAACACCGGCATGTGGTTGTCATGCGCCGCACAAAATTCGAACTTGCCGAAGCCGAGAAGAAAGCGCATATCCTCGAAGGTTTGTTGATCGCACTGGATAACCTGGATGCTGTCATCAACCTGATCCGTGCATCAAAAACCCCGGATGAGGCGAAGTCAGGACTGATGGCCACTTTTAACCTCACCGATATCCAGGCAAAAGCCATCCTCGACCTCCGTCTTCAGCGCCTCACCGGACTTGAACGCGATAAGATCAAGAGTGAATATGAAGAACTACTCAAACTCATCGCTTCCCTGAAAAACATCCTGGAAAATGAAGAATTGCGGATGAAGATCATAAAGGATGAATTGCTGGAGATCAGAGAGAAATATGGGGATGACCGCAGGTCGCGTATCATTGAGAATGCCAGCGATTTCAGGATAGAAGATACCATAGCCGATGAAAGCGTCGTAATCACAATTTCCCATCTGGGTTATATAAAACGCACCGCACTCAGCGAATATCGCGTCCAGAACAGGGGAGGAAAAGGAATGAAGGGCAGCGAAGTCAGGGATGAAGATTTCCTGGAACACCTCTTTGTGGCAACAAACCACAATTACCTGCTCCTGTTTACCGAAAAGGGGAAATGTTTCTGGATGCGTGCTTTTGAAGTGCCGGAAGGCACGAAAGCCTCGAAGGGACGGGCAATACAGAACCTCCTCAGCATTGACCCGGATGACAAAGTGAGGGCATATATCAATGTGAAAGACCTGAAAGACGAAGAATACACTGCCAACAATTTTATCATCCTTGCCACACAAAGGGGAACCATCAAAAAAACGTCGCTTGCAGCCTATTCAAGACCGCGTTTGAATGGGATCAACGCTATCACCATACATGAAGGGGATCAGCTGCTGGAAGCCAAACTGACACACGGTGAAGATGAAGTGGTTATGGCGCTCAAATCGGGCAGGGCCATTCGTTTTAATGAAAAGACGGTTCGTCCGATGGGCCGGAATGCAGCAGGAGTGAGGGGAATAAGACTTTCCAGCGCGGATGACGAAGTGGTAGGAATGATCTGCCTTCCGAAAGAAAAGAAAATGGAAATCCTCGTTGTCTCTGAAAATGGATATGGAAAAAGATCCGATATCGACGACTACCGGGTGACCAACCGGGGTGGAAAAGGGGTTAAAACCCTGAACATCACGGAAAAAACAGGAGCACTGATCGCAATCAAAGGGGTTACCGATAACGACGACCTGATGATTATTAACCGCTCCGGAATTATCATCCGGATGGCAGTAAGCAATCTCCGGGTTATGGGCCGCGCAACTCAGGGTGTCAGGCTGATCAAGATCAACGAAGGTGATGCCATTGCAGCAGTGACAAAAGTGGACGTGGAAGAAGAAGGAACAGTTCTGGAAGATATAAACGGAGAGATCCTGACAGAGGAGAACGGTGAAGATCAGATCATGGATACAGGGGCTCCGGAAACGGAAAATTAATTTCCATGGGAAACAAAGGAAATAAGAAATTATCTATTTTTGCTAACTGAAGACAACAACTCAACACTAATTCTCAAAATAACTTTCAATGAAAAAAATTCTTTTTGTCCTGGTTCTGGTGTTTTCCATTACCCTGACTTTTGCCCAGAAAAATGTACGGCAAACAGCATCAAACTTCCTGAAAGACGGGAAACTGGATAAAGCGCTGGAGGCCATCAACCAATGCCTTCAGGATGCCAGCACTGCCCAGGATGCGAAAGCCTGGTTTATCCGTGGGAACATCTTCCTCGAAATTGCAAATTCCAAGGATGAAAAATACAAAAGCCTCGATGCGGAACCTTTGCAGAAAGCGCTTGAGTCTTATAAAAAGGCAATTGAATTCGACCCGAAGAAAGATTATTATGAAGATATCTTTGCTAAGTTAAACTGGCAGCGGAACAATTATTATAATTCAGCCGTTGACAGCTTCAATAAAAAAGCTTATAAAGAGGCCATGATGAACTTCGAAAATGCAGCGAATGCATTATCTCCTGCCAATGTAGCAGATACGGTTGCATTATTCTATGCAGCAGCCTGCGCAAACCTGGCAGGGGAAAAAGAGAAACAAAAACAATATTATATTGACCTGTTGAAAGGAGGAGCAAAGTCAATCATCATTTATTCTTCATTGGCCGATCTTTACCGATTGGACAAGGACTCAGCCAGTGCTTTAAAAGTGATCAGGGCAGGAAAGAAAGTCTATCCGGATAACCTTCAGATGACATTATCAGAATCGAATGTGTATATTTTCTTTACTGATGTGCCGAAAGCGTTATCTACCTTAACTATAGCAGCTCAGAAAGATAGTATGAACTACCTGGTATGGAATGCGATCGGTATTAATTATCAGAAAATCTATGAAGATACGCTTCAAGCTCAGGCAAGCAGGAATGATGCTTTCCCAAGGTCGGAAGTTGCCTATATGAAGTCGATCAAACTGAAACCGGATTTTTATGATGCCCAGCTCAACATCGCTTCTTTGTACTTCAATTCGGCGGTTCCCATCGTTCTCAAAGCAAACGGACTTCCCTTGGAACAAAAGGAGGCATATGATAAGATGATAACAGAAGCAAATAGATATTACAAACTTGCATTGCCATATCTTATAAGAGCAGATGAACTTGAACCGAATGACATGAATTCATTGAATTCACTGCGGCAGATATATCAAAGCATAGGAGATACAGAGAAACTTAAAGTTGTTCAGAAAAGGATTCTTGAATTGAGAAAAAAATAATTTCTGAAAGATTTCGAAAAACTGCTTTGGCATTCCGGGGCAGTTTTTTTTTGTCTCTTTTTAATTCTGAGAGGGGATTGTGAGCAGTTTTTAATTTTCACCACATTAGGCACAATAGACCACAATAGAGTTAAAAATCTTAATTCGAACTAATGTGATCTATTGTGCCTAATGTGGTGAAAGAAATCAGAGGAAAGGGTATAAGTTATTTCAGATTAAATATCTGCTATTTAACATAATATTAATTATAGGACAAATATAAATGCTCAATATATTGACAATCTGTTGCTTAATTATTTTAAAAGTAAGAGTACTCCGGCAGAGCGCCTTAACCACTAACAGCCTCTGATTAATGCTTGCCTTGAGGGAACAGGTTGCCTTCCCAATCTTTCAGGTATAGTGAAAGATATTGATAATTAAATTAGCTTTATACCCGGTATTATTCAAAACCAGTCATAAATTTTGTGATACATACAAACCCGGCATATTTTGTCACCGATCTCCATGGAGATAAAGACCGGTTTAAGAAACTGGTCGGACTGGTACGGCAGGATGTACCGCCAGCGCTGTTCATCGGCGGGGACATCACACCCCATTTTGCCCGATACACTTCCCGCGAAGATTTTTTTGCCGATTTTCTTCTTCCGGAGTTCAGAAGGCTAAAAGAGGAGATGAAAAACTGCTTTCCGGCCATTTTTATCATCATGGGTAATGATGATTTGCGAATCGAGGAAGAATATCTCTTCCAGGGCGAGGATGAGGGATTATGGCTATACATCCACAACAGGAAAACCCTCTTCGGGAATTTCCCGGTTTACGGGTATGCCTGTGTTCCTCCCACTCCGTTCCGGCTGAAAGATTGGGAACGCTATGATGTTTCCCGTTATATAGATCCGGGATGTGTGCCTCCTACGGAAGGAGTCCGGTCCGTCGACGCAGAAGAGGACATTGAATACTGCACCATTCAGAAGGACCTTGCCGCATTGACTGGTGAAGATGATCTTTTCCGTGCGATCATTTTATTCCACTCCCCTCCGTATCAGACCAATCTGGACCGTGCTGCGCTTGACGGGATGAAAATTGATCATGTTCCCCTTGACGTTCATGTCGGCAGCATTGCGATCAAAAGGTTCATTGAAGACCGGCAACCCATGATTACCCTGCACGGTCATGTACATGAGTCAGCGAGAATAACAGGATCCTGGTCGGAAAAGATTGGGAGATCCTATGCATTTAATGCAGCTACTGATCAGAAAGGTTTATCCATTATTAAGATTCCTCTTGATCATCCTGCAGTTGCTGAAAGGATTATCACAGGGGGGTGACATTCAGGCTGGTCTTTTTCTGATAAGCCGTGCGCCATCGTTCACAGAACCAATCATGGAAGCATAGCTGTTCTTGTTCTCAATATCTTTATCTGTAACTAGATGAAGATCGATCAATCCATCGGAATGGTATCCTGTTTTCATATAGTTGATTTCTGATAAACACAAGCTCCATCCGTTAAACCATGCTCTTAGCTCTTTTTCCTGAAATCCAGTTCCCCTGAAGTGCAGTAAAATATCGATATCGCTGGCAGGGCCGGAAGTGGCGTTTTTTGTACTGCCGATCAAATACATTGCTTCCACACCAAAATTTTCGAAATCGAGCTTTTCGGCTATTTTACAAACCATTTCGTTCCGCCATCTCCAATGAACATCCGGCTGAACAGGCAATAAACCCGACGAATCTTCGCTGTTCCAGACATCTTCAACATTCTCCCGTTCAAATGTTTCAACAGTTTTTAAGAGTTTTTTATTAAAAATATATGTGCTAATATTGGCGGCGATGGTATTCAATAACTTCTGTTCCTCCGGCAAAAACTGACTATCCCCTACCAATTTCTTGAACTGCGTATAAAACACCTCAATTTTTCCGAATACCGTATCGTCGATAACAATATCCGCCGATTGGACCCATTCGGTTTCCGTCCAGTCATCCTCCTTATAGATCTTGTTCTCATATTGAATCTTTACCTTGAGTATTACCGGGTATTGCCATCCGCCCCAGATATGCTTTACAATTTCCATCAGGAATTCATCAAGGGGTAGATTTTCATTGATGATTTCGTTAACCTTGTAAAGGCATTTCAACTCTTTTTCCCTTTCCTTAAGAAGAATAATTTTTTGTTCGTAATCAGAAGCGTCGAATATCATAAGGTTTGTTTTTTATCATTTACTCTAACTAGCAGATACATTTCAAAACGAACAATGAAAAAAGACAAAAAGTCTCTCGTCTCTCTCTCCAGACTTACCTTTCAGCGGGGAGAGGAAATACATTGGTATCATAATTACCCGCAATAATTTCTTAAAAAGTTTTCCCAATTATAACTTGATTGACAATTCAAGATGCCCGCCAAGGCCATCCTTGATAATCCGCTGCAATGTTGAAAACCGGATATCCTTCAGATCTTTTTCAAGCTTCGAAATATAGGATTTGTTTGTGCCGGCAAGTATAGCAACTTCTTCCTGAGTCATCCCCTTTTCTTGCCTGGCTTGCTGGATTAGCACACCAAGCTTGAAAGCTTCGTATTCAGCCTCGAATTTTTCTCTCTTTATTGTCCTCTTGACACCATACTCCTTGTCAACGAAATCGCTGAGACTAGTGAGATTTTTCCTTTTCTTCATAATATTCCTTTCTTATTTTTTCTGCCATTTCTAATTGTGCCTGTGGAATCTTTTGCGATTTTTTCTGAAATCCATGCCCGATAATGATCAGGTTGTCCTTATCGAAGAAAGAGAAGATCCGGAATATATCACTTCCAACTTGTACCCGGATTTCGTAGATGCCTTCACTCCTTTCCAGATGCTTGAAATAAACTTCTGGAATTCTATCAACCTCTTCGATTACCTTTAGCGTCCAGACAATCTTTTCTTAACCTTAGGTTTTTGCCTGACATAGAAGTCATGGAAATAATTTTTAAAAAAGAAGAGCTCGCGTATTTTTTCCACTGTGCAAATATACAAAATGTAGTCCGATTGAACAACTTTATTTCATGGTCTAGCAAATTAAAAAAATTCCTTAGCCTCACTTATAAATCATTTAGTCGTATTTTTACATAAGAATGACTGTTTTTTCAATAAAGAAAACAGGTTATTCTGGCCGGGTAATTGACAGAACGGTAATAACTTGTAAAAAGGTTATTCTTGAACAGAATGATTAACAGGAAAATACGATATATTAATCGGAATCGCTCCGGAAACCCTGCCTAAAAAATTGTAACTTATATGTAGAAAAATGAAATATAACCTGCTAAAATCTTGATTATATTTGCTCTATGAAGGCTTCCGATAACTATTTGTAATCACTTAAATACCAGTATATTATTAATTATAGGACAATAGGATGCAATAAACAGTGCGTTTTAAGGGCTTATTTCACAGCAAAGTACTCCTCCAGCACCTTAAGGGTATTCGGATTTGTAACCAAGTCCTGTACCATGATCCCCTCGTGGAGAATCACAATCCGGTTACACACTTCTGTAATATGATTCAGATCATGACTCGAGATGAGCATGGTAATCTCTTTTTCTTTCTGCCAGGATTTTAAAATCGTTTTAAG
>Ga0209226_10001336_pt1 | contig 11269 bp, 9 predicted proteins | sample BarGraNGADG00212_2_FD_184497 | JGI IMG/M metagenome (GOLD analysis project Ga0209226, IMG submission 184497) | Arctic peat soil microbial communities from Barrow, Alaska, USA - Barrow Graham LP Ref core NGADG0011-212 (SPAdes) (version 2) | ecosystem: Environmental > Terrestrial > Soil > Wetlands...
TGTCCTGACGTACAAGCGGGTGTACGCGGTCGTCCGTACGTTCACCGCGATCCTGCCGCTGACTGCGGTGCCGTTGACAGTGGCCCGGGGACCGGTGAGCCACGGACCGTTCCCATAGCGGTACTGGATGTACACGATTGGGACCGGAACCGATGAGACCGATCCGCGTACCGACAGGTACGTTCCGTGGGTCATCGACGTTGCGGGGCGATTCCCGATGACCCGAGCTGTCGAGGTAACCGCCACCGATGGGCTGATCTTGCTCGGTGTGCCGGTCAGCGGCGAGGTCACCCATCGGTAGTAGCCGGAGACACCGTTGGCGAACCGGAAGGATGCCACACCGGTTGAGGTCGTTTGCAGGGACGTGACCGATCGCCAGGTTGTCGTGCCCCTCTGCATCTTCTGAAGAGTCACGGTCCAGTGGGCTACCGCCCCACCGTGCTCGTCTGTCACTCTGGTTGCCGCGGTGATCGCGGCGCCCACCCACGCGCTCGTCGGTACGGACAGGCTCACCCTGGAGGGCAGCGGCTGGGGGAGGGGAACGCCGTCATAGATGGATACGCTGGCGCCCCTGGCGTCCTGTGAGGTGACCCGGATGGTCACTTGCCTGGAGGCTGCGGTGAAGGTGCCGCCAACCGGAATGCGGCGGTCGTAGTCGCTGCTGAGGCTGGTTGGGGTGGCATCCAGCTCGTAGCTGCCGGCGCTCGCTGGAGCCTCCGGGTCATCACGCAGTACCCGAACACCCCACGATGGCTTGAAGTAAGTGAGACCGGCGGCCGCGTCCCGGCCCGAGTTGGTCCGGTACTCCACGAAGTAGCTGGTGCCGCTGGGATCAGTGATCTTCAACGTCCTGTTGTCCGTGGTCGTTGACAGCGGGGTGATCCGAGCTGTGGTCACCCCGGAGTTGGCCGGGATCTTCTGGACCGCGTTGGGGAGCAGGTCCATCCCGTCGAGGTGGACCGCGTTCAGGTTGCCCTCACCGTAGTTCGTTCCCGAGTACCCCATCACGTCGAACAGGTCGTCGTAGGCGTTGGTCTGGCAGCCGGGGAACGCGAGGTTGACCGCCGGCCTGTCCTGGGCGCCGCTGCAACGAAGCGAGTTGGAGTGGTAGAGACCTAGGTTGTGACCCAGCTCGTGGGCGAGCAGCGACTGGTTGAGACCGGACACGAACACCTCGTTGTCCGCGGTCTCGATCGCTCCGATGGTGCCCAGACCGTAGTAGCAGCCGTGATCATCGGCGCCCTGGGGTGCTACCAGTACGAGGTGTTTGCCCGGTCCGTCTGCTGAGCGCATCCTGGCATGCGCCTCGTTCCACATCGTGTACGTGCCTTCGTATGTGCCTGTACAGCGGTAGGCAGAGTGGTACGTCTGGACCTGGGCGGTGGTGAAGGAGACCTGGCCACCTGTCTGGCTGGACCAGTACTGGGACACTCTGGTGACCATCGCCCGCGCCGACGCCTCGGTGATTGACGCGTCTGCGGTGAGCCCCGACGGGACGACCAGTGCCAGGTAGATCTGGTGGGTTGACGAGATGGCTGCAGCCACCGGAGCCGAGATCGTGTTGGCTGACAGGACGCGCTTAGTCCCGTCACTGCCAGGAACGGCTGTGACGGAGACCGTCGCACCGTCCTTGGCAGTGATGAGGGAGCCATCGGTCAGCGGGACGATTGTGGTGCCGACACGGAGAACCTTGGTGGTGTCGTTGACGGCGGTGTCGTCTGCGTCCGTGTGCTGGCCGGGGGATTGCTCTCGGATGATCGTCTGGACGATGCCGGTGATCCTCTGGGGAGTCGGGGTGCTCGCGGCGGTCGCCGTCTGCACCGCCGGAACGCACAGCCCAACGACCACGGCAACAGGGATGAGCAACCGACGATTGACAGCCCGCATCAGAACCATCCGTTCTTGTTCGCCGACCAGATCCCAGGGAGGCACTTTCAAGGTAGCCAGGGGAAATGCCGTCGGCTGTGTGTTTGGGTGAAAGGTGCGGCGATGGTCGGGAGTTCAGCCCGAACGGTGGACACCGCGTCGGCCGAACGGTGGATACCGAGATGGCAGGCGCTATAGGTTGCAGGCATGCGGATCACTCATCTCGGACATGCATGCCTGCTGGTCGAGGCCAGCGGCCAGCGCATCCTGCTCGACCCGGGTGCGTTCTCGTCAGCCGTCGCGGGCGTGACCGGGCTCGACGTCATCCTGGTGACCCATCAGCATGCGGATCACCTTGATCTGCAACGACTTCCGGCGCTACTGGAGATCAACCCGCAGGCCAGGCTGTATGCCGAGCCGCAGGCCGCCGCCGTCATGGAGCAGGCAGGGATCGGCGCTGAGCAGATGATGGCAGGCAAGGCGCTGACCTTTGGGCCGGTGCAGGTCACACCGGTGGGGGAGCAGCACGCGCTGATCAATGCGGCACTGCCCCGCATCGGCAATCTGGGCGTCGTCCTGCGCGCCGAGGGTGAGCCGAGCCTGTTCCATCCTGGAGATGCGTACGACAGCGAACCCGGGCAGGTCGACATCCTTGCCCTGCCGCTGAACGCGCCCTGGACGGCAAGTCGGGACACGATTGCGTTCGCCCAGCGGATCTCACCGCGGGTTTGCGTCCCGATCCATGACGCCCTGCTCAGCGCCATCGGTCGCCAGCTCTATCTGTCCCAGGTGGAGTCCTTCGGGCCGCGGGGTATGGCGGTGCGCGACCTCTCGGATGGCATCCCCGCCGACTTCACCTGAGCCTGGCCGACCCGAGCGGACCGACCTATCTGGCCACCAGCCGCAGATATCCGTCGGCGAGCGAGTCGCCGGCGAAGACAGTGATCAGGGCGGCGGCGATCATGAACGGCCCGAACGGGATCGCGGTCTTGCGTCCGCCGTGGTGTGTCACGATCAGCGCGACGCCGATGATCGCCCCGAGCAGGAACGCGCCGAAGGTGGCGACGATCAGCGCCGACCAGGACAGGTAGCCCATCAGCGCGCCCAGCATGCCGGCCAGCTTGACGTCACCGAAGCCCATCCCCGCGGGGTAGGCGACAACGATCGTGAAGTAGAAGGCAAACAGCGCGGCTGCACCGATGGCGGCTCGGGCAAGCGGCCACCAGTCATGCTCACCGATGGCGGCCACGGTCAGCAGCACGGCGACGACGGCGTAGGACGGCAGCACGATTGTGTTCGGGAGTTTCTTCACGTCGATGTCGATCATGGCCAGTGCAACGCCTGCGGCGGCGAGGTATAGATACGCGGGCAGAGCCCACGGCATGTCGACGGCCAGCAGCCGCCAGGTGACCGCAACGAACAGCACCCCGGTGGCCGCCTCGACCAGGGGATACCGTGCGCTGATCGGTGCCCTGCAGTCATGGCACCTGCCGCGCAGCAGCAGCCAGCCGAACACCGGGACGTTGTGCCGGTTGCGAATGGGGCTGCCACAGGATGGGCATCTCGATGGCGGGCTGATCACCGACTCGCCAACGGGAACGCGGTAGATGACCACGTTGAGGAACGAGCCAATCGCCAGGCCGAACAGCCCGGCGACGACGGCCCACACCAGATCGGGAGTCACGGGCACCGCCGAGCCGTCAACGTTGGACACTCCAGCTGAGCACCTTGGCGGTCGCCGGGGAGCCGGTGACTTGGACCTTCGCCGTCAGCTGCTGGCTACCCGGCGAATGGTCGCACGCTTTCCCCGATTTCGGGCACACCCATACGTTCAGATACATGATCGAGTACGTTGTGGTTCCGACTGGGCTGTCGGCAGGCAACTGGACGACCGAGCCGGTCGGAGACGCCCCGTTGGTGGTGAGTGACAAGCTGCGCAGCACCAGCCCCCAGTTGAAGATCTGCCCGTCGGAGTTCTTCAGGGTTAGCTTGATCCGTGCATTCGGCGCGTAGGTGAATCCCTGGATGTGGAAATCGGCCTTGCCGTTGGCGGCCGGGGTCCCGAACAGCGTGCAGGAGTCCGCCTGGCAGACTGTCTCGGCGGTGACAGGCACCGTAGACGTTCCACCGTTCACGGGGATGGCCGTCGTCGGACCGTAGATCGCGACAGGCACGCTGTCCTTGGAGTAGGTGGCGCAGATTTCGAAGATGTTGGACCCTAGTTTTATCGTGCTGCTTCCGCCGAACACGAACATCACGCCGCCGTTGGGAATACCTTGCTTGCTTTGCTCGATCGGGTTGGCGCAGGCACCCGATGAGGCTGTGGGGAGCTGGTTGAGGTTGGTCAGGGTCGAGCCGACCGCGGGGTCGAGACCCGTGATCGGTTTGTTGTTCAAGTCGGTCGGGGTGCCGCCGACGATCCGGGCCGGGGCCGTCCAGACTCCGGTGAAGTCGAAGTAGTAGGTGCCCTTGCTGAACCACACGACGCTCTTCTTGCCGCAGGTGCCGTTGAGGTAGCTGGTCAGGGAAGCCTGGTTGTACAACCCGGGCCGGAACGCCGCGTACGTTGAGGGGCACACGGGCGCTGGCGCCAGGGACACTGGAGGGGTCGTCACCGTGACCGGAGGCGTAGCGACTGTTCCGTTGTTCGGGAGGCACGTAGGGGTGATGATTCCGATGCATCCTTTGGGTGTGGCCAACGCGGCCTTCACCGTTACGCCCGTGCCCGTGGCATTCAGCGCTGACGACGCGTTGATCGAGGAGTTGGAGATGACGCTGCCATTGGCGAAGGTGACGGGCTTGCCGCTGTAGCTCTGGCCAGCTAGGGGAGTCGCGAGGGCGGTGTCGTCCCCCACAGTGACCAGCGCGTTGGTTGGCTTGTTTTTCGGGCCGACCACGACGTCAGTACCTGTTGTTGAGTCAGGCGCGCACGAGACGTAGGCGTTCAGCGCAGTGGCGCCGGCCTGGGGCGCCGTGTAGAACGCGGTGGTGCCGTTGCCCAGGTTGAGCGGGTCCCCGGTCACTGTGGCGCACTTGTTCAGGTACGTCCCGCCAGCCAGCTTTGCGACCGCGACCTTGCCAGCCCCATCGGCCGCATACGCCGCGGCCGCCTGGTCGCGAAGGGCGAACGTGGTCCGGATGCTCGTGTAGGACAAGTCCAGCAGTGCGAGACCAGCCACCCCGATCACCGTCACGATGACCAGCACCAGTACCAAAGCGGCTCCACGGTCCTCTGTCGGACCGTCCAGGAACTCTTTGAGCTTCTTCATAGTGACTGCCTCCGCTGTCCTGTGAGTTCGATCACGTACGCACTTCCGTGATTATTCGGATCCCTGAGATTGAGTTTGAGGGTGACTGACGCGGGCACAGCGGGGGCGTTGCAGGTCGTCGAGCAGGTGACCGTGGGCGGCTTCAAGGGGTCCGGGTCGAGATCGTGCGCGAGGATGACGTCGCTAACCGGTGTGGCCGATCCTTCGCAGCGGAGCCGGTGCAGCTCGGTCGGCCCGGCGGCTGTCTGTGTGACGACGTAGGCGACCCGGACGACCGTCAGCAGACCATCTCGGGTGAAGTCGTCCCAGGCGAGGCGCACGATCGCGTCGGGCGTCGCGGCCGCGCCGCACGGGTACAGGCCGGAGTCGTATGGCACGACCGTCGGCGCCGTTTCCACGGACTGCTTGAAGGTGTAATCCGCCGACCGTGTGCCGATGCTGGCGACGTCCTGGGCCCAGTAGGCCGAGGTGATCTGTGCGTCGTCTGACTCGAGCAGTCGCGCGGTGGTGGCATCCGAGTTCTTAAGGAAGCCGATGACGACATTGCCGAGTGGGACAGTGATGACCCCGATGATGAGGATCGCGATGATGAGCTCGACCAGCGTGAACCCGTCATCTTCTCTACTCAGGTGCATGGTGACACGACATCGCAGGGCTTGCGAATGATCACGGTGAGGGCCTCGGACGCCCGCAAGTCGGTACTAGCCACGATCAGCTTGACCTGCTGCAGGTTGCTGCTCCCGGGACAGGCACCGAACACCGTGCCGGTCCAGCACTGCACAGATATCAATGGCGAGTTGAGTTCATCGTTGGGAGATGTGAAGCTGCCCCAGTCAAGGGGGGGAGTGAGTACTTTCGAGGGGCTGTAGTCAGGCGACGCGCTCGGGTCGAAGTGGCCGGCGGCCACGTAAGCCTCGACGGCCTCGGCGTAGTTGCGCACGTACGCACCAGCAGTCGCTTGCTTGCGATGGATGTCCGACATCAGGATGGTCGTGGCGATCCCACCGACGATGGCGACGACGGCGATACCCATGATCGCCAATGCGATGATCAGCTCGATCAGGGTCTCACCCTGGTCGTTCGAGCCAGGACGCGCGTGGGTGTGCATCGCCAATCACACCTTGACCTGGCCGAAGACGCCGTACATTGCGGACACCAAAGCGATCGCCACGAAACCGACGACCAAGCCCATGGCGGCAATCACGACCGGTTCGATGAGCGAGGTGAGCTTCTTGATCTTGTAGTCGAGCTCGCCCTCGTAGTAGTGGGCGGTGACGTTGAGTTGGGTGTCCAGCGTTCCCGTTTCTTCGCCGACCCGCATCATCTGGGCTGCGGTTGGTGGGAAGAGTCTGGTCCGTACGAGCGGTGTCGCCAGACCCTCTCCTTCGAGCATCGCATCCGCGACGTCGGCGAGTGCGCGAGTGAAGACCACGTTGCGAAGTGACTCGGTGGCCACCTTCAGCGCCTCCGGCAGCGCGACACCCGCGCCGACCATCGATGCGAGAATCCGGCAGAAACGCTCGACCAGCGCGTACTGAACCGTCTCGCCGACTACCGGCAACCCAAGTATCATCCGGTCCCGGGCGTGCCGACCGGGCGCGGTGCGCAGAACGATGAAGAGCATCAGAGCAAGAGCGAGCAGACCGGTGAGCAGCGCCCACCACCATTGGCCGAGGAAGTCGGTGGCCGCCAGCAGCATGCGGGTGGGTAGTGGGAGCTCGGCATGTAGTCCGGCGAAGAAGACCTTGAACTTGGGCAACACGAAGACGGACAGCACGAGGACCGTGACCGTCGACATGCCCGCGATGATGGCGGGATAGATCATCGCCGACTTGACCTTGCGTCGAGCTTCCTCGTCGCGCTCCAGGTACTTCGCGAGCTGCTCGAGCACCGTGTCCAGCTCGCCCGTGAGCTCAGCCGAACGCAGAATCCCTCGGTAGTACTCGGGGAAGATCTTTGGGTGTGCGTCAAAGCAGTTCGACAGCGTGTCCCCTCCGCGCAACCGGTCCTCGACCTCGGCCATCATCCGGCGCACCGAGGAGTTTGCCGACTCCGTGCCCAGGGTGTGCACCGCGTCGACCAACGGCAAGCCGGCATGGACGAATGCGCCGAGTTGGCGCGACAGGTGCATGATCTCGACTCGCTTGACCCGCTTCGGCATCAGCTCCGCCTGCAGGAGTCCCTTCTTCTCGGTGAGCTCGATGTCGAGCAGGCCGCGGTCGCGGAGGGTGGCGTCGGCTGCCTGGCGATCGATGGCCTTCGTACGACCGGTGGTGACCCTTCCGTCGACCTCCGTTGCGACATAGGCATATACGGTCATATCACGTCCCCACGACATAGATGGTGCGCAGAACTTCGGCGAGGTTCGTTACGCCGGCCTCGACGAGGCGCATGGACTCTTCCTGCAACGTGCGCATGCCTTCGGATCGAGCGAGCTTGCGGACGTCCTCATGTGAGGCGCGGTCGAGGATCAGCTCGCGGATCGGATCCGTGACGGGCATCATCTCGTAGACCCCGATCCGTTCCAGGTACCCGGTGTGAGTGCAGAAGTTGCAGCCGGCTCCGCGCAAGAATCCGCGCTCTGGCACTTGCCCGCCCATCGCATGGAGAAAGGCCATCTCCTGCGGCGGTGGGTCGTAGCTCTCGCGGCAGTTGTCACAGACCCGGCGCAGCAGACGCTGGGAGATGACCGCGGTGATCGACGAGGCCACGAGGAAGGCTTCGATCCCCATGTCGAGCAGACGGTGCAACGCGGAGACAGCGTCGGTCGCGTGCAGCGAGGACAGGACGAAGTGACCGGTCAGTGCCGACTGGACGGCGATGCGCGCGGTCTCGGCGTCACGGATCTCGCCGACAAGGATCACGTCGGGGTCCTGGCGCAAGATCGACTTCAAGCCGCCCGCGAAGGTGATTCCAGCCTGTACGTTGATCTGGATCTGGTTGATCGACGGGATCATGTACTCGACCGGGTCCTCGATCGTCATGATGTTTCGCTCAGGTGTGTTGATCTCAGTGAGCGACCCGTACAGCGTCGTCGTCTTCCCGCTCCCGGTCGGGCCGGAGCAGATCACCATTCCGTATGGCGAGTGCAGCAGCGCCGAGTACCGCTCCGCCACGTCCACACCCATCCCGAGCTGCGCCAACCGGAAGATCGGCCGGCTCTTGTCGAGGAGCCGCATCACGACTTTCTCGCCGCCGACCACCGACGTGGTGGCAACCCTGATGTCGACAGCCCGGCCCTCGATCTCCAGGCTGATCTGGCCGTCTTGGGGCCGCCTTCGCTCAACGATGTTCATGCCGGCCATGATCTTGACCCGGCTGACGATCGCAGGCCCCATCGAGCCGGGCAGGTCGAGGACGTCGTGCAGGGCACCGTCGACGCGATAGCGCACCCGAATGCGATCGGCTTGCGGTTCGATGTGGATATCAGACGCGCGATCCCGCAGACCCTGGGTGATCAGGAGCTGAACCACCTGCACCACGGGTGCGGTCTCGTTCACACCGGTTGGTTCGGCGCGGCTCTCCTCTTTGTATTGTGAGTCGAGAGCCTGGAATGCCGCGATCTGAGAATCGATGCTGGCTAACGCGCGGAAGCTGTTGCCGATCGCCATGGTGACGTCCGACTCCGTGGCGACCTTCACCGTCAGCGGCCGACCGATGGCATCCCGCAGGCTCTTCACGATTGTCGGCGAGGGATCGGCGACGGCGACCACGACGGTGTCCTGGTCAGCCGAGAGAGGTATCGCGTTCAGTGCGCGCGCCGTCGACTCGGTCATCAGCGCGGCTGCTGCCGGGTCGGGGATGATCTGGCGGAGGTCGACGACGTCCAGGTTCTGCTGGCGCGCCAGCGTCCCTGCGAGGTCGCGCTCGTCGATGGAACCGTCGGCGATCAGCTGACTGCCAAGGCTCCTTCCGGAGCCGCTCATCGCCTCCGCGAGGGCAGCGACGACCTGCTCGCGGGTGGCCAGATTCGCCGCGACGAGGAGCTCACCGAGGCGAGCCCCACCCGGTTGCACGTGGAGGTCCAGCGGCGTGACTGCTTCTCGGGCGACCGGCCCTGCCAGCGGCCCTGCCAACGGCCTGGGCGCGGTGACTGGGGCGACCTTCTGACCCCTGCCTAGCCTCATGCTGACTCCCGTGACGGCATTCGCGGACGTGACTCGACGTCCTCTGGGTGGAGGCTGCGCATCATCGCGTCGTGGTAGGTGACCTGTCCTGAGCCGACGAGTCTCGACAGGGAGTCCTCGAGGGTCACCATCCCGTCTTTGTGGCCGGTCATCAGACGGTTGCGCAGCTGATTCGTCTTTCCTTCGTGGATCAGGTTGCGGATGGGAGGGTTCGCGACGAGCACCTCGAAGGCGGCGACCATTCCGCCGCTGATCCTGGGAATCAACTGCTGGTAGATGATGCCGCTCAGCGCGGCCGCCAGCTGCACCCGTATCTGAGCTTGCTGCTCGGCGGGGAAGACATCGATGATCCGGGTGAGCGCCTGTGCCGCCTCATTGGTGTGCAGCGTTGCGAAGACCAGGTGGCCGGTCTCGGCGACGGTGAGGGCGAAGCGGATCGAGTCGAGGTCGCGCATCTCGCCGACGAGCAGCACGTCCGGGTCCTCGCGCAGCACCGCTCGCAACGCGTCGGCGAAAGACGAAGTATCCGAGCCCACCTCCCGCTGATCCACTGCTGAACGCGAGTGGGGGTGCACGTACTCGATCGGGTCCTCGATCGTGATGATGTGGCAGGCCCGGTCGATGCTGATCTGGTGGATCATCGCAGCGAGAGTCGTCGACTTTCCAGACCCAGTCGGCCCGGTCACCAGGACGAGTCCCTGCGGCCGGCGGATGAACTCGTCCATCACCGGCGGCAGACCGAGCTCGGTCATGGTCGGGACCTGAAAAGGAATGATGCGTAGCGCCACCGCGGTGGATCCTCGTTGGGTGTAGGCGTTGGCCCGAACGCGCGCGGTCTTGTGCCAGCTGAAAGCGAAGTCGAACTCGTATCGTTCGCGCCAGATGGCGGCTTGCTCCTCGCTGAGGAGGTCGGCCAGCAACGCGTCCACATCCTCAGGGGTGAGCACGGAATGTCCGGGAACCCCGTTCAGCTGACCCTGCACGCGAACCTGCGGCGCCATTCCAGCGGTGAGCAGGAGGTCAGTGCCACCTGCTTCCCAGAGCACGTTAAGCAGCGCGTCGATGCCGACACCGATCGCGTGAGTCTGCACTGGAGCCTCCTAGACGTGGAGCGTGATCCGGTGTTGTCCGGGAGGGCCCCGCAACGGGGCCCTCCCGGAACTCTCACGAGACCTTGCAGGTGGGCGTGACCACGCCGGTGGTGTCCGTAGTGATATCGGTGGGAGCTGTCTTGATCAGCTTCGCTTTGACGAGTGCATCGACGCTACCGGCGTAGGCCGGGGGCGTCGCTTGGGCGTAGAAGGCCTCCTGCGCGGCTTCGACCGTTTTCACGCTGGCCTTGCAGGCGGCCACATCGCCGTGGTTGGTGATGCCAGCGACGGAGAAGACGACGATCCCGGAGAGCACTCCGAGGATGACGATGACGATGAGGAGCTCGACGAGCGTGAAGCCCGATTCGTTCTCCCTGGCGTCACGGATTCGTGCGAACATTTGTTTTTCTCCTGCTCGTGAGGTGGTGCCTGGTGCAGGGTGGGTGTTGTGACCCCTGTCTCATCAAGCATCATCTGACACGCTGGATTTGTCCCCGTTTTGGGGATTTTGCCTACTTCGCCTGAGCGGACGACTGGAGCGGACCGTTCGGCACACATCTCATGGCTGTGATTGTTACCGTCGCCACATGCCATCTCGGGGTGATTACGTGGCGCTGAGCTTGCGGGTCTGCCCAGGGGAACTACTAGGCCTCAGGTGTTACGGGGCGCAGCGCAGGGTCTTCGCTGTTGCACGCCAGCCAGGCCGCCCCGACGATGCCTGCCGAGTTCAGGAGCTGAGCGGCCACGATCGGCGCCCGCAGATGCAGGAGAGGCAGGAACTTCTCGGCTTTTCGGGACACGCCGCCGCCGACGACGATCAGGTCCGGCCAGAGCAGGTCCTCGACGTGGGAGTAGTACCGCTGAAGCCGCTCGGCCCACTCCTGCCAGGACAGGTTCTTGTCGTCCTTGACGCTCG
>Ga0209226_10001339_pt1 | contig 11257 bp, 12 predicted proteins | sample BarGraNGADG00212_2_FD_184497 | JGI IMG/M metagenome (GOLD analysis project Ga0209226, IMG submission 184497) | Arctic peat soil microbial communities from Barrow, Alaska, USA - Barrow Graham LP Ref core NGADG0011-212 (SPAdes) (version 2) | ecosystem: Environmental > Terrestrial > Soil >...
CATCCCATCCTGTTTTCTTGATGTTTTTCATGTGAAAAGATTGAGGGATAGTCCGATCATATCAATATTACCTCAACAGGATCGTCATCTTCCAGCCCCAAAGCCAGGCGCAGCTGGACCGGCGCTACGACCTCGATTAAGTCCGCTGGATAGCGGCTCCTCTCGGGCCGGACCACAGCGGCCTCGATGCCGTTCAGTTTGATGCGATAGCATTTGCATTCGCCAAAGCTCCGGCCTTCTTCCTGGAAGCCTTCAATAATGATCTCATGCTGCTCCGCTGGGAAGGGCTCCTCCAGCAGTACGTTCAGGGTCCCGGGGAAGGGGACAAAGCCCAGATGCTGCAAAAACTGGCGGCTGTAGCCCTCCCGGGAGATGAAGTACTGGCCCTGCCCCAGGCCCGCTGCAATTTTTCCTAGCATGAATTCGACCTTATTGCTCCGTTTGTCTCACTATGCTTCTGCACTGCAATTGAGATAACCGTATCTGCAGGAACTGAATGCCCTTCTCGGTGATCTTAGCTTACGGTAGGAAGGCACGGAGTTGGAATGATAATTATCTTCCTAGAACAGATTCCAGCGTCAGGAGATCCTTTTTTGCATCGTCGGCCGTGTAGTCCAGAGGAGCTCCCCTAACGCTTAGCAGCATCAGCATCTCCCATTTGCTCTTGACGCCAGCCAGCTCCGCTGCTTTGCCCAGTGAGAGCCTGCCTTCACGGTAGAGCTCCACGGCCAAAGAGCGCTTTATGAAAGGGCCTAGCTGGTCTTCATCGACTTTGAGGAGAGCCAGAACCGAGTCCGGAAGATCCACAACAGCGCGAACCGTTTTTATCACCTAAATAGTGTGGGAGTCAAACCAGATATTACTATCTTCGTTATCGGTTTGCAATGGTCCTGACTGCACTCTATGCCAGCTTAATTTTGCTTTTTAAACGGATAGACGTTGTGGCCTTTTGCCCCTCCCTTAAGCTACATCTTCCGCCTTCTCCCCACACCCTTCCGGACAATCAGGAAGATCGACTGGAAGGTATTTCCTATGAAGAACTGCGGAGGCGTCCTCTTGCCCACCACACGCGTGCGCCCGGCCCGGATGGCTTCTATCGCCTCTTTCGCATTCTGGGCATCAATTTCCGTGACTCCCAGGCCTACCGTGTCGGCAAAATGGGAGTCGCTTCCCGCCACCATGGGGAGACCACGCCTTAGCGCCTCTCTGCGGGCCCGGGCGTTGGCGATTCCGAAGAGGTGCTTGGAGTTGTAGACCTCCACTGCATCGCACTTTGGTACGCGCCCTATGGCATGCCGGAAGGGATGGTATGGGTGGGGAACAATCGTGATGCCTCCCTGCTCATGCGCCAGGTCCGTCGTCTCCTCCGGGCTGAGCCCTCGGGGGGGGATCTCAGACACGCCCAGAACCAGCAGATGGCCTTCGGCAGTCGTGACCTCCGCGCCGGGGATGAGGATCAGGTCGAGCTTCTGCTCTTTGATGATCTTGCGGGCTTTCTCGGAACCCCGCAAGGTGTCATGATCGGTTATGGAGATGCCGGCGAGCTTGCGTCGCACGGCAGCCTTGAGGATTGTCTTTACCTCATCATGGCCATCAGAACAGTTGGAATGTATATGCAGATCAAATCTCATTTCAAGTCCCGGGCTAGAGCGAGATATCCTTGCAGAGCCGACGCGGCTGCAGTCGCAGGACTCGCCAGATAAACCAGTCCGCCTTTGCCCATTCTCCCAGGGAAGTTCCTGTTGGAGGTGGACACGCATACCTCCCCTTCTGCCAGCACGCCCATGTGTGCACCCAGACAGGGTCCGCATCCCGGCGGACCGATCATAGCTCCCGATTCCACCAGCGTCTGGATGATGCCGCTTTGCAGCGCCTCCCGCAGAACCTCTCTTGAGGCAGGAATGACAAGGGTTCTGGCTTTGACCTGTTTTCCCGACATGATTCGGGCCGCCACCTCCAGGTCTTCCAATCTCCCGTTGGTGCAGGTGCCGATGAACACCTGGTCTACCTCCAGCCCGGCAAGCTCCGAGACCGGCCGGACATTGTCCACCCGAAAGGGCGCCGCCACCTGGGGCTCAAGATCGGTTATATCGTAGTCGTATACGTAGTCGTATGAATCAGGATCGGAATGGACGGGCGTGTAGGGCCGTCGCGCCCGGCCATGGAGCCACTCGTCCGTCTTTTTGTCGGGCGGAACCATTGTCGCCTTGGCACCCATCTCCACTCCAAGATTACAGAGCGTCATCCTTCCCGAAATGCTGAGGGCTTCGACTGCGGGGCCGGTATACTCCACAGCTTTGTAGGTCGCCCCGTCTGCCCCCAGCTTGCCTATGACCATAAGAGCGATATCCTTGGCAGAGACGTACGACTCCGGCTTGCCGTCCACTCGTACGGCTATCGTCTCAGGCACCTTGAACCAGAGCCTTCCGCACGAATAGATCTCAGCCATATCCGTTGCCCCCACTCCCGTGCCGAAAGCCCCAAAGGCCCCATAGGTGCAGGAATGCGAATCGGCTCCAACTACCAGCAATCCCGGCAGTGCAAATCCTTGCTCCGGGAAGACCTGATGGCAGACTCCACTGCCGCAGTCGAAGAAGTTCGAGATCTTATGCTCTTGAGCCCAGGCTCGCACCTCTTTTTGCAGCTCGGCTGTGGTCTCATTATTGGCGGGAACTATGTGGTCGAAGGGAACAACCACCCTTTCCGGATCCCATACCTTGACCGACCCCATCTCCTGGAAGGCTTTGATGGCCAGGACTGAAGTCCCGTCATGAGACATGGCATAATCTATGTCTGCCTCAACAATCTCCCCCGGCTCCACCATCCTGGCAGAGCCGGAGGCCCGCGAAAAGATCTTCTGGCTTATGGTCGCCACGTCTCGTCCCGCCTCAGCAGCAATCTGTTAGAGCGATTCTTTCTCTTAATCTCGACGCTTGCACTGTATATCTTCATCGGACGGCATCATATAGGCGATATCGTCTGCCGGATGGCGGTACAACCTTGAGCCAAGCCGCTTCTGGTCAAGGATATGCCCTATCAGTCCGATGCTGCGACCGAGCGCAAAGAGCCCATTCAGATAGCCCAGCCGCACGACTTCATCGATCTCCGCGTTGGTGAAAGCACCGCATGAGCTCATCAGATCTATAAAGAGAATGCCGATGCAACCATCTACATTCAGGATCAGATTTCCCTTCTTGGCCGTGGTAAGCTCTTCCACCTGCAGGGCGTAGTTGAGTAGCTCAGTGCTGGGGAAATTCGCCCGGGCATAATTTATGAGTAGCTGGACGCGCTTGTCCGGGTTCTTGACGCTCTTGATCTTGTGTCCGATGCCAGGGATGTTTATGCCCTTCTTCTTCATATCGTTCACAAACTGCTCTGGGGCAAGACCCATCTCACGGGCAAGCTTGAACTCGCGGGCGGCATCATCAATGGCCCCGCCAAAACGCGGGCCTATTGTCAAAAGGCCGCTGCATAGAGACGAGATGAGGTCTTTTCCGGCACACGAGGCAACAATGGCATTATGAGCTCCGGATACGGCCGGACCGTGGTCGGCCACGATCTGAAGGACCAGCTCTATGAAGTGAGATGCATAGTCAGGCAGCTCCTTCTTGAACCAGAGCAGGCCGACGACGCCTCCTATGCCCATCTTCTGGTCCAGAACGTCAGAGAGCCTCTTGCCGGCATAGAGCACCTCTTCTCCGCTGTCATCGGAGACTGTGCAAATGAAGGTGGTGGGCTTACGAATATCACCGGACGCAACCGCTTTGCTGTAGTCCGCCGGAATCCGGGGCGCCTCAGGCTCTTCGAATCGCAGAACCGCACCTTTGGTCAGTAGCATCTCGTATACGTTTTGCACCGTATCGCCATAGCCATCGAATGACGTCGGCACATAGGCTCCCGCCTCGCGGAAAGCATCGTTCTTGGCCTGAGCTGTCTCCTTATGAGTATCGGCTTTGGCGCCTGCATGGCCGAACTGAACGCTGGCCGGCAGGACCGGCGAGCAGGTCCCCGTTACCCACGCAACCAGCGGCTTTTTGATCTTTCCTTCCTTCAGGGCCTGGATGATCCTGTACTCGTCTTCTCCTCCCAGTTCTCCCAGACAGGCGATCATCTTGATGGCAGGGTTCTGTTCGTAACGCAGGATGTGGTCGAGCATGGTGGATCCTGGATAGCGATCTCCACCGATGGCCACTCCTTCGTAGATGCCGTCTGAATTTCTGGAGATGATATTGAAAGCCTCATTGAGCATGCCTCCCGATTTGGAGACGAAGCCTACACATCCCGGCCGGTAGAGTTTGGAGGCAATGATATTCTCAATGGTTCCTGCAGTATTGCCGATACGAAAGGCCCCTGCAGTCATGCCGCCCACTGTGGCTGGACCAATTATGATCTTATTGAGCTTCCTGGCTGTGGCGCTCATCATCCGGGACTGCCTCTCAGGCACGCCCTCGGCAATTACGGCCACGGTTCGAATCGTCTTCTCCGACAGTGCCTCCATGGTGGTCTCGAAGGCGGAACGATGACTGGCAAAGTTTACCATGACATCGGCTTCCGGATAGGCCTTGGCCGCCATTGAGATGCTCTTGTACATGGGCAGGATGATCTCTTTGGCTCCCCAGAATGCCTTATGGATGCCTGCTCTGCTGGGATTGATTATGGCGGAGATGCTGGGAGTTACACGCTTGCAGATGTAGTCGAAGTCCAGCATGCGCTGGATGGCATTGGTCTGATAACCGTAGACAAATGCTTTAGTTTCTTTATCAAAGAGAACGTATTCTTTCCTGCTCATTGAGATGCACCCTCCAGTGCCAGGGGAACAATTCTCGTCATATGGGTCTCAGGTCCATGAACTTCAATGGGCACGCCAAGCTTTCTGCCTAGATCGCGCATAAGCCTCAAGCCCTGCTCATAATTGGGGCCGCCTCTACGTACATATATCTTGACATCAGCTTCCTGGAGCTTTTCCTTATACTCCTCCAGGGCCATTGTTACGCCCTTGAATGTCTTGGCAACATCCGTGAAGTTGGCAATTGCGCCACCAATGAGGAGCACCTTTCCTCTGGGGTCATTATGGCGCGTCATCAAGTCCAGAATAGTCCTGGTGTAATAATATGTCTCCTCGGTGTTAGGGTCTCCGCTGTATTCGCCATAGTTGGCCATCTCTTTTGCAAAGCCCAGGTCGCAGATAGTATCGGCATAGATCACGCTCGCGCCACCACCCGCAACCATCGTCCAGACCCTTCCTTCCGGGTTGAGAATGGTCAGCTTCAAAGAGGCACCTGTCTTGGAGTCGAGATCCTTGATGAAGAATTCCTCCTTGGAGAGACTTCTGCCGAAGGGCTCGGGGAAGGCCAGACTCTGCCACCGTTTCCTTTGCCAGTACTCTTCAGCGTCATCGAGCTTGGCTACCATATCTAGAGGCACAATAGCGCCGTTATAGAATGTGAAGGGATTGATCTCCAGGTATGTGAAACCCATCTCTTTGTAAAATTGCCAGAGGGCTCGAATGAAATTCTCGACTGTTAGTCTTTTCTCCCCGAGGCTCGCCGGCAACTTGGATTTAATATCTATGTCCTCGATTCCCGCCAGGATGTCTACATGCAACGGAACTACCTTGTCCCAATTCTCCTCTACACAGACGCCGCCTTTCGTGGAGAAGAATATGTTATCGCCATCATAGTCGGAGCTGATAGCCACATAAAACTCCTCCTCGTGGGGTATGAAGGATTCAATCAAGAAATGAGACAGCCTTCCAGTAATGCCTCCTATAACCACCTCGGATCCCACGTTCTCTTTAAGGTACTTCCTTGCCTTATCCCAGTCCGAGTCCAATAGAACTAGCCCGTGTTTGCCTCTCTTTCCAAAGAGCTGGTCCGGCTTAACCACAAGCCTCGACGTCTTCAGCCATGGGTTAGAAGATTCGAGATCCTCCAGATCCGTGTCCGGTCCCACTAAAGCAAGATTCCCGTTGTATGAGAATTCATTGAGGTACTCGGGAAGGTATCTGGCCAACAAACGTTTTGCATCGTACTCCCTGATGCCTCTCTGTGCCATGTCCAAAACCACCTTCGCCGCCTTAATGTTTTTCTTATTTACAAACCTTTCTAGAGCCGAAGATGTCGGCATTCGGGCAAATGTTGAAGTACTTATGTGAGATTGGAATAATATGAAGTGTCCTGCTTGCGAAAATACCTGTGTTAGGCCGGCAGTTGAGGTCCTGGCCGGGATAGAGCAGAGGTACATGGCCTGCTGCGATTGCGCGCCTGAGCCGAATTTGGACAAAGCACTGAAACTGGAGCGTCTGCCCGAAAAGATAGAACGGTGCAAGTCGTGCGGCAGAGCAACTCTGGATGCGGTAATGCTGGATGCTTTGAGAGTATTGCAAAAGTTTGGCCTGCGCGACAAAATGGAATCTCTCCGAAGCGTCGGCACGCCCCTCATAGACGTGGGCTATCCCCTGGCCTATTCGCCTCGCCTTGGCCAGAGGAGCCTGATAATTTTGGGGGAACGGCTTACGAAAGATGCGGCGGAGGCTATGCTGGCGCATATTCCGGAGATAAAGGGAGTAATTCTCTCAAAAGGTGTTCCGGGCGTCTACAGATCGGGGACAAAACCTCTGGAGAACGTTCTTCTGGCCGGCTGCGACACGCGGGCCGACATCTGTCAGAGCCTCTTTGGGGAGCTGGTCATCTACAAGAGCCAGTCAAAAATACATATCGAGTTTTCCAGACAGAGCGCTCCCAAGATGAGGATCCTGGAGCAGCTTTGCCTGCAAGGCAAGGCCAGTGAAGTTGTAGACGGGCTTTCAGGTCCCGGAACTCTGGGGCTGATGTGCGTCCTGGCGGGTTCGAAGCATGTGGTGCTGAACGATGCCTGGCTACCCGCAGTGCAAAATGTGCTCCTCAATCTGGAGGCCAACCGGAGCCTGCTCGGAATAGTGGATATAGAGTATCCGGAAAGGCCAACCGGGATGGTAGGAAAAGAACCGGTGCTCGTAGGTCGCGCACACGGCCCGTGCGCGATAGAGGTCTACCATGGGGATCTGACAAGGCTCTTCGAGCGAGCAGAGCCTGCCGGCCTTTGCCTCATCGATCACTTTCCCGGCCAGGATACGACGATTCTGGAGAAGGCTTGCAGCTGCTGCAAAGAGGTGATAATAGTATAGAGAAATAATGAATAGTGGGACAGCGCGGATTCGAACCGCGGTCCAAGAGTCCCAAACCCTCGAGGATAGACCAGGCTACCCCACTGTCCCAAAACAAGTGCTCCTACTGGGCACCGGTCTTTAAAAGCCTTTTGCTAATCGTTTCTCGGTTACAGCCGTCAGAGAATTGTGGTTTATCTTTTTCACAAGATACGCCGTCGCCAGGCCGCCGATGGCGGTGAGCATCCAGAGCTGGATGAGCCTGATGAGGATGCTCGCGGCTACGGCACTGTGTGTGGGCAAACCGATGGCGGTAAAAAGGGTGCTCATTACAATATCTACCAATCCTACACCACCCGGCAGGAATATGGGCAGCATCTGCAAGAATATCATAACAGCATATACGGCAAATACTGCTCGAAGCGGCACGGAAATACCCATAGACCGGAATACGATGACGGCCACCATGGTCATAGAAAGCCAGCCCGCCACCGCCCAGAAGGTGCTGATGATAAGGGTTCTCTTGTGCTCGACCAGTACCTTCATGGACTGATGGAATTGGTTCACTATGTTGCTGCATTGCATTCTGTCCACATGTATATGGAATATTTTCTCCACATAATTGATCAAGGTGAAGATGATTCGTTCCAGCCAATCGTCCGCGAAGCAGATGCCGAAAAATGTGGCATTGAGGAATAGCAGGATGAGAGTGATAATAGTACAGGTGGCCAGAGCCCATGGAGGGGCGTCAGTGGCCAGATCCAGATACACGAGACCGATCGCAGTACCCAGAAAGAAGGGTATGGCTGTGATGATTCTGGTCGCGGCAACCGTAGCTGAAGACTGATCGATTCGCGAACCACCGTCCAGCTTTTCCAAGAAGTAGACCCGCGCCGTCTCTCCTGCGAAGGTGCCTGAGGGTATGAGGTTGTTCATGAAGCCACAGGACAAATAGATGAGAAATATGTCCCAAATGGGTACCTTGTAGTTGAACTTTAGCACGACAGCCCTCCAGGCCAGGGCATCACAGAACACGCCGAAGAGCGCCAATATTACAGCTATGGAAAAAAGTGTAACATTGATGCTTCGTAGGCTGCCGATCACTTCCTGGTAGCCCACATGAGACAGATAAAGGAAATAGGCACCCAGGCCCAATGCAATCAAAGCTATCGATTTTCTTGGGCGGATCGTGGGAAGCTCTATCTCGTTGCTCACAGGTTGGTCAAAGCAACCGATGGTTAAAAATATTCCGTCTGGGGGAGCTTTCTGAAAGTCTGCCTTGGATCGATCTCTCACTTCCAGTAAATGGAAACCTTTTTAAATCCTGCTTTAAAAGGAACACCTCATGGGAAAGACAGGAAGCATAGAATGGGTCAAGATCAAGGGCAGAAAGGGTCAGGTCAGGCAGGTTACCAAGGCCGAGGTCACCTATAAGAAGCCCGGCCCAATGCAGAGATACTCAGCATCAGGTTCCAGAGTCAAGAAGATAAAGAGATCAGCGAAGGCTACCCAGATTAGGGCATGAGTTTCCAGGACGTAGTTCTGGTACGCTACGGGGAAATCACACTCAAGGATAGCTGGACGAGGCAGAACTGGGAACGCATTTTAGCGAGCAATATAGCCTCTTCCTTGCACAGGGCCGGGGTGGAGCTCAAGGTTACCAGGGGCGAAGGCCGGATCTTCGTCCACACCTCCGATGTCAGAGCCAGCGAGATTGCCGCACGGGTTTTTGGCGTTGTCTCCACAAGTCCGGCCAGGACTGTGGCTTCCGACTTGTTAGAGATTAGCCAGGCTGCGGTAGAAATTGCCCTTCAATCAATGCCTGCCTCTTTTGCCATCCGGCCCAGGCGCACCGGGGTAACATTCTCCAGTGAACAGATTGGGCGGGTCGCAGGCGAGGCCGTCCGATTGGCCACAGGTGCATCTGTGGACCTGGATGAGCCGGAGCTGGAGATATTTATCGAGGCCAGAAGGGACAAGACCTACATATTTACCAGGGTCGTGAAGGGCCTTGGCGGCCTGCCTCTGGGCTCACAGGGGAAGATGCTGGTGCTCATCTCCGGGGGCATTGATTCGCCGGTTGCCGCCTGGATGATGATGAAGAGGGGATGTCCCGTCACTCTCCTGCACTTCGATTCCCGGCCTTATGCCGATGCCATAAACCAGTCTATCAGATGCGCCGAGGTTTTGGCGGAATGGACCTCAGGACGCAAGATCGATTTTATCACAATTCCTATCCAGAGGGCAATTGAGAAGATCCAGGCTCACTATCCCCGGGCAACATGCGTTCTTTGCCGTCGCTTGATGTACCGGATAGCGACAGAGGTCATGGAGAAAGAAGGCGCTCTTGGAATTGTTACCGGCTACTCCATGGGCCAGGTGGCCTCTCAGACCGCAGAAAACATCCTGGCGGAGCAGGCGGCCATCGGAGTGCCTGTTTTCCATCCCCTCATTGCCATGGACAAGTCTGAGATAATGGACCTGGCCAGGAAGATTGGGACGTACGAGGTGACGGAGGAGACCAAATCCTGTACCGCCGTACCCAACAAGCCCATGACCAGAGCCAAGAAGGATGAGATCCTCCGGGCAGAGGAAGATCTGGGCCTGAAAAATATAGCCAAAGCTCTGGTCAGAGAGATGAACGTGACCAGAATCGGATACTCGGATACAGATTAACTCTGGAAAATTGGAAAATTGGAAATCAAAAAATAAAAAAGCTTTTCTTGATATAAAGAGAGTCCATCTCAAATCATTTCTACCTATTTTAATTTTTGATAGATTGTTCAGAATTAAGCGGCTATTGATTCTCAATAATTCGGCCTATAATGTTTATCTTTTTCCTGGAACTGAAAAAGCACAAAACATAAATATTTAAAGAAGATATAACAGAATAGTAGTAGCTGGGAATAAATGCAATTTAGTCCGGAGGAAAATAGGTAAGTCGAAGTATTGAGACGAGCTCGGCCAAAATTCTCCTTAGTCCCAGAAAATTTCAAGCCAAATAGGTTGATCCCGTAGCCGATCAAAGACGTGGGAGGAAGAAAATGGCGGAAGAGAAAATCAGATCAGGAAAAGAGGAAAAAGGCAAAATGACTGTGCAGGAGGCAGGCAAGAAAGGAGGCATGAAGACTGCCGAGACGCATGGTAGGGAATTTTATGAAGAGATTGGCCACAAAGGCGGCCAGAGGGTCAAAGAACTGATTGAAGAGGCAAAGAGGGCTCGGGAATCTGTCTCCAGAGACATAGCTCAAGAGAAGTAGCTCAAGAGACAGAGCGGCATTTTTTGCCGCTATGCCCGATGAAGCGAAAACAGCCGAAACCGGGACCACGGAAAGGCCGGAAGGATAACTTTAGAGCCGAACTTTTCCCGTCAATTGCTCCAACTCTGCTCTACACAATAGTCCTGCTCGCTAGAGAACCGATCCCGGACTCTCCTTAAGGATATCACGTGTTGCGTCCGCCTTTTCATCCCTCATCTTGACCAGTAGCCATCCTCGTGGGGTTCGGGTGAGGGCATAGCCGCCAGATAGCTTTTTTCCCTCCAGCCAGATTGCGGCGTGGCCGTTCTCCAGAGCCTGGGCAAGAGTGATATCAAGACCGTCTTTCTTCGACATATTTTTGTAGGAGCCGGTATCCCATACGATCACTGTGCCGGCTCCATACTGTCCCTCCGGAATGGTGCCTTCGAATGAGGCGTATTCCAGTGGATGGTCTTCCGTCTGTATAGCCAGGCGCTTATCTTTGGGATTCGTGGAGGGGCCTTTGGGAACCGCCCAGGACTTGAGGACGCCGTCTACCTCCAGCCGTAGATCGTAATGCAGGCTGCGGGCGCTGTGCTTTTGCACCACGAAGATAGAACCGTGAGCGTTGGCGGTATTGCCCGGGGGCTCGGCTGTGGCCCCAAAGTCCCTCTTCTCACGGTAGGTTTTTAACGAGTCAGAGTTCACGAGATCTGATCTTGGTAAGTCTGAATCTTTCACTCTTTCCTCCATTTGGAACACCTATATGGCTATTGCCTTATAATCTAATAAGCTTCACCCGGGATATGCATAGACCTCTTCACCCCACAATTTTCTGATGCTTCGGACAGTAATAGCTGGTCCCTCCCCCGAT
>Ga0209226_10001340_pt1 | contig 11256 bp, 17 predicted proteins | sample BarGraNGADG00212_2_FD_184497 | JGI IMG/M metagenome (GOLD analysis project Ga0209226, IMG submission 184497) | Arctic peat soil microbial communities from Barrow, Alaska, USA - Barrow Graham LP Ref core NGADG0011-212 (SPAdes) (version 2) | ecosystem: Environmental > Terrestrial > Soil >...
TCGAACTGACCACGGTCGCCAACCTGACATTCACGGGGGCGCTTTACGGCATGCGCAAGAAAGAGACGGCCACCCGCGCCGATGAGCTTATCAAGCTGTTCGACCTGGAAGACCACCGCAAGAAGAAGTCGGTCGAGCTGAGCCTGGGCTTCAGGCGGCGCCTGACCATCGCCATGTCGCTGATGCACGATCCACAGGTGGTGTTCCTGGACGAGCCAACATCAGGTCTCGATGTCGAGAGTTCGCGGCTCATCCGCGACATCGTCCAGGACCTGCACCGTAAAGGCGTCACCGTGTTCATCACCACCCACAACATGGAGGAGGCCAACCAGCTCTGCCACCGGATTGCGGTAATAAACCACGGTGACTTGATCGCGGTTGACACCCCCGAGCGCCTCAAGCAGGCTGCGACAGAAGCGCAGGCAATCGAGGTGTCTTTCGACCGCGAGATGAACGCTGATGAAGAGAAAGGCCTCTGGAGTCTGCCGTGCGTGAGCGACGTCCGCCCCCTCGGTGACAAATATCACCTGGTCACATCCGACCCGCCGTGCGTGCTGGAAGCGATATACCCGTTCATGTCGGAACGCGGCCTGAAACCAGTCTCCTTAAACACGTTCGGTCCTTCACTTGAGGACGTTTTTGTAAAGTTGACCGCAAAGGGCGAGGGGGTGACTGCCGATGAGTGATGCCGTCGCGACCGCGAGAAAGCCCGTGGCCTGGGACGGCCTCAGGAAAGCCTGGGCGATCTCAGCCAAGGACATGAAGATATATTACTTCCAGCCCGCCGTGCTCATCTTCGGGCTGGTGTTCCCGGTCGCCATCTTCTTCGCGTTCATGATCGGGCGAGACGTGAAGGCCGTGAACCTCTTCCCCGGGCTCATCGCGCTGACGCTTTTCTTCTCGACCACGACCGTCGCACCGTTCAGCGTCCCGTGGGAGAAGATGAACAGGACGTTCGAGCGCCTGCTGTTCGCGCCGGTCTCCATGACCGACGCCGTGCTCGGCAAGGTCATGAGCGCATTCCTGTTCGGCTTCGTCATCTGCCTGTTCCCGCTCGCGATCGGGCTCATCTTCTTCGGATCGACCATCAAGGACTGGACCGCGCTGGTGGTCGCGCTCGTCCTCGGCAACCTCTGCATGGCGACGATGGGCATGTTGATATCGACGGTCAAAGCGGATACGCCGCCTAAGGTGATGATGGTGCTGAACCTCGTGCGGCTGCCCATGATGTTCATCAGTGGCATCTTTATCGCGATATCGACGCTGCCCCTCTACGGGCGTGTGCTCGCGTGGTTCAGCCCGGTGTCTTACGCGGCGGACCTCCTGTACAAAGGGCTCGGGTTCAAAGACTACTTCGGCGTCCTTACCGACCTCCTGATGCTCCTCGCGTTCACCGCGGCCATGTTCGTTGCGAGTGTGTTGCGAATGAAAGCCTGGAACCGTTAGGAGGTGTTGTCATGCTTATAGAAGGATACGGGATCGAACTCTCCACGCCTGAATGCGACCTTGAGTCGCCCATTTTCAGGGCCAGCGTTTCTCTGGACGTAGACATCAGCGACGTCCTTCCCTAACATATTCGATCCCTCTTCGCGGCCGTTACCGAACCGCGGCCTCAGATGCCCCTGATTATGCCGGATGGGTGCTCCGCCTCGTTGACCTTCGGACCGAGCACCTCGCGCACGAACTTCAAGGCCTCGTCCTTATCATCGTCCGTAATGATCCGTCGCAGCCAGATAAGCATGTCCTCGTCGAGCGTCAGCACCAGTTGTCGCATCTAAATGGTCCTTTCATCATCTGATCAAGAGCCCTTCTTGAAGCTGTCAGCCTGACCTGGGCTGTAGCCGGCGTCGTAAAACGGCACGCAGTGTGGTAGCTCGTTCGCCTTGGCCTTCTCCTCGAGTGCATCCCGAATGAACCGGAAGTAGAGGACTGACTATCTCCTTCTTCCTGGGAAAATACCCGCGAGTTCGCAGCCCTATCCGAACCAGGATTAGCATGATCGGGACCTCTATAAGAGGCCCGATGACCGTGGCCAGCGCCACCCTCGAACTGATGCCGAACACGGCAGCCGCCACCGCTATCGCCAGCTCGAAGTTGTTGCTGGAACCTGTAAGCCCGACAGCTATCGAATTCTGATAGTTGATGTTGAACGCCCACGACGCGAAATAGCCTCCCGCGAACATCGTGAAGAAGAAGATGGACACGGGTATCGCTACCAGCACCACGACAATCGGTTCCTCGATGATGACCTTGCCCTTCATCGCGAACATCACCACGAGGGTAAACAGAAGGCCCACGATCGCCATCACACGCATCCAGGGCGAGAGCTTGTGCTCAATCCACTCCTCGCCGCGCGTCTTGACCAGCCTGCGGCGCACGAAGAAGCCGATTATCAAGGGCGCGCCCAGGAAGATGAGCACGGTCAGCAAGATATTAGGGATATTCACCCGGGAGATGTCGAAGGTCGCCTTCGCTCCCAACTCTTTGACGTAACCCCTGGTGAGGTAATAGGCGAAGAAGGAGAAGATAAACATCTGGACCACTGAGTTGATAGCCATCAGCACCATCGCGAGCGCGTTGTTTCCGTCCGCAAGGTATGTCCACATGAGTACCATGGCGATGCAGGGAGCGACTCCCAGCAGGACGACCCCGATCGCATACTCCGGGTGGTTGCGGAGGAATATCCACGACAGCAGATACATGTAGAACGGCGAGACGAACCAGCAGAAGAAGATCACGATCCCGAGTTCCTTCCAGGACCTGGCGGCTTTTACCGCCTCCTCCAGGCGGATGCGCAGCATGATGGGGAACATCATCATGAAAAGCCCGATGGCGATAGGGATGGATACGAATCCTATCTTGATGCTGTCTATGGAGCGTTCCATTCCCGGAAACAGCTTGCCCAGCCCGAGCCCTATGCCCATACATACGAATATCCAGATGAAGAGGTAGCGGTCGAAAAAGTCGAGGTGCTTGGGCTTGCCAGACTCAGAGTCCACTTGCCTCTCGTGCTCAAGACGCTCCTCGACGTCGCCGGTCAGGATGTCACCCGCACCCGCTCTCTTCTTCTCCCCTGGCACCTTCTCTTCGTTCATCCCGGTTTAGTCCTTTCTAGCAGACAGCCTCATGGCGGCCGCAGCCCACGTTTCTATAGTCGAGATACTCTCCGAAAACCTCGTTTACCCGCTTCAGGAAATCCCTGTCAATCGAGTAGTGATACCTTGTTCCCTCTTTCCTGAGTTTCAGGAAACCGGCTTCCTTCAGAACGTTCACGTGGTGAGACGTCAGTTGCTGCGAGATACCCAACTCCGATTCGACATCGCATACGCAGCGCTCTCCTTTGGACAAGAAGCACATGATACGCAGCCTGTTAGGGTCTGCCAGGGTCTTGAGAGAATCTGCCAGTTCCACAATTCGCGGATCTTTCTTGCACTTCGGTTCATGCCCTGCCACGTGGGTCACCTCCGTTAAAAACCCTTGTTTTTACAAACACATATTGGTATTATACCATCAGGAGGACGAATAGCAAGCAGGAGTTGATGCCGATGAGTGAAGAAAAAGAAGCGCCGGAACCTGTGGAAAAGCCCGGGCTCATAATGTGCGTGTGCACAGGGAAATGCCCGGGGTTTTCCAAGATGGACATCTGGGACTTCATCAACCAGGCACGGATCGAGCTTCCCGTTGAGTACGGATTTATTCACCCCCAATTGTGCGAGGAGGACGGGGACCGATTCCTCGCGGATTATCTTCAGGGCAAGCGCAAGGTCATCGTGGCCGCGTGCGCGCCCAACATGCAGTACAAGATGTTCCGCGATGCCTTCGAGGCCGCCGGAATGGACGTGAAGAAGGACCTCGTGCCCCTGGACATCCGGGACATGACGACCGAGGAAGCCATCGATAAGGTGCGCGGTGCGCTCGAACAGCTCGGGGTGAAAGAGGATGAGTGAGGATACGTTCATGGGTGTTCCAAGGGCTAAGATCCCCTGGTGCCCGACGATAGACTACGAGAAGTGCGACTACTGCATGGAGTGCGACGAGTTCTGCCCGCATGGCGTGTTCGAGCGCCGGGAGGACGAGGAGAAGAAGCTCGTCGTCGCCCACCCCGAGAACTGCGTGGTGTTCTGCAAGGCATGCGGCAAGACCTGCGACCCTGATGCCCTCACGTTCCCGGATAAAAAGGAGACGACCGCGCTTATCAAGCGTCTCCGCGAGGAGAGCAAAGATGGCGGATAGCAGAAGCGCCAAAGAGTCTGTCGAGATCGTAGTTCTTCCATGCAGCGGCCTGGATAAGGAAGCTGGCAGCGCCTCACGGGAGATTGCGCTCTTGCTCTCGGAGCATGGGGTGCCCGTCGTATGCCCAGTCCTCTACGAGCGCTCACCAAAAAGATATGAGAAGGAACTCGGTTCAGGACGCCTTGTAGTGATAGACGGCTGCAAGACCGGCTGCGCGAGTAAGCTCGCCGCAGATCGGGGCCTCAAGATAGCCAAGAGACTTACCGTGACAGAGGCTGCGAAGAAGCTCGGAGTAAAAGCGGGCAAGGACCCTCATCTTGGGGAAGCCCTCAGAAACCAGCTGCCCGCCCTGGTGGAGCAACTCCTTGCAATCGAGACTCCTGAGACATCAGCCCCAGCCAATGCCCAGGTGTCTTTCAGCGACCCCGTCACCTATCGTGAGTTCGGCGTCGACAAGTTCGTCTTCCGCGTTCCCGATTCAGGTTATTTCTTCAACGAGAACGACTGCTGGGCGAGGGTTGAGGGTACACGTGCAAGGGTTGGCGTCTCGGACTACGTGCAACAGAGCGCCTCGGATATGATCTTCTTCGAGCCCCCAAAGATCAGCGCGGAAGTCTCGATATTCGACGAAGTGGGTTCACTCGAAACAACCAAGACCGCGCTCGATATCATATGCCCCGTGAGCGGCAAGGTGGTAGCGGTTAACCAGGAGGTCGTCGAAGCTCCCGAGCTTATCAATGAGGACCCCTATGAGCGCGGGTGGGCAGTCGAGATCGAGCTAACGGACTTCGAGGACGACAGGGAATTGCTTATGGACCCCCCCACGTATTTCGACTACCTGAAGCAAAAGGCTGAAAAGGAACATAAAGAACTCTACGGCGGCTGATTTTGGAGGAACAATGGGCAACGAAAAGGTCTATGTCATCCCCTGCAGCGGGATAGGAAAAGCGACCGCCTCAGTGGGACGTGATGCTACGTACAAGGTCATCGAGGACAAGAGACCGGAGACTTCCGACACGCTTTGCCTCTCGCTCCTGACCATGGGAGACGAGGAAGCTGCTGACAAGGTCCGCAAGAACAAGGTCATCACGATCGAAGGATGTGCCAAGGACTGTGCGAGAAAGAACGTCGAGGCTTCGGGAGCTACGCCTGCCATATCGCACCGGGTCCACGATTTCCTCAAGGAGCACAGGGACCTGAAGCCGGAGTCCGTGTTGGATGTCGGCGAGGGCGGAAGGCAGCTCACCGAGATAATGGCCGAGCAGGTCGCAGACGAAGTTGATGACCTCATCGGGAAGGCATGACACGAGAAGATGCACGACAAACACAATCAATTTGGGAGCGTGAAATAAGTGGAAATGGAAGTCCGCCCGACGAAGGTCGGCGTCCTTTCTTGTTCCGGGGAGTCGGAAGCTGAAGGCACGATTGCGCGTAACGCGGTACGGCTCGTCATGGAGGAGTATCGCCCCGGAATCGTCGTCTCGCTTTGCCTGCCGCTTTATCTGGCGGGTGACAGCGGAGAAAGGGACTTCGCCAGGAGGGTTCCTGTGATAGCCGTGGATGGCTGCGACAAGGCATGTGCAAGGCTCGCCACCGATAAGTACAGCGGCGACGTGGAGTCGTGGATCAACATAAGGGATCTGATCAACCAGTGGGGCGTGACCGAACAACTCTCCCGCTCGCATCCCGGCAAGCTGGAGCAGGAACTGACTGAAAGGGTCGCACAGGAGATAGTCAAGCTGGTTGACCGCCTCGTTGCGGAAGGCAAGGTGGAAGTTGACAACCAATGAGGATGCGTCGCGGATAATGGAATGCCATGGGTGGCTACGCCCGGTGGAGGACCTTCCTACATTCGACCCCTTTCTCAACCTTGATAGAGAAGCGCGCTATATGAAAGCGGTGAAACTCCCTTCTTCCCGTATCTGGAGAAGCAATGACTCCGTCGTGCTGGGGAGGTTCCTGCAACCCAATGCCGAGGTTCGCCTTTCACGGGCAGCTGACCTTGGCGTGCCGATTCTTCGTAGGCCCAGCGGTGGTGGCGCCGTCTTTCACGATCTTGGCAACGTAAACTACTCCATCTACCTTCCCCAAGGCCGTATGCAAGGCTTCAGCATCGAAGAAAGTCTTCTAGCCCTGTCTTTCCCCATAACGGCACTGCTCGATTCAATAGGTGTGCCCTGGTCGTGGGAGCCGCCGAACAATGTCTATGTCCTCGGCAGAAAAATATCCGGCTCGGCTCAGGCGAGGTCAGGCGGGCGCCTCCTGCACCACGGGACGCTGCTGGTGAGCACGGACCTGGACAGGATGTGCCAACTTCTAAAACCCGGGGGCCGGAGTCGCATCGCACCGGTAGTTAACCTCTCGGAAATCGTAAGCGGCATCATGGTGAAACAGGCTGAGGCAATGATGGCAAGGACTCTAAACAAGATGATAGTGGAGCCACCACAGTTTGACATTGCGTACGCCACATGACACCTGGTGTCGGAGGACCGACACAACGAACCCCCCACAGGATTGAAGGAAAGATACAGTTGCACCCGAGCGATCATTGCTGTTAATCCAGGCTGATCACGACAAATACGAGCGGTTCGACGTTGAAGTCCACGTTTTACGGCACTAGACTGTCATTCATGGCATCGCCGAAGGAATCTCAGCAGCAGAGAGTGGTAGAGCGAGAGGAAGGGTCGGACGATGAAGAAACATAGAATCGCTGTCGTGTTGGTTGCCATCCTCTCCATGGTCGGGCTGATCGCAGGCTGTGGAAGCAGCTCAAAGAGCGCTAAGACCTCGACCCCGTCGTCGACGCCCTCTTCGACGAGCCAGACCCCTGACTATTCGAAGTCTGCGAACTGGCTGGCGCTGCCTTCTGCGAAATCGGCCAGGAAGAAAGTGGACGTCTTCTTCCTCTATCCGACTGTCTACGAGCAGTCCAGCCCCAGCGACCCGATGGTCTGCGGCATCGATAATTCCCAGATGCAGTCGGGCGCCAAAGCGGCATTCTCGAGAGACGCCACCGTGTTTGCGCCGTTGGCTGATATCTACGCGCCCTACTACCAGCAGGCGGCCATTTCGGTCTTGAACCTGCCACTTGACCAGCAACAGGCGATAGTAGGAGGTGTGCCGACATCGGACGCGATCGCAGCCTTCGACTACTTCATCAAGCACTACAACAAAGGCCGCCCGTTCATCCTGGCAGCTCATTCACAGGGATCGAACATAATGATCAACCTGATGGCCGAATACATGAAGAAGAACCCCGATGTCTACAAGCGGATGATCGCCGCGTATGTACCGGGTTATTCGATTACACCGCAGTATCTTGCGCAGAACACGGAGCTGAAGTTTGCGATAGGTGCTGACGACACGGGAGTGATAGTCTCCTACAACACCACGGCCCCTGCGCCTCAGGTGCCAGATCCCGTCGTGCTGCCCGGCGCCATGGTCATTAACCCGATCACGTGGACCAGAGACGAGACGCTGGCGACGGTGGCGCAGAACCTCGGTGGCATCGCCGTGGGCAGCAACGGTTACGCCATACTGGACGCACAGGGCAATCCCCAGAAAGTGTTGAACTATGCGGACGCCCAGATTAACACTGCCAAGGGTACATTGATCTGCAGCACGGCCGATCCAGCCACGCTGGATCCAGGTAGTTCTCTTGTTGCCGCGGGGATCTACCATACCTTCGATTACCCGTTCTACTACTTCGACATCAGGGCGAACGCCGCCAACAGGGTCGATCACTACTTCTCGAAGAAATAGAGCATTCTGCAACAATACTCCCGGGATCTGAAGTACCCCATATGTGAACCTTGTCCCCATTGGATCGAGGGATAGATTCAGCTATAAGAACACTCGTTCATGGCCATCCTTCTATCGATGACCCTCTTCTTGATTTAGCTCCGACGTAATTCGTTCCCAACGGAGAACGCATCGCCTAGTTTGTCGCCGATGCTGTAATAAGCCATGCTGCCGAATGAGCCAAACAGCATTGGTCGCACCTTCTCGATGTCTGGAAGTTGATGTGGATTTATTACCTCGCTATCAGCGACCATTCCTACAATTTCTCCAATGAACATTGTATGCAGGCCAAGATCGACCTGCCTGACCAGATTGCATTCAAGGGCATAGGGAAATTCATTTACGATTGGGGCATTGACCAGTTTGCTCTTTTCCGGAGTAAGGCGGGTCTCCTTGAATTTATCGCACTTTCTTCCCGATACCATGCCGACAAAGTCGGCCTCCTTGAGATACTTCTCAGAGGGAATGTTCACCGTGAAGGCCTGGGTCTGTTTGATGTTGTGATAACTGAGCGTCGCCTCCCTGAGAGACACACTAATACATGGCGGTCTGCTTGATGCGATTCCTCCCCAGGCGGCATTCATAATATTGGGCCTGCCATCGGAACCATATGTTCCAATGATGAGCACCGGGGAGGGGAGCAATATCGTTTGTGCTGGAAGGGAGAGTTTCATAATTTATTCCTCGCTAATCAGGGGGCTGGTCACCGCGCGGGCCTCACCGCGCGGACCTTGACGCTGACGGCGGACTGCGCGAGATCGGCCAGGCTCTCGGTCGACATTCCCAAGTCTTTGATGAACGACTGGACGGCGGGGTCGTTCTCGAGGAGCTCGGTGCGGAACGACTGCTCGTCGGTTATCTCCACGTCTTCGAACCCTGCGTTCTTCACCGCGCCCACGTAGTCACCCTTCAGCCACGCGCCGGCGATGCAACCGACAAGCGCGTCAACCGACTCCTTTACCTCCGGCGGGAGCTCTCTGGTGAGCACTATGTCCGAGACCATCAGGCGGCCGCCCGGCTTCAGGGCGCGGTACGCCTCGGCGAAAACCTCGTTCTTATCTGGCGCCAGGTTGATGACGCAGTTCGAGATGATGACATCCACCGAGGAGTCGGCGACCGGTAGGTGTTCTATCTCCCCCAGCCTGAACTCAACATTGTCGTAGCCGCCTCTGCTGACGTTCTCCCTCGCCCTGTCTATCATCTCGGGGGTCATGTCCACGCCGATGACGCGCCCTCGGGGCCCTACCTTGCCCGCCGCGATGAAGCAATCCACGCCGGCGCCGGAGCCTAGGTCCAGAACCGTCTCGCCATCCGAGAGCGACGCCATCGCCACCGGATTGCCACAGCCAAGGCCCAGGTTCGCGCCCTCCGGGATGGCGGAGAGGTCCTCATCGGTGTAGCCGACCCCTTTCGCGACCGTTTCCGCGGCGCTAGGCCCGGGGGCGCAGCACGAGCGGTTCACCTGTGCGATACCGGTGTATCCCTCGCGAACTACCTTTTTGATCTCTTCGTTCTTCATCACGTCGCCCTCCCTCGCCTCAGAGTATCTCTTTCATGACGGGCCCGAGCAGATCCTTCACCATCTCGGTAAGCGCGTCGGCTTTTATGAGTGCTATGCAGCACACCTCGCCTCCGCTCTCGTAGCTCACGACCGCGAGCTTGTCTCCGGTCTCCACTCCCATGCGCTTTCTGAGCTCCTTCGGGAGCACCATCTGGCCACGCTCGTCGATGCTCAGCACCGATTCGACCCGGCAGCAGCTCGCCGGAGCGCCGCCGGGGCCGGCCGCCGCTTCCTTTGCCGTCATCTCTACCTCCTGGATATATCAGAAATATCAGTATCTACTGTATATTCATATAATACTGATAGTGGGTAGTTCTGTCAAGTTAATGCTTGATATCTGGTACCGAGCGGGGCATAAATGCAAGGACTGAAGAGGACCTGCGGTCAGTGGCAGAGATTGACTTTGCGTAATCTGCGTGGTGTCGGAGGGGGGACTGGAACTCCCACAGAGTTTCAGAAGTCTGCGGCAGGCCCTAGAGGTTCTTATCCTTCTTGAGCTGCTTCGCCTCTTCGTTGGCCCGGTCGTTCTCCGCCTGCAGTTTTTCTGCCTCCGCCTGGTACTTCTGAAGGGCGGCTTCCTTTTCCTGCTGTGACCCAAATCCGTTGTTGTAGAGTTTCTGGAGGAAATCGTTCGTTGCCTTCAGCGACTGATCAAATGCATTCAGTGCCAGGATTTTGAGCTCCGCGTACTTCACGTAGTCCCCAACACCTTTGAGCCCCTTTATCTTCCCGTATTCCGCCTTCTCCTTCTGGACCAGCGCCTGTAAGTCGTTGTATATACTCTGGGCCTGTTCCCAGGCAGCCCCCTTGGCGACGGGGTCGGCGGTCTCTCTCACAGTCTTCCACGCGGTGAGGAGCTCAGTGTTCTTGCCCCCTCTCTCAAGTGTAAGCTGGTCCCCCAGTTTCACATACTTCCTGGCCTGCTCGGTGTCGCCTCCACCGCACCCGGCCGTCACGGTTGCACCAACCATGACGAGCAGTAGAACGAGCCCTGATATGATTGCCCTCTTCATGCTGTCTCTCTTCCCCGGCCTGATTGCGGTGTTAGTCCGACGTGATACTGGGGGGGAGCTCTTCATCAGGGTCATTTGGATCGGGGCCACCTTCGTATTCCGCTTCTGTGAGTTCAATATCTACTGGGTTTTGCGGCCCTTTATGGTCGCTATATTCTTCTTCTTCCTCTTCCTTCTCGCGAAGCTCACGGAGTTCTTTGTCTTCTTTCTTCTCCTCTAAGCTTTTGTCCATTCCCATTGCTCCTTCTACAGTAAAGGTATTAGCAAGGATTATATCAGTCCCAACTCCTCACCACTTATACCCGCAATCTTTGCACTTGAATATCTTGTGCATGTTGCCAGGTCCAAACGGACCTACGGATACCACCTTGGTCACTTTCCAAGTCCTTGAGAATCTCTCAATGTGAGCCGAGCCGCAGTTGGTACAATGACGAGTGGCTCTCTTTCTTTCGCCGATTTTCTCTCGGCGGGGCTCCGCGTGATACGATTCGGAGCGGCAACAAGAAGCAAGCGGCGAGGAGGGGGAATGGAAGATACGATGGACCAGACTAAAGCAGAAATCGAGAAGACACAAACAAGATAGGGCGAGAAGCCCTGGAAGGGAAAGGTCATAATGGAAGCAAACAAAATCATCGATGATGCGGTGTC
>Ga0209226_10001341_pt1 | contig 11256 bp, 9 predicted proteins | sample BarGraNGADG00212_2_FD_184497 | JGI IMG/M metagenome (GOLD analysis project Ga0209226, IMG submission 184497) | Arctic peat soil microbial communities from Barrow, Alaska, USA - Barrow Graham LP Ref core NGADG0011-212 (SPAdes) (version 2) | ecosystem: Environmental > Terrestrial > Soil > Wetlands...
GGTGTTCCTCCCCATGCTGATTCAATCAGGCCGACTGGCACATGTAAATCATCATACAGTTTCTTGCCAAAGAAATATGCAGTAGCACTGAACTGTTTAACAGTTTCCGGAGTACTAATTTCCCATTTACCTGCACAATCATCGAGAGGATCACCTGAAATCTTTTTCTGAACATTGAAAAGACGGATCTCAGGAATTGAAGCAGAGGCGATCATAACTGACGAATGCATTATTGTATCTTTCGGAGGCCAGCCTGCCAGTGGCATTTCCATATTCGACTGACCTGAACAAAACCACACTTCTCCGATAAGTACATTTTTAACTGTAATAGTGGTATCCTTACCTGATACTGTAATTGTATATGGACCTCCGGCCTCAGGAGTTACTAAATTCACTGACCATTTTCCATCTTTTCCTGCGATGGACTGACCCATGACATTCCAGCTCGCTGAAACATTTATTTTGCGTCCAGGGTTTGCTTTGCCCCATATTTTTGCAGTTGTTTTCTGTTGCAATAACATATTGTCACCGATAAGCGAGGGCAACTTTAAATCTGATCTGGTCTGACAGCCTGCCAGAGTCAGAAACAAGGTCAAAAAAAGTGTAGTTAATTTCATTTTCATAGGTTTTAATTATTCCTGAAGAATCAGTTTAAAAATTCAGATCTAGTTTATTCAAATTATGATAAAGCGCTTATATCCTTTGTGTTACCCGTCCGACCGGCCTGCCCGACTGCGTCGTTCAGGCGGGCGTCAGCCGGGAGGGCTTTGTGTTTTACTTCTTATAACGGTCTCTGAAAAGAGTAACTTCAATAATTTAATTAATATTTATTTTATCAGTTCCAAAACCACAACTGATTTTGATGGCATATTTATGGTTAAAACTCCTTCTTTCAGCGAAACTCCATTGAAGGCAACCGGTTTAACGGTTTCAGGATTTTCAAAACTATTAAATGAATTCATTTCATTAGCAGTAAGAACCTCTCCGGTTACCTTTTTAAATGAATCGCCTATTAATGGGCAGGTTATTGTTATTGGTTTATTGGGATTAAGATTTGCCAGGGAGATGTGCACTTTTCCATCTTTATCAACAGATGCTGAAGCAGAAATAGCAGGTATTTTTTTAGTGCCATTAGTATAATCCTCACATCTGAGATCAAGATTAAGAAGTTTAGCCTCCTGATGGACCCTGAACATTCTGAATACATAATAAGTTGGTGTCAGAACCATTTTATCATCCTTTGTCAGAATAACTGATTGAAGCACATTTACCATCTGCGCAAGGTTTGCCACTTTGACCCTATCAGCATGCCGGTTAAATATATTCAGATGAATTGCAGCCGTTAATGCATCCCTCATCGTATTCTGCTGAAAAAGAAATCCGGGGTTAGTTCCGGGTTCAACATTGAACCAGTTACCCCATTCATCAACAACAAGTCCTTTCGTTTTTTGGTGATCATAGCGGTCCATAATAGCTGAATGTCCTTTAATAATAAAGTCCATCTGGAGATTCAACCGCATTGTTTCAAACCATTCTCTCTCATCAAACTTTGTGGCAGATCCTTTGATATCCCATCCATCGACAACTGAATAATAATGTATCGATAATCCCTGAAACCTGTCGCGGGTTCCCGTATCTTTCATCAATGTTTCTGTCCATGCGAAATTATAATCGGAAGGACCGCAGGCAACGCGATAAAGCTGATTTCCAGAGTAGTTGCCAAGGAATGTTGAATATTGCTTCATGGTGTGCGCATAAAATTCATCTGTCATATTCCCTCCGCATCCCCAGTTCTCATTGCCAATTGCAAAATATTTTACTTTCCATGGTTCATTCCTGCCATTTTCTTTTCGCAGATTGGTCATAGGACTCACTGAATTTGATGTAAGATATTCAACCCATTCAGCCATTTCTTTAACCGAACCTGATCCTACATTTCCATTTACATATGCGTCGCAACCAAGCAGTTCGGTAAGCTTCATAAATTCATGTGTACCAAATGAATTGTCTTCGGTAACGCTACCCCAGTTGGTATTTACTATGGAGGCTCTCTTTTCTTTCGGACCTATGCCATCTTTCCAATGGTAGGTATCTGCAAAGCAACCACCCGGCCAGCGAAGGTTAGGCACTTTAATCTCACGCAGGGCGAACAGCACATCATTCCTGATTCCATATGTATTGGGTATTTTGGAATCAGTTCCTACCCACAGACCACCATAAATGCAATTTCCAAGGTGTTCTGAAAAATGTCCGTAAATATCTTTGCTTATTTCCGGACCCGAATGGTTGGTAACTAAAACCAGCTAGTTAACTGTTACCATATCTTCTTTCTGGGCAGAGGTTTGACCCATGGCCAGAAAGAATACAACTGTTAATAAAAATAGAGAGCTTTTCATAGTAAATAATTAATATTAATCTGTTATTTTCATTTGTGATACTTTGCGGTAAAATTTTTAACCATAAAGGTTCTCAATGGGTCTTAATAAGTCTGATTTTTCTCAATAAACGAACCGAGTTCTTTATACTTTCTGAAAAGCATATCATATTTCATTGCTCTTGCAGGATCAGGATGATACTCTTTTTCAAATCCTCCACCCATGGCTTTCTGGGCAGAATGGATGTCGCTGTAAACACCGGCCACAACCGATGCGGCCATTGCGGAACCAAGTGCACAAGTCTGTTCGGATGCTGCAACTTTTATTGGCATATTAAGCACGTCGGCAACGATCTGCATTACAAACGGATTCTTTTTGGCAACTCCCCCAATGGCTATTACCCCATCGATACGGACACCTTCAGATATAAAACGTTCGTTGATCATTCTTGATCCAAAGGCGGTAGCTTCTACGAGAGCTTTGAATATCCTTGGAGCATCAGATCCAAGAGATAACCCGGTAATTGCTCCTTTAAGCGCCTGGTTGGCATCCGGTGTACGTCTGCCATTCATCCAGTCAAGGGCAATGATAGATGTTTCTTCAACCATAAGTGATTCGGCCTGTTTGCTTAATTCCGCAATTACTTTATCAGCAGTTTCTTCTTCGATCTTCTTCTTTGTTTTTTCATCAAGCCAGCTCATTTCTGATATTATATTAGTCACCGGCCACATCAACAGCTTCCCAAACCAGGCATAGATATCCCCGAAGGCTGATTGACCTGCTTCAAGGCCAAGCATTCCGGGGACAATTGATCCGTCAACTTGTCCGCAAATGCCGGCAACCAGTTTATCTCCCACTTCGGCCATAGGTGCCACAATCATATCGCATGTTGAAGTACCCATAACTTTAACAAGATAGTATGGCTTGATCTCTCCGCCGACAGCTCCCGTGTGAGCATCGAAAGTACCAACACCGACCTTCACTTCAGTTGAGAGACCAAGTCTTTTTGCCCATTCATCCGACAGATTTCCAACTTCAATATCGCATGTGTACGTTTTGTTGAAAAGTCTTTCCCTCAGACCCGAAAGCACAGGATCAAGTTTTGTAAGAAATTTTTCGTCTGGCAAACCATTGAAGTCATCATGCCACATCGCTTTGTGTCCTGCTGCACAACGGCTTCTTTTCAATTGAAGAGGATTTGTTTTCCCGGTCAGAATAGCTGGTATCCAATCACAGTGTTCGACCCATGACCAGGCATTTTTTCTGACTTCAGCACTATGACGAAGAACGTGAAGTATTTTTGCCCAGAACCATTCAGATGAATAAATACCTCCCTCGAATTTTGTAAAGTCGACCCCTCCCCATGTTTTGGCTAATTTATTGATCTCTGCAGCTTCCTTAACTGCCGTATGATCTTTCCATAATACAAACATGGCATCGGGGTCTTTTTCAAAACCTGGTTTCAATGAAAGAGGAACTCCCTCCTTATCGACTGCTACAGGAGTTGAACCGGTTGTATCAACGGTAATGCCGACTATATTTTTGACATCTTCCGGAGTTAATCCGGCAATAGCGTCTTTCACAGATTGTTCAAGACCCTCAGTATAATCCAGAGGATGTTGACGGAACTGATTTATTGAAGGATCACAAAACAGACCTTTTTTCCATCTCGGGTATTCGAAAACAGATGTCCCGATTATTTTACCATTGGTTGTATCAACAACTACTGTACGAACTGAGTCAGTACCATAATCAATTCCGATAACATATTTCTTTGCCATATCTCTAATTTTTAAGCTTAATTTTCTAACCATGTACCACCTGGCCTCTTAGCGACCTTGGGGCTGCTGAAAAAGTAGTTAATATTGATTCCTTTGTGTTCCTTTGTGACGTACTTTGTGATCCTTTGTGGTTAAATGTTTTAACTTTTACCACAAAGGGACACTAAGGGTAACACTAAGGTTCACAAAGGGCTTTTTAAACAACCCCATTAAATCTGTATATTCAAGATGATTATCCTTGAATGCAGATTATTAGCCCCCCTTTAGGGGGGTTGAGGGGCCTTTATCTTGTCCATAATAGGCATCACTTCCATGTTTTCTATTAAAATGTTTATCGAGAAGGAATTTATCGATTGACTCTGTCTTACCAAGCATAACAGTATAAAATGCCATTTTTGCGATTTCTTCAAGAGCCACAGCATTATAGACTGCGTTTTCAGCATCCTTTCCCCAACAGAAGGGGCCATGTCCGTTGACCAGAATTGCGGGTACAGCCAATGGATCAACAGATCCAAGCTTTTCAATAATAATCCTGCCTGTATTAATTTCGTAATCATTCCCGATTTCCTTCTGTGCAAGAAGTCTTGTGCAAGGCACCTCGCCATAAAAGTGGTCTGCATGTGTCGTTCCAAAGGGAGGAATGGGTCTTCCTGATTGTGCCCACGATGTTGCATATGAAGAATGAGTATGAACTACGCCGCCTAGGGTCTCATATGCTTTATAGAGTAACAGATGTGTGGGGGCATCAGTGGAAGGTTTGAATTTTCCTTCAATAACCTTGCCATTCAGATCAATCACAACCATATCATCCGGTTTCATGGCAGCATAGGCTACACCTGAAGGTTTTATAACTATATATCCGCTTTTGAAATCTTTACCGCTGACATTCCCCCAGGTATGTACAACCAAACCATTACTGACCAGATCAAGATTAGCTTTACACACAGTGTTTTTAAGTTTTTCCAGCATCTTTCTTTAACTTTAGGCACTCCAAACTTTAGGCACTTTAGGCACTAATACTAGTTTACTTCCAGATTAAAATAGAAACCGTTTTGCTTCAATCTCTCATAACTGTCCAGATTGAACTTATAATAATAAGCCCCCTTTTTTGATGTCTCCTTCTCCTTTTCATCAAGTTTCTCGAGAATTTCCATTGATAATATTTTCTTTCTGAAATTCCTTTTATCCACTTTTCTCTGATAGATAGCTTCATAAAGATGCTGAAGCTGGACCAGGGTGAATTTCTCAGGCAACAATTCAAATCCAACAGGTCTGATCTTGATCTGATTCTGGAGATCAGTAAGCGCTCGTCCGACCATTGACGGGTGGTCAAATATCAGATCCGGCAGATTTGATAAAGAACACCAGCTGACTCCGTTTTGTTCGGCTAGCTCCTTATTGATGTCCCTGATGGGAATAAGGGCAAAATAAGCAACAGAAACTACCCTATCTCCCGGATCCCTGTCTTTTTCACCATAAGCATATGATTGCTTCATATAAACCGAATCCAATCCGGTAAGCTTACGGAGAATACGGCTGGCTGCCTCATCGAGACTTTCATCAGAGTCAACAAATCCACCAGCAAGTGACCATTTTCCTTTCGCGGGTTCAAAAATCCTTTTAGAAAGAAGAAGTTTTATCTCCTTCTCCATAATATCGTAACTAAATATTATACAATCAACTGCAAGGAGATGCTTATGACTGTCTGGATAGATATTCATTTTCATAAAAGGAAAATCAGGTCACATGTAAAAGAATCACATTTAAAGTTTAAACAAGCCCTCCCGATAACTGATAGTAGACTTCGTTCCACCTTAATTCATTTTTTAAAGAGGTTAAATCGCAATTCTCTCCGATAAGAACATATTCAATTCCCATCATCCCTGCAAAATCCTCTAAGAATTCAGAATTGATTGCGGAACTGAACCCTGTATGATGAGCTCCTCCGGCTAATATCCAGGCTCCTGCTCCAATCTTCAGATCAGGCAGTGGTTTCCAGAGTACACTGGCAACAGGAAGATTCGGCATATCGGGACATTTAACAACCTCAACCTCATTAACTATCATTCTGAATCTGTTACCCAGATCTATTACTGAGACGTTTATGGCATTACCCGGAGCAGTTTTAAAAACAAGTCTGGCTGGGTCCTCTTTACCACCAATGCCGAGAGGATGAACTTCGAGAGTTGGTTTGGCAAGAGCAATTGTCGGGCAAACCTCAAGCATGTGAGCTCCAAGGACTCTCATTCCTTTAGGATCGAAATGATAGGTGTAATCTTCCATGAAAGATGTTCCGCCTTTGAGTCCGGCTGACATAACTTTCATTGAGCGAACCAGAGCGGCTGTTTTCCAGTCGCCTTCAGCGCCAAAACCAAAGCCTTTGGCCATCAACCGTTGAACGGCAAGACCAGGAAGTTGCTTCAGTCCGTGAAGATCTTCGAAAGTTGTTGTGAAAGCTTTGAAGTTGCCTGCATTGAGAAATTCTTCCATCCCAATCTCAATTCTTGCAGCTTCTTTTAATGTATCGGAAGCGGCAACTGCTTTGGTAAGATTATATTCTGAACCGTACTCAGCCAGTAACTTTTTAATTGCAGATGGCGAAACCTCATTTACACATTTAACCAGGTCTCCAATACCGTAACCATAAACAGAATATCCCATCTTCATCTGGGCGCTAACTTTGTTTCCTTCTGTAACGGCTACATCGCGCATATTATCTCCGAACCTTGCGACTTTCATGCTAAGCGCATCATTATAAGCTGCAGCAGCTCTCACCCATACAGCGATCCGATCGATAGCTTCAGTATCTTCATAATGACCAACAACCACTTTTCTGTTCAGCCTCATCCTTGCACCTATAAAACCAAATTCACGGTCACCATGAGCTGACTGATTGAGGTTCATAAAGTCCATATCAATAGTCTCCCAGGGGATATCCCTGTTAAGCTGTGTATGAAAATGCAGGAATGGCTTATTTAAAAGGTTCAAACCTTTAATCCACATCTTGGCTGGCGAAAATGTATGCATCCAGCAAATAAGCCCCACGCACTGTTTCGAATTGTTAGCCTCAGTACAAAGTTCAGTTATTGAATCGGGAGTTGTGAGGATTGGTTTAAAAACAATTTTCACCGGAATTTTCGGATTTTTATCGAAAGCTGCAGCTATTTTAGTTGAATCAGCTGCTACTTGCTTCAGTGTCTCAGGACCATACAAATGCTGGGTTCCTGTCACAAACCAGACTTCAAGTTTTTTTAGATTGTCCATATAATATTTTTTTAGTTAAATAATAATTCTTTCAAATGATTACCAGAAATAAATATAAAATAAAGCACAAAACAGTACCACACCCAACGAAGCAATTACATCCCACTTGTTCCAGCTATTCCTGATAAGGGTTTTGTAGTCGTCTGTAAAAGTGATAAACTCCACTTGTTGAGCAGATGGCTTCGGAGTGAAAAACGATACTACGGCCATAAACAGCATGATGAAAACAAGCAACCATATCTCAAAGATAAGCCAGTTGGTATGCCAAAACCAAGTGGTGGACTCCCAGTACCAACCCGTCATTACATCTTTGCCTGTATTTGTAAAGACATTGGTAAGCAAGCGCGCCATGCCAATTAGAAAGCCTACAATTAAACCAAATTCACCTGCCTTGGGCGTAATTTTCTTGGAAAATATACCCAGCACGAATACGGCTACCATCGCAGGAGCGAGCAGCGATTGAATGCCTTGCAGATAGGAATAAAGACTGCCTAGACTCATCATGACAGGTATCCATACAATACCAAGTACCACTACAACAATTGTTGCAATACGTCCTACCAAAACGTATCGAGCCTCAGTTTTGCCTTTGAACATTGGCTTATAAAAGTCTTCTGTATACAGCGTAGCGCAGGAGTTGAAGAATGCCGCCAACGAAGCAACTAATGCTGATATAAAGCCGATCGTAACAATACCTTTCACACCGGCGGGCAAAACAAACTTAACCATTGAGCCAAAGGCTGTGTCGGGATTTCCTAACGAGAAGCCGCTGCCGGAACGTGCTGCCAGTGCGGCGGCTATCATACCGGGTATCAAGAACATAAATACAGGCAATAATTTGAAATAACCGGCAGCGATAGTACCTCTGCGCGCACGCTTCATCACAACCTCGCTAGACTCGCCTTTTCGTTGTCCGAGCACGCGTTGAACGATGTGTTGGTCGGTAGCCCAATACCAAAAGCCGATAATTGAAGCTCCTATAAATACCCAAAAACCGGGATACTCGTCGTACAGCGGGTCACCTGTCTCAAAGTGGAACATATGGTTAGTGCCATATGCAATGCCATCTGCTCCTTTGCTAAGCGTTTTGGAGAAGTCAATCATTGCAGTCCAACCGTGAGCGATACTGCCGTCTCCGAGCGCTGCCAATCCTAAGAAAAGCACAAGGAATGAACCAATGATAAGTATAGGCGTTTGAATGGCGGACAGTGTCATCACACCCTTCATGCCGCCCAAAACAGTAAAGAGACCCGTTAACACTATCAATCCGATAGCTCCATACCAGAAAGGCAAGCCAAGAAGACTCTGCATGAAGATACCACCGGTAAACGCGGTTACACTCACTTTGGTCAGCACGTATGCTATAAGTGTAATGATAGATAGCCACGAACCAGTACGAGGTGTGTACCGATTTTTTAAGAAGTCGGGCATTGTGATGATTTTCCCCAACTTATTGTTCATCAATTGGTAGAACGGCACAAAGAGCCAGCCCAAAATAAGGATCATCCATCCTTGCATCTCCCAGTGCGCCATACCTACACCTGCCTTTGCACCTGTGCCGGCAAGCCCTACAAGGTGTTCAGAGCCAATGTTTGCAGCAAAAATAGCAGCGCCTATGATATACCATGGTTCGCCTTTTCCGAACAGGTAATCTTCGCTGTCAGCACCTTGTTGCAAACGTTTATCTTTTTGTATCGAACGCCATACGGCCCATGCTATAGCCAAAATCCCTACCGCCATAATTGTCCAGTCGAGCCAAATAAATTCTTGTGAGTTCCAATTCATAATTTTAAGCTTATTAGTTTATTTTGTTGTAATATATTAATAAAAATTCTGGCATTGTGAACACACAACTAGGAAGTTCCGAATCGCAAAGAAGCGGAGTTCAGTGAAGTCAAATCCCGTAAAGTGGAATCAAAAGTCATATTTGCATAATTGAATTCCACGAACATTTTTTGTATTTTATTTTTTCCAGAAACTTTGTATCTCCTCAAGTGTTTTGCCTTTGGTCTCAGGAACCAGTCTGAACATAAAGATTGCTGCAAGGATCCCCATTACTGCATATATCCAGTAAGCAAAACCATGATGAAATAAGCTGGTCAGCCACGAACTGTCATTCATCATTGGGAAAGTGGTCGAAATAAAAAGGTTGGCTAACCATTGTGCAGCAACAGCTATCGACATCGCACCTTTTATACTGTTGGGAAAAATCTCCGATAGTAATACCCAGGTGACCGGCCCCCAGGACATTGCAAAACTGGCAACATAAAGCAGCATGCAGATTAATGCACTAAATCCCATTTTCTGCAGATAAAATATCATTCCAAGACCGAACATACTCACAGCCATTCCAAGTGCACCGATAATCTGCAATTTTCTCCGACCGAATCTGTCAACTGAAATGATAGCTACAACAGTAAAACTCAGGTTAATAATACCTACAAGAATCGTCTGTAGCAAAGCGGAATCTGTACCGTTTCCAAGCGTTCTGAATATTTCAGGAGCATAATATAAAACTACATTGATGCCAACAAATTGCTGAAATACTGAAAGAAAGATACCTATAACGATGACCAGACCTCCGAATGAAAGCCATGGGGCGCTTTTTTCAATTAAAGAATTTTTAATCTCCGCAATCACAACAGAAGCTTTTTCATTTCCAACCACTTTATTGAGTACATCAAGAGCTTTGGTTTCATTGTTCTTATACATCAGATACCTGGGTGTTTCAGGAACAAAAAACAGCATTATGAAGAAAAGGAGTGCAGGAATTGTTCCGGATGCAAACATCCAACGCCATCCTATAGAATCGATCCATGCCTGTTGTTGACCTTTAGCAATGAAATAATTTACAAAATAAACCACAAGCATACCGAAGATAATAGCAAACTGGTTAAATGAGACAAGCCTGCCCCTGATCTCCGCGGGTGATATTTCTGCAATATACATAGGAGACAGCATTGAAGCCAGACCAACACCTATGCCACCAATTATACGATAAACCATGAACATGCAGATAGGCTCGGTTCCAAGGAAATTAAGTTTATCAGGCAGAGATGCGCCAACAGCTGAAATAATAAATAACGATGCGGCCAGGATTAATCCGTTTTTACGTCCGATACCCTGACTGATATATCCTCCTAAAGATCCTCCTATAATACAGCCGATGAGAGCGCTTGAAATATTGAACCCATGGATCACATTAATCAGACCTTCATTTAATGTATTTCCATATTGCAGGAAAAGATAGTATATAATAGCTCCGACAAATACTCCGGAAATGATCGAGTATAGAACTGTTCTTTTTGTATCAACCAATAATTTTTTCAGAAAAGAGATTATTAAAAAATATATAAACAGGAAGCTTAATACTCCTATAAATTTAAACTGAAATATCACCTTTGAGGCAGCCTCAGGGTTATTTAATAGTGGCGCTATGAAAAACTGTTTTAGAGACGCCACTGCCCCGGAGATCACAGCTGTGTCATAACCAAATAGCAGACCACCCAGGGTTGCAGTCAGAGTCAGCAAAATGAGATAGAATTTCGATTTACCTTTGTCCATATTGCAAATATTAAGTTTCTCTTAAACCGACTATAAGATTAAATATTAAAAAATGAGTCCACTCCGAAAAGTCGGAGGAACTTATTTGGTTAATTGTTTTTTATAAAGTTATATAAATAAATGCATTGTTATTGTTAATATAAATAAATGAATGTCAATAACTTAGTTTGTTATTTAATATCTTTTCGATATATTTGTTTCGATAAGTAAAAGCATTACAGATGTTTAAGAAATCAAACAAAGAAACGCAATTAGATGCATTTAGCAGTATT
>Ga0209226_10001342_pt1 | contig 11246 bp, 12 predicted proteins | sample BarGraNGADG00212_2_FD_184497 | JGI IMG/M metagenome (GOLD analysis project Ga0209226, IMG submission 184497) | Arctic peat soil microbial communities from Barrow, Alaska, USA - Barrow Graham LP Ref core NGADG0011-212 (SPAdes) (version 2) | ecosystem: Environmental > Terrestrial > Soil >...
CGGCGAGGAAAATCGGCTCGTTCCCTCGGCTTGCTCCCGCGATCCGCCTTCGACGGATCGCGGTCCATGCCCGCTGCGCCTCGGTATGCCTTTCTCCGCCCCACCGCCCTCGCGCCCCCAATTTATATTATTGGGCCTATGGGGTGCTTTTGGGGAAAGGGAAAGGCGAACAAGCGCGGCGCGAGCCCCGGTCGCTCGAAGCGGCGGGGACCCACGGTTTGGGGGTGAGCCGCGAGAGCGACTGGGGCGGAAGCCGCGCTAAATTTCCTGGACAGTCCCCAATCGTTGGCGCGGATCCTTCCCTTCCGTCTACCGCCGTAGATGCGGCGGATCGACCGCGGCATAGAACTCTTTTAATATCAGAACGATAAAAAGAGAAGATTCTTGGCACTCCTTTTGCATTAGGAACGGCGAAAGGAGGTTCTCATGAAACAAATCATCAACAAAGGAACGGCGATCGCCCTGATCCTCGGACTCTTCGTCTTCCCGCTCCTGGCCCAGCAGCCTCAGGCCAAGAAGGCGCCAGCCGACAAGATCAACATCAACACCGGGTCGCTCGAGGAGCTGCAAAAGCTGCCCGGCGTCGGTCCGAAGGTCGCCCAGCGGATCATCGACTTCCGCAAGGAGAACGGGAACTTCAAGAAAGCCGAGGAGCTGATGAAGGTCCGCGGGATCGGCGAGAAGACATTCGCCAAAATGAAGGATCTGCTCACGGTCTAGGCCGCGAGGCCTGATTCCGTCCCAAGGGTGCCCCCTCCCCTGAGGCCCGCCCTCTTCCCCAAGGGGGCGGGCCCTCTCTTTTCAGGAAGTCCTTGATTTTGGCCAGCGCCCGGCCGCGATGGCTGACCGCGTTCTTGGCGCCGGGCGGGATCTCTCCGAACGTTTTGCGCCACGGCCGATAATAGAACACCGGGTCGTATCCGAAGCCGAGTTTTCCCCGCGGCGCTCCGGTGATCGTCCCCCGGACCTCGCCGCTGACCGAGGCGAGCACCCGGCCTCGGTGGGACAGGACCATGCGACAGACGAAGCGACCCTTCCGCGCCTTCGGCGGAACGTCCTCCATCAGGCGCAGGAGCTTGCGAATGTTCTTTTCGTCGGTCGCTCCCCGTCCCGAGAACCGGGCCGAGCGCACGCCGGGCGCGCCGTCGAGCGCGTCGACGACGAGGCCCGAATCCTCGGCCAGGGTGAGGAATTCGGACTTGCGGCTGTAGTGGAGGCCCTTGCCCCGGGCATTGGCCTCGAACGTGGCGCCTTTCTCGGGATAGGCGGCCGCGACGCCGATCGCGGCTAGGGTGACCACCCGGAAGGGGAGGCCCCGGAGCGCGGCCCGGATCTCCCGCGCCTTGCCCTCGTTCGTGGTCGCGAGGACGAGGGGGAACTTCGGCGTCGCCATGGCGGGATCAGCGTCCGATCGCGTCCAGGAAATAGGCCAGGACGAAGAGGGCCACGAGAAACAGGGTGTAGAGCGCGTACTTAGGGCTGGCCAGGAGCTTCTCGGGCTCTTCCATGACCTCGTCGGTCTTGAGCGTTTTCCGGACGATGATGACGAAGAAGAACAGGAGGAAAGGCGAGATGACGAAGAACGACTCGAGCTTCAGCCGGAACCCGAGAAAAAGAAACGACAGCAGGCAGATCGCGGCGCTGGCGGCCATGCCGAACAGGAGGGAACGGCCCGAGTACTTCTTGTGGGAGGACCGGTAGTCGGCGGCCTTGTCCTTGAGGTAACGGAATTCTGAGAGCCGTTTGGCGATCATCAGGAAGTTGCCGAAGGCCCACCAGCTGAGAAGGAGGCTCACCGGCGGCCGATGGAGCAGGGGCGCGAACGCGTACCAGCCGATCAGGAACCGGATGGGATTGTTGGCCGATTCCGAAATGGAGTCGAGGAACGGGATGTCCTTGGTCCGGATGGGCCGCACGTTGTAGATGATGCCGGCGATGAAGAGGGCCAGGCTCGATAGAAAAAATGGGCCGGCGAAGGCGAGATGCGACAGCCCCAGGCTGATGACGATAATCGCCGCGCCCAGGACGGCGAACGGCCCCTTCCGGATCTCGCCCTGGACGAGGGGCCGGAAGCGCTTGGTCGGATGGTGGACGTCGTAGGGCAGGTCCACGATCTCGTTCAGGATATAGTTGGCCGTGGAGATGGCCCAGGTCAGCAGGAAGGCCGCCGCCCCCCGCCAGGCGAGCGCCGGGAGCGGGAACGAGCCGAGGTCCTCGCGGTTGAAGAAGAAGAAGGCGGCGCTGCCCAGGAAAATGGCCAGGCTCCGGGGCCACCGCTCCAGCCGCATGGCCCTCAGGTAGGATCTCACGTCCGGGGTTCCTTCCGCGCGTAGATTTCGAACGAATCGCCGAGCGCCAATTTTATCGGAATTTTCTTAAAAAACAAAGTCGCCCTCCGGCCCCGGACGAGGATTTGGAAGGCCTTGAACCGGGTGAGGAGATAGTGGGCGCTGAACGTCCATGCATAGCGCTTCCTCAGGATGATGGTGAACCCCGCGTCCCCGAGGAGCGCCCCGAGGCTCTTCTTCGAGAAATAAGCCAGATGGCCGGGCCGGAGATGCCACCACCGCCGCCCCGCGAGCCGGGCGGCGAAGCTGTGGATGTCGGGCGTCACGAGGCACAGCATCCCTTGCGGGGCTAGGATCTCGTAGGCCTTTGCCGCGGCATCCCGCGGCCTCGGCGTGTGCTCGATGAAGTCCACCATGGTCACGGCCCGGCACGAGCCCGGCGCGACGTCCGTCTCTTCGAAAAATCCCTGCCGCAAGGGGAGATGGCGGGTCCGGCGGGCGCGGTCCGCCGCCCAGTCGCTCGCCTCGACGCCGTCCGGCGTCCAACCTTGCTCGCGGGCGGCTTCGAGCAGGATCCCTGTGGCCGCGCCGACGTCGAACAGCGTCCCCCGCTCCGGCAGGAGCATGTCCAGCGTCTTCAGGATCCCCCGAAAGTTTTGCGAACGGCCCTCGGATTCGGCGTCGTAGGCCGGATCCTCGACCTGGCGATAGAGGGCGAAGATGAATTCCGGCTTCGGCGCGGGGTCGGCGAAGATGTGGCCGCAGTCCTCGCATTCGCCGAGATCCCAGATCTTGCCGTACTCGGAGTCCGTGATCTTGATCTGGTCCTTGTCCAGGCGGGCGTAGTCGAAATTCCCTTTCTTGAAGGGACGGAGCCGCGGACCCGCGCAGGCGGGGCAGCGGTCCGGGCGCTCGAAGCGGTCCAGGTTCGGGTCCAACGGCCGGCCTATCCCTCTATCCCTTCGTCCCGGCGGCCTGCGCTTTTATTGCCAGGGCGCGCGCAACCGCCGCACGAAGTTCGGCCGGGGTGAACGGCTTGGGCAGAAAATCGACGGCGCCCATCCGGAGGGACTGCGACGCGGCCTTGTCGGTCGGGTAGCCGGTGATGATGACGACCTGGGCGGCCGGGTCCTTGGCCTGGATGCCCTTGAGGAGGTCCAGGCCGCTCAACCCGGGCATCATCATGTCGGCCAAAATCAGGTCGTAGTCCGAGAGGTCGCTCCGCCGCAGGGCCGCCTCGCCGCTCGTCGCGGTATCGATGCCGTAGCCTTCGCCCGCCAGGGCCAGCTTGATGCTCTGGCAGACCGTCGCTTCGTCATCCACGACCAGGATTCGTTTCGGATGCGTGTCCGGCATCGGGGTCTCCTTCTTTCGCCGCGGGGAATTTTAGCGTAAAAGCCGATCCTTGGCCAACTTCGCTTTTCACCTCGATCGTCCCGCCGTGCCGCTCGATGATCCCGTGCGTCACGGCCAGGCCCAGCCCGGTCCCCGAGCTCTTGGTCGTGAAAAACGGATCGAACAGGCGGGTCAGGTTCTCGCGGGGGATGCCCACGCCCGTGTCGGCGATCTCGACCTCCACCGTCCCGGGGGCGGCCCCCGGGCGGCTGACGAGGGTCAGCGTCCCGCCGTCGGGCATCGCCTCGAGGGCGTTGATCGTCAGGTTCCAGAAGACCTGCTGGATCTGGCTGCGGTCGAGCTCGATCGCGGGCAGCCCGGGGGCCAGGTCCATGGCGATCTTAATGTTCCGGACGCCGGCCTGGACCTCGAGCAGTTGGCTGGCCCGCTCGATCAGCTCGTTGACGCCGGCCCGTTCCATGCGAGGCGGCGTTTGGCGGGCGAATTCAAGCAGCCGCCGGACGATCAGCGCGCAGCGGGCGGTTTCCTCGGCCATGAGCGTCAGGTTTTCGCGGAACGGCGCGATCCGATCTTCCTGCTCGAGCATCAGGTGGGTGTTGATGAGGATCGAGGTCAGGGGGTTGTTGATCTCGTGGGCCACGCCCGCCGCGATCTTGCCCAGGAAAGCCAGCTTTTCGGATTGGACCAGGTGGTCCTGCATCTCGCGCAGCTCGCGCGTCCGTTCCTCGACCCGCCCCTCGAGGGTCCGGGCCCATTCGATCAGTTTGGCGTTGGCCTTCCGAAGGTCTTCGGTCATCCGGTCGAAGGACCGGGCGAGGCGGCCGACCTCGTCCCGCGACTCGATCCCGAGGCGATGGTCGAGCTCGCCCCGGGAGATCTTGTCCGTGGCTTCGACCATGGCCCGGAGCGGCCGGGTGATCCCCAGCGTCAGAAGGGCGAGGATTAGGAGAAGGACCAGGGCGCAGAGAATCGCCAACCCGGTGAACGTCCCCATGACCGCGTCGCGCCGGTCGAGGTACGGCTTTTCCAGTATGCCGACGTAGAGCATGCCCACGATGCGGCCTCCGGCGTCGCGGATCGGATCGTAGGCCGAGATGTACCAGTCCGTCACGACGAAGGCCCGGTCGACCCAGGCGCGGCCCTCGTCGAGCACGGCCCGGCCGACTTCGCGCGAGACGCGCGTCCCCACCGCCCGGGCCCCGGCCTCGTCGAGGACGTTCGTGGCGATGCGGAGGTCGCCCTGAAAGATCGTGGCCGTGCCGATGTCCCGGCCCTTGTAGCGCTCGCCCTTGAAGACGTTGTCCTTGACCTTGTCCACGATCTCGAAATTCCGGTTGAGGAGCGCGGCGCCGTACAGGACGCCGAGCACCGCGCCCCGGTCGTCGGTGACGGGGGCCGCGGCTTCGAGGACGAGGCCGCGGTCCTCGCGGGCCTCCGGCCGGTCGTCGGCCATCGGCGTGGAGACGATCTCGATCCGCGCCCGGTCGGCCAGGTCCGCGCCTTCTTCGAGGAGCTCCGCCCGGCTCAGGACCGCAGTCGCGGCCGCGTCCTCCTTCCGGAGGGCCCGGCCCACGAGCGGATCGGAAGAGCGGTCCTCGCCGGAATTCTCCGGCCGGCGGGCGCGGAGGACGACCTTGCCCCGCGCGTCGGTGAGGGTCAGGATGTCGAGGCCGAATTGGCGCCGGACGCCCTCGAGCGTCCCGGCGAGCCGGGCCGGCTTGCCGGCCGCGAGCGCGTCGCGGAGAGTTTCGCGGGTGGCGCTGATCCGGATCACGTCGAAGATGCCGTGGAGCTTTTCGTTATAGACCATCCAGGCCGCTGAGAGGTCGTGCCGGACCTTGTCCTGGGCGAGGGTGATGATCGTCCGATGCATGATCCGCGTGCCGATGAAGAGCGACGCGACCCCGCCGACTCCGATGACGGCCAGAAAGGCGAGGATGAGCTTAAGGCGGATGGGGAGGTCCGGGACGGCCCGGAGGATTCTGCTGCGCCGCATGTCTCTATTATCATAGCGGCTCGCGCCTGGGGTGACAAGGGGAGGGATATGCGGCGTCCGGCAGGGGGGTTGGCCCCGGCCCTCCGGGGGAACCAGTCCCGTCGGTTCCCCCCGTCGAAATACCGACGGGGCCCCCCTCCGCTATGAGGGCCTTGGGCCAACCCCCCTGCCGGACTGGACGGACTTGACAAGCCGATTTTTCTATGATAAATCACTTACTCTATTGAGTAAGTCGACTATTATGGCCAGGAAACGATGAGATTATCGACCAAGGGCGAATATGCGAGCCGGGCCATGCTCGAGCTGGCCCTCCATCACGATGAGGGCGCCCTCCACATCCGGGACATTTCGGCCGCCCAGGACATCCCCGAACGCTACCTCGAACAGATCCTTCTCCAGCTCAAGCGGGCGGGCTATCTCCGCAGCCGGAAGGGTCCTCACGGCGGCTATTCCCTGGCGAAACCGCCCTCCCGCATCTCGGTGGCCGAGGTGATCCGGGCCATGGACGGGCCGCTGGCCCCCATCGGCTGCGTCAGCGTGACGGCCAAGGCCTTCTGCGCCCGGGAAGCCTCATGCGGACTCAAGGGGCTCTGGAAAGAGGTCCGCGACGCGATCGCCTCGATCCTGGAGCGGACGACGTTCGAGGACCTGGCCGAACGGACGCGCGAGATCCGCTCAATATTAGTCGACTAATACAATCGACGATATAGATAACTGAAATGAGACAGGACGTGACGCGATGAAAATGAATTGGAGAAAAGGATTAGGAGGATCGGCCTTGGCTTTGGCGGCGGTTTTCGGGCTCGCGCTGGGCGCACCGGCCCAGGAGACAAAGCAGCCGCCGCCGGTCACGGCCTTGAATGCCCTGACTCTCAGCGGATACACTCAAGTCCAGTACACGACCCAGGACGCCGGCGTCGACGGGTTCACCCTTCGCCGGGTTCGGTTGTCGCTCACGGGCGAGATCCTCGAGAACATCCGCTTCAAGCTCCAGGTGGACGCCCTGAAAAGCCCGCTCCTCCTCGATGCCTATCTCGACTTCTTCTTCCATTCCGCCGCCTCGGTCCGCGTCGGCCAGTTTAAGATTCCGTTCAGCCTGGAGAGCCAGACGTCGAGCGGAGACCTCGACATGATCAACCGGACGCAGGTCGTCTCGAAGCTGGCGCCGGGCTGGGACAACGGGTCGAACGGCCGCGACATCGGGATCACGCTCTTCGGAAAGGCGGCTTTCCTTGAATACACGGTCGGCGTCTTCAACGGGTCCGGAATCAACAAGACCGACGCCGACGACAAGAAAGACTGGGCCGGCCGGCTCGCCGTCCATCCGGTGTCCTTCCTGACGCTCGCCGTGGCGGGCTACAACGGCAAGACCGTCCCCTCGGCCGGGGCTACGCCGGTGACACGGGCCCGCCTCGGCCTGGAAGCGGCCCTCCTCACGAACGGGATTTCACTCAAGGGCGAATTCATCCAGGGTCAGGACGGCGATACGATGCGGCAGGGTTGGTATGCCCAGGGCGGTTATTTCGTGCTGCCGAAACGGCTGCAGGGCCTTGTCCGGTTCGATTCCTACGACAAGGACCGCAACGCCCCCCTCGACCGGACCGATGTCTGGACTCTGGGCGTGAACTGGTTCCTAGCCGCCCGGACGAAACTCACGGTCAACTGCGAGATCACCCGGGACGAATCGGGGAAGACGATCAACAAAGCGCTCGTCGCCCAGTTCCAGGCGGCGTTTTAGAGGCTATGAAAGGACGACAGCCATGAAAAAAACCGCGACCTTTCCGCTCGTCTTTGGGCTCGGGCTCGCGCTCTCGACTTTTTCCGCGTCCCAGGTCCCGCCGCCTGCGCAGCTCGACGGCACGATCAGCATCTCCGGCGCCTGGGCCCTCTACCCGATGGTCCTCAAATGGGTCGAGGAGTTCAAGAAGCTCCACCCCAAGGTGACGATCGACGTTCAGGCCGGTGGGGCGGGCAAGGGCATGGCCGACGTCCTGTCCGGCATGGCCGACCTCGGGATGGTCTCGCGCGACATCCATCCGGAAGAGATGGCCAGGGGGGCACTGGCCGTCGCCGTGACGAAGGACGGCGTCGTGGCCACGCTCAGCGCCCGGAACCCGTACCTGGCCGAGATCCTCAAGAAGGGCATCAACCGCCGGCAGCTCACCGACATCTGGACCGACGACAAGGCCGTGACCTGGGGCCAGGTTCTCGGAACGTCCGTCGCGGCTCCCGTCCGCGTCTTCACTCGGTCCGACGCCTGCGGCGCGGGCGAGACATGGGCGGCCTTTTTAGGCAAGAAACAGGAGGAGTTGGGAGGGATCGGCGTCTATGGCGATCCCGGTGTCGCGGACGCCGTCCGCCGCGAGCCGCTGGGCATCGGCTATAACAACATCAATTTCGTCTATGACCCGAAGACCTTGAAGCCCTTCGACGGCCTCGTCATCGCCCTCATCGACCTCGACGGCAACGGCCGGCTTGACGAGGCGGAGCGGTTTTACGCCACGCGCGACGACATCACCGCGGCCATCGCCAAGAACATTTACCCCTCGCCCCCGGCGCGCGATCTCTATCTCGTGGCCAAGGGCAAGCCGGCGAAGAAGGCGGTCGTCGAATTCCTCCGCTGGGTCCTGGCCGACGGGCAGAAATACGTCCCGGAAACCGGCTACATTCCGCTCGCCCCGGACAAGCTCAAGGCGGGCGCGGACGCGCTGAAATAATGCGTTGAAATCCGAGGTGTCTGCATGCGCTTCCTCAAGGACCTGATCGCCCGGCGGGCCATGGCCCTCCTGACCGGCGTGCCGGCGCTCCTCGTCCTGCTGATGCTCCTCGGGCTGCTCGGCAAATCGCGCCCGATCCTCGCCCTCCATTCGTTCCCGTCGCTCCTCTTCGGGACGATCTGGCGTCCCCTTAAGGGCGAGTTCGGGTTCCTGCCGTTCCTCGCGGGGACCCTGGGCGTGACCCTGACGGCCATGATCATCGCCGTCCCGGTCTCGCTCCTGACGGCGGTCTATCTGTCCGAATACGCGCCGCGGCGCGTCCGCGATTTCACCAAGCCCGTCGTCGATCTCCTGGCCGGAATCCCGTCCGTCATCTACGGAGTCTGGGGCGTGCTCATGGTCGTGCCGTTCGTGGGCAATGTGGTCGCGCCGTTCTTCGGCGCGTATTCCTCGGGCTACTGCGTCCTGTCGGGCGGGATCGTGCTGGCCATCATGGTCTTTCCGACCATCATCCACGTGGCCCTGGAGGTCTTCGGCTCGGTCCCGCAGGACCTGCGCGACACGTCCCTGGCTCTGGGCGCCACGCGCTGGGAGACGGTCAAGCACGTCGTCCTGCGGAAGGGCCTGCAGGGGATCATCGCCTCGGTGGCCCTCGGGCTGTCGCGGGCCTTCGGCGAAACCATCGCCGTCCTCATGGTCGTCGGCAACGTGGCCCGGGTGCCGACCTCGGTCTTCGACGGCGCGTATCCGCTGCCGGCCCTTATCGCCAACAACTACGGGGAGATGATGTCCGTGCCGCTCTACGACGCGGCGCTCATGCTCGCGGCCCTCGTCCTGCTCCTCGTCGTGCTGATCTTCAACGCAGGCGCGCGCTATATCCTCGTCAAGGTCGAACGGAAGGCGGAATGATGATCAGCCGGCGGCGGAAGATCGAGGAACGGATCTTCAAGGTCCTCATGCTAGGGTCGACCGTGGTCGTCGTCGGCAGCCTCCTCGTCATCCTCGGGACGGTCGTGGTCAAGAGCCTGCCCGCCCTCCGGCTCTCCATGCTCGTCCAAACGCCGAAAGGCGGATACTACCTGGGCAGGGAAGGCGGCATCCTGAACGCGATCCTCGGGTCGCTCTATCTCGCCGGCGGGGCCACGCTCCTCGCCGTCGTCCTGAGCCTCCCCGTCGTGCTCTACCTGAACCTCTACGCCAAAAAAGCCTCCGCCTTCGCCACGGTCGCCCGGTTCGCGCTCGACGTCATGTGGGGCATTCCGTCCATCGTCTACGGCGCCTTCGGGTTCGTCGTCATGATGTCGCTCGGGCTGCGGGCCTCGCTTCTCGCGGGCGTGATTACGGTCGCGCTCCTCGAGATCCCGATCATGGCCCGGGCCATGGACGAGGTCGTCCGGCTCGTGCCCCGCCCGCTCCTTGACGCCTCGGTCTCGCTCGGGGCGACCCGGCTCGAGACCGCGTTCAAGGTCGCCGCGCGGCAGGCCCTGCCGGGGATCGTCACCGCGGTCCTGATCGCCTTCGGCCGCGGGATCGGCGACGCAGCCTCGGTCCTCTTCACGGCGGGCTTCACCGACAACGTGCCGACCTCGATCCTCCGGCCGGCGGCGACGCTCCCCCTGGCGATCTTTTTCCAGCTCGGCTCGCCGGTCCTCGAAGTCCGGCAGCGGGCCTACGCCTCGGCGGCGGTCCTGACCCTGATCGTCCTGGCCATCAGTCTGGCCTCACGCGTCCTGGTCCGGAAATTCGGGAGGCATACGATCCGATGAGAACGGACGATCCGACAACGAGCGAGGTGAACGCATGACCTTATCATCCCATATCCGGATCCGCGACCTGAGCGTTTCCTACGGGGACCAGGAGGTCCTGAAGAACATCAGCCTCGACATCCCCGACCGGAAGATCACGGTCATCATCGGGCCGTCGGGCTGCGGCAAGACGACGCTCCTCAAGGCCATGAACCGGCTCCTCGATTCCGTGGAAGGGGCCCGGGTCTCCGGGACCATCCTCGTCGACGACGAGGACCTCTACGATCCGAAGGCCGAAGTGACCCACATCCGGAAGAAGATGGGGCTGCTCTCCCAGAAGCCTCAGGTGCTGCCGATGTCGATCTTCGACAACATCGCCTATGGGCCGCGCATCCACGGCCTCCGTGACAAGCGGCGGCTGGCGGCCCTCGTGGAGCGCGAACTGCGGGCGGCCGGGCTGTGGGACGAGGTCAAAGACCGGCTCCACGAGCCCGCCTCGCGGCTGTCGGTCGGTCAGCAGCAGCGCCTCTGCCTGGCGCGCGGACTCGCGGTCGGGCCCGAGATCATCCTGGGCGACGAGCCGACATCGGCCCTCGATCCGCTGTCCAGCCGGATCGTCGAGAGGCGGCTGATCGAGCTCAAGTCCGATTACACCGTGATCGTGGTGACCCACATCCTCCGCCAGGCGCGCCGGCTCGCGGACTACGTCGCCTTTCTCTATCTCGGAGAGCTCGTCGAGCACGGCGAGGCGGCGGATGTGCTCGGCGCGCCCCGCGACCCGCGTACCAAAGCTTACGTCAGCGGGGAAATTAGCTAAGCGGAGAGGGGCTCGTAGAGGTCGGTTCGGCGCGGCTCCCGCCCCAGTCGCTCTCGCGGCTCACCCCCAAACCGTGGGCCCCCGCCGCTTCGAGCGACCGGGGCTCGCGCCGCGCTGCTCGATCTTCTTTCCCCTCAAAGAACCCGCTGCGAAAAATTAATTGAATTGGGGGCGCGAGGGCGGTGGGGCGGAGAAAGGCATACCGAGGCGCAGCGGGCATGGACCGCGATCCGCTGAAAGTGGATCGCGGGAGCAAGCCGAGGGAACGAGCCGATTTTTCTCGCCGGGGAAAATCGGCGTACTTTCGGAGCCCCCCCCCCCCCCCCC
>Ga0209226_10001343_pt1 | contig 11241 bp, 7 predicted proteins | sample BarGraNGADG00212_2_FD_184497 | JGI IMG/M metagenome (GOLD analysis project Ga0209226, IMG submission 184497) | Arctic peat soil microbial communities from Barrow, Alaska, USA - Barrow Graham LP Ref core NGADG0011-212 (SPAdes) (version 2) | ecosystem: Environmental > Terrestrial > Soil > Wetlands...
TTGCCCAGCCTTTTCAGAAAAGATATAAGGAAATACTTGGGACGGGAAAAGCCTCACTCCATATTTGCGGAAAAACAGATAATATTATTGAGGAGATGGTTAAAACCGGCTTTGATGTACTTGAGCTTGACCATCAGAATAATATTGAAAAGTCATTGAAAACGATTGCCGGCAGGGCATCCGTCTGGGGAAACCTCGATCCTTCTTCAATGATTTCATTTGGCACACCTGAAATGATAATTAACGAATCAAAAAGAATCTTTGATGCTGCTAAAAAGTATGCTCAAAACAGATTCGTGCTCTGTCCGGGTTGCCTCGTAAATTCGGATGCGCCTCCGGAGAATATCAAGGCTATGACAGATGCTGCAATGCAGTTTGGATACTATTAATGACACTTTAAAAATTGGTGAAACTGGCCATTGAGAAAGACTGAATATTGATAAAAAAAACAATATGCCTCATGATTAAATTGTTAATGATTAGTTTATTGACAGGGATGTTCAGCTGTGAAAAGAACATCGGACCAAAACCTGAAGATCACACACCGGAAATATTATCTTTTTCCCCTTCTTTCGGTCCGGATCTGACTAAAGTAACTATTAACGGTAAAAACTTTACTCTGCAATCGCAATACAATCTGGTATTGATGGGAGGTTTCAATATTGTACCAACCTCTTCATCCACAACAGAAATAGTTTTTAATGTTCCTGCTGGTATTGCGGCAGGAGATTATATGGTTGCATTATTTATTGGAGGGGTAACTGTTTCTTCATCAATGGAATTTAAGGTTACAGAAAATGGGTCAGATAGTCCTTTTATTCCGGAAGGTATGATTCCTGTTACTGCCGAAACTGTTAATAAATGTTTTATGGGAATCAGGCAGGGAGGTGTGCATCCGAGGCTGATCTTTAATAGTTCTGACATTGAAAGGATCAAATCAATGGCACAAACCGACCTGTTTGCAAAACCTACCTATGATATAATAATTTCAAAGGCCAACGACATATTACCCACGCCTGTTTTAGACTGGGGACTTGATGGTGCAAACCTTCGGATCAGCAATATTCATACTATAAGTAATGACCAGATACCATATCTTGTTCTTGCATACCAGTTTACAAAGGATGTAAAATATGCGGCACGATGCTGGGCGCAACTTGATAAGATGTGCAGTTACCAGGACTGGGGTGCCTGGAGGCATTTTCTTGATGCGGGAATTGCTGCAAAAGGCGTGGCTATTGCTTATGATGGACTTTATGATTATCTGACTATTGAACAGAGGAAAAAACTTGTAAGTGCGGTCCGAAAGTTTGTTCTGGAACCAGGAAAAACGCAGATTGAAACCGGAACAGGTGCCTGGAAATGGTACCTCTCCGACAATAACTGGAACGGAATATGCCACGGAGGAATGATAATGGCTGCATTGGCGTGTTATGAGTCTGATCCGGCATTCATGAGCAGTGTAATAGCTTTAGCTACAAATGGCATTCCCATATACCTTAATTCTCTCGAACCAGATGGGGCAAGCGAAGAGGGCATGATGTACTGGGGTTATGGCTTGTCAAATACGTTCCTTGCTCTTGAATCTATGAAAAGATGCCTGGGAACAACATACGGACTGGCAGAGATGAATGGATTCAGAAAGACAGGCTGGTTTCCTTACTTGGTTTCAGGACCGGCTGGTACCGCGACCATGGGTGATGACTATCTATATTATGGAAAAAGCAATAAATTTCTTTCCTATTTCTGGTTTGCAAAGAATGCATCAGATGCAAATCTTGCAAGAACGCATTATAATTCATGCATTGAAAGAAATTCGGCAAAAACAGAAAAAATGAACGGGTGGTTTGATCTGATGTTCTATGATCCCGTCCTTGTCAGCCAGGGGAGCCAGGTTTCATCACCACTAAGCAGCTATATCAGTGGAGCTGATTATATGTATGTTACTGAAAGTTCTTCTGATCCGAATTCACTTTACATTGGAATGCACGGAGGCGATAATAATGCAAGTCATGGTCACCTGGATGCAGGAACTATTTTTGTTCAGGCGCTGGGAGAAAATTTTGTTGTGGGTAACCTGGGCAAGGAAGATCCCTACCCGTCAGATTATTTTACTGTGACTTCTCCCGGATATTCAGATCCATCCATCACCTCAGCATCTGCAAGGGGCCGGTTTTATTATTACCGTATCAGAACTGAATCAAAAAGCTGCGTGGTGTTCAATCCTGATGCACGTCCTGAACAAAATCCTGCAGGTGTTGCCTCAATATTAAATCAGGCGACAGATAATAATGGCGGTTTCTATATTATTGACCTTGCTTCATGTTATAGCCGCGATGTCACAGATTATAAGCGTGGTATTAAACTGAATCGTAACTCTGGACTAATCACTGTACAGGATGAGTTTACTCCCAAAAGTAGATCAACCGTATATTGGATTGCACAGAGCCCTGCAACCGACGGTCTTGTAATAAGCAATAACGGAAAAACAGCCACAATGATCAAAAACGGGAAAACTTTCTATGCATATATTAAATCACCTGATAATGCTACTTTCGAAAAAGTTGACAGGTCAGAAACATTAATTAACTATTTACCCGAGACTTACCAGGTGTTTTCATCTATAATGGCTGGTAAGAATTCCATTAACAAATGGTATGGAAAGCTGCAGATTAAAATGACCTGTAACGGTCAAACAAGGAGTATACTACGAGTTGATTTTTCAGCTTCAGCAGGCTTGAGCACTCCCGGTTTAATTAATTTATCTGATTGGACTACTTCTAATTAATAATAAGAAACAACAATAAAACCAGCTATTATGACCTCATTAACCAATGTAAGCTTTATTGATATTTTGATTATAGTAATCTACTTAATCGGAATTATCTGGTGGGGATTAAAAAATGCCCGGAATAAATCTTCCACCGATTATTTCCTTGCCGGCAGGAATATGGGATGGGTAATGGTGGGTTTATCACTCTTTTCTGCCAGCATTTCAACCTCAACACTTATTGGCCATTCTGGAGCAACCTTTAAATACGGACTGGTAATCTTTAACTATAACCTCGTTTCTGTATTGGTCCTGGTTTTTTTCGCCTGGATATTTTTGCCTTTTTATATTAAATCGGGTATTTTCACCATGCCTGAGTTCCTTGAACGTAGATTTGACGCAAGATCGAAATATTATTTTTCTTCTATTTCGATATTCGGAGGTATTTTTATGGATATTGCCGCCACTCTTTATGGCAGTGCAATGATATTCAGCATTATATTTCCAAATGTGAGTATTCAGATGGCTGTAATTTTTTCAGCAGTTATTGTTGCATCTTATACAATACCCGGTGGCCTTTCATCTGTAATAAAAACTGAGGTCATACAGGCAATCGTACTGATTATCGGGTCGATGATACTTGCCTTTTTTGCCTGGCAGAACGTTGGAAGCTGGGACTTACTTGCACAACGCTTCGCAGATACAACGAGACTTCATCTGATCCGCGGTCTTGATGACCCGGCTGTACCCTGGCCGGCAATGATACTGGCTATTCCTATACTTGGATTTTATTTCTGGGGGAATAACCAGCAACTTGTTCAGCGAGTCCTGTCGGCCAAATCAGTAGATAATGGGAGGAAAGGAGTTTTACTTACAGGCTTCCTTACAATGTTTACATTATATCTGATTTTTATTCCTTCTCTCAGGGCACTTGTTGCGTTCCCGGATACAAATCCTGCTGATGGCATATACCCTAAAATGGTAACAACATGGATGCCTGTCGGATTGCTGGGGATTATGCTGGCGGCAATGATTTCGGCACTCACTGCAAGCCTTAGCGGCTGTCTGAATTCTCTTTCCACATTGTTCACGATGGACTTTTATCGAAAGATTAACCCAAAAGCTGATTCAAAAATACTTGTAAGAGTCGGACAGATTTCCGCTGTTATTATCTTGGTTATCGGAGCAATATGGGCACCAAATATTCAAAAATTCGGCACCCTGGTAAACTATTATCAGCAATTGCTTTCTTATGTCGGACCTCCTGTTGTTGCTGCCTTTATGCTTGGGTTATTTTGGAAGCGGGCTAACGCAACCGGTGTATTTACCGGATTGCTTTCAACTATAGCAATTGCATTATTTATGATGTTTTTTGGTCTTAATCACACTTTTTTAGGGAGAATGCATTTCCTGTATATGGCTCCGGTTAATTTTGTATTATCCATGACTATCATGATAATTGTAAGCCTTTTTACCGAAAAGCCTCCGAAAGAAAAAACTGAGGGTTATACCCTTACAAGTGAATTCTTTAAGGAAGAATCCGCTGCTTTTAAGTCGGTCAAATGGTACAAAGATTTCAGACTCTGGTCTCTTTTACTTGTTGTTTTTTGCTTTGTTATAATGTTTTTGTATCGATAAAAAATATGGAACTTATGAAATTGAAACGCTTCAAAGGGAATCCTGTAATTTCACCTAGTCCCCTTAATGAATGGGAAAACCTTGTTACCACTAATCCTGGCGCCTGGTATGATGAAGAGACAAAAGAGGTTAATCTTTTATATCGAGCCGCCGGTGAAGATGCAGAGCATCGCACTTATTTCGGACTTGCTACGAGTAAAAACGGATATAATTTTAACAGGGTTTTTGATAAACCGGTCTTCAGTCCAAGCATTGACGGATTTGATGCCGGTTGCGTTGAAGATCCACGCGTGGTTAAGATGGGTGAATATTTCTTCATAACCTATGCTTGCAGACCATTCCCTCCGGGCCAATACTGGCTAAATGAAAAACGCGAATATAAATCACCAAAGTTCCCATTTGATTTCCCTTTAATCCTCAGGGATAACCATACATCTACAGGTTTGGCCATAACAAAAGATTTTAAAACTTACATCCGGATGGGGCGTCTGACCAATGCAGCCGTTGATAACCGCGATGTAATACTTTTCCCGGAGAAGATAAATGGAAAGTTTTATATGATACACCGACCAATGACTTGGGTAGGAAAGAAATACGGAACGAAGGACCCGGCAATATGGATAACATATGCTGACGATTTACTGGGTTTTCCCGATGGTAAAATATTAGCAAAGGCAAAATATAAATGGGAATATAAGATAGGAGGCAATACTCCACCAATCAAAACAAAATATGGTTGGCTGACTATCTATCATGCTGTTGGTCCGGATAAACATTATCGGCTTGGTGCAATGTTACTCGATCTTAACGATCCATCTATTTTACTCCATCGTACACCCAACTGGTTATTGCAACCTGAAGAAGATTACGAGATTAATGGATTTTACAAAGGTGTCGTCTTCCCGTGCGGTAAAATTATAATTGGTGATACTCTTTTTGTTTACTATGGAGGTGCTGATAAATATGTTTGTGTTGCTACGTGCTCATATACGGAACTGCTTGAATATTTAATCAAATGTCCGGCTTAAATGAAAAACCGGGTTGTGTAAACTAATTCAAAAATACTGAGGTAAAATGATATATGCTCCCGACTATAATAATATTCTGAAGGTTTTGTATAATGAAAGACCGAAGCGACTCCCATTATATGAGCATCACATTGATCTCCCTTTCATTTCGAAATACCTTGGGAAAGAAATAGTTTTGCAAGGAGAAAAGCCTGAGGATTACAGGGAGTTTTACAGGGAGGTTATTGGATTCTGGAAAGAGATGACATATGATTCATTTGACTTTGAAGCTGCTATTTGTGAGATATTCCCGGGACATGGTGCAATTCTTGGAGGCAGACCCGGGCCTATCCAAACGAGGGACGATTTCAATAAGTACCCATTTGATGAAATACCAAACATTTTCTGGGAAACCTATAAGCCGCATCTCGATGCCATTCGTGAAGTGATGCCGAAAGGTATGAAGGCATATGGCGGATGTGGCTATGGTATTTTTGAATCGAGCCAGGATCTGGTAGGTTTTGAATACCTCTGTGTAATGCAATACCTTGATCCGGATCTTTTTGCTGATATTTTCCGGAGAATTGGAGATCTGTATGAAACACTATGGTCTGAAATGATCAGGAATTATAGCGATATTTTCGTTTTCTACAGGATGGGCGATGACCTGGGTTACAAAAACTCGACAATGCTGGAACCTGATACAATAAGGAAATTCATTTTCCCACAGTATAAAAGGGTCATTGATCTTATTCACTCTTCAGAGAAAAAATTCCTTCTGCATAGCTGTGGGTGTATATTCGAACTGATGGAAGATATCATCAGGCTGGGAATTGATGCAAAGCACTCTAATGAGGACCAGATTGCACCATTTGAAAAATGGATAGAGCTCTATAACGACAGAATTGGTCTTTTCGGGGGAATAGATGTCAATACTCTATGTCTGAAAAGCTATGATGATGTGTTCAGAGAAGTACTTGAGAATGGTACTGAGTACAGGCGCAAATCAAATGGCTACGGGATTGGTTCCGGTAATTCAATCCCCGGCTATGTACCTGTTGAAGGCTTCCAGGCGATGATCGACGCTGTAAAAGAAATACGGAAAAGAGAGGAATATCGTTCATAATTTAAAAGGTTTTCCAGTTTCCTGAATAAAAAGCCTTATCAAGTCTTGCCTTAAGCGATAGATCTCCTTTAATTTCTGCAATATGACACATATCTTTGTAAAGGTAAAAGCTGAGCCAGTAACCATATTGGTATTTCTCAAACATCGATCGGGGTTGTTGCCAGAAAGCGTACCAAACAGTACTGACTCCCTGTTTTTTTGCAATTTTGATAATTTCCTGTGAACGCGACCAAATTTTGTCTGATAAATCGGAAAATATTTTTGTAAATGATTTGTAATTAGTTTTTTCTGTTTCGATAATAGTTGCCTTGTCGTCAATTCCAAGTTCCAATAAAGAAACTTTTTCTTCGAAAACCTGATCGCCATCCAAATCGTATTCAATGCAATCAATAAATCCATTGTTGTTGGTGTCGGAATAGCGCACTGTTGCCCATTTCTTAGGTTCAATCTGATCACGAACATTGGCTTTTGCCGGTGGGTAAAGACCTCCATAACCCTGGAAACTTCTGGCTGACATATCCACCCTCCATGCTCCCCATTCAGCTCCGTACAAATGCAAACGACCATCGAACGGTGCAATGTATAAATTACCTTTCCCTGAAAAATCGGTGTCAAATTCGCCTCTGTCGCCAACCGCATCAGCCTGTTTGTTATTGTCTAGTCCGCCCTTTTCCATGCCTATTTTCCATAAATCTTTCGGTTCGTAAAATTCCACCCGTTCCCAGCGATTGCAGTCGTCATCTTCGTCAAACACAAACCAGCAATAATTCCATTTTCCTTCTTTGAAAATTTTGCTATATGCAACTTTAGGGTCAGTATAAATCAATTTATCATTTTGCCTCCAACGAGGATCGTAGAAAAACTTATCCGCAGCAGGTAATCCACGCATGTTTTTAAATTTGTGAACCTGATCGGAATAATCGAATCCGGGACCTGAAAATTTAAGTGATATATCAAAATCAAATTCATTGCCAGGGCCATTATCGTTATCCAAATCCCAACTTATTGCAGCCCAATCAACCTTGTGAGTGAAAAGAATATCCTGCTCTGGATTGATTTTGTCGAAACTATTATTGGGCTTTTCACCCTGTTTTGGTCGAAATTGAGGAGTGTCCACCAAACGAATCGACATCTCTGAAAGTCCATCACCATCTTCATCATAAAAAATGAATGGATTTTCCCAACTGTAACGCAAATCGCTCATACGAAAACTGGATGCGTGCATTTTCAGGAAAAGGACATTCCCGTGATAATCAGTATAAAAATCACAATGACCATTATGCTCCCAAGCTCTCAAAACAATTTCATTCCAATTGATGAAATTCTTGACATTGGTTTTTTTGCCATAGTCAATAATGCACATATAGTCAGCACTCCAATCAAAAAAATTACGAGTTCCCAACCCACCATTGCTCACTACCAACTGAATATCAGCAACTCCATCCCCATCATTATCAATCCAATCAATGCACAAATCATCAGGACCTCCATAGATACCATCTTTATTTAAATCAACCAGTAAGCATCCATTCACTTGATTACCTTCCAGATCACCATACTTCATTTTATGGCTGTCATCAATCCACATAATTGGAATGCCATCCAGAATGGTGGTTTTCAGTACATCGGGTTTCCCATCACCATCCAAATCAATGTATTCAATATTTTTGATGTTATTTACAATGGGAAGTCGCCAGGGAATCAACTGGGTATTCCGGTTCCAGTAGTTGGTTCCCTGCTTGTTCTGCCCACTCAGCATTAAAACTGGTGAAATAAAAATCAGTATCAAAATCAATCGATTCATAATGCTTTCAATTGCTTATTCGTTTAAATTTCCATTACTGTTGCTTAATTTTTTCCCAGTTGTCGGTTCTGAATGGTGAAGCGGGAAGCCCTTCTTTATTAACTAAGTTGCCATCCGGATTATTTTCCCAGGAATACCTCACTGCTTGTGGATTAATGACTTTCGGTGAGCTTACTATAATATCATTCCCAGCTATGATAGCATCCGCCCAATAGAATTTCTTATCGCTTGCTGCAATGGCAAATCCTGTAAGGGGCAGACCATCACGGGTTTCAAGACCAACGTCTACTGAACTGAACCTTAATTTGATTTTCTGCCCTTCAACCACCATTGATTCATATAATGGACCTGACGCTGTAATGTTTTCATTATAAGCAACTTTGCGTGCTTGCAGATAGAGCCGCTTGCCAACTTCAAGCTTATTCTTAGGGTGAATATCTTTCGGATCTCCGATATCAATTGCAACTGCCATTCCTGTATTAGGATATTCTAGCGTCATAAACTGAGATTCGCGTAATTCTGCCCAGTCGCTTTCTGTAGGTTCAGCTTTTTTCTCCATATAATTTGCCAACTGGACATACAGGAAAGGAAAATATCCCAACTGCCATCTTATCCGCCAATCCTCAATAAGCAGAGGGAACAAACTTCTGTATTGATAACCGTTCGCTGCATTGTTTTCACCCTGATACCATATAACTCCCTTAATACCATAGGGAATTATCGGAGCAATTCTTGCATTATATAGAACTGAAAGTTTGTTATAATAGTCCTGCCATTGTGCTACTGGTGGTTCGATCTCCGAATTGAATTTCCATTCACCTTCAAGAGAAATCCTGAATTTATTGTCATCAGAGACAATATAGATCTCTTGGTTCTTAGCCCCAATATGTGCACTTCCCCAGTTTATATATAGCCTTATAGACAGAACATTATGACCCTGATGTATAATTCCCGGCTTAATGTCTATAATAATTTCTTTTGCAGGATTTATTAAGTGAGCAACTTCATTTCCGTTAATATAAAAAATAGCATCTCTGGCTAGAATATCTAAAACCAGTCTCATCTTTTTTAAATTGATCTTCCGTGAAAAATCGATGCTTTTTCTTAGCCAGACCAGTCCCCAGTATCCATTAAGTCCCATTCCAGGCATATCAACAGGAGTCATGCATTTTTTCCAGCCGGAATCGTCATATTCCGGAAGAATGACCCCTGCTTCAATCCCGTTTTTTGAGGTTGCTGCAATAATATCTCTGTCGCGGTCTTCTTTTATTGATTTCCTTACGTAGCTGTTCCATTTCGCAGTATCGCTGTCTGAGGAAAGGATTTTTTTCCTGAAATCAGGATGAGTTGCCAGCATTTCAGAGCTTATCCATGCTTCAGCACTTGTAGCTCCCCAGGATGAACTTATTATTCCAACTGCAACTCCTTTATGCCTGTTAAGCTCCCTTGCAAAAAAGTAAGAGACAGCTGAGAGACTTTTAACTGTTTCCGGTGAGCAGATCATCCAATTTTGCTTGTCCATATCTTTGAGAGGAACAGAACTTGTTTTTCTAGGTACATTAAAGAACCTAATAGCAGGATTATCTGCTGCTGCGATCTCTGCATCTGTGTTTGGCCCCACTCCTGATCCCATTGTCCATTCCATATTCGACTGCCCGGAGGCTAGCCATACTTCACCTATCATTACATCTTTCAGAACAATGGTATCAAAGCCGGTGATTTTCATTTCGTATGGTCCACCGTAATTGAGAGCGGACATCTTCACCATCCAGTCGCCTTCCTGGTTGGCCTCCGTACAAGTAACAAAACCTGCAAAATCGACTGAGATATGACTGCCGGGCTTTGATGTACCCCATACAGGTGCATTTATTCCCTGCTGAACAACCATATGGTCACCAAATATTGAAGCAAGCTTAAGCCCTTGTCCAAGAAGATTGACGGTCGAAAGAACAGAGATAACTAAAAAGGATAAAAAATGATATAGTTTCATTTTTATAGATGATTTAAGCTGGACTTAAAAATATGAATAGTATTTGATTATTAATAATAATGTTCAACTGAAATCCTGTGTTTTAATGAAAACCAAATCTATCTGCTATGTTACTTTTTCTTGTATCAACAAACAAATTTAATTGAGAAGATTGAGCGAATCTGGCTCTTTTGCATTTACACGTGTGATGGATTGTGTATCTCGCATAAAAATATACCAAATAAGTGGTCTAGTTTTATAAAGGAGAGGTCCATATACTATCTATCTAATTGATAACGCTCGAATTCGCAATATCTAATTATCAGTATCTTGTTTTGAACTATTAATTTTTATTATATTGCCATTCGCTTAAACAGGTGAATGTATTTTCTAAGTTATTATATATCAGAGCACTATTTATTTAATATTGCTCAGAATGTTGGATTCCAGAAACGGTTTGCAGGGTTATAGGATCTTCTGCTTTGCAGATTATCCAATCAATAATTCAATCTTCATTCTGCCTTTAAAATGATAAATGAAAAACTAATAAATCCGGACAGTATTGTTGTTGTCGGAGGATCGGACGATCTTTTTAAACCTGGCGGAAAGATCCTGAAGAACATAATAGATGGAAAATTTCGGGGAAACCTTTATGTGGTTAACCCGAAGCAGGATATGGTTCAGGGGTTAAAGTCATAGAGAGATCTGAAGGATATTCCGCAGACAGACCTGACAATCCTTTCCGCAAATATTGGAAAATTCAATAAGACCCCTGAACCAGACTTTTTTCCCGATATATTTCTCCTTGATTTCAGCTGATTTCTGAAAAAGCAGCGCCTTCTCAGTCCCCCCGGAACGGAGCATGATTACAAGATCCTCTTTAGTAAAGGCTTCCTGTTCAAGGATACTCATAAGGCTCTTTCCCAT
>Ga0209226_10001344_pt1 | contig 11228 bp, 13 predicted proteins | sample BarGraNGADG00212_2_FD_184497 | JGI IMG/M metagenome (GOLD analysis project Ga0209226, IMG submission 184497) | Arctic peat soil microbial communities from Barrow, Alaska, USA - Barrow Graham LP Ref core NGADG0011-212 (SPAdes) (version 2) | ecosystem: Environmental > Terrestrial > Soil >...
GGCCGGCGTCGAGCTGTCGGAGCAGCGCAGCGGATCGAGCAGCAGCGGTCTCGCGGGTCATGCCTGGGCCTTTCGGCGTGCGCGGATCTGTTGCCAGGTCGGGCAGGTGTCGTCGTGGTGAACGGTCATGACGTAGATGCCGTGTTGCTTGGTCATCTCTTGGTAGGCGTCGCAGTCGTCGCAACCTCCGGGGATGCGTTGACCTGCCATGTCCTCGAAGATCTCTGAGATGCTCACGATGACGTGTTCCCGGTCTTGTCGCTTATGGGAACGGTCGAGGTGCTGGCAGTGGTGCTTTGGGGGGCGTTACCGTTCCCCGTTCCTATACAGAGGGGAACGGGGGAACGGGTAAACAGGGTGTTCCTTGGGAACGCTTGGGAACGGGTTGGGAACGGGGTAACGGTCATGAGGTTTCGCCCCCGTCGAGGTAGGGCTTGAGTAGCTCGTGAGGGGTCTTCTCGGAGATGTACCCATCGAAGATCAGCAGGTCGAGCGCGTCTCTGATGGACCCGTTGTTTCCCTTGGTCCCGGCGATGATGCGGCGTTGGGATAGCGCGCCATGCTCGGTCAGGACAGCGACGATCCGGGCCATGAGAACGGTTGGGCGGAAGTTGTCGGGCTTGTCGACGGGCGGCGTGAGATCGACTTCCACGAATGCCTCGTTGTGCGAGTTGATGACGAGATCCCCGAACCATGAGAGCTTCTCTCGACCTGGCAACGCATGCCGGCGCAGTTGGCCCGGTCGGTCCTTGCTGATGTAGACGGTCGAGCGTCCGGTGCCGCCGATGGTGAACGGTGTCCGGTTCTCCAGGACGTAGGCGGCGCCGTTGAGCCCGTTGAGTTTGTGAACGCCTCCGATGGCATACCGGCCTCGGTTCTCGCGGTCCTTGACGACGTGATCGAGCGCGACGGTTGCGGGGCCACGGTTGGCGATCCATCGGGGCAGGAGGGCACCGAACACGGCTATGTCGGTGTTGTCCTTCATCTCGAGGTTGTGCATCGCCATCGCCTCGGTGACGCCGTCCAGGAACACCACGGCGGGGTGTAGTTGGTCGAGGATTGCGGCCAGGTCCTCGCGGTTGCCGAGCGCGGCGATGGATTCCTCGGGTTTGACGTAGGCGAACCTGTCGCGGATGTTCTCGCGGTCTGCTCCAAGGGCAAGTAGCCTGCCGACGATGCCGCCTTCGTCATCCTCGAAGTCGAGGTATGCCACGGCGTTGCCGGCGTCGAGTTCGCAGCGGGCGGCGTATAGGGCGAGCCACGTCTTGCCACCTTCGGACTCGCTGGCGATGGTGTGCAGGCGTCCGGGGTAGAACAGCCCAACGCCATCGGATCGAGCGCCTACGGTGGGCGCTGGTGGCGTATACCGACCGCTGAGGACATCTGTCAGGTCGACGCGTTGCCAGGATCGGCGAGCGCTGCGGTCTGCCTCGGCGCCATAGTCGTCCATTGGGGGCAGGTCGTCGGCGCGGGCGTACTCACCCTTACCCATCGAGCGCTACCTCGCGCGACGGAGCGGCTGCGTAAGTGTCATTTGGGTCCGGGTAGCGAAAGATGCCGAACCACTCATCGAGCTCGCGCACGATCGCGCGTCGGGCGCGCACGCGGCGACTATCGAACGGTACGGGCGCAATGAGTTTGGATCCCGGCCCCGCAGTGCGGGTTTCGTTTGCCATCAGACGGCGGGTGCGTGGTCCACGACACCCAGCATTGCCAGGAGTTTGGGCACCGGCACGACCAGGCGCTTGCCGAATCGCAGGGTTGGCAGCGACCCGTCCGCAGCTGCCTTGAAGGCGCTGTTCCGGCTGATTCCCAACACGCGGGCAGCATCCGGCCAGATGGGCACGGTCGTCTTGCCGCGCAGTTCAGTAAGTGGGTCCACCGCTAACTCCTTGGTATCCGGTGAGATTGCTTCATACAGAACAGGCTGACAGGGTTGACACGCTCTGTCTATGTCACATAGCCTGAGCGACAAGGTCAAACGGAATACATAAGGAGAGCGAAGTGGCGAAGGCAGCGAAGGAATCCGACCGGCAGTCGACCTATCGACTGGTCTCCGAACTGGGCTCAGAGAGGTACGTAATCGAACGCATCCGGAACGAGATGAAGGCGCGAAGCTGGTCTCAGGCTGAGTTATCTCGCCGCATGGCGGAGTCGACGAGCAGAAGTGGCGGTGTGCTGGCCCAGGGCGTCCTGTCGAAGATGCTGCGTGGTGGTCAGGACGGTCGTGGCCGGCGTGTGTCCATTGAGCAACTGATCACCCTGTCCAAGGTGTTCGGCGTCCCGCTCAATGAACTGCTAGTGCCCGCGTCGACACTGGCCAACATCCGGGGGTGGCGGTACTACTTTGAGTCACTCAACACCGCGAACGACATCCGTCATCTCATCACAGAGAATCAGGAGCGCATAGCCGACATCCGGAAACTGATAGAGACCAGCCCTGAGCTGAGCGAGCGGATCGTTGACCATGCTCGCGACGTCTACCGCCTGCGTCGCACTGATCTCATCGAGACCATCCGGAATGACTTGCTCCACATCGAGGGATCGATCCCGGAGGAGTACCTCGACCGCGAGTTGATGGCCTACGGACTGCATCGCCTCCCCGCCGTGGCTGTCGCGACGGAACTGCTTGACCCAGCCGCGAGCACCTCGGAGGAGGCGCTGTATCGCAGTGCCAAGGCGCTGCTACTCGATGATGTACCAGAAGAGGGAGAGCGCGATGAGTAGAGGAGTGTTCCGGCGTTGCGGGTGCCGGGACGAGAGCGGCATGCAGTACGCGGTCCTGCCAGACGAGGCGACGCAAGCACAGCGGGAGCGGGCGTGCCCCGCCATGGCCCAGGACCCCAAGCACGGCCGGTGGTCGTTCCGGATCAGTGCCGGCATGGACCCTGTGAGCAAGAGGCGCCGCCAGGTCAACGGCAAGAGCTACGCGACCAAGCGAGAGGCGCAGAAGGCGCGCAACGAAGCCGCGGTCAAGGTCGACAAGGGCAACTACCTCGCGCCGTCACGAGAGACGTTCTCGGCCTACCTGCCCCGGTGGCTCGAACGAGCCCAGCGCACGGGTAAGGGCCTGCGGCCGTCGACGGTGGAGAACTACACCCGGTATATCGAGCAGGACATCGCCCCGTCCGGGCTCGGTGGGCTCAAGCTCGAGGAGATCCGCCGGCACCACATCAACGACTTCATCGACCAGCTACTCGTGGCCAAGCGCGGAGCTGTCACGGTCCGTCGCATCGTCGCCGTGGTGCAAGGGTCGCTGCGTGCGGCTGCCATCGACCAGCGGATCGAGGTGAGCCCGGCGACGATGCTGCGGCTGCCCAAGGTCGACGCGGACCCCTTCACGCCGTGGGAGCCTGCCCAGGTCGGCATGTTCCTGGACACGGCTGGCGGGCACCGTCTCGGTGCGCTCTTCGAGGTCGCCGTGTTCACCGGCCTACGCCGCGGCGAACTGCTCGGGCTGCACTGGCAGGACGTTGACTTCGCCAGGCGGGTCCTGACGGTGCGACGCAACCTCACGACGGCCGGTGAGGGCCAGACCAAGACGGACGCGGGTATGCGCACCGTCGACCTTGATGACCGCTCGGTGGGCGCTCTGGTGGCCTGGAAGATCGCCCAGGTAGCGGAGGCTGAGCTGTGGGGGGCGGCCTACTCCCCCAGTGGCTACGTGTTCACCTACGAGGACGGGTCGCCGCTCAAACCGCAGTACGTCACGCGACTGTTCGACAAACTGCGGGCGCGCGCCGACCTGCCGGTGATGACACTCCACGGGCTGCGCCACATGAGCGCCTCATTGATGATCGCCTCGGGCACTCCGTTGGTCGTGGTGTCCAAGCGGCTCGGGCACAGTTCGATCTCGATCACGAGCGACATCTATGGGCACCTGATCGGCTCTGCGTCGCGTGACGCGGCCAACATGGCGGCCTCCCTCGTGCCTGCCAAGAGGGCTACTGCACACACAATGCACGCACAACGGGCCTCGAACGCAGAAGAGGCGGTCCCGGATTTCTCCGAAACCGCCTCTGACCTGCATGTTTCCCGGTCGGGATGACAGGATTTGAACCTGCGGCCCCTTGACCCCCAGTCAAGTGCGCTACCAAGCTGCGCTACATCCCGGCACTCTCACCTGCGTGATGCTCAAGTGAGGCGAACGAAACCCTAGCGTACAGACTCCCTTGGCACAGAGTCGGCATACCTGCAGCCACATTCCGACCGATCCCGACTGCGCCCTTGGACGCGTGCTGGCCGTGGGGGCTGGAGACGCCCAACCGCCTACTTCTTGCGACGTTTCTCGCGTACCCGCACCGAGACCTCGATGGGGGTGCCCTCGAAGCCGAACTCCTCGCGCAGGCGGCGCTCGATGAAGCGCCGGTAGCCGGCCTCGAGGAAGCCGCTGGCAAAGATCACGAAGCGCGGCGGGCAGGTGGAAGCCTGTGTGGCGAATAGGATTCGAGGCTGCTTGCCTGACCGCACCGGGTGCGGGTTGGCCGCGGTCACAGTGCCCAGGAAGGCGTTGAGGCGACCGGTTGACACGCGGGTGCCCCATGACGCGAGTGCGGTTTCGAGTGCGGGGACAAGACGGTCCGTGTGGCGACCGGTGAGTGCGGAGATGTTAACCCGAGGAGCCCACGGGATCTGGACCAGCTCCTTCTCGATCTCGCGTTCGAGGTAGGAACGTCGTTCCTCATCAAGGGTGTCCCACTTGTTGTAGGCCACCACCAGGGCACGTCCCGCGTCGACGACCTGCTGGATGACGCGGATGTCCTGCTCGGCGATGGCGTCCTGCGCATCGATGAGCACGACGGCCACTTCGGCCTTCTCGAGTGCCGTCTGGGTACGTAGCGAGGCGTAGAAGTCGGCTCCGCGGGTCTGGTGGACCCTGCGACGGATGCCGGCCGTGTCCACGAAGCGCCACGTCTTGCCGCCGAGCTCGATGAGCTCGTCGACCGGGTCGCGGGTGGTTCCGGCAACCTTGTCGACGACCACGCGGTCCTCGCCCGCGAGCCGGTTGAGCAGACTGGACTTGCCGACGTTGGGTCGGCCGACCAGCGCCACTCGACGCGGGCCGCCGCGAGCGTAGGCGTCGCCCACCGCAGAGAACTTCGGCAGGACCTCGAGAACGGTGTCCAGGACGTCACCGCTGCCCCGGCCGTGCAAGGCCGAGACGGGCCACGGCTGGCCGAGACCAAAGGACCACAGCATCGCCGCGTCCGCCTCGGCACGCTGGTCGTCGACCTTGTTGGCCACCAGGATGACCGGCTTGCCGGACTTGCGCAGCAGCTTGACCACGGCATCGTCGGTGTCGGTCGCGCCGACCGTCGCGTCGACGACGAACATCACCACGTCGGCGAGCTCGATCGCGATCTCTGCCTGCTCGGCGACGCGCAGGTGAATGCCCGTGGCGTCGACCTCCCAGCCGCCGGTGTCCACGAGGGTGAACCGGGTGCCCGTCCACTCGGCGTCGTAGGCGACACGGTCCCGGGTCACTCCGGGCACATCCTCGACGACGGCTTCTCGACGGCCCAGGATCCGGTTGACCAGCGTCGACTTGCCGACGTTGGGGCGGCCGATGATCGCCACGACTGGCACCGGGCCGCTCTGCTCGGCCTCGACCTCTTTGTCACTCTCGCGTTCGAGCAGCGACACGTCCTCGTCGTCGAGCTCGAACTCGTTCAGGCCCACGCGCAGGGCGCGTTCGACCGACAGATCGTCGCCCTCGTTGGGGTCGACGGTCTCGGGGTGCTCGCTCACGGCAGGTCCTTCGGTCTTCAGGGGTGTCAGCGATTGGCCACGCTGGGAACTACTCATTATTCCTTAGTTTGGGCGCGTCCTGGTCCGTGAGCCCGGCGGCGGCGCGGATTACGTCCAGCACTGCTTCCACGGACTGGTGGAACTCAAGGTCCGAGGTGTCCAGCAACGTCACGCCAGGAGCTGCGTGCATGAACTGTGAAACCGTCGAGTCGTCTTTGTCACGGCGCACGACCTGGTCATGGATGTCGGCGACCGCGGCGTGGCCAGCCTCACCGTGGAGCTGTTTGGCTCGCCGCGCCAGACGGGCCTCCTGGTTGGCGGACAACAGGATCCGCACGTCTGCATCCGGTGCGACCACGGTGGTGATATCGCGACCCTCGGTTACCACTCCCCCGGCGGCCTCGACGGACTCGGCAATCAGCGCTCGCTGACGACGGCACAGCTCATCGCGCACGCCGAGATTGGTCGCAACCTTCGACACCGACTCGGAGATCGCGGTTGCCCGAATGGCCTCGTCGATCAGCACGCCGCCGACCCGTACCGATGGAGAGCTTGGGTCGGTGCCCATCTGCAGCGGAAGATCCTTGGCGGCTCGGGTCACTGCAGGCTGGTCCTCCAGGTCAACTCCCTGCTGAACACACCACCAGGTCAGGGCCCGGTACATGGCTCCGGTGTCAAGGTAGGCTATGTCGAGGCGTTGTGCGACGGCCTTGGAGACGCTGGACTTGCCTGTGCCGGACGGGCCGTCGATGGCGATGACAAGGGGCTTGGGTGGGGCGTTCACGCGATAAACCTTAGTTGCCGTTCGCGCACCGAGCTCCCAAATCAGAGGGGGCCAACCGGCTGGCGACTTCGGCTCGAAGACCACGGCTGTGGTCAAGAAGGTCCAGCGAAGCGCCAAGCTGAGGCAGATCGGTGTGGTCAGTGGCTGGACGTGGGTTGCGATCGAGAAGAGGATGCCGCGTTGATGCGTTACTCGTGCACCGGCCAGCCCAGTGAGCTCAGCGCCGATATGAGGGGCTGAAGAGCGGCAGGCAGCACGGAGAGCTCCGCAAGGCCGAACGGTTGGCCGATCTCGTGTTCCAGATGCAGGTCCTCCATGTTGAACCCGGCCTCACCCACGTCGCGCAGCAGCCGACCCAGCGCACCAGGCTCATCGGGGACGACGACGGTGACCGTGGCGTACGTCGTCGGTGCCGCGCCATGCTTGCCCGGTATGAGGGCGTGCCCGGCGTTGCCATGGGCGACGGTCCTGGCCAGGATCGCCCTGGCGCCGACACCGCCGTCCGGGTCCGACTCCAGCCGGCGCAGGGCCACGAGCACCGTATCAAGCTCGCGGGCGAGCGGTTCGAGGACGCCACGGACCGCCGGTGCATTGCCGGCCAGGATCTGGGTCCACATGGCAGGGTCACTGGCCGCGATGCGTGTGACGTCCCGGATTCCTTGCCCTGACAGGGCAACTGCGTCCAAGGGCAGATCGCGCAGCCGGCTTGCCACCAGGCTCGCGGCGATCTGCGGAACGTGCGAGACGGCGGCGACTGCAGCGTCGTGCTCATCGGGGGTCATGATGAGCACGACTGACCCCGCGGCTTCCGCAATCTGGCGCACCATGTCGACTGCGCCGGTTGACGCCTGTGGTCCTGGTGCCACGACCCAGGAGCGACCCTCGAACAGATCCCCCTGCGCCGCCCTAGCTCCTGACTTCTCCCGGCCTGCCATGGGATGCGACCCGACATAACGCGAAAGGTCAGCGCCCCTGTCCTGTAGCGCAGTCAGCACCGCGCCCTTGACGCTGGCCGCGTCGGTGACCACGGCGTCCGGCCACTGTGACAGCTCCGTCGCGACCACGTCCGCCACGACATCAGGAGGTGCGGCGACGACGACCACGTCTGGGGCTCCCACGGTGTCCGCCGCGAGAACACCGGCGCCGAGCTCGTGTGCGATCGCAACGGCGGTGGGTGAGGGGTCATCCAGCGACACCTGAAAGCCCAACCGCGACAGCGCAATTCCCAGGCTTGCCCCGATCAGACCGGTTCCGACGATCCTGACTCGCAGTCCGACAGAAGCCGAGGCCGCACTCATTGGGCGAGATCTCGACGCAGCGCGGTGGCCCCCCGCAGGTAGACATGCGTGATCTGGTCACGGGGCAGCGTGGTGTTGACGTGAGCCATCAACCGGATCACCAACGGCATCGCCCCGATGATGTCGAGCTCCTGCGTGCACATCAACGGGACATCACCCAGGCCCAACTCGCGTGCCGCCACGGCGGGGAACTCGCTTCGCACATCCGGGGTAGCCGTGAATATGATCGAGATGACGTCGTCCTTCGTCAGCGAGTTTGCCATCAGAACTGCCGAGACGAGCTCGCTCGTCGAGGACAACACGTGTTCGCGCTCATCGACATCAAGCTGGATGGCACCCCTGATGGCGCGAACGGCGCTGACCGACATACGCGTATCCCTCACGTGCGTAACCGTAGCGACCGATGCGCACCTAGCGCATCAAAGTCCAGCTGCTGAGTACAGCTGGCCGATCTCGGGTCGGTTGAGTGAGCGCATCCGGCCCGATCGCAGGTCGCCGAGCCGGATCGGGCCGACATCGGTCCTGACCAGCGTGATCACCGGGTGTCCCACGGCCTCGAGCAGCCGCCGCACGATGTGCTTGCGGCCCTCGTGCAGCTTGACCTCGACCAGTGCCTTGCCCGGGGCAGAGTCCACCAGCTTGAAGGAGTCGATCTTGACCGGCCCGTCCTCGAGGTCGATGCCCTCGCGTAGCCGTTTGCCCAGATCTCGCGGAACCGGTCCGGGGATCTGAGCTACATAGGTCTTCAGGACGCCGTATGACGGGTGCTGGAGCCTGTTTGCGAGCTCGCCATCGTTGGTCAGCAGCAGCAGTCCCTCGGTATCGATGTCCAGGCGCCCTACATGGAAGAGCCGCTCCTTGCGGTTGCTGACAAAGTCCCCAACGCAGGGGCGACCGAGGTCGTCGCTCATCGTCGACACCACGCCCAGGGGCTTGTTGAAGGCAAGGTAGACGCGGGACTCATCGAGCTGGACCCTGGTCCCGTCAACGTGGACCGTCTGGGTGTTGGGATCGATGCGCACACCCAGCTCGGTGACCGTGTGCCCGTCGACGACGACGCGGCCTGCGCTGATGAGGTTCTCGCACGTTCGCCGACTGCCGACGCCGGCCGCTGCCAACAGCTTCTGCAGGCGCACGCCATCGGGATCATGGACATCGACCTCGACCTTCGGCTTCTCCCGCGCAGGGGGCAGACGGGTGGGCTGACTTGGTTTGGTAGTGCCACTGCTGCCGCGCTGAGGGGCGCTGCCACGTCGAGGGGCGCTGCTTATGGAGCGTTTGCGGGGTCCGTCGGAACTGCCACGAGCCGGAGTCCGGTCGCTCATGCCCGGCCGTGTTCTGCTAGTTCGTCGAGCACATCAACCTCAGGTAGGTAGGGGGCCAGGGCCGGTAGCTCATCCAGAGAACCGAGGCCAAGTCGCTGCAGGAAGTAGGACGTCGTTCCATACAGGGTCGCACCACTTTCGCCTTGTTCCTGCATTTCCTCGATCAGGCCGCGGGTGAGCAGGGTTCGCACGACGCCGTCGACGTTGACGCCGCGAACGGAGCTGACCCGGGACCGGGAGACCGGTTGTCGATAGGCGATGACGGCGAGGGTCTCCAGAGCGGCCTGCGTGAGCCTCGCCTGTGCTCCATCCAGGAGGAACTTCTCGACGACAGGTGCATACTCTGAGCGGCTGTAGACCCGCCACCCACCGGCTATTCCCCTGATGGCGAATCCACGGTTGTTTTCGTCGTACTCGGCGGCCAGGGCGTGCAGGTGTCGTAGGACGTCCTCGACTGGCAGCTCCAGTGCGGAGGCCAGTGAGATCTCCGTTACCGGTTCGTCGATGACCATCAGCACAGCCTCTATCGCAGCGCGCGCGCCTCCGGCAAAGTCGTTGATATCGAAGGCGACCTGTTCCGGCGGGATCTCGGTCGGCATCGTACCCGACTGCATGTCACTCAACAGGGTTCACCGTCTCTTGGTTGTTCACGACGTCATGGTCGATTCCATTGTCCTGGTTGACCCCAGCGTCTTCAGGGGATTCGTCGAACTCGTCACTGACGCCGATCTCTCCGTCGTCCTGACCGGTCCACCGCACCATCAGGTCTCCGAGTGCCTCGCTCTGGTCGAAGACGACCACCGACTCGTGGAACAGCTCCAGCAGAGCCAGGAAGCGCGCGACGATCACCAAGGTGCTGTCGGCATCGGCGACCAGGGACCGGAAGGAGCATGAGCGTGACGTTCGCAGCTGCTTCACGATCACAGCGGCCTGCTCGCGGACGTTGACTGCCGGCGCGTGCAGATGCTCCAAGTCCACGATGGGTGCCACCTTGGGCGTGATCGCCCTCGCGGCAATCATGGCCAGCTGCTCGGGTGTGATGCCCATCACCAGTTCCGGCAGCAGGGCAGCGAAGTGAGGGTCCAGACCCGCCTGGCGCGCCGTCATACGGCCTGCCGTGGCAATCCGCTCTGCGAATGTACCGGCGACCTGCTTGAACGCGCGGTACTGCAGCAGCCGGGCAAACAGCAGGTCCCGCGCTTCGATCAGTGCCAGATCCTCCTCGTCCTGCGGGTGCAGCTGCGGCAGCAGGTGGGCCGACTTTAGGTCGAGCAGGGTGGCGGCCACCAGCAGGAACTCCGAGGCCTGGCTCAGGTCCCAGTCGGTGTCAGACGCCTGATGAGCCTTGATGTGTGCCATGAACTCGAAGGTGACTTCGGCCAGGGCTATCTCTGTGATGTCCAGTTTGTGCTTGGAAATCAGACCGAGGAGAAGCTCGAATGGGCCCTGGAAGACGTCGAGGTGCACCTCGAAGGGTTGGTCTTCGCCTCTGCGCAGCACCCCGCCAGGGGTGAGACGAGAGTCCGAGGCAGCAGGCATCGCCGTCGAGGGAAGGTCAGCTGGCTCGATGGGCTCGATGAACGACTCAGTCGGCTCGATGAAAATACTGGTAGTGACCTCGGAGGTTGAGGTCTCAGCCATGGCGCTCAGGCCGCCCCACCCCGCGCGATGAGCTCGCGCGCCATCTGCCGGTAGGCCTCGGCTGCTGGGTGAGTCGAGGCATAGGTCGTAATAGGCTCGGCGGCCAGCGAGGAGTCCGGGAATTTCACCGTGCGGCTGATGACAGTGTGGAAGACCTGGTCGCCGAAGTGGTCGACGACGCTTCGCACGACCTCCCGGCTGTGCAGCGTGCGGCTGTCGTACATGGTGGCCAGAATCCCATCAACCTGTAGTCGAGGGTTAAGGCGGTCACAGATCTTCTCGATGGTCTCCACCAACAGCGCGACGCCACGCATCGCGAAGAACTCACACTCCAGCGGGATGATCACGCCGTGGGAAGCCGTCAGTGCGTTGACGGTAAGCAGACCCAAGGAGGGCTGACAGTCGATAAGAATGACGTCATAGTCGTCCACG
>Ga0209226_10001346_pt1 | contig 11208 bp, 8 predicted proteins | sample BarGraNGADG00212_2_FD_184497 | JGI IMG/M metagenome (GOLD analysis project Ga0209226, IMG submission 184497) | Arctic peat soil microbial communities from Barrow, Alaska, USA - Barrow Graham LP Ref core NGADG0011-212 (SPAdes) (version 2) | ecosystem: Environmental > Terrestrial > Soil > Wetlands...
CAAGGACTATTGGGTCGACCTGGGATATGAGGTGACAAGCTACGCGGGTGCCAGGCTCATGGGGGAGATGGCCCTTGCCCAGACGGACAAAGACAAATTGAAAAGAAGTTTTTCCGGACGCCAGGATCCGCCCAAGAACATTTTCGCTGCGATCGAGGATCCCCTGGACGCCCCTTTCGGCGACGCGCTCCAGCAATCGGATTTTCTGCCCGCCGTCGCCGGCCTGGTCGATTCCTGCTGGGGGCGCGAGAAGGCCCTGGCTGTCTTCGCCGGCATGTATGAAGAAACCCTGCCGCTCCGCCCCTGGCGTCTGGCCGTGCTCCGCTCCCTGGAACTTTTCAGTGACGACAAGGCCACGGCGGCGCTGCGGGGGATACTGGTCCGGCACGCGGAAGCGCTGGCCGACCCCTCAGCGGAGACCGCGTTCGACGAATGCACAGTCAAGCTGCTGGAGATCCTGGTCGCCCGGAACGACCGCGCCTCGCGCCCGGCGGTCGTTCTGCTCGGCGGAAAGCTGCAAACAAATGTTCGTTATGGCGCCTGGGGCGATTCCAGGAGTTACCTGCAGGAGACCGCGTCCCGGCTTCAGTGAAAAGAAAAAAGATCGCAGTTTGCTGTTCGAGGTTGAAGAATAAAAACCAAGTATAAAGTATAAAGTTTAAAGGAAAAGGTATGAACCCGGCATTCACGATATATATGAGATGAATTCGTTAAGGGTTTTTCTCATATTTTGTACTTTACACTTTTTACTTTCTGAATAACTCTATTACTCATAGTTCGAAACCGCCACCGACCAGAGCGGTAAGCCAGCGGTGCAGGGGCTCCATGGGCTTGAACCTTTCCCAGCAGTAGTCGATCAGGGCCGGCGTGTGCAATTCGGCGGGGATGGGCACTTCCCAGCCGGCGTAGAGACCGGCGTGGCGGAGAAGCTGGGCCGCTTCCGGGGCGGCGTCGTAGCCCGCGGGAACGCGCTTGTAGTGTTCGCCGCCGATGGTGAACCCCGGCCGCGCTGTGAGTTTCCTGACAATGGCGGCCAGCTCAGGCCCATATTCCGGGTCGGCGACGGTGCGGCGGTAACGCTCGAGCAGCGGCCGGGGGATGACGTACAGTCCGCCCCCCAGCATCAGTGTCGGCGGTTCCAGGTGGAAATAGTAGCCCGGGCACTCGAGCCGCGACCCGCCCCCTTCCCAAAAAAGTATCCCCAGGTTGGTCTTGTAAGGGGACTTGTCGGCGCTGAAGCGCGTGTCGCGAAAGATGCGGAAGAGCGAGCCGTCGGTGCGGGGCTCGGCCTTGATCCCCGGCGAAAGCCGCCGCAGCCGTTCCCCCATGGCCAGGACAAAGGCCCTGGCCGGTTCCATGACTGAGGCTTCGTATTCGGCTTTGTGGGCCGTGAACCACTCACGGTCGTTGTGGGCGGCTAGGGCCCGCAAAAAAGTCACGGTCTGCTTGGGAAAACCGGAAAATGCTTCCACTGCGGCCATGGGGTGCCTCCTGGGGTCCAAGTATAACATAAACAATGAACTCGGTGCACGGTGTACGGTTGACGGTATAGGGCAGGAGAAAATAGTGGTCTTTTACTTTCTTAACCTTACACCGTAGACCGTATACCTTAAACCGATTTCGTTTTCGTCTTCTTGATTGCCTTTGGCCCCGGCCTGTGCTATAAACGACCTATGAACCAAGACCCGAAAACCATGCTTGTCGTCAATCCCCATGCCGGCAAAGGCAAAGGACTGAAAACCTTCGCCGCCGTTCGCGAGCTCCTGGGAGAGAGGATAAAAACCATGGAGGTCATGGTCTCGGATTACGCCGGCCACGCTTTCCAGATCGGGCGCGATGCCGCCAAAAACGGCTATGAAAGGATTCTCAGCATCGGCGGTGACGGCACTCCCTTCGAGATCGTCAACGGCCTGTATGCCGAAGGGCGGCCGCCCCAGCCGATCGAATTGGGCATGATCCCGGCCGGGACCGGAAATTCCTTCCTGCGCGATTTTTCGGGCATTTCCTGGCGCCGGGCCATGGAAAATATCCTGGGCGGGAAAAGCCGCAAAGTGGACCTGGTGGAGATACACTACCTCAGAGACAACCAGGAAGTCAGGCAATATTACCTTAATATTCTGGGCGTCGGCCTGATCGCCGACATCCTGAAGCTGACCAACGAAAAATTGAAAGGTTTCGGTTCACTGGGCTACAGCCTGGCCGTCATGATGCGCCTGGCCAAGGGCATGAACAACCGCATGCTGCTGACCGCGGACGGCGAAAAAATAGAGCTGATCGACAGCGCCCTGGTCATTTCCAACTCCAAGCTCACCGGCGGCGGCATGAAGATCGCCCCCATGGCCGATACCCAGGACGGCCTGGTGGACGTGGTCATTTTCCAGGGGGTCAACCGCCGTGATATCCTGAACATCTTTTCCCATGTCTTCAAGGGCACCCATGTCAGCCACCCCAAGGTCAGGACGCTCCGTGCCGCCGAAGTCACCATCGACAGCTGCCCCCAGGAACTGCTCATGGCCGACGGCGAGCTTCTGGGCATGACGCCGCTGCGCCTGAAGGTCCTGCCCGACGAGCTGGCCATCCTGGCATGAAGAAAACCGCGGCCGCCGCCCTTTCACTGCTGATCTGGTGCTTCGGCTGGATCTGGTTTTCTTTCTGGGCGCTGGTCCTCCTGCTGATCGGCGTGTTCCGCGCCGGCAGTCTTTTCGAATCCTGGCTGAAGGGGCTGTGCCGCTCGCTGGTCTGGATCTGCGGCATCCGCGTCGCGGTCTCGGGCCGGGAAAATTTCCAGGCCGGCCGCCAGTACCTCCTGATGATGAACCACGTCAACATCCTCGACGCCTTCGTCTTCTACCGCAGCTTCCCGGGCAAGGCCCGCGGCATCGAGGAGGAAAGCCACTTCGCCTGGCCGGTCTACGGCTGGGTGATCCGGCGCATGGGCCAGGTCCCGGTCAACCGCCGCAGCGGCGCCAGGGCCTTGGAATCCCTGCGGCGCGCCGCCGAATTGATCCACCAGAAAAAAGATTATTCCTTCATGGTCCTGCCCGAGGGCACGCGCAGCCGCGACGGCAAACTGGGCCCTTTCAAGAAAGGCGGCTTCCGCCTGGCCCTGGAGACCGGGCTGGAGATCCTGCCCCTGTTGCAGATCGGAGCCTACCGCATCAACCGCCGCGGCAGCCTGTTCATCCGCCCCGGCCGGGTCAAGTTCATCATCGAGAAACCCATCCCGGTAGCAGGCTATACGAAAGAAAATATCGCGCAATTGATGGACAAGGTGCGAAACGTTTTTCTGCAATATGTCGAATAGATTGCAACCATAGCTGCCGGAGGGGAAAATGGCTATCCTGATCGGCTGGATCTTCACCCTGCTCGGGGTGATCTTTTTTTTCGGTGGCGGCGGCTGGTCGGTCATCAAAGCTCTGGTCGAGGGCAGGTTGGGCTCCACGCCGTTCATGCCGCAGATCTTCTTCGCCGAACTCGGGTTCGGTCTCTGGCTGGTGGGGATGATCCTGGTGGCCGTCGGCATGAACGGAGCCAGAAAAAGGCAAGCCCTGTAAGAAAAAAAAAGAGAACAATAAGTGGCCGAAATTCAGCTGTTGACCGGCAGCAGCCATCACTCTAAAATCTCTTTACATCTTCGGCGTCGAACTTTGAACTATGCCATCGCGTTCTTCTTGACCTCCGTGTGCCACTTCCATAAAAGGTAGATGGCCGGGTATACCAGCAACTCCATGATGAAGGAGGTAAAAAGGCCGCCGACCATGGGCGCGGCGACGCGCTTCATCATGTCAGCTCCCGCTGCCATCGACCACATGATGGGCATGAGGCCCATGGCCGCTGCCAGGACCGTCATCATCTTGGGACGGATGCGCTTGACCGCTCCATGGATGATGGCCTCGTGCAGCTCGGCCAGGCTGCGCAGCCGGCCCTGTTTTTTGGCTTCGTTATAGGAAAGGTCCAGGAACAGCAGCATGAAAACTCCCGTCTCGGCGTCCAGTCCCATCAGGGCGATCATGCCCACCCAGGAGGCGATGGAAACGTTGTAGCCGAGGATGGCCATCAGCCAGACCGCGCCGACCACGGAAAAAGGAACCGCCAGCATGACGATCGCCGCCTTGAAAATGGATTTCGTGTTCATGAACAAGAGCAGGAATATGAGGAATATGGTGATAGGCAAAACCACTTTCAGGCGTTCCTTCACCCGCAGCATGTTTTCGTATTGGCCGCTCCACATCAGGGAATAACCGGTCGGCAATTTGAGGCCGCGGGCGACGGCCTTCTTGGCGTCTTCCACGTAAGAACCGATGTCGCGGTCGGTGATGTCGACGAAGACATAGCCGGACAGCATGGCATTCTCATCGCGGATCATGGAGGGGCCGCTGCGCAGGCGGATGTCGGCCAATTCAGCCATGGGCACCTGCAGGCTGCCACCGCCCGTTGCCATGCCGCTGCCCGGGTCGCGCCTGGGCACAGGCACCAGGATACGCCGCAGCGCGTCGAGGTCGGAGCGCAGGTCGCGCGGGTAGCGGATGTTGATCGAGTAGCGTTCGCGTCCCTCGATGGTGGTGGAGACGGTCTCGCCGCCCACGGCGGCCATGATGACCATCTGCAGGTCGCTGATCCTCAAACCGTAGCGGGCCAGGGCCTCGCGCCGCGGCTCAAAATCGACGAAGTAGCCGCCGGCGGCGCGTTCGGCGAAAACGCTGCGCGTACCCGGGACCGCCTGCAATATTTTTTCCAGGTTCCCGCCCAGGCGCTGGATCTCGTTCAAGTCGGAGCCGAGGATCTTGATGCCCACCGGCGTGCGCACGCCGGTGGTCAGCATGTCGATGCGCCCCTTGATGGGCATGGTCCAGGCGTTGATGCTGCCCGGGATCTGCAGGGCGCGGTCCATTTCGTTTTTCAGCTCCTCGGGAGTGATGCGGTCGTACCAGAAACGGCGCAAGATCGACTTGAGCAGGCGCGGCGCCCAGGACGAATACCAGCGATCCCGCGATCGCCACTGCTCCTGCGGCTTGAGCACCACGGTCGTCTCCATCATCGAGAAAGGTGCGGGATCGGTCGAGGTGTCGGCGCGGCCGGCCTTGCCGAAAACACTTTCCACCTCCGGGAATGATTTCAGGATCCGGTCCTGGGTTGCCAGCAGGGATTGGGCCTGGGTCACCGACATGCCGGGTGTCGTGGTCGGCATGTAAAGGATCGTGCCTTCGTCGAGCGGGGGCATGAATTCCCGGCCCAGGTTCAGGTAGACGGGCACGGCCGTGGCCACGATGAGGACGGCCAGGGCGATGACGGTCTTGGGATGCTTCAGCACCCAGCGGCAGGGAGGTTCATAGATGCGGAACAGGACGCGGCTGATCGGGTGTTTTTCCTCGGGATAGTACTTGCCGATGAAGAGGGTATCCATGGTCCTGGCCAAAAAACGCGGCTTGACGCGGAAGGGGTCCATGCGCGCAAAAAGCATGCGTACGGCCGGGTCCAGGGTGATGGCCAGGACGGCGGCGATGGCCAAGGCCAGGGTCTTGGTATAGGCCAGGGGCGTGAACAGCCGCCCTTCCTGGTCGACCAGCGTGAACACGGGCAGGAAGGAAACGGCGATGACGGCCAGGGAAAAAAACACCGAGGGACCGACTTCCAGCAGGGCTTCCAGGCGGATCTTGTGGAAGTCGCCCTGGCGGCCGCCTGCTTGCCAAAGTTCAAGTTTTTTATAGGCGTTCTCAACCTCGACGATGGCGCCGTCCACCAGCACGCCGATGGAGATGGCGATGCCGGAGAGGCTCATGATATTGGAGGTGATGCCAAGCCAGAACATCGGGATGAAGGCCAAGATCACCGCAACCGGGATGGTGATGATCGGCACCATGGCCGAAGGGAAATGCCACAGGAACAGCAGGATGACCAGGCTGACGATGAGCATTTCCAGCAGCAATTCTTCCTTGAGGTTGTCGATCGACTTGCGGATGAGCTCGGAGCGATCGTAGGCGGTCACGATCTCCACGCCCTCGGGCAGGGAGGCTTTCATGTCCGCCAGCTTGGCCTTGACGCGGTTGATGACCTCGAGGGCGTTTTCGCCGTGGCGCATGACCACGATGCCTCCGACCGCGTCCCCCTGGCCATTGAAATCGAGCAGCCCGCGCCGGATCTGCGGTCCCACGGCGACGTCGGCGACATCCTTCAGCAGAACCGGCGTGCCGTTCTCATTGGTTTTTACCGCCACCAGGCCCAGGTCGCGGACCGATTTCACATAGCCCTTGCCGCGGACCATGAACTCGGCGCCAGCCCACTCGATGAGCCGGCCGCCCACTTCTTCGTTGCTGTTGCGAACGGCGTCTATCATCTCCATGATGGAAATGCCGTAGCTTTGCAGCCGGCTCGGGTCGACCGTGATCTGGTATTGTTTCTGGAAGCCGCCCAGTCCGGCGACCTCGGCCACGCCCGGCACGCTTTGCAGCGCGTAGCGCAGGTACCAATCCTGGTAGGTGCGCAGTTCGGCCAGATTGTGCCTGCCGCTCTTGTCTTGAAGAACATATTGGAAAACCCAGCCGACCCCGGTCGCATCAGGCCCCAATTCGGTCTTGGCGCCGGCGGGCAGGTTGCCCTGAATTTTGGAAAGGAATTCCAGCACCCGGCTGCGCGCCCAGTAGATATCCGTGCCGTCCTGGAAAACGGCGTAGACGTAGGAAAAGCCGAAATCGGAGAAACCGCGCACCGCCTTGACCTTGGGCGCTCCCAGCAGCGCCGTGATGATCGGGTAGGTGACCTGGTCCTCGATGATGTCCGGGCTGCGGTCCCACTGGGTGTAGACGATCACCTGCGTATCGCTCAGGTCGGGGATGGCGTCGAGGCGGATGTGGTTCATGGCGTATATGGCGAAAAACACCGCCGCGGCAACCAGGAATACCATCAGCCAGCGGTTGCGGGCGGAAAATTCGATGATCTTGCGGATCATTTTTTATCTCCGAAAGCTTGCAGCGCGGCTTTCAGAGAGGATTCCGAATCCACCAGGAAATTGGCCGCTGCCACCACCCGGTCGCCGTTCTTCAACCCGGAAATGATTTCCAGGTCGTCGCCGCTCTGGATCCCGATCTGGACCTGTACCGGGATCAGGCTGCCGGCGCCGTCGTCGACGAACACGTAATTGCGTTCGCCGGTGCGCATCACCGCCGACTCCGGAACGGCCAGCCTCTGGCCGAAATCAAAGGTAAGGGTGATGTCGCCGTACATTTCGGGCTTCAGCAGCAGGTCGGGATTGGCGATTTCCAGGCGCGCCTTGAGGGTGCGGCTCGCGGCATCGAGAAACGGGTTCAGGAAGCTGATCCGCCCCTTGAAGGTCTTCCCCGGCAGGAAGGGCAGTGTCAGATCGGCTTGCATGCCGACTTTTACATAGGCGGCATCGGATTCGTAAATATCGGCTTCCGCCCATACGTCGGACAGGTCGGCCACGACCATCAGCATCTCGCCGGCCATGATCTTCTGCCCGGCCAGCACCATCTTTTCGCTCACGTAGCCGCTGGCCGGAGCGGCCAGCGTCAGCGCTTTTTCCACCCGGCCGCTTTTTTCCAGGCGTTCGATCTGGGCGTCGGAGATGTCCCACAGCTTCAGCCGGCGGCGGGCGGCGTCCAGCAGGCCCCGGCCGCTTTCGGCGGCCAGCGGGTCGGGGCTTTGGCCCATCTGTTTGGCCATGGCCAGCGCCGACAGGAACTCCTGCTGCGAGGCAACCAGGTCCGGACTGTATATGGAAAGCAGCGGCTTGCCGCGGCGCACGGCCTGGCCGGTGGCGTTGACGAAAAGTTTTTCGACATAGCCGTCGATCTTTGCCGTCACCCGGAAGAGGCGGGTCTCGTCGGCAACAATCCGCGCCGACGTGCGCAGTTGCCGTGAAAGGTTTTTCATTTCCGCCGTGGCCAGTTGCAGGTTCATGCGCTTGCGGTTTTCGGGGGAGATAGCAACCGACGCCAATCCGGGCAGCCCGGCCGCTCCTGTAGCCGGGGCTTGGCTTTCGAACGGCACCATCTCCATGCCCATGGAATCCTTGCCCGGCTTGTCGCTGATCTCGTTGGGGATCATGGTGGAATGATAGAGGATTTTTTTCTGCAGCGCGGCTTTTTCCGCCGGTTTTTTGCTGCAGGCCGCGGCCGTGATCAACAGGAACGCTGCCAGCAGGAACAGGACGGTCCCTATCTTTGATTTTTTCATGTTTGCTCCTTACTTATGGGCGGCGCCGCTGCCGGCGGTCAGGGACTCGATTGCGGCCATGGCCTGCCAAAACTTGGCCAATTCCCGGTAATATGCCAGTTCCACCGCGAACTGGGTGTCAATGTCCATCAGCAAGGAAAGGAAATCGGCCTTGTTCACCTGGTAATTGGCCAGCGACGATTCCACCGTGAGCCGGGCCTGGAGGCGCAGCTGGTTCTGGTAAAGCGCGATCAGGCTGGCCGCGGTCCTGGCTTGCAGGTAATTCTCCGTCAGCATGGCCAGGGTGTCATTGGCGACGGCGGTGGCGTTCGCCCGCGCTGCGGCTTCCATGGCCCTGGACTCTTTGAGCCAGTTGGACTGGCGGCGGTGCTGATAGAGGGGGATCTCCATGCCGATCATGGCCTTGTACATGTCGGTAAGGGCGCCCTTGTATTCCCAGCCGGCCGTCACCCGGATATCCGGGAAAAATTCCCTGCGGGCCATGGCCGTCATTTTTTCGTTTTCCCCGGCCAGCAGTTTCGCCTCGCGCACCATGGGGGAACCGTCAAGGGCCTTGGCCCGCAATTCGGCCAGTGTGTCGGTCAGAACGACGTTTTCAGTCGCCAGCGGTTCGCTTAAGGGTTGATCCGCGGGAAAATCCAGGGCCAGGTTGATTTTGGTTTCCAGGGCAGCGGCCATTTCCCGCATGGGGATGATCATTTCATCCATCTTGCTGACTTCGGTCAAAGCCTTCAAGATATCGGATTGCGCGCCGCCGCCCAAGGCGTATTTCTCCTCGCTGAGCTTGCGGGCCTGCAGCAGAAGTTCCTTTTGTCGGGAGTAGATGGCCAGCGCCTGGCGCACGAAAAAAAGTTCATAATAAGATTGTTTCAAATCGCGGATCACTTCCCTTTTGACGCTTTCCATCTCCTCGAGTTTGCGGGCGTAGGCGCTGGCGGCGATCTCGCCCTTTAGGCGCAGCTTGCCCGGGAAGGGAAAGTCCTGGGACAGGGAGACGCCCAGGCCGCTTTGCGGGTCCATGCCCAGCGTAAACGAGCTTAAACCCATGTTCATCAGGCTGAACTCGATCATGGGATCGGGCAGGGTGCGCGCCGGAACGATCTTGAACGAATACGCTTCGGCCTCCCTGGCCGCGGCCATGATGCGTGGGTTGCGCTCCAGCGCCCGGGCGACCAGGCCGTCCAGGCTCAGAGGCTTTTCTTGGGCATGCAATAAAATCGCTGAAAAAATCCAGGATAAAAAAATGGTTTTTCTCATGGTGCCATTCCCCTGTTCGTTATTTTAAAGCATTGGAATTCAAAAATAAAGGGCTCGTGAAGCGGGGATGGAATTGCGAGGAACATTCAGCTGAAAATCGAAAGGGACGTGAATGGAGGTCTGTCGCGAACGGTTTTTTTGATTTACTGAGGTTGCAACTGCCGGACAGCCTTGGGGAGTTCAATGAGTAGCTTCTCCAGATCAGCGTCGCTGCTGAAGCGGCCCAGGGAAATGCGCAACCCCTCGACGGCTTCGTCCTGGCTCCGCCCCATGGCCAGCAGCACATGGGATGGAGCGCGGGATTTGGCCGAGCAGGCCGCACCCGCAGACAGCGCCAGCCCGGCGCCATCCAGCAAGGCCACCAGCACACCGCCGTCGCAGCCGGGTATGGAGATGTTCAGCGTGTTGGCCACCCGCTGCGGTATATCTCCATTCACCCGGGTCTGCGGAATAACTTCGCCGATCGCTTTTTGCAGCCGGTCGCGCATTGCCCCCAGGCGCTTGGCTTCGGCCGTTATTTCATCCCGGCACAATTTCGCCGCCTTGCCCAGGCCGACGATGCCGGCCACGTTCTCGGTGCCTGGGCGCCGCTTGTTTTCCTGCTCGCCGCCGTAAAACAGCGGGGCGATGGCCACTCCGCGTTTGACGAAAAGCGCGCCCGCGCCCTTGGGCCCGTAAATTTTATGGGCCGAAAGGCTCAGCAGGTCCACGCCAAGTTCGGCTGTATCGACGGGGATCTTGCCCGCCGCCTGCACCGCATCCGTATGAAACAGGATGCCGTGTTCGCGGGCCAGGGCGGCCAGTTCGCGCACGGGCTGGATGACGCCGGTCACGTTGTTGGCCTGCATGACCGAGATCAATACCGTGTCTTTGCGGATGGTGCGCCGCAGTTCGGCGGGATCGACCAGGCCGTTGCCGTCGACGGGCAGCACGGTCAGGGAAAAGCCCTCCTTTTCCAGCCGGCGCAAAGGGGCGATGACCGCTGCATGCTCGACGGCTGAAGTGATCAGGTGCGTGCCCTTCGCCTTGAGGCAGCGGGCGCTGCCGAACAGCGCCAAATTATCGGCCTCGCTGCCGCCGGAGGTGAAGAGGATCTCGCTCGGGTCGGCATTGACCAGCCGCGCCACCAGTTTCCTGGCGTTTTCCACCGCTCCCAGGACATCACAGGCCTGGCGGTAGGCGGACGAAGGATTGGCGAAACGGTCGTTGAAAAAAGGCAGCATTTCCGCGAGCACGCGCGGATCGAGCGGCGTGGTGGCATTGTAATCGAAATATCCCGCGCTATTCATGGTGTTTCCCCTATTTTATAACGGGAGATGGCCGTTCAACAGGTCGGGATAGAGATGGAGCAGGGATTCCTTGAAAAACGCCTCGATCTCGGTGCGTGAGCTCAGGCGGTCGAGCTGGTTGACGATCTTGCGCAGGCGTGCGTAGTCGATGCGGGTGAAGACGCGTTTGATCTCGGCGATGGCCAGGGCGTTCATGGAAAAGTTGGTGAAGCCCATGCCCAGCAGCATCAGGGCCGGGACAGGTTGGCCGGCCATTTCGCCGCAGATGGTCACTTCCTTGCCGATGCGGCCCACCTCGGAGCGGATCTCCTTCAGGATGTGGAGGAAGGCCGGGTGGTAGGGACTGAAGAGGTAGGAAACGTCGCTGTTGTTGCGGTCCACGGCCAGCAGGTACTGGATCAGGTCATTGCTGCCCACCGAGAAAAAATCGATGTCGTTGCCCAGGTGGCGGATCAGGCGCACCGCGGCG
>Ga0209226_10001347_pt1 | contig 11203 bp, 10 predicted proteins | sample BarGraNGADG00212_2_FD_184497 | JGI IMG/M metagenome (GOLD analysis project Ga0209226, IMG submission 184497) | Arctic peat soil microbial communities from Barrow, Alaska, USA - Barrow Graham LP Ref core NGADG0011-212 (SPAdes) (version 2) | ecosystem: Environmental > Terrestrial > Soil >...
CGGCGGACGCGGCCGGGCGAGCCGTCCTCGCTCGCCTCGCGGCAGCGCCCCCCGGGGTGACGCCGGGGCTGCTGCCGGCCCGTCCGGATCCGGGGGCCCCGTGGGACACGGCCGTGCGAGCGGCCGATGCGCGCCTGGCGCAGCTCCTCGGCCGCTCGACGGCGCCCTGGCTGCGGGTGTCGGGCTCGCTGGAGACGGCCGCGCTCGGGGTGATCGGCCGGGCCGGCTGGACGTGGCTGGTCGGCGCGGACGTGGACCCGGGCGACGGCATCGTGCCCGCCGCCGGCGGTCCGATCGCGGCCGACATCGCGGCGCGGGTGATCTCGCGCTCCACCGGCGGATCCATCGTCCGCCTGGACCTGGGTGGCACCCACACGCTCGAGGCGCTGCCGGCGATTCTCGACGGGCTCGCCGCGAACGGCCTGCGCGTCGTCTCCCTCGGCGAGCTCCTGGGGGCGGCCACGCCCTGACGCAGGACTCGCTGCGGGCGCCCGTCCAGGCACCAGCGGCAGGTGGCCTACAGCCGCCCCGCCTCCATGACGCGCTGGAGGAAGCGCTGCGTGCGCTCGGCGCGCGGCGCGCGGAAGATCTGCTCGGGCGGTCCCTCCTCCAGGATCCGGCCGGCGTCCAGGAAGCAGACCCGGTTGGCGATATCGCGCGCGAAGCCCATCTCGTGGGTGGCGATCAGCATCGTCATCCCGCCCCGCGCCAGCTCCCGGATCACCGCGAGGACTTCCGCCACGAGCTCGGGGTCGAGCGCGCTCGTCACCTCGTCGAGGAGCAGGAGCTCCGGCTCCATCGCGAGCGCCCGAACGATCGCCACCCGCTGTTGCTGGCCGCCCGAGAGCCGGTCCGGAAACTCGGCCCGCTTGTCGGCGAGGCCGAAGCGCTCCAGGAGCGCCAGGGCACGGTCCGCCGCCTCGGCCGGCGCAAGACGAAGGACCTTGCGGGGCGCCAGGGTGACGTTGGCGAGCACGCTCATGTGGGGGAACAGGTTGAACGCCTGGAAGACGATCCCGATCCGGCGCCGGATCCGGTTGACGTCCACCCCGGGTGCGGTGATCTCCTCGCCGGCCAGGTATATCCGGCCGGCGTCGATCGGCTCGAGGAGGTTGACGCAGCGCAGGAGCGTGGACTTGCCGCTCCCCGAGGCCCCGATCAGGCAGACCACCTCGTGCTGGGCGACCAGCAGGTCGATTCCCCGCAGGACCTCCAGCTGCCCGAACGACTTGTGGAGGTCCGCGACGAACAGCGCGGGCGTCGCGGCGGCCGGCGCCCCAGCTCGGCCCCCGGCCGCGGTCCTCACCGGGAGCTCGCCGCGGCCCGTCGCCGGTCACGTTGCACCAGCACGTCCGTCAGGCGGGCGAGTGGAATCGTGACCACCAGGAAGACGAGCGCGGTCGCGATGTAGGGCGTGAAGTTGAAGTTCGCGGCTTGCTTGATGTACGACTGCCGGAAGATCTCGACTACGCCCACGTAGGAGACCAGCACGGTGTCCTTCTGGAGCCCGATGAAGTCATTGAGGAGCGGCGGGATCACTCGCCGGATCGCCTGTGGCACGATCACGTAGCGCAGCGACTGGACTCGCGAGAGCCCCAGCGAGCGCGCGGCCGCCTCCTGGGACGGGTGGATCGATTCGATCCCGGCGCGATAGACCTCGGAGACGTAGGCGCTGTAGATCAGGGTCAGCGACACGACCGCCCAGAAGAACGGCTCTTTGGGGATCGCCTCGATGCCCAGGCCCGGCATGCCGAAGCCCAGGATGTAGATGACGAGGACGCCCGGGAGCGCCCGGAAGATGTCCGTGTAGATCGTCGCCATCAGGCGCATCGGGAAGAAGACGGGCCCGGGCAGGCTGCGGAGGATGGCCAGCGCCAGCCCGAGGACGAGGATCAGGACCTCGGCCACCAGGAAGAGCTGGACGTTGACCCAGAACGACCCGACGATCGCGGGCAACGACTTGGCGAAGACCGCCCCGTTGAGGAACGAGCGCTGGACAGCCGTCCAGCCGGGCGCGTTGACGACCAGCAGGCCGAGGGCGACGAAGACGACAACGGTGCTGACGAGGGCAACAGCCGTGGAACGCAAGGCGTCGCGGTCCCGGACGAGCCGCGGCCCGCGCGGGTCCTGGAGACGGAGGAGATCGCCAGGGTCGCCGAGCGGGCCACCGCCGAAGGTCACGTCGGCTCGATCCGAGTCGAGCGGCTAGGGCTGGAACGCGGGGGCGCTCGCCTTGTCGGACAGCCAGGTCTTGGTGATCTGGTCGAGGGTCCCATCGGCCTTGAGCGCGGCCAGGGCCTGGTTCACGCACGCGGTCAGCGGGCTGTCCTTGGCCAGGACCATGCTGAAGTGCTCGGCGTCGGCGCCGGTCGGCGCGGGGAACTGCCCGACGATGACGCCGTTGTCGACCTGGACGTTGGCCACGTAGTAGGCCGTCGGAAAATCGACGACGATGCCGTCGATCTGCTTGTTCTTGAGCGCGGTGATCGCGGCGTCGTTCGAATCGAAGACGGCGGGATCCTTGGTCGGCTTGATCGTGTTGACGATCGTGTCGTAGCTCGTGGTGCCGGCCTGGACGCCGAACTTGTAGGCGGCCAGCTCGCTGATCGTGGTGGCCTTGGCGAGCGGGCTGCTCTTCAGCGTCACGACCGCCTGGTTGACGAAGTAGTAGCCGTCCGACAGGTCGGCCGTCTGGGAGCGCTCGGGCTTGTAGGAGACCTGGGCGAGGTAGAAGTCGAACGCCTTCGGTCCGGGGGCGTACGAGTTGTCGAACTTGACGGCGATCCAGGCTACCTTGTCCTTCGCGAAGCCGAGCTTGTCGGCGACAGCGTAGGCGACGGCGCTCTCGAAGCCCTGGCCCGTGGTCGGATCGCCGACGAAGTCACCTTCCCACGGGGAGGTGTTGCCGCCGTCGCGGGGCGCGAAGTACGGCGGATAGGCCGGGTTGTCCGTGCCGACGGTGATCTTGCCGGCCGTCACGAGCTTCAGGTTCGCCGGGGCGCACGGGTCGGGCGACGGGCTCGGCGCGACTGCCGTGCTCGGCGAGGCCGCGGGCGTGGCGGCGATCGATGGGGCCGCGGAGGGAGCCGCGGAGGGAGCGGGCGTCGGGGACGCCGCGCCGGAACAGGCAGCCACCATCGCGCCGGTCAGCGCGAGTGCCGCCGCGAAGCGGAATGGGGTTCGCATCGTACTCAGACTCTCCTCCATGTCGGGACCGGCGAGAGTGTACCCGAGCGGCCGACCCCGCCGGGGAGCGTCGCCCGGACGGGTGCTCGGCTAGACTCCGGGCGTGCGCGTCCGGGTCTTCGAGATGCGGCTCCTCGCGGCGGGCCTCACCGCCCTGTGGGCCGCCACGAGCCTCCTCGTCCTGGTGGCCTACCGGCCCGGCGGCCCGGCCGACCTCCTCGTCGGGGTCGCGCTGCTGCTGCCGGTTGGGATCGCGGCGATGGCACTGAAATGGCCGCCCGCGGCCCACGGACCGCAGGCGTTTCGCCTGATCGGTGCCCTCGCGGTGGGCACCGGCCTCATCCTCCTTCCGTCGCTGGCGAGCCTGTGGCGCCAGATCGCGGATCGCGGGCTCCAGACGCTGCTCCCCTCCCTTGAGGCGGGCTACCCGTGGGCTCTCGCGATCCTCGGGACGTCGCTGTTCGCCGCGCTCGGCCTGGCCCGGAAGGTGCTGGGGCCCGGCGCGCCGCGCGGCCCGCGATTGACTGCGGCGCTCGTCGCCGGGCTCGGCATCGGGCTGATCACGGCGACGCTCCTGGCGTCCGTCGCCGTCGCGAACGACCTTGCGCTCGCCGGGAAGCCCGCCGGGTCGTCGCAGTTTGGCCCGACCGACCCGACGCAACTCCCGCCCGCCTGTGACGCCCCGATCACCGCCGGCGGCAGCGCCCGCCTCGGGCTGACACTCAGCGGCTCCATCGATCAGCGCCCGATCGGCGGCGCGCGCGTCCGCGGCGCGCGCGCGGGCCTCGACTTCGCGTGGACGTCGGAGGTCACGAGCGTCCAGGCGCTCGGGCTGGGCGGGGCGGCCCTTCTCGCGACGCAGGGTTGGCTTCGGGAACCCGGGGGCTCCTGGAGCCGGGTGCCCGGCACCGCCGTCGAAGGCGAGTCGCTCGACCTCGCCGTCCTGCGCGAGGCCCTCGATTCCGAGGCCCGGGCGGCTGCGGAGGAGCTGGGGATCGCCTACGTGGAGGGGGCGCGAGCGCGCCACTGCCGTGTCGCGATCGACGGGGACACGTTTCGGAGGGCGTTCCCGCAGGTCCGCTGGCTGGCGGGAGACGCGGACCTGCACCGTTGGCGGGGCGAGCTCGAGTACTGGATCTTCGCGGACGCCCAGCTCGGCCGGGCCGATGCATGGATCGAGGGCGAGGGGTTCACGCTGCGAGCGGGTGCCATCCGGGGCCGCCTGGAGGCCAGCCTGACGGCCACGGAGCGGGGCAGCTCGATCACCATCGTGGCGCCGGCACGCTGACGGGAGAGACGTCGAGCATGGATCGCTGGGACTCCGGCGCGGACGCGGTCGGCCGCAAGCGCGACCGGCTGGCACGCTTCTACCGGGTGACCACGTACCTCGAGGCGCATCCGGAAGGCGCCACGCCGGACCAGATCGCGGCCTTCGTCGGGATGTCCCGGCGCAATGCCTACCGGGACCTGCGGGCCCTGCAGGACGAGCTCGACATCCCGCTCTGGGCCGATCATGGTCGCTGGGGGATCTCTGACAAGGCATTCCTGCCGGCGTTCCGGCTGACCCGCGCGGAGGCAATGGCCGTCTTCCTGGCAGCGCGCCTGATGGCGCGCTACGCGGACGCGCACGATCCGGACCTCGCGGCCGCGTTCCAGAAGCTGGGCGAAGCCCTGCCGCCGGTCCTGGGCCGACATGTGCAGCGGACCCTGGACGTGATGGCCGCCCGGCCGCTGGATCCCGTCGGGAGCCGCAACCTGCGGCTCCTCACCCAGGCGTGGGCGGAGCGGCGGGTCGTGGAGTTGAGTTACGACCCCAGCACGTATCACCCGGGCCGCCCGCAGCGGGCGGCCCGGGTCCGGCCCTACCTCATCGAGCCGTCCGCGGAGACACACGCGCTCTACCTCATCGGCTTCGACGAGACCAGGGGCGGTCTCCGCACCTTCAAGCTCGAGCGAATCCGCACCCTGGCGATGACCCCCGTCCAGTTCGAGCCGCCGCCCGACGGCGAGATCGAGGCGGCCCTGGACCGCGCCTGGGGGATCGTCGCGGACCAGCCGGTGGTGGAGGTGGTCCTGCGCTTCGATCGCTCGGTCGCCTCCCGCGTGGCGGAGACCACCTGGCACCCGACCCAGTCGCTGACGAAGAACGCCGACGGCTCGCTGACATGGCGTGCCCGGGTCTCCGGCACGCTGGAGATCCGGCCGTGGATCCTGGGCTGGGGCGCCGACGTGGAGGTCCTGGCGCCCGAGGCGCTCCGCGGAGAGGTTGCCGAAATCGTGCGCCGAGCGGTGGCACGCTACCCACGCGGGTGACCGCGAAGGGCCACAATCCCCCCATGCGCCCGGCCCGCTTCGCCGCCGTCAATCTCATCAGCGACCCGATTCACGGCTACATCGAGCTGACCAAGCGGCTCTCCCCGGCCGCGGCGCGGGCAGCCGGGCTGCCGGACGAGGAGACCGCGGAGGAGGACCTCCTCGACACGGTCTGGCTGCAGCGCCTCCGCAGGATCAGCCAACTCCAGAGCGCGCGCTGGGTTTTCCCCACGGCGGAGCACTCGCGCTTCACCCACGGCCTCGGCGTGATGCACGAGGCGGGGCTGTGGGCGCGCCAGCTCTACCCGTCGCTCGCCGAGTCGCTGGCAATCGTGGGGACGGGCGCTCCCGTCCCGTCCGAGGGGCTGGTAGTGGAGACGCTCCGCGTGGCGGGCCTGCTCCACGACGTGGGCCACGGGCCGTTCGCGCATTTCTACGACGATCATGTCCTGGCGGACTTCCCGGCGCCCGCCGATGCGCGGCGCACCGGCGCGAAGGCGCTGACCCACGAGGACCTGTCGCAGCTCATCGTCACGCGCGAGCTGGCGCCGCTGATCCGGGGCCTCCGACGCGCACCGGGCGGCGTGCCCGGACGGGACGCCATCGCGCCGGGAGAGGCAATCGACCCCGCCTGGGTGGCGTTCCTCATCTCGAAACCGCCCCTTGACGACGCGGCGATGCCGCTCTGGATCCGCTGGCTCCAACCCCTCCTCTCGGGGGTCTTCACGGTCGACAACCTGGACTATGTCCGGCGCGACGCCTACTTCACCGGGGTCTCCGCCGGACCGGTGGACGCCGAGCGGCTCCGGCGCTACGCCTTCGTCTCGGAGCGCGGGCTGACCCTCTACGAGTCGGGCCTGAGCGCCCTGGAGATGTTCCTGAGGGCGCGCCTCTTCATGTACCAGCAGGTCTACTTCCACCGAACGGTGCGCGGCATCGATCTCGACCTTGCCGGCGTCTTCGCGACGTCGATCGCGGCGCTCTTCGGCGAAGGCTCGCCCGCCGACGACCTGGCCCGCTTCGCCGACCTCGACGAGTACGCGCTGCTCCACCGCGCCGCCCGCTGGGCCCGTGGGCTGGAGGTCGGGCCGGCACCCCGGCCGGGCGACGGGCACGTGACCCCGGAGGTGGCCGCGACCTGGGCGCGGATCCTGCTCCGACGGCCGCGCTGGCGCGCCGAGGCGGAGGTTCGTGCCGAGTACGAGGTCGGGCCGCCCCCGGCCGAGGCGATCGCCACCCTGGGCGAGGGCGTGCCCGGCCGGGTCGCGATCGACCTGGCCATCGTCGACGCGCGACCGAGCGGTGACGAGGCCAACGCCCGGCTCGCGATCGCCGGACGGGAGGGGCGCCCGTCGCAGCCGCTCTCCGCCTGGCTGGACAGGCTTCCCGCGTTCGCCCTGATCGGCCGGCGCTACGTGCGGACCGACGCCGGCTGACGCGGACGCCGGCGTGTCCTTCGGCACGGGCGTGCCCTTCGGCACGGGCGTGCGGGCCACGCGGCGCTATCGGAACCCGCGGCCGGCAGGCCACAGTGCGACTGCCACATTCCCGGAGGTGATCGCGTGGACGCCGAACAGCTTGCCCGGATCCAGTTCGCCATCACGATCGGGTTCCACTTCTTCTTCCCCAGCATCTCGATCGGGATCGGGGCGATCGTCCTGGCGCTGGAGACGTTCCGGCTGCGGAACCGCCACGGGAAGGCGGGGACGTACGACCGGGCCGCGGCCTTCTGGACCCGGATCTTCGCCCTGACCTTCGTCGTCGGGGTCGCCTCCGGGCTCGTGATGGAGTTCCAGTTCGGGACCAACTGGGCGCAGTTCTCATCGTTCGTGGGCGACATCTTCGGGGCGCCGCTGGCCGCCGAAGGGATCCTCGCGTTCTTCCTGGAATCGACGTTCCTCGGCCTGCTCCTCTTCGGGCGCGATCGCATCAGCTCCCGTGTCCGCTGGTTCGCGGCGCTCATGGTCTGCGTCGGGACGCTCCTCTCGGCGGTCTGGATCCTGATCGCGAACAGCTGGATGCAGACGCCGGCCGGCTACGAGATCATCGACGGCCGCGCCCGGATGACCGACTTCTTCGCGGCGGCGCTCAACCCCTCGTTCGTCCCGCGGTACCTCCACACCGTCGCCGCGGCCCTGACCGCCGGCGCGTTCGTCGCCCTGGGCGTCTCCGCCTGGTACGTCCTGAAGCGGAGGCACCTCTCGGTGGCGAGGGCCGTCCTGCCGGTCGCCCTGCTCACCGCGTTCGTCGGGTCCGCCGGCATGTTCGCCACCGGCGACATGAGCTCCAGGCAGGTCGCCGCGACGCAGCCCGCGAAGTTCGCCGGGATCATGGCCCTCTACTCGACGACGGCCGGGGTGCCGATGACGATCTGGTCGCTCCCGCCGACGCAGGACCCGGCCAACCTCTCGCAGGGTCCGGAGCTCCAGGTGGCGCGCCTGCTCTCGTTCATGACCTTCGGCGACTGGAACGCGCTGATCCTGGGCCTCGACGCATTCCCCAGGCAGGACTGGCCGCCAATCGCGATGAGCTTCCTCTCGTACCACAACATGGTCCTGCTCGGGACGTTGATGCTGCTGGTGATGGCCTTCGGGGCCTATTACCTCTGGCGGCGGAGCGTCTTCCGGCGGCCCTTCTGGCTACGCGCCGCGGTGCTGGCGACGCCGCTCCCGATCATCGCGATCCAGCTGGGGTGGGCGACGGCCGAGATCGGGCGCCAGCCGTGGATCGTCTACGGCGTGATGCGCACGTCGGCCGGCGTCAGCCGAGTCGTCCCGCCGGAGCAGATCGCGATCTCGCTCGGGCTGCTGGTCGGGCTCTACGTCCTCCTGGGCGCCCTCTGGCTCTACCTCGTGCGCCGGGAGCTGGGCCACGGTCCGGCACCGGCCCCCGACGGGGTCGACGAGGCGGCGCTCGACGAGTTGCCGAGGCGCGAACCCGTGCTCCGGCCGGGCACGACGGGCGCCTGAGGGAGGCACTTCGATGGCCGACAACGGGTTCCTCCAGGCCGCCTGGTTCCTCCTCGTCGGCGTGCTCCTCGTGGGCTACGCGATCCTCGACGGGTTCGACCTGGGGGTCGGCATGCAACACCTGACCACCGCCCGCACCGACGAAGAGCGGCGGATCCTCATGAACAGCATCGGACCCGTCTGGGACGGCAACGAGGTCTGGCTCATCACGGCCGGCGGCGCGCTCTTCGCGGCCTTCCCGAAGGTCTACGCCACCGTCTTCTCGGGCTTCTACCTGGCCCTGATGCTGGTGCTGGCGGCCCTGATCCTGCGGGCCGTCTCGCTGGAGTTCCGCTCGAAGGAACGCGGCCGCGGCTGGCGAACCACCTGGGACGTCGCCTTCTTCGTGGGCTCGGCCCTGCCGGCGGTCCTGTTCGGCGTCGCGATCGGCAACATCATGCGCGGGGTCCCGCTCGATGGCCAGGGAGACTACGCGGGGACCTTCGGCGGGCTCCTCTCGCCGTTCGCGCTCGCGGTCGGGCTGCTGTCCGCGGCCATGTTCCTCATGCAGGGTGGCGCGTGGCTGCTGCTCAAGACGGAGGGCGCCCTGCACGCGCGGGCGCGGCGGACCGCGCTGGTCGGCGGCGTCGCGACGCTCGTCCTGTGGGTGCTCGTCACGATCTGGTCCCGGGCCGAGGCGCCCTCGCTCTGGGACCGGTTCGGGTTCATCCCCGCCTGGCTGGCGCCCGTCATCGCGGTGCTCGCCCTCGTGGCCTTCCCGGTCCTGGTGCGCCGCGGCCGGGCCGTCTCCGCGTTCGCGGCGTCGTCCGCGGCGATCGCCGCGATGGTCGGGACGCTCGGGGTCGGCCTCTGGCCGAACCTGCTGCCGGCCCGCGACCAGGGTGCGCCCCTGACAGTCTCGCTGACGGCCTCGTCCGACCTGACGCTGACGGTGATGCTGATCATCGCGCTGCTCGGCCTTCCGTTCGTGCTGGCCTACACGTTGTGGGTCTACCGGACGTTCCGGGGTCCCGTGCGTCTCGACGAACGCTCGTACTGACGGGAGGACGGCGGCCGGCCCGCCCGGCGGCCATCCCTCCCCTCTCCGTTCCTTCGCAGGTCCAGGGCGGCGGGCCCGTCCGACCGGTTCGGAGTAGGGTGACCTGCATGAAATACATCGAGATTGACGGCGTGCGGGTCTCGGCGATCGGCCTGGGCACGTGGCAGTTCGGATCCCGCGAGTGGGGCTACGGGGCGGCATACGCGGCCCACCAGGCGCCCGCCCTGGTTCGGCGCGCGCTGGAGCTTGGCGTCACGCTCATCGACACTGCGGAGATGTATGCCTTCGGCGAGTCGGAGCGGATCGTCGCGCGCGGCCTCGCGGCGGCAGGCCCGGATCTGGCGGCCGGCGCGTTCATCGCCACCAAGCTGCTGCCGATCCTGCCGCTGCCGTCGATCGTGGCGTCGCGGGCTGCGGGCAGCCGAGATCGCCTCGAGGTCGCGGCGATCGACCTCTACCAGCTGCATTGGCCGAACCCGATCGTGCCGGCCCGGACCCAGGCCGCGGGCCTCCGGCGCGTGCTCGACGCCGGGATCGCGCGCCACGTCGGCGTGAGCAACCATGGCCTCGGGCGCTGGCGGGCACTGGAGACCGCGCTTCGGCGGCCGATCATCTCGAACCAGGTTCGTTTCAGCCTGGCAAGCCCGTCGGCGCGCTGGGACCTGGTCCCGTACGCCGCCGAGCGGGGCCGACTGGTCATCGCCTACAGCCCGCTCGCCCAGGGCCTTCTCTCTGCCGACGATCCGGCCGGACGCCGTACCGGGGCCCGCCGCATGAACCCGCTTTTCCGCGATGATGCCCTCCGTCGCGCGCGACCGCTGCGGGCGGCCGTGCGCGAGATCGCGGCGGCGCACCGCGCCACGCCCGCGCAGGTTGCCCTCGCGTGGGTGATCGCCCATCCGAACACCGCCGCGATCCCGGGCGCGCGCACGCTCGAGCAGCTGGAGCAGAATGCCGCGGCCGCGGACCTGGTCCTCACCCCCGACGAGCTGGTGTGGCTGACCGGCGAGGCCGAGCGCTTCGACGCGGCCCAGCGGCTCTGAGGGGCACGCCTCCTGCCCGGGTGTCGTGAATCCCGCAGAGCCCGGAAGGGCCGCGTCCGCCACAATCCGCGCGTGACCGCTGACCAGGCTCGCGACCTCGCCTCCGAGCTGATCGTCTGGGTCGCCCTGCTCGGCGCGTTCGGGATCCTGGCCGCCATCCACGTCCTCGATGGGCGGCGCCGGCGGCGGCGCGTCGTCGAGATCTGCGCGACGGGCGCGTACGGGCCGCGCGCCGAGATCGTCCGCGCGATCGTGGCGCGGGCCGGGTTGCTGGAATCGGAGGAGGCGGCGCGGTTGGATGTCGCCAGGAGCGCCGCGCTGGAGCGTGACCCGCGGACCCGGAAGCCCTCGGCCGCGGCGCGGCGCGCCCGGGACCGCGCGTTCGCGAACGAGCGCGACGTGGTGGCCCTCGCGGCGGCGACCGGCGCGCGGAATGCCGCACTCGCCGCGCTCGCGACACTGCCGAACCCAGCGCTTCGGCGCAAGGCCGCAGAGTGCGCCGCCGAGACCGCCGCGGCCGTCGTGGCCGTCGACCGGATCCCGGCCGACGAGTTCCGGGCCCTCACGCGGGCGTGGCGCGAGGTGATCGGGCCGATTGCCGTCCGACCGCGCCGGGAAGCCTGACCGGGCCTACCATGAGTGGGCGACAGCCC
>Ga0209226_10001348_pt1 | contig 11201 bp, 8 predicted proteins | sample BarGraNGADG00212_2_FD_184497 | JGI IMG/M metagenome (GOLD analysis project Ga0209226, IMG submission 184497) | Arctic peat soil microbial communities from Barrow, Alaska, USA - Barrow Graham LP Ref core NGADG0011-212 (SPAdes) (version 2) | ecosystem: Environmental > Terrestrial > Soil > Wetlands...
CCTGGATCAAGCGGCCGTCAGTATCTATCTCTATTATGCCGTCTTTGTCGGTCCGGTATAGTGCCCCGCCGGTATTACGGGCGCTTAATCTGTTCAGCACGCTCGCGGCGGGCCTGTTGGAGCGTTGCTCCGCGCTTATGACGCATATCTCCGGGCGGACCATCGAGAGCAGCTCAAGCGAGGTGCTGCCGTATCGCCCGTGCCGGCCCGCGACCAGAACGCTGCTCGTCAGATCGATCCCGGATTGGATCAGATCGGCTTCGCCCGCGGTGCGTATGTCCGAGCCGAAGAGAATGCTCTTGCCCCCGAATCGGACTCGAAAGACGAGCGAGTTGTCGTCCCTTCCGCGAGGCGATGGTTTCCGAACCGGATTGAGCGCTTCCAGCCGGACCTTTGGCGACAGCCGCACGCTGTCACCGCGAGCGACGATAGTTTCCGGCGTCGGCTGCCACTTCGCGCGATGTAGCCAATCCGTCCACTGCGCGGTCGCCGTCCCCAGCTCGGGCCGGATGACCTTCGATACCTTGACCGCGCGCTGGATCGCTGCCAGCGCATCGGCGCGGTCGCGCGTAGGGTTCGAGATGACCACACTCACCTCGCGCACGCGCTCTGCTTGGAGCATTCCGATGAGAGCCTGCGCCGCGCGCCGTGCAGCGGGGTCGATCACGACCACCTTGCCCTCCGGCGTCGTCAGGACGACGGCGTTTCCGAACGTGCTATCAAGGAACCGCGTCTTGAGCGCCGGGCCGGTCATTCCCGGCTCGCGGTGCGCGCGAACATAGGCGAAGTAGATTCCACCCGCCAAGACCGCTATGAAGATTATCGGCACAAGCTTGCGCATTCTTCTCCATCCAATCCGTAGTGTGTATATGTTAGTCGGTCAACGGTCAACGGTCAACGGTCGCATGAGCTGTAGGGGCGAAGCATTTGCACATCAGGCTGATGATTACCGACAGGCTAGCGAGCAAATGCTTCGCCCCTACAGGCAGCAGGACTTTGTGCACCGAATGGCGTAAGATAGATGGACTAAAGGAAAAAGAAAGCGTGAAGATGCCGATACTTGGTGTGGGGACCGATATTGTGGAGATCGAGCGCATAGCGTCGGTTTGCGAACGAGAGCCTTCGTTTGTCGAAAGAGTGTTTACGCCAACCGAGCGGGATTACGCCCTTGGCAAGCAATCGAAATATCTTCACCTGGCGGCTCGGTTCGCGGCGAAAGAAGCCGTTGCGAAGGCGCTGGGCGGTCCTTTTTCATGGAATGAGGTCGAAGTGGTCAACAATTCCGACGGAAAACCGATGGTGAACCTCTACGGCCGCGCGAAGGCAGCCGCCGGGAACGCGATTGTCCACCTCAGCGTATCTCACACCAAACACTACGCCAGCGCCGTGGCGGTGGTGGAGGTGGAGGATTGAAGATGAAGTGGCCTTTTGGTGGCTTGCTAGTGACCGCTGAGCAGATGCGCGATCTCGACAGACGCGCGGCCGAGGATTACGGCGTACCGAGCCTGCTTCTGATGGAGAATGCGGGCGGGGCGGTGGCCGAGGCGGCCATTGATCTGTTTGGCGGAGCGTTTGCGACAAGCATATTGGTCGTGTGCGGATCGGGCAACAATGGCGGGGATGGCTTTGTTGCGGCGCGTCACCTGCGCAATGCCCACGCGGATGTCAGGATATTCTATTTCGGCGACAGGGCGTCCGCAAAGGGCGACGCGTTCACGAATATCGAGATCGCCGAGAAGATGGGGATACCCATCGATTACTCGCGAAACGTCACGCGGCTCCACAAACAGATCGGTAGCTGCGGCCTTGTGATAGATGCTTTGCTTGGCACTGGCGCAAAGGGCGAACTCAGCCCAGAGTATGCGGAAGTCGTGCATGTCATGAACTTCGACAGGAGAGGGCCGCTGATTGCGGCCGATATTCCGTCTGGAGTTGACGCCGACACCGGAGCCTTGCTCGGTCCGGTCCAGCGCCATAGCAGCATTCTCGACAGGGCAGTCAAAGCGAGCGTGACGGTGACATTCGGTTTGCCCAAGATCGGTTTGATGACCTATCCCGGCGCGTCGCTGGTTGGCAGACTGATCGTTGCGGACATCGGCATACCGGAGAAGGCCGTATGGCAGCAATCGGGAGACGCGGAAGTCGGGGTTCGCGCGCTGCATCGGTCGGCGGCCATGAATCTGGCGCTGCCCCGACCGCAAGGTGCCCACAAAGGCGACTTCGGCCATGTCGCGATAGTAGCCGGCTCCGTAGGTATGACCGGCGCGGCGACGCTGGCGGCGATGGGCGCTTTGAGAATCGGCACGGGGCTTGTGACCGTGGCGGTTCCCGAATCGCTCAACGATATAATGGAAGTAAAGCTCACCGAGGCTATGACCATCCCCGTGCCGCAGGGCAAAGCCCGCGCGTTCGGGATGGCTTCGCTGGATAGGGTGCTTGAGATCATCGATGAGCGAGACGCGGCGGTGATCGGGCCGGGGTTTGGCCGCGACGAAGACACGCTTGCCTTCACACTCAAGCTCATACGCAAGCTTGCGAAGCCAGCGATCATAGATGCCGACGCCCTGTACGCAGTTTCGCGCGATCTGAGCGTCTTAGAGAAGTGTAAGGCGCCGTTGGTCATAACGCCGCATCCGGGGGAGATGGCGACGCTGATAGGAACTACGGCAGACCAAGTGCAGTCCAATCGGTTAGAGGTCGCGCGAGCATTTGCGAAGGAGCACGGAGTCACGGTTGTTCTTAAGGGAGCTGGGACCGTGATCGCCGCACCGGATGGCGGGGCGTTTATCAACACGACTGGCAGTCCAGGCATGGCGACAGGCGGCACGGGAGATGTGCTTTCAGGGATGATCGGCGGGCTGTTGGCGCAGGGGTCTGACCATGCCGCGAACGCCGCTGTCTATCTCCACGGTCGCGCGGGCGAACTGGCAGCCGAAAAGCTTGGCGAGGCCGCGATGCTTGCAACTGATCTCGCCGATTCGATCGGCGGTGCTATACAGGAAGTATTGCAGCAACCTGATACAAAGGAGTGATCCATCATCAACACACGGAAAAGTGTCCTCATTCTCATTGCTTTACTGACTACGATTGCCCTTTTGTGCGGCATGGCTTTCGCCGCGCCCAAGGCGGACGCGAAGGCGAAGCCCGAGCTGGCCGCAGCTAAGGCTGCTGACAAGGCCAAGCCCGCCGAAGCCAAGGGCAAGGCCGCCGCGCCGACCATATCGGTCGAAAAAAAGGGCAGCTACGTCTACTGGTTCACCTACAAGGACGTCGATGGGGTCCAGCAGGCCACGCTGCCGGTTCGCTTCAAGGGCAAGTCAGCGGACATCGACACCAAAGCCCTCGGCGAAAAGTTCAGCTCGGCGAAGCTCTTCGTGATGAACAAGTCCACGGGCAATCTCGCGATCTCGGACTATCCGCCCGGCAAGAGCGTCGATCTGGGTGCGGACGATTTCCAATACGTGCGAACGGTGCGCCTGCGCATCGTCGCGGAGGACGGCAAGCCCATCGAGAGCGCCGTCGTCCGCATAACTGACGGCATGAACGCGAAAATGTCGGCTTTGGTCACGCCTGCCGATGAGGGCGTCGCGACCTTCGCGAATGTGGCCTCGGGCGAGGCGACGGTCAAAGTCGAGGCTGAGGGTCTGCGCAAGACCATCGACTCGGATATCGAGGTCCCCGACAAGCGCGATACGCCGGACTATGAGCGGGATGTCAAGGTGGCCGGTGACGTAAACACTATTGCGGTCAAGCCGAAAGCCGCCGGACAGGCTGGTCAGAAGCCGGAGCGCGGCGGTGGGCTATCGGCCATCCTGCAAACGCTCGCGGGTTTCATCGTTCTGGTAATCATCATCGCAGTCGTCGTCATCGTGCTCAAGGCCAGGGGCGTGACGAGCAAGAGCGCGCTTCAGGGGCTAGGCGTTGAACTCCCTGGTGACGCGTCGGGACAGGTCGCGCCGGGCCTTCCCCAGGGCCCGGCTATCGATCCGAGCGTGTGCCAGTTCTGCGGCCAGCGCAAGGATGCGAACGGCAACTGCTCGTGCAGCGTAGTACCTGGTGTGGGTCCCGCTGCCGCCCCAGGTGCCGGCGCGCCGGGTGTGCCGAGGCTGGTCGGTTCGCAGGGAGTCTACGCCGGGCATATCTTCGAGATTACTTCAGCTTCAATGGTCATGGGCCGCGAGGCTGATAACCCGATCCCGCTGCCCAACGACACCACCGCCTCGCGCAGGCACGCGACGATATCGCAGGCAGATGGCGGTTTTTCCATTCGGGACGAGGGCAGCTCGAACGGCACGTTCGTGAACGGCGCAAAGATCACCGAGCAGAAGCTTTCCCCCGGCGACGAGGTCCAGATCGGCGGAACGAAATTCAGATTTGAAGTCTGAGGTCGGAAGTCCGAAGTCCGAACTGGGAGGTGACGCTCGTGAGTTTGCACATAAGGGTTGACCAGGAAAAGATAGCGGAGTTCTGCCGGCGGCATCATATCCGAAGGCTTGCGTTCTTCGGTTCGGTGCTGCGCGATGATTTCCGCGCGGACAGCGATGTGGATGTACTCGTCGAGTTCGATCCCGAGTACCGCCTTGGGCTATTCGAGCTGATTCGCATGCAACAGGAGTTCTCCGGCATGATCGGCAGAGAGGCGGACTTTCGCACTCCGGAAGACCTCGGCAGATACATGCGTGACCGCGTGATTGCCGAATCAGAGGTGCAGTATGCTGCCTGAGAGGGATAGGAATTCAGAGTCGAGGCATGAGTTAGAAGGTTAGAAGGTTCGAAGGTTGAAAGGTTGGGACCCCCTAACCTTCAAACCTTCCAACTTTCCAACCTTCCAACCGAGGAAAACTGTGGGACGCATAATCCGATATACTTTGGCAGGCGCGATAGGGCTATTGGCGGCGTGGGTGGTAATGGAACCGACGCCGCTGATGCCTGACGTCGAGCGCGACCTGACATACCCGCAATACTTCCTGATCGGCCTGATAGCGGGCCTGTTCGTGGGGGTGATGCTGGGCGTGGCTGGGGCGCTTTCGGCGGCGTCCACGCGGGAAGCGGTCAGGAGCATTCTGATCTCGGGGCTGTTCGGCGCGGGTGGGGGAGTGCTCGGCCTCACGATCGGCGGGCGGTTCTACAGCACGATGTATGGGTTCGCTGGATCGGCGGGGCTGCTTTCCTTCATTCTGCTGCTGATCGGACGCGGGTTCGGCTGGGGGCTTATCGGTGGGCTGATCGGCATGTCCCATGGCGTGGCGACATCCAATACGAAGAAGATGATCAACGGCGCTATCGGCGGGTTCATCGGCGGCGGGCTCGGCGGGTCCGTGTTCGAGATACTGGTCTGGATGAACAAGGGCGGGGTGTCCAACTTCCCTCCGGGGATGATACGGTTCATAGCATTTGGAGCGACCGGCGCGTGCATCGGCCTGTTCTTGGGCTTTATCGAGGAAGTCACGAAGCAGGCCTGGCTCGTGCGGTTGATCGGCCGCAACGAGGGTAAGGAGATTCTGCTCTACAAGCCCGCGACGACTCTCGGGCGCGATGAGTTTGCAGACATTCCCGTGTTCGGCGACCCCGATGTGGCCGACAGGCACGCGGTGATCACCGCCGAGGGCAAGCGGCATCTTATAGCAGACACGGGATCATTGTTCGGCACGCATCTGAACGGCGCGAAGATCGTAAAAAGGGAACTGCTCACCGACGGCGATCTGGTTGAGATCGGCAAGACGAAGTTTCTCTATCGAGACAAAGCAACCGCGCGGTCCGGCTCATATCGCCCGGCAGCCGCCGTACAGATACCGACCTCGGAGCACGTCTGCCCGTTCTGTGGCGCGCCCAAGGACGCCGGCGGCAACTGCGATTGCACCGTCGGCGGGCAGCCTTCGCAGCCGCAGGCAGACCTTGGCAAGACCATTCAGCAGCAGATGACCCAGCCGATCACGACCCCGGCGAGCAACCAGACCGTGCCGCTGTCGTTGGGCGGGGATATGATGTCCCCGCCTAACAAGGGTGGCGCGAAGCTGGTGGGCATATCCGGGCCATACGCGAATCACACGTTCCTGATTGACAGGGAGATGCACATAGGCAGGGAGTCCAATAAGGACATCGCTCTGCCGTTGGACAACTCGGTATCGCGCAACCATGCCCGAATCGCAATCGAGGGCGATGCCTGCGTTCTTTACGATGAGGGGAGCACGAACGGCACCCACGTCAACAACGCCAAGATCACCCGGCAGCAACTCGCGCCGAGCGACACGGTGCAGATAGGAAGCACTAAATTCAGGTTCGAATTCTAAATGTTAAATGCCCAATGTTGAATACCGGGATCCCTTATTCAACATTCAACATTTAACACTCAACATTGTGGAGCACAAGCGGTATGAATGACGACAGGACTCAGATGATTCCTCCGGACGATCCGAACAGGACGCGGATCGGCGGAATGGACCCGAACGCGACGCAGATGTCGGGCGGCGCGTTTGACCCGAACGCGAACCGCACCCAGATGGCGGGCAGCTTGCAGGCGCTGACCGTCGAGTGCGTTGCCGAGAACGCCTACGCGCTCGCGACCTCCAGCACCCGTCAGCACGTGCTCGTAAAGATGACCGGCAGCGGGATGGCGATGGGCGCGCGAATGCCGCTCAATCTGTGCCTGATCCTCGACCGATCCGGCTCGATGGAAGGCCCGCCGATGGACTACATGAAGCGCGCATGCTCGTATGTGGTCGATCTGTTGGAACCTAACGACGTGCTGTCGATTGTCGCGTTTACGGACCAGGCGGAGGTCGTGATGCCCGCGCGCCGCGTGGTCAACAAAGCCCTCATCAAACAGCACATCGAGATGCTGCAAGTGGGCAACACGACCGACCTCTACGGCGGAATCCAACTCGGCGCGAACCAGATTGCATCGCTTTCCTCGCCGGGCTACGTGAACCGCGCGCTGCTGTTCACGGATGGCGAGCCGACCGCGGGCAACAAAGATTTCCCGTCGATCATCGGCCAGGTCGCGGAGCAGAAGACCAGAGGAATCACGATCACCGCGCTCGGCTTCGGCATGGAGTATAACGAGGAGCTGCTCGCGTCGATTGCCAAGCGCAGCGGTGGAAACTATTACTACATCACCCGGCCCGAGCTGATCCCCGAGATTTTCCGCAAGGAACTCGAAACGCTGATGAACGTCGTCGCGCGCAACATCAAGATGCGTGTGCACCTGTCCCGCTGGGTGCAGGTTCGGCAGATTTATAACAAGCTCCCGACCTTCGGCCATCGATCCGCCGAGGTAACCCTCGCCGACCTCGAACGCGGACAGACTCAGACGGCGATAGTCGAGCTCGAACTCGGCAACCGGCCAGCGGGCAAGTATCGAGTCGCCAAGGTCGAGATCGCCTACGACGACTGCGTAACGGCCAGAAGCGAGTCCGTTATTGGCGACGTGGTAGTTGAGTTCACAACGGATGAGAGCCTTATCGCCGGCGGCGTGAACCCGCAGGTCCAGAGGGAAATCGAGGTCGCGGAGGCATCGAGAAACCTCGAAAAGACCGTCATGGGCATGCGAACCCAGCAGGTTTCGCCCGCCGACGCGGTCCGCGAGCTTGAAAAGACTAAGATGCTGCTGGTCGAGCAGGGAAAGACCGTCCAGGCGCGGGACATCCAGAGCGCCATCGACCAAATCAAGCAGGGGGCGGGCGCGGAGAAGACCCTTATGGGCACAATCATCGACCTCGATCGGGGGAAGAGCTAATGGATATGGACAAGACCGCAATCGGCGTATTGGAAGCCGATGAGCCAACGCAGATGATGACCGCGCCGGTGTCCAACGCGACACAGATGGCGATGAACGTGGACTGCCCGGTCTGCCGCACGCCGAATCCGCCCTCGGAGACCTATTGTATCGACTGTGGCTTCTTGCTCTCATCCGAGATGGTCACGGTGGCCGAGATGCCCGAGACGCCTTCGGTGGGCAAGCTCATCACGACGGACGGCACGCGCGAGTTCCCATTGAACGCGGGTGCGAACACGGTCGGGCGCGAGAACGCGGATGTGCTTCTCGTGCACAACACCGTCTCCCGAAAGCACGCGACAGTGACGGTCGAAAACGGTGGCGCGTGGGTCGAGGACGGGGGGAGCACCAACGGGACCATGGTGGCCGGGCAGAGGATCGCTCCCGGCGAGAAAGCGGAGTTGACTGATGGCTGCGAGGTCACATTCGGCAGCTTCGTGCTCAAGTATGAGGCCCCAATCGGGGCTGAAGCCGAACCGGCGGAGCAAACCGCCGAGGAGCCGGAAGCCCAGACCTCTGAACTGGAACCCGTGGAAGACGCATTGGACCTCGGCCCTGCCGTTGAGGAGATGCCGGTGGAAGAGCCTAAGGCTTCGATCGCCGGGCGGCTGGTATCCAAAGACGGCGCCCTAAGCTTCGATCTACACGATGGAACGAACACCGTGGGCCGACGCGAGGACGATAACGACGTCGTGATGCCCGATCCGTATTGTTCCGGTCGGCATGCCGATCTGACGTTTGCGGACGGCAAGTTCACGCTTACCGATGTCGGCAGCACGAACGGCACTCTGGTGAATGGCGTAAAGCTGGAGATCGATGCGCCCCGCGAGGTTCAGGAAGGCGATGAGATCACATTGGGGCGGACTGTGTTCCGGCTAGAGGTGGCCTGAAGTGGGCGAACAGCACGAGATCACGGCTAAGATAAACACTGCCGAGCTGGTGAAGCAGTGGGAAGAACGCGCCGCATGTGCGCGCGAGACGCTTGTCGATACCCTTCTCGGAGCAAAGACGGACCTCGGCTGCGTCCGCGAGAACAACGAGGACAAGTTCGAGTTTTTCCAGCCGGATGATGAAGACGTGCTCGCCACAAAGGGTTCGTTCTACGCGGTCGCCGATGGGATGGGCGGCCACGCGGCGGGCCAGATCGCAAGCGAAATCGCGCTCAAGACCACGATTCGGGCCTACTATGCCGACTCATCGCCGGTCGTCGAGGAATCGCTGCGCGCTGCGTTCCAGCAGGCAAACGGCCTCATCTTCGACGCCGCCAGGGCAATCTCCGAGCGCAACGGCATGGGAACGACCCTAACCGCGCTTGTCGTAAGAGGTGAGGAGGCGTTCATCGCGCAGGTGGGCGACAGTCGCTGCTATCGCCTCAGGGCTGGCCGAATCGAGCAGTTGACTGACGACCATTCGTGGGTAAACGAGCAGGTCAAGCGCGGCGCTCTGAGCGCCCAGGACGCCGAAATGTCGCCGTTTAGGAACGTGATCACTCGATCCATCGGCAATTCCCCAAGCGTGGACATCGATATCTTCACCGAGCAGCTCGAAGTCGGCGATCAGTTTCTGCTGTGTTCGGACGGCCTCTCGAACGAGGTGACAGCCGAAGAGATGCGCGACGCGATGAAGCGAAGATCTCCCTCGCAAGCCGCGTGGGACCTCGTCGATCTCGCTCTCGAACGCGGCGGGCGCGACAACTGCACGGTGCTCATTCTGAAGATACGGGATATAGTGCGCAAGAACAAGAAGAAGGGCCTGGGCGCTCTCTTGGGCCGGGGGTAGGGTTAGTTGTCTACCGGCTCGACCAACACTCTTGGCAAGTATGAGATCATCCGGGAGATCGGCCGCTCGAACGACATCGTCTACGAAGCCCTCGATCCGAGCATCAACCGGCGAGTCGCTTTGAAGGAGCTCTCGGTGCCTCCGAACGTGCAGGGCGCGCAGCGGCGGGAGCGCATCGAGCGGTTTTGGCGCGAAGGCAAGGCCGCGGGCAAGCTCGCTCACCCCAATATAGTCACGGTCTACGAAGTCGGCCAGGATGGCGACCGCTATTTCATCGCGATGGAGTTTTTGGAGGGGCAGACGCTGCGCGATGTAATCCAGTCCGGCGGCCCGCTGAGTCTCAAGGACGCGATCAGCTACGCGCTTCAGCTCTGCTCCGCGCTTGCCTACGCCCACGAGCATGGCGTGATCCACCGCGATGTTAAGCCGGAGAACGTTCAGGTCCTGCCCGGCGGTTACATCAAGCTCACCGATTTCGGGATCGCGCGGCTGATGGGCGAGTCGCCGATCACGCAGGACGGGCAGGTCTTCGGCACCCCGAGCTACATGTCCCCGGAGCAGGTCGCGGGCAAGAGCCTCGACTCGCGGTCGGATATCTTCTCTTTGGGCGTGATGCTCTATGAGATGATCGCCGGTTCGAAGCCGTTCAGCGGCGACAGCATCGTTACCGTGACGTATAACATCATGAACATGGAGCCGCCTCCTCCGCCCGGCGCGCCGCCGTGGCTGGTTGGGGTCATTCGCAAGGCGATGGCAAAGGACCCAAACGCGCGTTACGCCACGGACGATGAGATGACCGAAGATTTGCGCGAGGAGAAATGCGCCTCTGCTGGAGCCCTCCTTGCTGGGGCGGGATTTCAAATCCCGCCCCAGCAATCAGCGAACGGCTATGGCGCGTATCCATCTCCGTTTGGGGGAGCTTCTCAAGGTCCATATCAACAGCCGCCGGGCGCGTATCCTCCGCCGCCACAAGGCCCACTGACTCCATACGGAACTCCGATGCCGTCTCAGAGTGCGGGCGGGCTGCCAATCGCCGTTCCAGATCCATTCGCTCAACACGTGCCGCAGGCTCCCACGCCCCCGCCGGGCCCGGCTGCACCCATCATGAGTTCGGAGACACGCAATTTCCTCGGGGTGTTTCTGCTTGTGGTGGGGTTTGCGGGGATGCTGGTGTTTGCGATATGGGCGGTGAACCTCGCGTTCAACAGCTACCAGAGCACCGTGACCGGCGAGCACGCGCGCCGTTACCTGGATCAGGGCAGCAAGCTCTACACGCAGGGCAATGTGGACGGGGCAATCGAGCAGTGGCGCAACGCGATGCGCGTTTCTCCTGACTCAAAGGAAGCCACCTCCGCCGAAGACAACGTTTTCAAGGCGGTCGTCAACCGCGCCTACGCGACAGCCACGCAGGGCGGCGGCGGCTCGCTTAGCGATGAGGCACAGGAACTCATCAAAATGCGTCCCAAGGCTCCGGAAGGCCACTATTACGCGGGTCTTGCCTACGAGCAGGCCAGCGATCGCGCGAACGCCACCGGCGAGTATCGGAAGGCCGTGCAGTATGGCGGCAACGACCAATATGCGCTCGCCGCGCGCGACCGGCTGACGGCGCTGGGCGCGCCCACATCCGACGCGGGTTCCACTTCCGCAC
>Ga0209226_10001350_pt1 | contig 11174 bp, 8 predicted proteins | sample BarGraNGADG00212_2_FD_184497 | JGI IMG/M metagenome (GOLD analysis project Ga0209226, IMG submission 184497) | Arctic peat soil microbial communities from Barrow, Alaska, USA - Barrow Graham LP Ref core NGADG0011-212 (SPAdes) (version 2) | ecosystem: Environmental > Terrestrial > Soil > Wetlands...
TCATAAATGAGGATGAAAAGTCAGGGACTATTATTGTCGCTAACAATATTCTACCAGGAACGACAGCTCTTGTTAATAATAAGGGAACCAACATTACAACTTCCAATAATATTCTGAAGAAATAAGAGTTTAGGTTAATGAAATGAGAAAGGCGCTTCATATATTCTTACTCATAACCTTACTGGCTTCAGGAGCAGAAAGCTGTGGCCAAAAGGTAAAATGGTCTGTCAGGATGGCAAATACAGTTCTTGCTTCCTCTGACAGCCTCATCCATTATGTAGCCGGAAACCCAAAATGGGCATACGACGTGGCTTTACTTGGATTGGCAATAGACCGACTGGGGAATGTTGACCCGAAATATTCAAAGTACCTTGATGACTGGGTTAATTATTTTGTTCATCCTGACGGTTCGGTGACGGATTACGCGATGAAAGAATATAATCTCGACAGGATATTTCCGGGAAGGGATATCATTACTGTCTATAAAAGGAACCCCGATCCTAAATATAAAATTGCTCTTGATAATTTCATCGAACAGCTCAAAACCCAACCTAAAACGAACTCCGGCGGATACTGGCATAAGAGTATATATGCGAACCAGATGTGGCTTGACGGTATCTTCATGGCTTCAACTTATATGGCTGAATATGCAAATGCTTTTAATGCCCCCCAATGGTATGATGTTGCAACCAGCCAGACAAAAATGATTTATGAGAAGACACTCGACCCTTCGACAGGTTTGCTGATGCATGCCTGGGATGAAAGCCGGACCCAGAAATGGTGCGACCCTATTACAGGGAAGTCTCATTATCCCTGGAGCCGCGCTATGGGATGGTACACGATGGCAATACTGGATATTCTCGATTATCTTCCACAAAATCATCCTGACAGGAAGGAACTTATAAAAATACTACAGTCGACTTGCGATGCACTTCTTAAAGTCCGTGACAAGAAATCAGACATCTGGTATCAGGTACTCAATCAGGGCGGGAGGGAAGGCAATTATCTTGAGGGTTCAGGCTCAGCCATGTACACTTATGTTTTTGCAAAAGGCGCGAGGCTGGGATATCTCGACAAGAAGTACCGGAAAATAGCCAGGAGCTCTTTTAACGGCATACTGAAAGAACTTATTACAGTTGACAATCAAGGGTTGGTTACAATGCATAATATATGCGGAGGCTGCGGACTGGGAGGCATTCCTTACAGGGACGGCACATATGAATATTATGTAAATGAAAAGAGGTTTGATAATGATACAAAAGGAGTAGCTCCTTTCATCCTTGCTGCAATTGAGCTAAACCGTTAGCCCCCCATCCCCCCTAAAGGGGGGCTGATTCTGTACACCATATTAGCTCCCCTTTAGGGGAGATGCCCCGCTAGCGTGGCAGAGGGGTCTTATTCGTTCTGCAGAAAATATTATTAGTTATTTTATATTGAACATCCTGCAAATGTGTCTTTTGTAGATGTTTTCATATACGCATTTCGAAACAGTTTTTTCGTTAGCCTCAAGTAATTTAAAGTATTCAGCCATTTCCATCGCTGCCAGTTTATATGCCACATGTATTAGTTGCCTCATATTTGGATTATAATCCTTGTTGCCCGGGACATGCCTGAGTGCATCGGACATCTTCTTACTGCTCCATTTTGCAACTTCTGCTTTTTGCGGAAGCCCTGATATATTAATATCAATTACGTCAGCATAAGGGGCACACAATTCTTCAGTCTTCTCAAGTGATTTATAGTAGATTTCTTTGACAAAATCGAGTGCTTTTCCACCTGAAGCTGCAAGCCCTATTACCTCCTCCAGCCATGTTGTTCCCGCAGTTTTAAGATGAATACCCTTGTCGTGCTTTTTGATTATTGATCCTATAAGCGGGTAAATTGAGAATTTATCAGAACCGGAGTGGACACTCATTTTAAGGTTATCAGGCAGGTTAAATTCTTTTATTGCATAATCAATAACCATCAGGTCTGATTCAAACTCCTCAGCAAATTTATCCGGATCGCCAACATAATCGACACCCTTATTGAATCTTCCGGAGAACTTTGGTGCTATTGTCTGAACCGGGATATTCTCTTCACCTAGCATTTTCAGAATGAAGAAGAGTTCAACCGGCGTCTGGGGGTTTGGAACTTCATCCATTGACACTTCAGTGACAAAATTTTCCTTGCCTTTACTTTTTTCAATTTTTCTGTAAATCTCCCAGGCTTTTATTGCAGCAAAAAGATATTTTTCAGCTATAGTGGTTATGAGCTGCTCTGTAACCATGAGCGGCTTTTTGATACCAGGAATCTTAAGGTCTCCTGAATATTTTTTTGCCCCTGAAACAAAGGATTTTATTTCTTCATTACTCGCTTTTTTACCAATATAGGAAGCTACGTCAATGGTAAAAAAATCAGAAGCATTAATAAATCTGTCAACTGTATCAAGGTTGATGTGATCAGCATCCACATAATATGGCTTTTTGAATTTTGCTGCCTTGGTAACCTGATCTGCTTCATTCCTGACATCGTCAGGCTGAGTGCCGATTATCATATGTTCGCGGTTCGACTTGTTCCAGACAGGAGTGATCTCGACTCCTTTATTACTGGCTTCAATAATTGCTTTCAGCTGAGCGCCACCCTGGTGACCGAACCTGTCGCCAAGCCCCATTGAATATTTTCCTAGTTTCTTCATAATATGTAAGTTATTTTAGTTTAAATGATTTAGTTTTATATAAAGAAATCCACATTTTCGGATGTTACAACATCAATTGGAAGGTACTCCATTTTTTCGGGGATCTTATTTGATGAGAGAAAATCGAAGAGTTTTTTGATTCCTTTATATGTCTGTTCTTCCGGCCTCTGTCCAATCAGAAATCTGATGGTACCCGCTTTAAGGTGTGCGACATTTCTTTCAAGGAGGTCATAACCGATGAGGTTTACTGACTTTATCCCCATGTTATTAAGATAATCGGCGACCTTGAATGATTTTGACCCTGAAACAAATATAGAGCCTATGTTTGAATGCTTATTAAATATTTTATCCAGTTCCATCCTGACGTTTTCACTTCCCGGATCTGATATATTCAAGCTTATCTTTTCACCAAATTTATTGTTGTTGTTTTCGAAAAAGCTTAAAAATCCTTTTGTCCTGTTATTGAGATGGTGGACATTTTGAAGGTTTCTTGCCAGGTTAATTATCAGCAGATCTTTTCCCCCGGGAGTTATCATTTCAGTAAGCTGCCCTGCAACCTTCCCGCTCTGGAAGACGTTTTCCCCAATATAGGCGAGGAAATCGGTTTCCTGTACATATCCATCTACAAATATGAAGGGAATTCTTGCTTTCAGGAGCGACGAACAGAAAGCAATGGACTCGGATTGGAATATTGGAGCCAGAAGAACACCGTCGGGTTGCAGCTTTAACACAGTTTTGGTTTCCTTTACAAAATCTTTTTCGCTTAAAAGATCGAAGTTGATCTGAGTTAGATTTACGGGAAACGGATCGAGTTCAGCCATTGCCTTCAACATCCCAAGCGGGTGCTTAACCCAGAATGTATTATCTTCAGTAGACCTGGGAAGAAGAGAAACAAGATTATATGGCTTCTTCGATTTCAATACCTGGGCCATCAGGTTGGGAGTATAATTCAGTTCCCTGGCTATTTCAAGAACTTTATTCCGCGTTTTTTCCGCGACCTCTCCACGGTCATGCAAGACACGGTCTACTGTCCCGATAGATATACCTGAAAGACTGGCAATATCCTTAAGCCTGGCTTTTTTGATTGTCATAATATGTCGTTTGCAGAAATATTTTCTGCCTGGAGGTAAATTCGTGAATGAGCTTTTATTTTTAAGGATGCGCTGAAATGTTCTCAACGCATCCTTGTATTATTAAACTCTGCTAAAGATCTGTAATAGGTTTATGTCTTGGCACCAGCGTCTTGATAATTGTCCAGGCTATCATGTAACACAGGGCACATATGCAAAACATAATAAGATATGCGGTTTTTGGAGTATTAACATAAAAGTCTGTAAGTCTGCCGGCAAGCTGCTGAATAATTACACCTCCAATACCGCCGGCCATTGTACCGATTCCGGTAATTGAACCTACTGCTTTCTTGGGGAACATATCGGATACGGTGGTGAAGAGGTTTGCAGACCATGCCTGATGGGCAGCTGCGCCAATACATATAACAGCAACAGCGAGCCACATTGCACTGCTTCCAAATCTTTGGGTACTACCGAAATACTGGGTAGTTAAAACGGTCAGAGGAAGAATGGCAATGAGAAGCATAGCCCTCATCCGGGCTTTATAGACAGGAAGTCCTTTATTGATCAGGAAGAGCGGAATGCTTCCTCCGAAGACACTTCCGGCGATAGCCACTCCGTAAACAACAAATGTAGGCCATCTGACTTCCAAAGTAGTCATTCCGAATTGCTTGATCAGGTAATCTGGCAGCCAGAACAGGTAGAACCACCATACTCCGTCGGTCATGAATTTGCCCCAGAAAAACGACCAGGTCTGACGGTATTTAAACAGTTTCAGCCATGGAACTTTCAAATTTTCTTCCTGTGTATTTACCTGTGCAGTAGCCTCTAGTTCTTTATCATCCTGCAGAATATATTCAAGCTCAGATTTTGACAAACGCTTTTGTTTTTCCGGAGAATTATAGAATATGAACCAAAAGATCAACCATAGGAAACCTGATGCACCTGTAATTATAAATGATAGTTTCCAACCTGCTCCGACGCCAAAATAAACCAGGAACCATGGGACTAAAAGGGCTGCAATCATCGCACCCAGATTAGAACCGCTGTTAAAGATGCCTGTTGCAAGCGCTCGCTCTTTCTTCGGGAACCATTCGGCCACGGTTTTAATGGAAGCGGGGAAGTTTCCGGACTCACCAACCGCAAAAAGGCTACGTATAAAAGCATGCATACCTAGGGTGGCACCCACAAAGGCATTTAAAATACCAAATACAGACCAGGTAACTAAGGAAATTGCCAGACCCAGCTTTGTCCCTACCTTATCAAGGAACCTTCCGGCAAAGATGGACATAAGGGCATAAAAAGCTGTGAAAAAGGAGGTAAGGTAGGAAAAGTCAGTATTGGACCAGCCGAAACCACCCTGATCTGTCGCAGAGCAGAAGAATGGTTTCAGATAACTGATAACCTGCCTGTCCATATAGTTTATGGTGGTGGAAAATAGCAGAAGGGTTATTATCACCCATCTGTAATTCCCGATCTTGGTTTGATTGTTCTCCATAATGTTGAAGTTAGTTATTTGTACTAGGGTAAATTAAACAGTGTAAGTTGTCGAGGCAGTGGTACCACCTCTCCCGGTCCAGTTAGTATGGAAAAACTCACCTCTTGGTTTATCAGTCCTTTCATAGGTATGAGCTCCAAAATAGTCGCGCTGTGCCTGTAGCAGATTTGCAGGAAGCCTTTCGCATCGGTAACCGTCGAAATACCCGAGGGCTGACGATATTGCCGGCATCGGTATTCCCTGTGAAACTGCTGTAGATACAACATTTCTCCAGCCTTTCTGAGCCCTCTCTACTATCTCCTTGAAGAATGGATCAAGCAATAGATTGGAAATTAATGGGTTATAATCAAATGCTTCCTTTATTTTTCCGAGGAATGCTGACCTGATTATACATCCACCTCGCCACATAAGTGCTATTCCTCCATAGTTGAGCTTCCATCCGAACTCCTTTGCGGTAGCTTCCATAAGCGAATAGCCCTGGGCATACGATACGATCTTCGATGCATAAAGAGCATCCTTGAGATCGTTGATGAATTTGACCTTATCTCCCTTAAATTCAGCTTTCGGACCGTGTAATATCTTAGATGCTTTTACTCTTTCTTCTTTTACTGCCGAGAGGCATCTTGCGAAGACAGCCTCTCCGATAAGCGTAAGAGGAATACCTGAGTCGAGTGCGGCTATAGCCGTCCATTTGCCCGTTCCCTTCTGACCTGCCGTATCGAGGATCTTATCAACAAGCGGCTTGCCGTCAGCATCCTTGTAAGCAAGGATATCCCTTGTTATCTCAATAAGATAGCTGTCAAGCTCTCCCTTATTCCATTCCGTGAATACATCATGCATTTCATCGGCGCTCATGTGAAGGAGATCCCTCATTACCTGGTATGCTTCGCATATAAGCTGCATGTCACCGTACTCTATTCCGTTGTGGACCATTTTAACAAAGTGACCGGCACCATTTTCACCAACCCAGTCACAGCATGGCGAACCATCCTCTACTTTGGCAGCAATTGCCTGGAAGATCGGTTTAACCTCAGGCCATGCTGCTTTTGATCCGCCGGGCATGATTGACGGACCAAGAAGTGCTCCCTCTTCGCCACCCGAAACGCCGGTACCAATGTAAAGCAGTCCCTTGCTCTCAACCATTGCTGTTCTCCTGTTTGTGTCCGGAAAGTGAGTGTTGCCTCCGTCAATGATAATGTCACCTTTTTCAAGATAGGGGATAAGTAAATTGATGGTATCATCAACGGCGCTTCCCGCCTTGACCATTATCATGATCTTCCTGGGCCGCTTCAGTGATTTAACCAGTTCCTCAATTGTATGAGCTCCGGTTATCTTCTTCCCTTTGGCTCTTCCGGCAAGGAAGTCATCTACTTTTTGTACAGTCCGGTTGAATACAGTTACCTGAAACCCCTTGCTCTCCATGTTGAGAACAAGATTCTCACCCATAACTGCCAACCCTATTAACCCGATGTCAGATAGTTTATTCATATTAAAAAGTATATGTTATAATTGATTGCTATTTTTTCCTATACCTTTGTACCTTTGTATCCTTGCACCTTTGTACCTTTATAATATTCCTTTACCACTTCATCCATTACCCAGCTTGTCCTTGCAGCTGTTACACCTGTGCTGACCACCGTCCCCTTTCCAGAAATAGCTTTAACGACCTGGTCGATCAGGTAAATCTGCACATTATCGGGCCTTTCATTAACAAATTCATGCCTTCCTTCGCCATTCTCAAGAAGAATGGGCTCAAAACTGAAACATGAAAATTTTATATATCCGCTTTCCCCGATAATCTCAATCACATCCCTTCCTGCTTCTATTGCTGATGTAAAACTCCATGTACCTGAGCAGCAGATATTGTTTGGAAAAAAGAACTGGGCTGAAACGAAATCTTCAGCCTTGTAAAATCCTCCCTGGTTAAGAACCATGGATTTGATGCTCTTCACAGGTCCCAAAAGAAAATCAAGGTAATCCAGCTGGTGTGAAGCCAGATCAAAGAAATGGCCGCCGCCTGAAATCAAAGGATCAACCCGCCATGAAAGTTTTCCATCATACTCATCCTCTGATGGTGATTTAAAAAGCTGTATCTGTACAAATCTGATCTTCCCAATAGCTCCCTTTTCAATGATCTCCTTAACTTTCAGGAAACCAGGGAGCGTCCTTCTGTAATATGCCACGAACACTGGAACCCCCTGTTTTTCACCTGCCTTGATAATCTTCTGACACTCAGAAAAATTGAGAGCCATAGGTTTTTCGATGTATACCGGTTTGCCTGCCTTTATTGATTTTATGGCATACCCGGCATGACTTCCGGGAGGAGTTGCAATATATACTGCATTTATGTCAGGGTCATTTATCAGTTGTGATGCATCAGAATAAAACCTGGGTACTTTATGTCTTGAAGCATAATCTTCAGCAAGGACACGATCGCGCCTCATTACTGCAAGAAGCCTTGAATCATTCACCTTGTTAAATGCGGGACCACTTTTAACTTCAGTGACATTGCCACATCCTATTATGCCCCAGTTTATCATTTTTTAAGCCTGTCTTTTGTGCTCCAGAGTCCTACTGCGGGATTTGAGATGTAGAAGATCTCTTCACCGTCAGCCATCATGTTGAATCCGTCCTTAAGCTTTTCGGGGTTATATTTCTTCATCATTTCATTCAGGTCTGAATATCTGAAATTCACTGATTCTATTTCTTCACGGGTGAGATACCCGGGGCAGTATGTTACGGTAAACCTGCCCTCGGTGCTTCCGTGAATAAGGTGAGCAGCAGCTCCCAGATTATTCTGAAGTTCTTCATTCCCCTTTAATGAGGCAAGTGTAGAGGGAGTCCCCCGATAGCCATATTTTCTTATCAGCCTGTCAATCTCCTTGTCTTCGCCGAACTCTTTCAGTCCCGGAGCGAGAACAATCAGTTCACCGTTGTCTGCCATTGCCATTCTCGTCCTGTAAATACTCTTGTTCCCGAGCCAGGTGCTTTTGAACTCGGAAGGATCAAGATATACTACAACTTTCTTAAGCGGTTTATCAAACTTTGTGAAGTTGACTTTTATTGAAAGTTCTGCAGCAAGCCGGAATACCTCTGCATCATCACCTATAAAAAGTCCGCGGATGACAAGCTTGCCTTTCTCATCATACCCGATCACAGTTTGAACATACACAACCGGCAGGTTTGAGATAAAATGGTCACTTGCATAATTGAGAAGGCTTCTGACAGGGTTATCAGCCTTGCCAAGGAGGTTCTCCAGACCATAAACTGCACCGACAAAATGGCTTTTATTTATACCTTCATGGCCTCCGCAGCCCACAAAGAGGTTTTTATTGTAGTTTGCCATTCCAATTACTTCATGCGGAACAACCTGTCCGACTGAAATTATCAGATCATGTCCGCCATTAACTATAAGTTTGTTCAGCTGTGCAGGCCAGGAATAATCCAGAGCCCCGTTTGTCAGCCTGGAAACATACTCTCCAGGGACCGTTCCTACTGTAACAACATCATTTCTCCAGTCGTGAACCCTGAAAAGTTTCAAAGGAACTTCTTTAAACATCTCTTCTAAATCCTGGTCCTTCATGGGTGTATGAGTTCCAAGAGCAGGGAGAATATCCTTCAGGCTTTCTTTATAATATCTATAAAGCAATGTTGTTATCTCACCTGCACGAGAATGGAACCTTGTAAAATCGGGTGGAATCACAAGTACCTTTTTCCTGGGTCCGATTTTAACAAGAGCAGAGTATAACCCGTACTCCAGGTCATTCGAGTTAATGACCGCATTCTCTGATCCAGACTGATAGTAAACCATAGTTTTTAAATTATACTTTAACTAAACTAGCTTCAGGTATCTGATCACTGGCAACCGGTAACCGGACGCCAGATGATTATACTCCTGAGTAAGCGCTGAAGCCGCCGTCGACAGGGATTATAATACCTGTAACTGCCTTCGAGAGATCCGATGCCAGGTAAAGAAGTGTGCCTGTCAGTTCCTCGGGAACACAATATCGTTCCATGGGTGTGCCGTTGATGATTTTCTTTCCGCGGGCGGTCATCTCTCCGGTTTTCTCATCAGTAAGAAGAAACCTGTTCTGGTTCGTAAGCAAAAATCCGGGAGCTATAGCATTTACCCTTACCCCGGCTTTGGCAAAATGAACGGCAAGCCATAGTGTGAAATTATTAACAGCAGCCTTTGCGGCTGAATAGGCAGGTATCTTTGTTAGAGGCCTGTATGAATTCATCGATGACATATTAATAATTACACCGGATTTTTTGCTGACCATATCTTCGCCGAAGACCATCGAAGGAAGCAGAGTACCCTTGAAATTAAGGTCAAAGACTTTGTCAAAGCCTTCAGTCTGGAGACCGAAAAATGTATCTTCAGGTTTCTCTGTGCCATCCATCTTTTCGACCTTTGTTGTTGCAGCCGGAGAGTTTCCGCCGGCACCATTGACAAGAATATCGACTTTGCCGAATTTATCGTGAATTTCTTTTCTTGCAGCTTCGAGCGAAACTTTATCCAGAACGCTTGCTGATATTCCAATGCATGGAGTATTGAACTCTTTTTCAATTTGTGCAGCGATCTTTACAGCTGCTTCTTTGTTAAGGTCGAGGACGACAGTCTTAACACCCTGTGCAGCAAGTGATCTTGCCATCTCTGAACAGATGATGCCGGCACCGCCGGTAACTACTGCAACTTTGTTTTTCAGATTTAATTCGTTCATGATATGTTTTATGTAGTTAGTTTATAAAGAATAAATTTTTATTTGCCAAATCCAAAATGTTCTTTGGCATTTTTATAGGAAATGCCCTCGATAAGCGGTTTAAGGAGTTCTTCCTCATCGGGTATGAGTCCTTTTTCAACTTCTTCGCCAACAACATTGCAGACAATACGCCTGAAGTACTCATGGCGCGGATAGGAGAGGAAGCTTCTTGAATCGGTAACCATTCCCACAAACCTTCTCATCATCCCAAGTGAAGCCAGATCTTTGATATGTTTCTCCATACCGTTTTTCTGATCGAGAAACCACCATGCTGCTCCGTACTGAACCTTGACAGGAGATGTACCGTCGTTGAAGTTGCCTGCCATGGTGATCATCATTTCATTATCTGAAGGATTCAGGTTATACAGGATTGTTTTTGCAAGCTGGTCGTTCTCGTCAAGGCTGCTCAGGAATCTTGACATTTTAAGGGCATCCTGCGGCACACCTATCGAATCCCATCCGGTATCAGGTCCCATTTTCCTGAACATTCTTGCATTATTGTTTCTCATAGCCCCTACATGGAATTGCTGTACCCATCCTCTCTTATGGTTCATCTTGCACAGTTCCGTCATTATTGCGCTCCTGTATACCTCTGACTCTTCACAGGAGAGAGGCTGGCCTTTGAGCAGCTTTTTAAAACATTTATCAGCATCAGATGCATTGAAGGGTGCAAAATAGAATCTGTCCATACCATGGTCTGAAGCCCTTCCGCCCATTTCATGGAAAAACTTATGCCGTTCGTCAAGGGCTTCAACCAGGTCACTGAAACTTTTTATCTCGCGATCACATGCTTTTCCGAGTTTCAGGATATAAGCCTTAAACTTATCTGTGTCTTCAACTTTAATGACGTTATCAGGCCTCCAGGTGGGGAAGACAAGAGTCGACATTGCCCCCTTTAGCTTTTTATGCTGCTCCAGAGTGTCAGCAGGGTCGTCGGTTGTACAAACCACTTCGGCCTTCATTTTCTTCATGATTCCCCTGGTACTGAATTCTTTGGTCTGAAGAGCTGCATTTGCCTTTTCATAGATTGCTGAAGCAGTGGAAGGGGAGAGCAGGTCGAAAATATTAAAGTACCTGGCAAGCTCAAGATGAGTCCAATGATATAAAGGATTGCCCACTGTTGCCGGGACTGTCTCTGCCCATTTGCTGAATTTCTCAAAATCCGG
>Ga0209226_10001351_pt1 | contig 11171 bp, 13 predicted proteins | sample BarGraNGADG00212_2_FD_184497 | JGI IMG/M metagenome (GOLD analysis project Ga0209226, IMG submission 184497) | Arctic peat soil microbial communities from Barrow, Alaska, USA - Barrow Graham LP Ref core NGADG0011-212 (SPAdes) (version 2) | ecosystem: Environmental > Terrestrial > Soil >...
CTCTTGCGCTGCCCGACGCGCCCGATGGAACAGACCCGGACAGTTGGAGCGCCTACATCGAGGAGGTCACCGATCTTCTCCAGAGCCAAACCGACTACTCATCCGCCGACTTGGGGCCGCAGCTCCTGGCGGTGAAATCCGGCGCGCGCGGGACGATCGGCCAGTTGCCTCGATTGGTGAGCGCGTCCGGCCTAGCGACGGACGTTGCGGGGCGGTCCGTGCCGATCAGGCACAACATGCGCGATGGCCTCACATCGGAGGAGATGTTCGCGTGTGTCGCGGGTGGTCGTCAGGGGCTTGCCAAAATCGCAGCCGACTGTGAGGCATACGGTTTCAGAGCCGAGCGTGTGCCCAAAGGCTTCGGCGTTCTCGCAAGGGCGATGCGCGCCTCGCATCCCGGACGGGTGTTCGCCCGGGCAGCGGCAGCCGGAGAGTGCGACCCGCTCACCGATCTCGATAGCAGGTTGTTCGTCGGGCTTAGACCGTTGGCGTGAGCCAGAGCAGAGTTCACGTATGAAAGAAGAGGGCGGGCACACGAGCCCGCCCTAACGCTACAAGCATTCACCGGCCCCTTCTACCAGGGGATCAATGGAACCGCCCTTACTGCGTCGTCGGGCACGGCACTGGCGCCGGCGTGGTCGGGCACACAGGGCCCGTGCCGCACGGATTCGGACAAGGCACCGGCACCACCGTCACACCCGCGCCCACTCCACCCGGACACGGAGCATTGCCTCTGGCGCAACTCGGCCACGTGCCGGGCTTCTGGTACTTGGCGATAGCCGTCGAGTGCTGCGCGTCCGCGCCCACCGAGTAGATACTCTTGCGCTGGAACGGATAGTCAGCCACGTTGTAGGCGTAGTTCTCGGTTACGCCATAGAAGACCAGAGTGCGCTGCCACGTGCCGAGACTCTTCAGGTCGCTCAGTATCTGACTGATCGGATAGCCCGTGTAGCGCATGATGTTGACCGCTATCGCGACATCGAGCCAGTCGTAGCCGTTCGCATATAGCCGGGCCACTTGGTCAGAGTTGAGTATTACGTTCCCCTCGCCATCGCAGACAATGCACGGCCCGTTGCCGCAGCAAGACGTAGGGCCGGCCCCGCAGACACTCGGGCAAGGCGCGGGACAGGGCGCCGGGCAAGCCGCCGGGCACGGCGCGGGACAGGGTGCCGGACACGGAGCTGTTGTTGCCACTGTCACCACCTTGACGGGAGTGGTGATCGTGTCGCTTGCGACGCCATATCTGGCGGCAGTATCCGCCCAGGTCAGTCCCTGACTCCGCAGAACGGCCATCTGCATGATCGGCTGATTTGTGCGAATGGCTGCGTTGGCGCACACGTTAACATCATCCCACGAATACCCCTGCCTTCTCAACTGCGCTATCTGTGACTGCGGTATTGAGTAGTACTGCGCAAAGAACGCAGTGTTGAAGGCCTCGCTGTCGGGACTGGCGGCAACGGGCGCCGACTTCAGGTCGGCCATCGACAGATTGTACACCCCTGCCACCTGCGTCCAGTCTTTGCTGGACTGGTAATCGGCCACCACATCGCCCAGTGGCTTACTGGCCTTTGTTGCTATGGCGCACGCCATGGCAATGTCCGAATCAGCCATGCCCTGAGACCGCAGGTCGCAGATCTGCTTCTGGCTCACGTTCAGACACTTCGAAAGGCATGCATCTACCATCGCCTGGCCTGACGGATTCGCCGACATGGACGGGCTGGCGCTGGAGTCGTTGCAGGTTGCCTGGTTCTCGGCGAACGCAGCAATTCCGCAAGCAAGCATCAGCGCGAGAACGATTAACAGGACTCGCATCTCACATCCTCCTTGTACCGGGAAATAGGGCACTAACCCTCGCTAGAAATACCCAAGGGAGGTTACACGCAAACGCGGCGACGTAGTGACGACAAGTAAATCGTGGGTGTAGGCTTAAAGTCGGACATGTGCCCGGCTGTCGCCCAACAGACCGGATTCGTCAAATGCCTTGGCCAGCTCGATCTCGCCGATCAGACTCGTGTCCTTGGAGAGTTGCGCCCGCTCCCACGCGTCGAACAGCGCCGACCTCAGCTTTCGGATCGACTCCGACCTCTTCAAACCGCCGGGGACCTTCTGGGCATCATCGGCCGCATCGCGAAGCGCATCGATGGCCGACTCCATCGCCTGATAGCAGTAGTTGGAGGTTTGCCGGCCCGTCATCTGCCTGGAAATGGCGGCCCGCGCAAGCCCGGTGGCCAGCTTGATCCGGCTTGCGAGATAGTAGTAGGAATCGTCGAATCGCTTGGCGGACCCCGGCGCGGACCGTCCCGCGTCCTTCACGGCCTTCGCGTAAAGCGTTCGGCATTCATCCAGCGACTTCTGCTTGCGCATCGCGGCATCCAGAAGGCCATACGCCATCGGGCCTTGATCGGCGCGCCCCAGAAGCTCACGGAAGTATGTCTCATCGAATCGTGTCAGGGCGGGGGCGCGGAGCCACTTCGGGGATTGCGGAACAGCATTTGCGTCATGCCACTTCGCGCGCGCGAGTTCGAGCGTCACCCTCGCGGCTGCCGGGCGCTTACCGCCCCACGAGAAGTCCGGATCAGCGTCAACGAAACTCTCCGACGCGGCAGCCGACAGGCAAAGCGTGACAACGAGAACCACGAGCAAGCTTCTCATACGGATACCTTAGCACGACGGCGCGGAGACCGCAAATCGCAGGCGTGCTGTAGGGGCGAAGCATTTGCAGCCGGCGTTTCGAGAACTCCAGGGCTGATGTGCAAATGCTTCGCCCCTACGGGCAGGCAGCTTGACATGCATGCGGTCGCCCGCGTAAAGTTGAGCAGAGATGATCCGAAAAGTCACCGGACAAAAGGACCCGGTCGTCGTGCTGATGCGGGGATTGGTGGGCGAAGACGGCCGCAGGCGGAGCGGACGGTTCCTCGTCGAGGGCGAACAGCTCATACGACGCGCGTTCGACTATGGCGGCAAGGTCAATTCGCTGATCCTCACCGAACGTTTCGCCGCAAGCCCCGACTCCGCCGATCTTATCGAGCGCGCCGGGCAGACGAGCGCCCAGGTGATGATGGTGACGGAAGGTCTGCTGGCCAAGATACTCGAAGCCAAGCCCACGCCCGAATGCCTCGCGATAGCCGAACGCAGAGTTGCCGCGCTTGCCGACATGTTCACCGCCCCCTGTCCGCTCGTGTTGATGGTCGAGCACGGCGAGAACGCCGACAACCTGGGCATGCTGCTGCGCTCCACCGATGCGGCGGGCGTGGACGGCGTAATCCTGGCAGCCGACACTACCGATCCGTTCAGCCGCCGGGTCGTAAGGGGATCGAGGGGTGCGGTCTTCACCGTTCCGATCTGCATCCCGCGCGACCCCGTCAAGGCGATTGCCGAGGCAAAGAAGGCCGGCTTGCAGGTCATCGCCACATCGGCCCGCTCAGACATTCCATACACCGCCATCGACTACGACAAGCCCACTATGATCATCGTCGGCAACGAGCACGTGGGCATATCCGACGCCGTCCGCGAGCACTCGGACATAGTCGCGGGCATGCCCATGCGGGGCAGGATCAACTCGCTCAATATCGCGGTCGCGGCAAGCGTGATGCTCTATGAAGCTCTGAGGCAGCGGGCAACGAACAGGAGAAACGAATGAACAAGGCAAGCCAAAAGGACGTTATCTGCCAGATATGCAAGGAGCATGGAACCTCCGACGACATGATCCTGGGTGGCGCAATCCGGGAGCCCATAGTCGAGGAAATCAAGAAGGCGCACCCCGACTGGACCGACGACGGCTATATCTGCCGCAGGGACCTCGATGAGTTCCGCGCGCAATATGTGCAGGACTCCCTCAAAAGTGAGAAGGGCGAGCTTTCGGAGCTGGATCGCGCCGTTTTGAAGAGCATGAGAGAGCAGGAGACCCTGGCGAAGGACGTGGACAAAGACTTCGACAGCAATCTGACCTTCGGCCAGCGTCTCGCCGACAAGGTCGCGGAGTTCGGCGGAAGCTGGAAGTTCATCATCATGTTCAGCGTGTTTCTCGTGCTGTGGATAATCGTGAACTCCTACGCCGTGTTCCACCTGATTGCTCGTGGCAAGAACCCCTTCGATCCGTTCCCGTTCATCCTGCTAAACCTGATGCTCTCGGGAGTCGCCGGGATGCAGGCGCCGGTGATCATGATGAGCCAGAACCGGCAGGAATCGAAAGACCGCGCCCGCGCCGAGCACGACTACCAGGTCAACCTCAAGGCCGAGCTGGAGATACGCAATCTACACGAGAAGATGGACCATCTGCTCAACCAGCAGTGGCAGAGGCTGCTCGAAATCCAGCAGATCCAGACCGACCTCATGGAGGAGCTTGCGTCCAAGGCATCTCGCGGCAACAGCGACGAGGCTCCGCAGGCAAAACCGTAGGGGGCAAGTTCTCCGCGTGACTTGACTTTTGGTGTGTAATATTGCATTATGAATGCAGATTTGCACAAGAAAGGTCGTGTGCTGGACATGTACATCGAGAGAACGCTACAGCCTGTGCTCCTGCGCGCCGTGGAGGATTTTCCAGCGGTTGCCCTGACCGGCCCGAGGCAGTCCGGGAAAACCACGTTGCTCAAACGCCTCTTCGGCGACCGTTATCGGTATGTGTCGCTGGAGCCACCAGATGTCAGGGCTGCCGCAACTGCCGACCCCAGAGGTTTTCTGGAGATCAACCAGCCGCCGCTGATACTTGACGAGATACAGTATACCCCCGATCTCTTGCCCTACATAAAAGAGAAAATCGACGCCCACCGAGACCTCAAAGGTCAGTATCTTCTGACCGGGTCGCAGAACTTACTCATGCACCAGCGCGTGACGGAGTCTCTTGCCGGACGGAGCGCGATACTCAAGCTGCTGCCACTGTCGTTTCACGAGTTGGAGGGTAAACCCCAGTCCGAGCTTCCGTGGGACGTCGAGCGTCCCTCGGATCGGTCTTGTCTATCGTACCTGGAGATATGGCAGCAGTTCATCCGTGGTGGTTACCCTGAGCTTGCCGCCGAGCCGGGCAGGGACAGCGCCCTCTGGTACTCCAGCTATGTACAGACCTACATCGAGCGGGATGTGAGAGGTCTGAGGCAGATAGGCGACCTGACTCAGTTCCAGAACTTCTTGCGGGTACTGGCCGCGCGAAGCGGACAGTTGCTCAACCTCTCGAACGTCTCCCGCGACCTAGGTGTTTCGCTCAACACCGCGAAACAGTGGCTGTCGATACTTGAGGCGACGTTCCAAGTAGTGGTACTTCGACCCTATTTTGAGAACGTCGGGAAACGACTGGTGAAGACGCCGAAGGTCTATTTTACGGATGTCGGCATGCTCTGTCACCTCGCTGGCGTGAAGAGTATCGATCAAGCAGCCTCGGGACCGCTCGGCGGAGCGATTGTTGAGACAGCAGTGCTTTCCGAGATCATCAAGGCTGCAGTTCATCGTGGCGAGGAACCGCACGATTACTTCTGGAGGACGAGTCACGGTGTCGAGGTCGACATTGTGACCGAGCGCGAGGGAAGACTGATACCTATCGAGGTTAAGCAAACGGCGACCCCCAGGCCTGCCCATGCGTCGGGCATCAGCGCATTTCTGAACGACTACGCGGGAAAGTCCGACAAGGGCTGGTTGGTTCACTTGGGAGATATGCGTCTTCCAATCGCGCCTAATGTGATTGCAGTCCCGTTCGGGGAACTGTAACGCATGTGCCAGCTCTGCTTGTTTGCCAGCCGGAGGCGGCATTGGTATAATAACTCTCGCAATGCCAATTTTCGGGATTGAAGAAGAAGTATTCATCACCGAGCCGGAACGCCCGACCCTGAAGTCGTTCTACTACCTGGCGAAGCTGCTCGCCAAGAACCCCCGGTTCTACTACACCCACTCCGCGCACAACCTCGCTCGCGGATCGGATGTGAAGCAAGGGGTGATGGGTGGGGTGGAAATAAGCACGGCTATGAACGAGGATGTCGAGGCGCTCGCGGACGACCTCGGCAAACGGCGCGCCGATCTGAGCTCGGTGACGTCGGGCCTGATAGTTCCGGTGGGGCACCTGCTGGACTACGATACCCCCACCAACACCTGCGCGATCCACATCCACATCAGCGGCGTTGCCGACAAGCGCCGGCTCTACGGCAATCTCATTCATTTTCTCCCGGTGCTGGGGCTGTTCACCATCAACTCGCCTATGGTTGCGTCCGAGTATTTCGGCCAGTCGTATAGAATGGCGAAGTCGTGGGCGATTGGACCCATCAAGCCGGACTGGAAGATCCGTTTCCAGGACATCATTCTCGCAAAGCGGCTGGGGACGGTGGAGCTTCGCATCTGCGATCCGTGCTGGGACATGGGCAGAATCCGATGGCTTCTTCGGGCGGTCAAGGCCATCAGCGAGCTTGACGAGACCCTCGCCCCCGGCATTGACCGCTACAACGCAATGCGGGATAATATCTGTCGCAGCGGGCTGCTCGATGAGACAGCCGGTCTGGTCGAGGAGCTGAGGTCGCTGATCGATTTCCCGATGGAACTGTTGGATCGGACGGCCTCCGACGAGCTCAACGAGATGTATCGCAGCGTTGGGCTGGTGGGAGCCTACAGCGCTCTGGACAACGGTTACCGCAACGGCGTCTTCGAGCCGAGAGCCGTTGACGCGCGGCAGAGAGCCGGGACTGTTAAGGGGCTGGTTGGGTTCGTGGGATACTTTGTGCCGCGGCTTCCGTATTACGCATGGAAAGGGCTTGTCGAATGATCTACGCCGTCATAGTGGCTGTGATAATCGCGCTTTGGCTTGCCGCGCTTGCCTATCTAAGGCGGGTCTGGTTCTTCCGCGACCCTGTGCGCCGGCCCGAGCGCACCCAGGCGGGGATGATAGTCGCGCCCGCCGACGGCCGGGTGGTCTACATCCGCAAGATCGACGACGGCGGACTGTATTCCGAGAAGCTCGGCGAGAAAATCCCGCTGCCGGAGATAACCGGCTGCGACACGAGCGGGCTCGATGGCTGGGCGATCGGCATCTACATGTCACCGCTCGATGTTCACTTCAACTACTGCCCATACCCGTCCATCGTCGAGCGCATCTACCGCAAGTCCGCCAAGGTCAACTACCCCATGCTCGATCTGTGGGAATACGTGCGGGTGGTATGGCTGCGCAAGATGGTGGACATGTTCGCGCGCAAGTATCACCTCGAAAACGAGCGCAACACGATCTTCCTCGACGGCGGTGGAATCAAGATGGCGGCGGTGCTTATTGCCGACAAGTTTGTCGCTAAGATCCAGTGCTTTGTCGAGGAGGGCCAGCCGCTGGCCTACTCACAGAAGCTCGGCTTCATCTCGCGCGGCAGCCAGGTGGACTTGATAGTCTTCTCGGACAAGGTGATCTTCGAGGTCGCCGTCAACCAGCAGGTCTACGGCGGCAAGACGGTGATCGGGCATATCGACGCGGGTTCGCCGGTGCTCTGCGCCGCCGGGCTCGGCGCGGGCGAGGGGCCCGAGCGGAAGGAAGTGTGAAAGATGAGGCGGATGGGTTGTTTCGGGATGCTCGTGGTTATACTACTGGCGGTTATCGTATACGACCAGTGGAGGATCGAGCAATTGCGCGGGGAAGTGGCCGCGATTGCGAGCAAAGTGCATGCTACCAAGGCATCGAAGGCTGCGGGGCAGCAGTTGGACCTGATGACGACGATTGCCGAGGCGGAGAAGTATACTCGTCAGGCGAAAGAGCTTATGTCGAGCAAGAGAGTCGCCCAGGCCCAGGCCAAGCTGGACAATGCCCTGCGCAAACTCAACTCGGCGAACAGGGTGTCGAAGGACATCGTCGGGCATACGGCGCAGTTCCTGGGTAAGGCTAAAGACAACGCCGTTAGGGCGTTCCAGCAGGCGTGGAAGGATATTTCCGAGGAGCCGAGTCAGAAGTCAAAAGTCCAAAGTGAAAAGTCCAAGGCGCCAAGCACGAAACACACGGGTAGCTAAGGACTTTCAACTTGTAACTTGGAACTTGCAACTACTATGAAAGTCGCCGCGATAATTCCCGCATATAACGAGAAAGACCGAATTCCCGCCGTGCTGGACGCGATCAAGGCAGCTTCGCTGGTGGACGAGATCGTGGTCGTCAGCGATGGTTCCACGGACGGCACCTACGAACTCGTCCGCGCCGATCCGGCTGTGAAAGCAGTTGCCCTTGAGGTCAATCGCGGCAAGGGCGGGGCGATGCGCGCCGGGGCCGAGAGCACCGACGCGGATGTGGTGCTTTTCCTGGACGCCGATCTGATCGGGATGGACGGTGAGAAGGTTGACGCCATCGTTCGCCCGCTGATAGATGACTCAGCGGACATGGCCATCGGCATCTTCAAAAGCGGCAGGGGGGCTACGGACCTCGCTCAGTTCATTGCTCCCTACATCTCCGGCCAGCGCGCGATGCGCCGCGACACATTCATCGGCATTCCCAAGCTCGAAGCCGTGCGGTCCGGTGTCGAGACCGCTATCACGAAGTATTTCCGCTCCCGCAAGCTGCGGGTCCGGCGCGTCACGCTTAAGGGCTGCACGCACTGCATGAAGGAAGAAAAGCTCGGTTTCGCGCGGGGCTTCGCCGGGCGTATGAAAATGTACTACGACATCAGCAAGATACTGCTCGACGGCCGCGAGTTCAAGTAGTGGCGCTTGCAACACACAGCGTAGGGGCCGGTCTCCGTCCCGGCCCGGGCCAAGGCGGCGACGGAGGGCCGCCACTACTTGCAACACGCAGCCGCAAGCTGATATGATACGGTCGAATCCATCAGTGACCCCGGAGGCAGGATAACCATGAACTGTCCAAAGTGTGGTTGGGACAACCCGGACGACGCGGCGAAATGCGCGAACTGCTTCGCCGAGCTGACCCCCGGGCAGCCTCAGCCGACCCAGCAGATGCCGCAACAGCCGCCGCAGCAGCCCTACGGCCAGCAGTATCAACCCGGCCCTGCCATCGACGTGCCGGATTACATGGTCTGGTCGATCATTATCACGATTCTCTCGCTGCTGTGCTGCTGTTTCCTTCCTGTATCGGTCGCATTCGGCGTTGTTGCCATAGTGAAGTCATCAACCGCGAACAACAAGAAAAGCCTCGGCGACTACTACGGCGCGTTGCAGGATGCCAACGCCGCGAAGACCTGGCTTTGGTGGGCTGCAGGCATTGATATCGCGGGCCTGATCGCCTGGATCGCCTTGTTCATCCTCGGCGTAACCATGGGCGGTATGGGCGCGCATCACACGTTCTAACGGAGGTCCGCCAAGATATGAACTGTCCTAAGTGTGGATGGAGTAACCCAGACGACAGCGCGCAGTGCGCGAACTGCAGCGCTGAGTTGACTCCTCCGATTGTGCACGAAACGCCGCAACCGCCGCAGCCGCCCGGCCCCGTGCCCCAAGTGCCGGACTATCTTGTCTGGTCGATTGTGGTCACGGCTGTGTCCACGCTTCTGGGCGTTCAGTGCTGCATATCGTTGGTGGCAGCCGCATTTGGCATCGTGGCTATTGTGAAGTCATCTCAAGCGAACACCAGGAAGGCGTTTGGCGACTATTACGGAGCTTTGCAGGACGCGAATACGGCGAAAACGTGGATGTACTGGGCGGTTGGCGTGTGGGTGGGAAGCATAGCGCTGACCGTCATCGGGGTCGTGCTGTATTTCGTCTTCATAGCGGTAATGATAGGTCACCCTCACGGTTTCTGATAATGGGCTGGAAGTCTAGGCTCTGGATTCTCCCTGTTGCGGCGGCGCTCATCGCGGGCGGCGTTGTGCTCTATGCGGTGACGCCGGAGAAGGCGTGGTGGATGCCGCCGTGCCTGTTCCACAAGCTGACGGGCTTATACTGCCCCGGCTGTGGGACGGGTAGGGGACTTCACAGACTGCTCCACGGGGATGTGCTCGGGGCTTGGCGCATGAACCCGCTCACGGTTCTCGTAATCCCTCTGCCGGCGTATCTCATCATCGGCGCTCACTTGCGCCGGCGAGCGGAGGCCGCCGCGAAGCCAAGACCATTACCCACCTGGCTGCCGTGGCTGATCGTGGCCGTGGTCGGGATTTTCTGGGTCGCGAGGAACATTCCCGCCTACCCGTTCACTCTTCTTGCCCCGCACTAAGGCCCTTCACGAACGCCAGCACTTCGTTCGCGTGACCTTCCACATCCACCTCGGGCCAGATCTTGCACACGATTCCCTCTCTGTCGATCACGAAGGTGATGTGGTCCTCCGATGAGAGACGCTTGTCCCCTCGACACGAGGAATAGGCATTCCAGATCAGGCGGTCTTGATCCGAGCACAGGTGGAACCGCACGTGACATTTGCGGGCGAACGCATCGTGGTCGAGGATGCTGTCCGCGCTGATGGCGAGAATCGCGGTTCCGGATTGCTCGAAGTCCTCGTAAAGATCGCGAAACGCCTCGACCTCCCTGGTGCATGCCGAAGTGTCATCCTGGTGGTAGAAAAAGAGAACAACGTTGCGCCTGCCCCGGAAGTCCGCAAGGGAAACCGTTCTCCCGCCGGTTGCCCGGAGCGTGAAGCTAGGAGCCTTCTCACCTTCCCGCAACATAGGCCCAATCCCCCTTTATCGCAAACCCAAACAACTTCGCCCACAGTATACCTATTCTGACGTTCGCGGGCAAGAGCAACTGATCCCCGGTATCAGTTCAGTTCTGCGGGCATGAGCTGTAGGGGCGAAGCATTTGCACGTAGGCGCTTCGAGAATCGCAAGGCTGATGTGCAAATGCTTCGCCCCTACGGGCAGACGTCATCCCGCAACACTGAACAGTCTCGATCCCCGGTCTACTTATTCCTCTGCACGAAGTTGAGCTGCAGGTCGCTGACGATGCCGCGGATGGCTTTGCGTCCTTCGTCGTCGATGTGCGGGTGCAGCTTGTCGGCGATGAATATCACCGTGTCGATGGCAACCTTTGCCTGCGCCATGTCCACGATCGGCTCTTTTCGGCCCACAGGCAGGTGCAGACCCATGAACTGCCACGCCTGCTCGGCCAGCAGGCCCGTCACGAACTGCAGCGTCTCGAACACATTCGGGACTGGGATCTCGGCCCCCGCACCTGGCGCTTCGGCCTCTTCGTCTGCTGGGCCAGGGGCTTGGGCCTGCTGCTCGACTGGGGCCTCTACTTCCTCGGCCACAGGCTCGGCCGGCTGCTGCTCGACTGGGGCCTCGGCG
>Ga0209226_10001352_pt1 | contig 11165 bp, 5 predicted proteins | sample BarGraNGADG00212_2_FD_184497 | JGI IMG/M metagenome (GOLD analysis project Ga0209226, IMG submission 184497) | Arctic peat soil microbial communities from Barrow, Alaska, USA - Barrow Graham LP Ref core NGADG0011-212 (SPAdes) (version 2) | ecosystem: Environmental > Terrestrial > Soil > Wetlands...
GGCGGAGTCGTCGTGGTCGTGACCGGCGGAGTCGTCGTGGTCGTGACCGGCGGAGTCGTCGTGGTCGTAACCGGCGGAGTCGTCGTAGTGGTCACCGGCGGAGTCGTCGTGGTGGGCGGCGCCGGCACGGGGTAGATCTGCTGCCAGACGTGTGTTGCCGGGTCAACGGTGATCGTGGCGGACGCGTAATTCCTGGTGGTGACGCTCTTGAGTCGGAGCTGGTAGACGCCCACCCAGCCGGTAGCCGTGTTAGGCACAAAGCCAGAGATTGCCGACGCGAACGTCTGGCTAGAGGCGGTCAGAGCAGTCACAGCGTTGGGCGAGGAGTTGACTGGCGCCGGGGCCGTTGTGATCGGATAGATCGTGTTCGCATTCAACTGAACGCCGGCCCATGCAGCGGTGGGTGTCGCAACCTGGGGGTTGTAAAGAGTGAGGTTCGCCCGTGAGGTGGTATTCCCCGGCGAGGTGGTCGATGCCACGGCGTACACGATGGTCAGGGGATTGGTGGTGTCGCCAGAGGTGACAATCTTGCCGCTGGCGTCGTAGAACGTGATCGTGCCGTAGGCGTCAGGGTCTGGGTCGAACGGAGACGTTGTCACGGAGGTGGCCGCGAACGCCATCGCGCCGCCGACCGCCAGGGTCACGACGACGGCGAGAGCACCGGCTGTTATCCGGGCGACTCTCTTAGTGATTCTCATGCGTTTCCTTTCAACCAATGGGGCACGGGCCCGCTAAGTGTCATGGTTCGTCGAGGACATCGCGGATCGCTTCCGAGAACGCCGGACATCTGCCAAGTGAACGGCAGGCGCCACCGCCTCACGGCCTGGACTTCAGCGCCCGCCGGCGTCGGCTCCAGAACCACCACATCGCCGCGGTCGCGGCGAGTATCGCTATGAGCGACACCCACGTGAGCAGCCCCGGACCGGTGTCATTCGACTGGCTAGACAAAGACGCCTTAGCAGCGGTGCCACCGGGCAGGGCACCTGACCGGCCTGGGGCACTCGGAACGGCGGAGGGGTCCGATGTGGCATTGCTTGTTCCGGGTCGTCCCGCAGACGAAGCCCCAGCCAGCCCAGGCGACGCCGAATCGGAGGGCCGAGCGGTGGGCGCGGCCGTTGGCAGACCGAGTGACCGCACCACGGACTCAGAGGTCCCGGAGGTACACACAGCACCGGCGGAGGCCCCCACCTGCTGCCAACTGCTGCCGCCGACCTTCAGGGTGGTCGCTGCGTAGGTGTCGTTCTTCGTCGACCGGTTCGGCGCCCGCAGATAGATGCGTAGCTGAACCAGTCCGTCCCACTGCGGGGTAAAAGCCTCGACAAAGTCCTTGACCCTGTAGTCGCGGGGAAGGATCTCGACCATCGGATGCTGGATGTTGGTATAGCGAGACAGCGCAGTCATTCCCATACCGCTCCACTGTCCTGGATCAACACCGCGGCGCGGTTGATACGCATCCAACATGGCGGACCGGCCTGTCCCGGCGTACATGGCAACGGCAGCTGTTCCGCCAACCACACTTGCCGCCAAGGGGGCGTCATTGCGACCGCTGGTTACGGGTTGCCCGTGTGAGTCACACAAGGTGATGCCACTGGTTGCGTTCGCGTCGGTGTACGGCAGCACCACCGCGGCCGTGGCCGTGCCTGACGTGGCGATCATGGCAGCCAGGACCAGTGACGTTGAAGCGACCAGCAGTGCGGCGCTCCGTTGGTTGATCCCCACCTCAGTGACCCCGGCATAACCGGCCACGGTCTTGCTGTCCGCGGTCACTGGTGTACCAGTCGCGGCGGCACGACGCATCCGGCGGAACCACAGTCCGACGACGATCAGGACCAGGAGTGCAAGCAGAGCCCATGGCACGGCCCAGAAGCTGGTGACCGCCGAGTATGTGGCCTTGCCGGCCCCCAGGTCGCCCGGCAGCACGAGTGGCTTGACGGTCACGGTGGCGCTCTCGTGCACCAGTGGCCAGGTCTGCTTCAGGGAGGTCTTCACGTCCACGTAACCGCCGGGCATCAGCATGTCAGCATCGGGGACCGCCAACACCTGAGTCGGCCCCACCAGACCCTTGATGCTCAGGCTCTGCCGGCCACCCATGTTCACGTTTCCGGTGTTGGTGATCCGGTACGTCACGTTGGTTGCGCCGCGCCCGAAGGGGTTGAAGATGTTCTGGTAGTTGGCATCCAGCGGCTTGACCGAGAGCGAGGGGTGCAGTGGTCCGCTGACCCGCACGAAGAGGCGAACGCCCACCCGCTGGTCCAGCTCGACGTTGGCGGCGGTGCCCGTCTTGTTCTTCGAGACCGTGGTGACCGCAGCAATGATGCCACCGGTATGGTCACCGGGCTGGGCCTTCACGGGCACCTTCATCGACAACTTCAGGATCTTGACCGATCTCGGCGCCACGGTCACAGAACCGTCGGCCGCCCGTCCGTTGATGGTGACCCAGGTGCCGATGTCTTTCGGGCGTTGTGCCCGTGGCAGCAGCCCGAACCCGCCGTTGTTGATGTTGAGGGCATCGGTGGCGTACACCCGCAGGGTGACAGCCGAGGTTGACAGGTTGCGTACGGCAACCTCGTCGCGAAGCGTGGCGCCGGGCGTCACGGCGTACCGGTAGTTCGGCCGCTTGTCCGGCGCACCCTTGGTCGCCGGCTGGGCGCCGAAGGTGATCCGGGTGACTGCGGCAGGCCCGGGCTTGGGCTTCTCCGCAGCACTGGCGCCGGGCAGCCCGGTCCCCAGAGCGAACACGATCGCGAAAGCGGTCGAGAAGGCGAGACGCAGACGGTGATGGCGGGTGAGGTGGGGGTGGCGCTGATGCATCAGTAGATTCCGTTCGACGGAGACCGCGCCCCCTGGTAGTTGGGTGACGCACCGAAGAGCGGATCGGGCTGCGAGGCCCGATCCGCCCTCCGGCAGGGAACTGCGATCAGGCGATGGTGAAGGTGACAATGCCGCCGTAGAGGCCGGCGGGAACGCTAGATGGTGCGTTGAGGGTGAACGCGCCAGTCACATAGACCGATCCGGCACCGATGAGTGCCGAGGCGAACTTCTGCGGGTTGGCAAGTCCGGATGCCGCTACGCCTGGAGCCAGGGCAATCGCGGGGGCCGCATTCTGGAAGACCGAGACCACATTGCCGGGAGCGAGGTTCAGGGCATTCCCAGAGATGTACTGAGGCTCGACCCCTGTGAATCCCAGGTTGCCGCCGTTGATGGAACCCGTAGCGGCGGTGGTGTTCGTGAACGTGCCGGACTGCAGGCTTGCAGTCCAGCCCAGGCCACCGGCGCGGGTGTCTGTGATGGTGACGCCATTAGCCGGGTTGGCGAGATTGCCGAACAAGTTGCTGGCGGTGTACTGGGTGCCAGCGGTGTTCAGCACCATGGTGCCGATGTTGAACGGGTTGGACGCGTGGTAGGGCGTGCTGATGACGATGGAACCGGCAGGCACAGTGGCCTGGAAGTTCTGGGCGTCGGTGCAGTTCGCCGGCGTGATTGCGCAGGCGCCCTGCTGGATGGCTAGCACGTTGACCGAGACGGCGGGAGAGATCGTCAGGTTGTTATAGGTAGCCAGGTCGGTCGGGATGAAGTCGACCGTGATCGAGTGAACGCCAAGAGCAAGGGTGCTTGTTGTGAGGGTGGCAGTTGCCGAAGCCGCTCCGAGTGAGGTGGTGCCATCGAAGAACTGGAAACTGCCGGGGACTGCGACTGCGGGGGTGCCCGCGAGGGCGGTAGCTGTGAAGGTGTCAGCGGCACCCAGGTAAACGGGAGCTGCGGTGGCCGACAAACCCACGGTGACGGGGGTCTGGGGAACCTGGACCACGTAGGACGTGGGCACGCTCGCCGACGACGCGAATGCGGGGTCCGTCGAGGTAAATGCTGCGCTGTAGGAGTGGGTCCCAACGGTTGCAGCCGTTACTGACGTTGTTGCAACGCCTGCGGCGACCGCGACGGGCGCGCCCAGAAGGGTGGCGCCATCAGAGAACTGCACCGTACCGGCAGCCACAGGACTCACGGTGGCGGTCAGCGTGGGGTTGACCGGCGTCGTGGCCGGAGATGCCGGAGTCACGGCGAGGGTCGTCGTGGTTGCGGTCACGGGGGTCGGGTAGGTCTGCGTCCACTTATGCGTGGTCGGGTCGATGCTGATGGTGGTGGCCGCGTACGCAGCGCCGGTAACGTTCACGAGACGAAGCTGGTAGAGGTTCACCCAGCCAGCAGCGGTGTTGGGCGCAAAGGCGGTGACTGCACTCGTCAGGGTTTGTGTTCCAACCGCGGGCATCGGAGTAGCAGCATTGAGGCTTGCGTTGATTGGTGCAGGGGCCGTGGTAAGCGGGTAAGTCGTGTTCGAGTTCAGCTGCACGCCGGCCCACGCGGCGGTGTTAACCGGTGAAGCCACCTGGGGGTTATAGAGCGTGATATGCGCCTTGGAAAGCGTGTTCCCTGTCGTTGGGACTGACGCGACGGCGTACGACAGGCCCGTGGGGTTGGTCGCGCTGCCGTAAGCGCCGGCGTCACCGGAGGTGATGACGTTGCCGTTGAAGTCGTAAAGAGTGATCGTCCCGTACGCGTTCACGTCTGGGTCGAAGGGACCGGCCGCGGCAGAGGCGCTGGTCGCGCCCAATGCCGAGATCGCACCGGCGACGCACAGGGTGAGGACCCCGGCGACAACCGACTTGAAGGATTTACGCATGACTCTCCTTGATTCATAATGGTTCCGGGCCCGTCTGTGCGGGCTCGGTCACGCGATGGTGCTGTGTGTGTTGCTCTGTCTCACATGCTGTGTTGCTTTGTTGCACAAGCGGTGGATCCATTTGCTGTGGCCCTTGGTGCGGCGGCCGGGCTCCAGTCCCGGCCGCCGTGCCGTTGGCCCCCCAACCAACTAGGTGTCAGCTGGAAGTCATTCGCTCGATCAGTAGATACTCGATCAGCAGTTGGTCACACCCGTGCCGGACCCACAGTTCTTGTAGGCAGGCACGGCGCCGCCGGCCGCAATGGCGCCCGCGGCGTCACCGCCGGCCGCATATGGGCCTGTCGGGTTGGCAGGGTTGTAGAAGAGTGCCTCGACGTAGTTCAAGTTGCCGCCGGACTGAAACTTGGTCGTGCTGGTAACGTCGCTGTTCCGGAAGACGATGTACAGGCCCCGGTTTTCCGACCAACTGCCGGCAGCGTTCAGAAGCTGAATCCCTGAAGCAAGTGCGACGCCGCCGGGGTACACGGGGGCGGGGTTATGGAAGTATCCACCTGTAGGCGACCAGGTGGCGGCATACATGTTGAAGCGGCCCTCAGACATCGGCGCAATGGTGTCAATCGTGTTGATCGCTGTCGGGTCGTTCTCTTCCACCTGATGAGCGCAAGTACCGGGCGTGAAGGCGACTCCACCGTTCCCCGCCTGCAGGTCAGCCAGGAACGACTTACCGGTCCCGGAGCCAGCCTGCGGCCACACCGGGACGATAAGGCCAGCACCGCTGCTGCCAGTGACCGCGCTCCAGTCGGTGACCGTGCACTTGTAGATTTGGACGATCGTCGCGATGGACAGGGAGGTCGGTGCGTGTGTGACTGTGGCGCCCGCCATCACGAGGTTGTCGGTCGAGATCTTGATGACTCGCAACGGCCCGATGGGACTGCTCTGTTCACCGGTGCTGGGATCGGGCAGGCGGGACATGCGAACGAAGTCGATGTGAGGAGCACCGGCCGCCTCGGCAGCCGGAGTGTCGGCGATCAGGGCGTTGATTCCTGCACCCGACCCGTTCGGACGCTGCACAGGGCTGGTACCGGCCCGCAGAACGATGGTGGGGTTGAGCTTAATCGGGGCGACCAACGTGCTGCCGTTCGCGTAGCCAGCGCGGTCATTCGCATCCGGCGTAGCGTCGAAGCTGAAAACGCGGCTCACAGGGTTGGCGGAGTTGACGCCGCTCGAAGCCCCAGTGGGGTCGCCATCAGCCATGAAGTTTGCGATGTTCTGTACCGTGTCGGAGCCGACACCGACGATGTCACGGCTGTTAGGTGCAACGTCTGCACTAGCCGGAGTGATCAGGGCCAGGTTGAGGCCCGCGACCGTGATCGCCGCACCTACAGCCATGAGCTTTGAGCGAGAACGCATTTCTCCTCCATGGGAGATCGATGGGCATTGAAAGGTTTGAAACCGTGCGGCATTAATCTGTCGGACTTCCTACTCCCCCACCACCTACTTGGGTGAACGCCGAACGAACGCCACCCGGCCAATGACTATCGAGCGGGGCAAATTGCGGTCACTCGATGGAGGGGGATTGCGAGGGCAGAGCAAGGGTGTCGCCTGACGGCAGAGACGCGGTTTCAGAGCAGGTTGGGCAGGAGCTGGGCGGCCGCCGTGGACGCGGACCAGAGGATCAGGAGCAGCACCGGCACTCCGACAATCCAGCTCTGCCAGAGACCCCAACGCACGTGTGCCCACCCGAGGGCACAGCTCACCACCAGTAGTGCCTGGACCCACATCAACAGGAGCAGCAAGGCCCCGCTATCACCCATCATCAGGTCCTCGGACTTAGGGACGACCGCAGGGTGAGTGGCGGCCGGCAGCGTTCCCTTGCCCTGCAGGGTGGCATCGACATACACGACGTCATGCGAGGTGAACCCGTTGAGCCAGGTGGCCCCCTCGAGCGTCGCCAGGGTGAGACGTCCCCCGGTGGCGGCAAGCGGCAGAGGGTAGGGGTCGCCGGTTCGCCGGACCCCGTCCACGCGGTAGGTGAACACGCCCTGACCGGTCGTTGCCGTGATCTTGTCGCCCGTGCGCAGTCTAGTGATGCCGGCGAACGACGCGCCGTACGTCAGGCCGCGGCCGAAGAGCAGGGAGACGCCTTGCTGGCCCGGCAGGACTGTATTGCGGCGGTGCCCGGGCCCGCGCTGGGTCTGTCCGGAGGCGGTGCCCTCGACCACTATCGCATCGTCAAGGCCCCCCCGGGGTGAGCGCAGCACGGCAACGGGCGCGCCTGTGCTGGTCGGCCCGAGCGGGGCGTCTCCGTTCGCCAGCTGCTCGCGAAAGGTGTCGTACAGCCGTCCCTGGTCTGCGTGGTACTGCACGGTGCCCAGCACCAGCCCGCTCAGGACCAGCCACAGGCAGAGCGCGCTGACCACCCCGCTGGACCAGAGCGCCACGACGGCGGGGGCTCCGAGCGGTGGTGGGCGACGACGCGGTGAGCGAGCTTTCGGCGGCGCCGAGGGCCCCGCTGCATGGCGAGGACCCGAGTCCGACAGGAGGCCGGCGTCGGCTGATCGGTTCAGGGCCATGTCACTCACGAGGGCTTCGCAGCCGTCGCACGCCGAAGGTCAGCGGGATCGCTCCACCCAGGACCAGCGCCACCAGAAACAGGATCCGTGCCATCGTTCCGGCCAGCCCGATGTTCTGGGAGACCGTTGCCACGCGTGCCGGCCCCAGCGCAACCGGCTTGGGTCCGGCCTTAGCGGCCGCCTTGGGCTTGGCTGAACCGGGTGCGGCTGTCCCTGCCGCGCCACCCGGACCCGCACCCGAACCGCCAGCAGTGCCCGGAGCGCCCGGAGCTGTGGGCAGGCCCAAACCACCTGAGCTGCCCAAACCACCGAGACCACCCAGAGGTGAACCACTGCCAAGGGTGCCGGTAGTTGCCTTAGTCGCCGAAGACCCCAGGATCGAGGGCACGGCACCCTTCTGTTCGGCCACGGCGGTCGCCGCCAAGGCCGTGTATGAAGCAAGCGACTGAAGTCCGTTGGCTGCTGTGAGGGGCAAATAACCCGGCGGCAGCGTCCCGTTCGTGGTTCCGGGAGTCTGACCGGTCGTCGCTGCCCACCGCAGCAGCGCCGAGTACGCCTGGGCATCTGCGGCCGGCAGGCCCAGCGTGGGCACCGCCGCGTAGACGACCATCGCGCCCGGGTAGGCGGCCTTGGCTGCGTCCTGAGTCACCATGCGCGCAACAGGCAGGTCCCAGACCCCGGCCTTCACGTTCGGCGTCAGCAGCTGAGCGGCCGAGCGAAGGCCGGCGTCGGTGGGCGAGACGAAGGTCCGCCCGGTGTCGTTGGTGAACTTCGCGGGCGTGCCGGCCGCCACCGTGGTCTGCAGCGCCGCAGTGTCCAGCGCATACCGGGCAGAGTCAGCCAGCGAGGTCAGGCCCAGGACGAAGCGGCTACCTGGAGCCTGTCGGCCTCCGGCGACGAGCTTCAAACCATCAGTGGAGCCACCGACAGGAACAACGCAGTTAACCTGCGAGGTCCCGATGGCGAACTGCATATCAAAAGTGATGCTTGACATCCGAATGGTCGGCGAGGCGATCAACGGGAGGAAGGGCACCGGAAACAACTGCAGACACATGTTGTTACCCGAAGCGTAGAACTTCTTGGGCTCGAAAGTGTCAAGCTGGGGCCAAATCTGCACAGGCAGTTGGATCTTGGCATAGTTCGGGTTCACTTTCATCCCCCACGGATCAGCCGCACCGTCGAGCCAGGCTCGGGCGTCCTTGTCCGAGTTGATGTAGGTGGTTAGCGACCGGATAACGTCGGAGTCGCTGGAGAGTGACAGGATCGTGGACGCGGAGATGTCGTTGGCGACACCTTTCCTGATACCGGGGTTCAGCGCCTGAAACTCAGGGTCGAGGCTCAGGTCGAGTGGGTTGTTATGAAGAGCCGTGTACTCGTCGTGAACGAAGACTTGCGAGGGGTAAGACATAGTGAGCAGTTTGGCGATGAGCCGTGGCGTCAGCCGCAGTTTTGTGTACTCGCCTCCCTCCGCGTCGTCGATGGCGTAGCTGATGGCGAACCCGGTGAAGGCCACAGGGGCTTTAACCAAAGGTCTGTTGTAGCCGCCAGCCGGGTCATCCGTGACCAGGGCGGCCTCGATACTCGACTGCGCCAGAAGGTTGGCCGCCTGCGGCTCGCCGACCTGTACGTGCCGAAACGGAGTGCGTTTGGAGTCGAGGCAGAAGGCTGGCCGCCACTGAATCATCGCCTGGGTCATCAGTTCCGACCCATACAGGTCGACCGGCTCCGTGCCGCCCAACAGATCGCACACGTTGTCGACTGGCGCGAACGTCAGCGGGACCGTGATCCGGTTGCGCCAGTTGGAGGCGGCCCACCAAAGCCGACCGCTGACGCTCAGGTCTGGCGGAATTCCGTTAGACATTTCACCAGGGCCATAAGCGCCAGTGCTTATGCAGTCCCTGGTGACCGCTGCCACCGTCGCCGCTGAGGGGCGGTCCGCCGTTGGCAGCGAGGCTGCTGCAATGTCGCAACTGACGCCGAGGACGGGAACCGCGACCAAAGAGCACTGGACGGTCTCGCTACAGCCGAGCGAGGCGTTGTCCTGGGCCGACCACATAGTGAACTTGGTATCGCCGTGGCCATCAGGGCGGGTGATCCCATACGTTGTGTTGCCAGGCTGGGAGGCGTTGTCCACGACCAGGCCCTCTGCCGGTTGTGTCGTGCAGTTGTTGCCGTCGGGGTAGTAAACAGTGCCGGCGACGCTCACGAACGGCACGCGGCGAGTGGCGTCGTAGGCGTAGGGGTCGCAGCCCGGGGGCAACGGGCTCGGGTCGTTGACGTGGAACGTGCGCTCGGCCGCCGTTGCATACCGGTCGACGCGCCAGGGCGAAAAGAGGGTCGTCTGGCTGAACCGCTCCTGCGGCCCTGTTTGGGTCCAGCAGGTTTCCGGGCTGACTTGCTGTGCAGCGGGCACGCTGCTGGAGTCTGTGCCACGGCACTCCAGCAGCACAAACGGGAACTCGTCGTTGACGCCCTTAGGTGAGGTTATGTCTAGCTGCATGTTGCCGGTAGGGTGCGCTCCCTGCCAGGTGACGCCGACCGACTGGCGGCTACGCAGGTTCTCCGTCTGGCTGACATTCATCGTCACCGTGCGCGACTCGACACCGGGGGTGCCGGCGGGCAGCTCGTGTCCGTTGGCGTCCAGCTGCGTGCGAGTGATGGTCTTGCTGACGGACACGGCCGAGCCACTGGCTGAGGTCGCCGCTGGGGTGACAGCCACGGCAGGACCAATCGCGCCGGGCACGGCGGCACTGGCCAGAGCCAACCCCGTCAGCGCCGAGATCACGACGAAGCGACTGACCTGACGCTTCATCGACGGACCGGCTTGCGATTCGCCAGCGTGGTGCCGATCAGTGGCGGCATGGCGATCGCCAGCAGCAGCAGGATGATTGTCAGGATGGTGAGCATGGACTTGCTCATTGCCGAGGCCGAGGCGAGGTCGGTCGGCACCGCTGACTGGCTCCCGTCGACCGCTGAGCCCGAGGCTCCCAGGGCAACCACCTGACCCGTAGCAGGGTCTATGGTCGTGCCCGCTTTAGCCACCGCAGCCCCCGGTGCCGCCGCCCCTCCTGCGGCTGTCGACCCCGGCCCACCACCTGCGGCTCCACCGGCCGTTCCACCCGCGGTTCCACCCGCGGTTCCACCGGCGGCACCTGATGCTCCTGCGGGAAGCCCGGGAGCCTTGCCACCTGTCGGGTTGGCGAGGATCGCAGCATTGGCCGCCCCGGTGCAGGGTCCGGCGCCGACCTTGTCGCACGGCGGCGGCATCGGGGCGATCTCGGCCAGGTAGTTGCGAGTCGGCTGTCCCGCAACGAAGGTGGGGTTCTTGCAGGTCGAGACATCGCGCTGGCTGATGTCGACCGCAGGGTCCGCCACCTTGAGCTTGTTCACCTGGTCGAAGCTTGCCTGCACGAGGTTGATGGGCAGCGGGGAGTACCCGATCGGTCCCATCTCCTTCTGCCCTGTGCACACCGAGTAATACAAGTAGTCCACCATCGTCTGGCGCTTGGCGGTCGACATGCGGGGGTCGTTCGCCCCGGTCGGGATGATCATGTACGAGTACGACGAGAGGGGGTAGGTGCGATTGTCTGGCAGGCTGTAGACCCCGCTCAGGTTCTGGAGCAGGTAGTTCGGCGATGTCTTGTCCGTGTTGATCTGAGCCTTGGTCAGCGCCACCGCCACGTTGTACTGCGTCGGCAGGGTGAAAAAGCCGTTCGCATTCTCCACCTTGGCCACCGGGAAGTTCTTCGCCAGGGCGTAGGAGTACTCGTCGTAGGTGATCACGCCGTTCGCGGCCGCGCTCGTCGCGTAGTTGATGATCTGGTCAGACCCGTTCTGGGCGATCATGCTGGCACCCTTCTTCGGGTAGTACTCGGTGAAGCCAGCCCTGCCTTGGTAGGGGCGCCAGATGCTTGGGT
>Ga0209226_10001355_pt1 | contig 11160 bp, 8 predicted proteins | sample BarGraNGADG00212_2_FD_184497 | JGI IMG/M metagenome (GOLD analysis project Ga0209226, IMG submission 184497) | Arctic peat soil microbial communities from Barrow, Alaska, USA - Barrow Graham LP Ref core NGADG0011-212 (SPAdes) (version 2) | ecosystem: Environmental > Terrestrial > Soil > Wetlands...
GATCTTAGCCGCAATATGGATGCTGTCGGCTTCCTGGAAACAATCAAGGCCTCCGATGACTACCGCCAACAGATAGCCTCGCTCAGACACATACCCGCAAGGGCAGCGGTTTACGGCGAGGTCGATCCCCCTATCGCGGGACAGACCGGCGAAGCGCTGGCGACACTCGGTATCACACGCCTCTACTCCCATCAAGCCGAGGCCATCCAAGCCGTCAGAGCAGGCGAGAACATAGTGGTTGTCACCGGCACTGCCAGCGGCAAGACGCTGTGCTACAACGTGCCCGTGATGGAGGCTCTCGAGAAGGACCCACGGGCTCGCGCGCTCTACATTTTCCCGACGAAAGCTCTCGCTCAGGACCAGCTCGGCAAACTCAACCTCTACGGCCTCTCCAGAATCAAAGCCGCTACTTATGACGGCGACACGCCGCGGCAGGATCGGCCATTCATCAAGGTCGGTGCCAACATCGTGCTGACAAACCCCGATATGCTGCACGTCGGCATCTTGCCGTATCACACCACCTGGTCGGATCTGTTCCGCAACTTGAGATATGTGGTTGTCGATGAGGTGCATACGTATCGAGGCGTTTTCGGGGCGCATGTGGCCAACATCCTCCGCAGGCTCCGCAGAATAGCCGAATACTACGGATCGAGTCCGCAGTTCGTGTGCGCGTCGGCGACGGTGGTCGATCCGGGCGCGCTGGTGCGCGATCTGACCGGGGTCGATGCCCGCGTGATCGACCGCGACGGATCCCCGGCTGGAGAGAAGGTCTTTGTCTTCTGGAACCCGCCTTATCTGTCCGCCAAGGGCGAGCGGCGAAGCGCGAACTCGGAGGCCGTCGCGTTGTTCACCAAACTCGTTAGATCGGGCATTCGGACGATTGTGTTCACCAAGGCCCGCAAGACCGCGGAGTTGATTTTTCGCTATGCGCGGACGGCGTTGCGCGATGAGAACTCCCCGTTTGCGAGCAAGATAATGGCCTACCGCGCGGGCTACACTCCGGCTGAGCGGCGGGAGATAGAGAGGCTGCTTTTTGGCGGCGAGCTGATCGGAGTGACTTCCACTTCGGCGCTGGAGGTGGGAGTGGACATCGGCGGTCTGGACGCGGTTGTTATGACAGGTTATCCCGGCAGCATCGCAAGCACCTGGCAGCAGGCTGGCCGGGCGGGTAGGGGGGTTCAGCAGTCGTTGGCCGCGCTGGTCGCCTACGATGACCCGCTGGACCAGTTCCTTATGCGCAACCCCGACTACTTCTTCACTGCCGCCCACGAGCGGGCGATTGTGGACTACCAAAACCCTTATGTTCAGGCGGATCACCTGCTCTGCGCTGCCTACGAGCTGCCCATCGCGGTATCGGAAGTCGAGGCGCTCTTCGGGGAACGGGCGTGGGAGGTGCTTGGCAGTCTTTGGGAGGCAGAGCAGCTTGGCTACAACGGGAAATGGTACTGGTCCGGGACCGAATACCCTGCTAAAGGCGTCAACATCCGCTCGTCGTCGAGCGAGAGCTACAACATAGTCTCGGTGGAGCAGGGGGGATCGCTGTTGGGGACCGTGGACGGCGCAAGCGCTTTCGACGTAGTCCACCCCGGCGCGGTCTACTTGCACGCGGGGGAGTCCTATGTTGTCACCAATCTCGATGTTGACGACAAAGCCGCGTATGTGGAACGCAGCGAGGTCAACTACTATACCACCCCGGGCAGCAAGACCTGGGCAAGGGTCAAGGAGCAACTGGAAGCCCGGAGCATCGGTTCTACCGAGATCAAATTCGGTGACGTGAGCGTGGGCAACCAGGTCACGCACTTCTACCGTAAGAAGCTGTTCAGCGACGAAATAATCGACAGGACGCCCCTTGACCTTCCCGAAGCGCATCTCGACACGGAAGCCGTTTGGATGGTTGTGCCGACTGAGTTGACCGACACGCTGATCGGCAAGGGCTTTGACACTGTAGGCGCGATTCACGCCATCGAACACGCCTCCATCGGCATCTTGCCACTCATAGCTCTGTGCGACCGCAACGACATCGGCGGGGTGTCGCACCCATCGCATCCCGACACGGACGGTCTCGCGGCCATATTCATATACGACGGCCATGCGGGCGGCGTTGGGATAGCCCGTGCCGCTTATGAGCACATAGAGGAACTGCTGGTCGCGACGCTGCGCACAATCGAGGACTGCCGATGCGAAGACGGATGCCCCGGCTGCGTGCAGTCGCCCAAGTGCGGCAACAACAACGAACCCTTGGACAAGGCGGGCGCGGCATATCTGCTGTCAGAGATGCTGTCTGCCTGCCCGTAGGGGCGAAGCATTTGCAGGCCCGCCTTGCAGATTCCGAAGCGCCTGTGTGCAAATGCTTCGCCCCTACATCTCTCATGGCGGCGCGAAATGTTTGACACTGTGTGCGTGATCTGATAGACTTGCGCTTGCGGGCGAGTGGCGGAATGGCAGACGCAGCGGACTTAAAATCCGCCGACCGCGAGGTCATGAGGGTTCGACTCCCTCCTTGCCCACCAGATGCCGCCACGGTGGTCGTTTCACCTTACACGCCGGTCCTCGTGAATAAGAGTCGTCAACAAACTCCACGAACATATTGTGAAGATCACGCTGCCTCCTGTGGAACAAGTCCCATGCTGGAATAGTGGGGGTTTGGACGATAGTGGAAGATAGAACGGAAGCCTTAGACAACCTGGACTTTGAAACTTTCAAGCACAAGGTGCGGCTGGCTTACGGAATGGATCTCGAAGCCTGCAAGCGGCAGCAAATGGAGCGTAGACTGCGCACGGCCATGATGAACTGCGGGGCCAGCACGTTCCTGCAATACTACAATGTGCTCCAGAGCGATAGCGCTCTTCTGGAGGAGTTCGTGGACCGGGTCACGACCAACATGTCCGAGCTGTTCCGGAACCCGGAGCAGTTTGAGACGCTGGGCGCGAAGATCCTGCCTGACCTCTACGCACGAAACCCGAATCTGTCCATCTGGTCGGCAGGCTGTTGCCATGGAGCGGAGGCCTACACCCTCGCTGTTCTGGTTGAAGAACTGCTCCCGCCGGGAAGTCATAGGATACTCGCCACCGATATTGACGACAACATGCTCGCGCGCGCCGAGAGCGGGGTCTTTCATGAGCAGGAAATGCGCAATGTGTCCAAGTCACGCATCGCCAAGCACTTCGACCGCCAATCGGATAACTACGCCGCGAAGAGCGCGCTCCGCGGATGGATCACGTGTAGGAAACACAACCTGCTGGAGGACCCGTTTGAGACCGGCTTCGACCTGATCCTGTGCAGGAACGTTGTTGTATACTTCACCGAGGAAGCGAAGTCCGCTCTCTACGATCGGTTCTTCCAATCACTTCGTCCCGGAGGCTACCTGTTCGTGGGCGGTAGTGAGCGAATCAGGGACTACGCCGCCAGGGGATTCGCTAACCCCCTGCCGTTCTTCTACAACAAAGCTCAGCCAAGCTAGCACACGCCCAGAACGCCAAAAGCCCCGGCTATCACACCGGGGCCTTCTAACCTCTTACTTCTAACCTCTTACTTCTAAATTGGTGGAGCTGGCGAGACTCGAACTCGCGACCTCTTCCGTGCGAGGGAAGCGCTCTCCCAACTGAGCCACAGCCCCATCACCGATGAATTATAGCATCCCCTCGGCTTGGGTGTCAAAAGTCGGAGGTCAAAGGGCTGGGGGTGTCGTAGATTCCAGAGTGTGCGGCATTCGCACGGCAAAAAGGGGGATTTGGTTGGCAATGGAGCTGAAAGGCAACGTATTATCGGGGCTGGATGTGCTGGTGACCGAGGAGATCGATTCGCTGAAGGGCATGGGCGTGGGGATCATGACGAACCATGCGGCGGTGACGCGCGATCTTGACCACATCACGGATGCCCTTCACGCGGCGGGCGTCAACATAGTCGCGCTGTTTGGACCCGAACACGGCGTGAGAGGTGACGCGGCGGAGGGCGCAGCCGTGGGGGATTCCATCGACGCGCGGCTCGGGGCCCCGGTTTTCAGCCTCTACGGCCAGACGCAGGCGCCCACCGAGGAGATGCTCAAGGGCATTGATGTGATGCTCATCGACATTCAGGATGTCGGCGCGAGGTTCTACACGTTCCCATACACAATGGCCAGGGTCATGGAAGCCTGTGGCAAGCACGGGGTCAAGGTATGGATTCTCGACAGGCCGAACCCGATCTCGGGCTTGGGTTTCGAGGGGCCGCTGCTGGACCCGGGATTCGTGTCGGGCGTGGGGATGTTCCGAACGCCCGTGAGACACGGCTTCACGTCAGGCGAGCTTGCGCGGCTGTTCAATTCCAGGTTCGGGGTGTCCTGCGACCTGCGCGTGGTCAAAATGAAGAACTGGCGCAGGGAGATGTGGTACGACGAGACCGGCCTGCCGTGGGTGCTGCCGTCGCCGAACATGCCTACGCTCGATACCGCCACGGTTTTTACGGGCACATGCTTTTTTGAGGGCACGAATGTTTCGGAGGGTAGGGGACTGAGTCGTCCGTTCGAGATCTTCGGCGCGCCGTGGATCGACGCCCAAGCCCTGCGCCGGGAGATGATGCGCTACGACCTGCCCGGAGTGATGTATCGAGAGGCGTATTTCGCGCCGTTCGAGTGGAAGTTTCGCAATGAGCCGTGCGGCGGTCTGCAGGTCTACGTGACGGATCGCAAGACCTTCAAGCCGGTGCTGACCGGCATCACGGCAGTCGCGGTGATTCGCGGGCTTTATCCCGAGCAATTCGCGTTCAGGCCGCCGTCGAGCAATGGAACGCGGTTCTTTGACCTGCTTGCGGGGGGCACGGCGATCCGTGATATGATAGAGGCCAACGTCTGCCCGCTGGAGATGGAGAAGACGTGGGCCAAGGAGCTTGCGGAGTTCCAGGCCGAGACGAAGTCGGTGCTCTTGTATTGAGCGGCTCGTCCCGGACTCTCAACTTTCAACTTTGAACTTTTGACTTTCGACTGCGGACTGGAACCTGAGGGCTAACCTCATCGTATGTATACTGGCTGGATTGGCGCCGGCGCGCCGATCGGTCGATTTCGCTTATGGGGGTATGAATATGGCTGAAGCCGTTGTAGTGGAAGGGCTCTGCAAAGAGTATAAGGGCCGTCTTGGGGACCGCGTGATGGCGGTCAACAATCTCAGTTTTGCGGTCCAGGAGGGCGAGATATTCGGCTTCATCGGGCCGAACGGAGCGGGCAAGACAACCACGATCAAGATGCTCCTGGGGCTGCTGTTCCCCACATCCGGCAAGGCGACGGTGCTGGGCAAGCCGGCGGGGGACATCGAGGCCAAGGAGCGCATAAGCTATCTTCCCGAAAGTCCTTATTTCTATGAGCACATGACCGGGGCCGAGGTGCTCGATTTCTACTGCCAGCTCTTCAGGATGGACACCGCGACCCGGCGAAAGAAGGTGCCCGAGCTTCTGGAGAGGGTCGGGCTGGGCAAGGACGGTCAGCGGACGCTGCGGCAGTACTCCAAGGGTATGCTCCAGCGCGTGGGAATCGCTCAGGCGCTGATCAATGAACCCGATCTTCTCTTCTTCGACGAGCCGACATCCGGCCTCGACCCCATCGCTCACAAGGACATTCAGGACCTGATCGGCAGCCTGCGCGAGCAGGGCAAGACGGTGTTCCTGAGTTCGCACCAGCTTTCGGACGTCGAGCACGTCTGCAACCGGGTGGCGATCATCAACCGTGGAGAGCTGGTCAGGATCGGGACGATGGTGGAACTGCTGCACGCGGGCCGCACGATCGTTACGGTGGCGTGCGCGAGCGCGGAGTTGGTCGAAAGTCTCAAGCCGCTTGCCGAGCACGTCTCCGCCGAGGGCGATCTGATACGGCTCTACGTGGAGACCGAGGATAGTGTTCACGCGGTGCTCGACGCCATTCGCGGCAAGGCGAGCCTGGTATCCGTGGTTCCACAGAGGCAGACTCTCGAGGACCTGTTCGTTGAGATAGTAAGGGAGGGACGAAAGTGATCATCTGGGCGATTGCCAAAACTACCGTTGGAGATGCTCTACGCAAGAAGATACTGCAAGTCTTCCTCGTGGTGGCTATCGGACTTATTGTTCTTTCTCTTTCGTTCTCTCAGACGCTGTCGTTTAGCAGCCAGAGAGGCGCATCGGCTGACTTTATGCTCCTAAAGAGCTTCGGCCTTGGGATGATGGCGCTCGCGGGAATATTCATCAGCCTGATACTCGGGGTCACGTTGATCCCTCAAGAGTTTGAGCGGCGCACCATCTACACGATCCTCGCGAAGCCGGTGAAGAGATACGAGTTCATCACAGGCAAGTTCCTCGGCGCACTGCTTACGCTCGCTATTGCGACCGGACTGATGGGGCTCACGTTCATCGCCACGATCGTATTCAAGGCGATTGGCGCGCAGCAGATGGCTATGTCGCCGACCACGGGCGCTATGCCGGGCGTCGGGGTGGACAGCGTCGCGATCTTCGACTGGAACATGGTCTGGGGAGTGATCCTGATCTACCTGCAGTTCATGGTGCTGAGCTCCATCGTGCTCTTGTTCTCGCTGATATTCACGACTACGGTGAACTTCTTCATGGGGGCGGCGGTCTACGCGATCGGGTTCATGTCCACGGTGGTCAATTCGCTGGGCGGCGCTGAGCGCGCAAGCGGGCTCCAGCAGGTCTTCTTCAAGACGCTTTCCTTCGTGCTGCCGCAGTTCGACCAGTTCAACATACCGAACCAGTTGCTGCACCCGGAAACCCAGGTCGCCAACCTGGGCATCTGGACGCTCAAGATGACGCTCTATGCGCTGCTCTACGTTTCGCTGACTCTGGTGGCGGCGATCCTCATATTCGAGAGGAAGGAAGTGTAGCCAATGACGGACAGCAAACGCACACTGCTGGTTGCGCTGGCAGTAGTGATTCTAGTTGCGATAGTGGCCCTGCAGGTGAACACCAGACCTACATATCAGAAGATGGCGAAGGCTGCGGAGCCTGTTGGCGGAGGCAAGGGCAGCGATCTGATGGCGCAGTTGCCTGGGCAATTCATCGTTGCCTCGTTTACCGGCTTCAGGCAGGTGATCGCGGGGGCGCTGTGGATTCGGGCGGACGACTTCTTCCATCACGGGCAGTATCAGGCCATCATCCCCATTGTTCGGATGGTGACCTGGCTGGATCCGCACAATATCGACGTCTACACCACCGGCGCGTGGCACCTGGACTACAACTTCGTCGATGAGGCCAACTCGCTCTCCGATAAGCGCTATATCCCGGCTTCGATTGCCCTTTTGAATGAGGGCATTCGGAACAACCCCAACATCTGGGACCTCTATTTCGAGCTGGGTTGGACGCACTATGCCAAGAAGCTGATGGATAACGAGATGGCGCTGAAGTACATCGCCGAAGCCTGCAAGCATGACGGCCTTGACCCGAATACGGGCCAATGGCAGCGCCGGTGCGAGTTTGTGGATCGAATGTTGGCCCACCAGATCGAGGAGGTTGGTCGCTTTGACGACGCGATCAAGCAGTGGGACGTGGCGCGAAAAAGGACTGAGGAGGCTATCGAGCTCAACAAGAAGAAACCGGGCAGCGGAGGATCCTCGGACCAGGGCTCGATCGACGTCTGCGACCGGAACCAGTCGCTTCTGTTGATGCGGCTGGGCTGGCGCTACGGCAGGATGGACTATTACGAGCGCGGGCTGAGGGTCTCCGAGCGGATCAAGGGCGACAAGGTATGGGTGGAGGCTACAAAATCGGCTGTCAAGGACTTCGAGAGCCGCAAGGGCGCCAAGTGGGTCGGCGACGCGATGAAGCCACTGGACGCGGGTTTCGAGGTCTCCTGGCTGCGAGCGGCCCCGCAGGTGCTCCTGATCAAGGGCAGAGTGAACATCGTGCCGGCGTCGGAGTATAAGGGCCTTGCGTCAGAGCCATTCACCCACTGGTATGCGGAGAACTCATCGACGGACGCGGTGCGGCACCAGGCTTGGCGGGACGGATCTCGGGTCTACTGGCGACTCCAGGACTATGACTACAAGATGCAGGACATCAAATCGTTCAGTTGGAAGACCGACATGAACCAGACGGTCGCCTGGGGGGACATCTACGTCGGCGGCGGATCGTTCTCGTCGAGGATCGACATGAGCCTGGCGCAGGACCATGAGATGTACCCGTTCAGAGCCAAGAAGTACAAGCTCACTATCTGGATGACTCCCGATGATCCCGGCATGCCGGACTACATTCAGGACAGGGTTGGATGGAAGGGCGAGGCGCTTACGGACAAGCACTACCTCGATACCACCACTCACCCCGGGTTCAGGATACTCAAGAAGGAGTTTATCTTGAGCAGAAGTGATATAATATAGCGTTTTTGCCGATGTGATCGTGCTAGACGGGGAACTAGCGGTGCCCTAGACTCGCAATCCGCTATAGCGGGGTCGAATTCCTGCCCGCGGTCTGGCCGTTTGAGAATGTGCTTTGGTAAGTGGCGTTGATAGTCGGGCCCCGCGCAATGCCCGGCGCGTGAACCCCGTCAGGTCCGGAAGGAAGCAGCGGTAAGCGCGTTCGCGCATGTGCCGCGTGGTGATCTGGCTGGAGCCGGCTGCCGGAGCAACGCTTGGGCGACCTTATCAGAGGCAGGTGCACGATCACTTATTTTGATAGTCGAAAGTTGAAAGCCGCAAGTTGAAAGAAGGGAACCCAAGGTCTAGCTACACTTTCAACTTTCCACTTTCAACTTTTAACTTTGGACTTATATGCCCTACATTTCCCTCTATCGCAAATATCGGTCGCAGACGTTCGACGACGTGATCGGTCAGGATCACGTCGTTCGCACGATCAGAAACGCCATCAAGACGGGTCGGATCGCGCAGGGGTATCTTTTCTGCGGATCGCGCGGGACGGGCAAGACCACCGTTGCGCGGCTGGTCGCCAAGGCCCTGAATTGCATGGAGAGCGACAGGCCGACCCCCGATCCGTGCAACCGCTGCGAGGCTTGCGTGTCGATTACCCAGGGCGCGGCGGTCGATGTGATAGAGATGGATGCCGCGTCGAACCGCAGCGTGGATGATGTGGACGCGCTTCGCGATGGCGTCAAGTATGCTCCGATGCACTTGCGGTATAAGGTCTATATTATCGACGAGGCGCACCAGCTCTCGCCCCAGGCCAAGGACGCGTTTCTGAAGACCCTCGAAGAGCCGCCGGCTCACGCCGTTTTTGTCCTCGCCACCACCGAGGCCCACAAGATTCCAATCACGATCCGCTCGCGCTGCCAGCAGTTCGATTTCCGCCGTGGAACCGTGGACGAGATCGGCAGACGGCTGCAATATGTGGCTTCCGAAGAGAAGGTGGCTGTCGAGCCGGACGCGCTGGACTTGATCGCGCGGATCGCGAACGGTTCGTATCGCGATTCGCTGAGCCTGCTCGAACAGGTTATGGCCTACACGGAGGGCACTGTCACCAGCAAGGACGTCTACACCGTGTCGGGGATGGTGAACGAGGAGGCGCTGCTGGAGATCGGCGAAGTGCTCGCGTCTACCGATACGGCGACTGCATTCTCCCTGGCCGACAGGCTGATGCGCGAGGGCAGGGATGTTCGCGAACTGCTCAAGTCAGTGGCGGGCCATTTTCGGGACGTGCTGGAGCTCAAAGTCGGCGCGGATGCGAGGCATTCGAGCGACAGCCGATGGCGGGATCAGGCCGAGGCTTTTTCGCAGGAGCGGCTGGTGGGGATGATAGATGTCTTCGCCGCCGCGGAGAAGGATTTAAGGTGGAACGAGCAGCATCGGCTGGCGCTCGAAATGGCGCTTCTGAAGGCGATGGCGCGCCCGAGGGAGGTTTCTGATCGGGCGCGATCTCAGATCGCGCCCGATCAGAAGGCCCCCGCCCCGGCTCCAACCAAGAGCGAAAATCACGAGCCGACGCCTCCTCCGGCTGATGTGCGACCTCGGCAGTCCGCGAAAACCGAGACCCCGGTCGCCACGGCGGAGCCGGTTGCCGAGGTTGAGCCTAAGACGCAGCCTAAGACGGAGCCAGAGGCGACGCCTGAGCCGCCGCCGGTTCCGGTCGAGCCCGAACCCGTCGCGCCTGATCAGGGGGCCGAGCCTGATGCGGGTGGGGGATCGGTCACCCTCGGAGAGGTGCAACGGGAGTGGCAGAAGGTGCTGAGGCACGTGGCCAAGGTGCTCAAGAAGCCGAACGTGGAGGCGTTCGCGCGGGCGGGAACCCCGGTTGCGCTGTCCGGTTCGGTACTCACTGTAGGTTTTGCGTCCAAGTGGAATTTTCACCGGCAGAAACTTGCGAGTGACGCGCAGTGGATTGAGAAGGGCCTATTGGACATACTCGGCGCGAGGCTTAAGGTCACGACGCTGGTGGTGGACGAGCCCGCGTCGGAGACCCCCGCGCCCTCGCCGCAGGCCGCCGATCAGGTGGCGCACCCGCTGCTCGACGACGTGCTGGCGACGTTCGGCGGCACGGTTGTCAAAGAAGACGAAACCGACCCCTGGGAGGAGCAATCATAAAATGGCCAAAGGAAACCCTTTCGGAAATATGCCGAACATTCCCGGCCTCGGGAATCTGATGAAGCAGGCTCAGAAGATGGCCGAGGAGACCGAGCGCATTCAGGAAGAGCTGCACAACGAACGCGTGGAAGTCTCGTCGGGCGGCGGGATGGTGACAGCCGTTGCCACGGGCATGGGCGAGCTTCTTGAGATCAAGATCGATCCTCAGGTCGTGGACCCCGAGGATGTCGAGATGCTGCAGGATCTGGTTGTGAGCGCGGTTCGTGAGGCGCTGGAAAAGTCCGCCGAGATGAAACAGACCCGCATGAACGAGTTGACAGGCGGCATCGGCCTGCCAGGGCTGTTCTGAGGTGGAAGTGAGACGCAACTACACCTACAGGGGCCTCTGGGGGACGCTCACGATCACCGCCATCCTGTTCCTTGTTTCCGCGTTTACGAAGAAGACCGCGCCGGAGAAGCTGGTGACTACGACGGTCGAGTGGGGTGGCAGGATCGAGCCCTATCAGGGGATTACGGACTGGCGGCTGCACTTGGCGGTGCTCGGCGGCATCACGGTCCTGGCATACTGGTGGATTTGGTAGCCGGTAGCGTACAATCCTCTGTGTAAAATGGCGCTGAGGTAGGTAAGGCGCATCCCTCTTTCTAAGATGAGGTTGTCTAGACCAAGAGAAGGAGGAACGCG
>Ga0209226_10001358_pt1 | contig 11149 bp, 5 predicted proteins | sample BarGraNGADG00212_2_FD_184497 | JGI IMG/M metagenome (GOLD analysis project Ga0209226, IMG submission 184497) | Arctic peat soil microbial communities from Barrow, Alaska, USA - Barrow Graham LP Ref core NGADG0011-212 (SPAdes) (version 2) | ecosystem: Environmental > Terrestrial > Soil > Wetlands...
GGCCCGGCCGTCGGGGTGGGCACCCGCACGGTCATCGCGGTGCTGCTCATCCTGACGGCGATGCGGGTCGACCTCTTCTCCGGGATCACTCTCGGCACGGTCGCCGGCCTTGCCCTCGCGCCGGTCTGGGTGCCGCGCATCCGGGGCCTCTCCGGCGGACCAGGCTTCGCCGCCGTTGTCACGGCGTGCATCGCGTCGGGCATCTGGCTCACCGCGCTCGCATCGGCCGACCATGCGATCATCGTCCGACAGGTGTGGTCATGGTCCGCCCTGATGGTCGGTGGGGTCCGTCGAGGGAGTATGTCAGCGGGCCCAGTCCGGGTGCGCACCGTGTGGTCAACCAGGAGGTACAGCGATGTCGAGCCCGTCCGAGCAAGCCGCGACAGGTCGGCACGGATGGTTCCCGGGCTGGCGTTCGCCGGCGACCTGGGTCGTGATCCTCCTCGTCGTCCTCCTCGTCGTGCTCGCCGTGCGCTGGTCGGTCGGCGACGGGGGTACCGCTGCGCCGGCGAGTATGCCCACGGCATCACCCGGGGCGTCCCAGAGGCCAGAGCCGTCCGGTGGGCCCACGGAAGACCCGTCGGGCTCACCTGTGACGTCGGCCGAGCCGAGCGCAAGCCCGTCCGTCGCACCCACCGAAGAGCCCCAGGCGGGAGCTCCCGGGTCGCCGGATGTCCTGCGCCCGACAGCGGCGCCGGTCGCGATCGACGAGCCGGCCGAGCCCGAGCCGCAGGTCGAGGTGAGACTCACCTCCATCGAGGCCGTCGAGGGAGAGGCGAACATCCCCGGGGAGGTCGGTGGGCCGTCGCTGCGGGTCACGGTCACGATCGACAACGCGACCAGCGCCTCGCTCGACCTCACGTCGGCCGTCGTGAACCTTTACTACGGGGCTGATCGCCTTCCTGCCATCGACCTGCTCGAGCCGGGAAAGGTGGACTTCCCCGGGAACGTCCGAGCCGGGGAGACGGCCTCGGGCACGTTCGTCTTCCTTATCCCCGTCGACGAGCGGGACGACGTCACGGTCGAGTTCGACCTCTCGAGCGACTCCACCGTGCTGCTCTTCGCCGGGCCTGTGGCGACCTGACGGACAGTCTCCTCGCAAAGTTCACCCGACTGCCGGGTTCGAGATGTCCCTGTTTACCCTAAAGTTGCCCTGTTGAGGCTTGTGTTCCGTCTGTCCTGAGGGGTGTGCCAGGCACCGGGAGTCATGGTCGAGTCGGAGGTAGGGAAATGCGAGGAGCTCCCAGGTTCCATCGGTGGATGTCGGCGGTCGCGGCGGGCGCCCTGGCAGTGGTCGGCCTGATGGCCGTCCCTGCCCAGGCGGACACGCTCCCCGTGGACGTGTCCCTGCCCACGACGGTCTCGGCGGACGCGCTGCCGACGGTCCAGATCAACGGCGTCGTGTGGAGCCAGCAGATCGTCGGCAACACGGTCTACGTCGGCGGCAACTTCACGTCCGCGCGTCCCGCCGGCTCACCCGCCGGGAGCAACGAGACCCCCCGCTCGCACATGCTCGCGTACAACCTGACCACAGGTGCCCTGATCACGGGCTTCGCCCCGGTCCTCAACGGTCAGGTCAAGGACCTCGCCGTCTCGCCGGACCAGAAGATCCTGTACGCCGCTGGGCAGTTCACCACGGTCAACGGGCAGAACCGCTACAGAGTCGCGGCCTTCGACATCGCCACCGGCGCACTGGTGCCCGGCTTCCGCCCGGCGGTGAACGCAACCGTCAATGCCGTGTCGGCAACCGGCACGGCGGTCTTCATCGGGGGCGCCCTGACGACCGTGAACGGTGCGGCGCGGAACAAGGTCGCGGCGGTGAGCGCCAGCAACGGAGCGACCCTTCCCTTCTCGGCGACGATCCCCAGCGGCTCGATCAATGCGATGACGCTGGCGCCCGACGAGGCGTCAGTGGTCATCGGAGGTAGCTTCACGAGCGTCAACGGCTCGTCCGACCCCGGCTACGGCCTCGCGCGTCTCGACGCCGCCACGGGCGCCTCCCTGCCCCTCCCGGTCAACGCGGTGGCTCGCAACGCGGGGACGAACGCCGCCATCCTGAGCCTCGAGACCGACGGTGAGAACTTCTACGGCAGTGGCTACCACTTCGGCGGGGCCGGCACCATCGAGGGCGCCTTCGCCGCCGACTGGGCGACGGGCAACCTGGTGTGGGTCGAGGACTGCCACGGTGACACATACTCAGCGTTCCCGGCCGGCGACGTTGTCTACCAGGCGAGCCACAAGCACTACTGCGGCAACAGCGGCGGATTCCCGCAGACCGACCCCTGGACCTACCACCACGGCACGGCGGTCTCGAAGGCGGCCATGGGGGTCAACACCGCGGACATCTACGGCTACCCCGACCACCCGGGCCAGCCATCCCCGAAGATCCTCACCTGGTGGCCCGACTTCACCGTGGGAACCTTCACAGGCATTACGCAGGGACCCTGGACCGTCTCGGGGAACGACCAATACGTCCTTATGGGCGGTGAGTTCACCCGTGTGAACAACACTCCGCAGCAGGGTCTCGTCCGGTTCGCCGTGTCCGAGATCGCCCCTAACCAGCAGGGTCCACGGATGTCCGGCGCCAACTTCCCGCTCGGTGCGACGTCCTTCTCGACGGGAACGGTCCGGGTCAGTTGGAAGGCCAACTACGACCGCGACAACGAGACCCTCGTCTACAGCCTGTACCGCGGTAGCACGGCCACGCCGCCGATCTACCAGACGACGATGACGACCCCGTTCTGGGACCTCAAGGGCATGGGCTACCTTGACACGGGTCTGACGGCCGGCTCCTCCCAGCGCTACCGCCTGGTCGCGACCGACCCCTTCGGCAACATCGCGCAGTCCGAATGGGTCACCGTGACGGTGAGCGCGGAAGGCGAGCTGTCCGACTACGCCGAGGAGGTCCTCGGCGACGAGGTCTCGACGTACTGGCGGCTGGGTGAGCCCAGTGGCTCCACCGTGTTCGACTGGGCAGGCTGGACCGACGGCACCGCCAACTCGGGTGTGAGCCGTGGGACGTCGGGCGCGATCATCGCGGACACCAATGCCGCCTCGTCGTTCGACGGCACCCCCTCCGGGTTCGTCACGACGGCATCCCCGATCGCCGGCCCTGACACCTTCACCGTCGAGACCTGGGTCCGCACGACGTCGTCCCAGGGCGGCAAGCTCATCGGGTTCGGCAACAACGCGACCGGCAACTCGAGCAACTACGACCGCCACGTCTACATGGACGACGCGGGCCGCATCTGGTTCGGCGTGTACCCGGGCGGTGTTCGGACCGTGAACAGCGCTGCGTCCTACAACGACGGCGAATGGCACCATGTGGTGGCGAGCCTCGGCTCCAGCGGCATGCGGCTCTACGTCGACGGGAAGCGGGTCGGGCAGCGGACGGACGTGACCTCCGGCCAGGGCTTCAGCGGGTACTGGCGTGTGGGTGGCGACAACCTCGGTGGCTGGACCAACCGTCCGTCGAGCGACTACCTCAACGGCGCGCTCGACGAGGTCGCCATCTACCCGAGCGTGCTGACGTACGAGCAGGTTCTCGCGCACTACACCGCCTCCGGTCGCACGCCGGACGTAGCACCTGTCCCGGCTGACGCCTATGGTGCGGCCGTGCGCGCGGCAGAGCCGGACCTCTACTGGCGTCTGGACGAGGCGACGGGCACGACGGCGGCCGACACCAGCGTGAACGAGAGCTCCGGCACCTACCGCAGCGGCTACACCCTGGGTGCCCCGGGGGCGTTGCAGGGAGTCGCCAACACGGCGGTGACCTTCGACGGGACGACTGGCCTGCTCTCGAGTGACCAGCAGTTCACCAACCCGTCGACGTACTCCGAGGAGCTGTGGTTCCAGACGACCACCACCAACGGTGGCAAGCTCATCGGCTTCGGTGGCAACCAGGGTGGTCTGTCGCCCAACTACGACCGCCATGTCTACATGGAGAACGACGGGAGGCTGACCTTCGGTGTGTGGACGGGCTCCCCCAACACCATCACGTCACCAGCCGCCTACAACGACGGGCAGTGGCACCACATGGTGGCGACGCAGTCGTCTGCCGGGATGGTGCTCTACGTCGACGGCGTGAGCGTCGGCACGAACGGGCAGACGCAGGCGCAGGACTACAGCGGCTACTGGAAGGTCGGCAGCGACAACACGTGGGGTCCGCAGCCCTACTTCGCCGGCACGATCGACGAGGTGGCGATCTACTCCCACGCGCTGACCGCGGGAGCCGTCGCCCAGCACTACGCCCTCGGCACAGCCACACCGCCGCCGAACGTGGCGCCGGTGGCGGCGTTCACGTCGGCCGTGGCGAACCTGGGGGTGTCGGTGGACGCCTCGGGGTCCAGTGACGCGGACGGCACGATCGCGTCCTACGCGTGGGACTTCGGTGACGGGGCCACCGGCACCGGTAAGACCACCACGCACACCTACGCCGCGGCCGGGACCTACACCGTCGCCCTGACGGTCACCGACGACGACGGCGCAACCGGGACCATCGGTCAGCAGGTCACGGTCACGGCTGCGCCGGTCAACGTGGCGCCGGTGGCGGCGTTCACGTCGGCGGTGGCGAACCTGGGGGTGTCGGTGGACGCCTCGGGGTCCTCTGACGCGGACGGCACGATCGCGTCCTACGCGTGGGGTTTCGGTGACGGGGCCACCGGCACCGGTCAGACCACCACGCACACCTACGCCGCGGCCGGGACCTACACCATCACCTTGACCGTGATCGACGACGACGGGGCCACCGGGACCATCGGTCAGCAGGTCACGGTCACGGCTGCGCCGGTCAACGTGGCGCCGGTGGCGGCGTTCACGTCGAGCGTCGCGAGCCTGGCGGTGTCGGTGGACGCCTCGGGGTCCAGCGACCCGGACGGCACGATCGCGTCCTACGCGTGGGGCTTCGGTGACGGGGCCACCGGCACCGGGCAGACCGCCACGCACACCTACGCCACGGCCGGCACCTACACCGTGGCCCTGACCGTCACCGACGACGACGGCGCGACCGGCACGACCACGGGTCAGGTCACCGCCACCCCACCGCCGGTGGGCGTGCTGGCCCAGGACGGCTTCGCCCGCACGGTCGCCAACGGCTGGGGCAACGCCGAGGTCGGCGGGGCGTGGACGACGTCCGGGACGGCGAGCCTGTTCTCGGTCGACGGCGCAACCGGGCGGCACACCCTGAACGCGGGCCGCACGGCAGGGTCGTTCCTGGCCGGGGTGTCCTCCACCAACACCGAGGTCCAGGTCACCGTCAGCGCGGACCGGGTGCCACTCGCCACCGCCTTCCTGGCGATTCAGGGTCGCCGGGTAGGGACCGACGCCTACGCCGGTCGTCTGCGGATGGGTACCGACGGCAGCGTGCAGCTGCACGTGACCCGCGGCAACGGCATCCCGGTCGCCGGTGGAGTGGTCCCCGGGCTCACCTTCGCAGCCGGTGACCGCCTGCAGGTCCGCGTGCAGGTCGAGGGCACCTCACCGACCACGGTGCGGGCCAAGGTCTGGCGGGTCGGCACCACCGAACCGGCCACCTGGGGCGAGACGATGACCGACAACACCATCGCGGCCCTGCAGACCGCCGGCGGCCTAGGGTTGCAGTCCTACACCGGCGGCGTCGCAGCCAACCCAGCCGTGGTCTTCTCCTACGACAACCTGTGGGCAGGACCCATCGGCTGACACGGGTCACCGCCCCGACGCAGGCGACTGGCGGTCAGGAGGGCACGGGATGCTCGCCCAATCGACGGGGACGGCCCAGACCGCCGAGCCGTCCCCGGTCGGGACGGACCCGGCGGTCGGACCGGGCACCCGGGCCGTCATCGCAGTGCTGCTCGTGCTGACCGCCATGCGTGTCGACCTGTATGCCGGGGTCAGTCTCGGCACGTTCGTGGGCATCGCGCTCGCGCCCGCGTGGCTGCCTCGCGTCCGGCGCTTCTCCGGCGGAGCCACGTTCGGCGGGATCGTCGCGGCGTGCCTCGCCTCGGGCGTCTGGCTCACCGCACTCGCATCGGCCGACCATGCGATCATCGTCCGACAGGCGTGGTCCTGGGCCGCACTCATGGCCGGCCTCGTAACGACGGTCGGGGCGGTCCTCTGGGCGCGCACGGCGTTCGCGGACGCCACGGTCGCGGTGCTCTTCGGGATCGGCATGGTCGCCGAGATCTCGCCGTCCGACCTCGCCCTGGAGAACCCCTGGAAATTCGCGATTGCGACCCCACTCACCGTTCTGTTGCTCGGCCTCGCCTGGATGGTCCGCAAGCGGTGGCTCGAGGTCGTCTTCGCCCTGCTCCTCGCGGCGGTCTCGGCGGCCAGCGACAGTCGTTCGCACTTCGCCATTCTGTTGATGGCGACGGCCTTCGTCGTCTGGCAGATGTGGTTCCGTGGTGGGCACCGCAAGGGCTCGGTCTGGCGAGCCGTGGTCATCCTCGCCGGCCTGGGCTGGGCGATCTACAGCCTGGGCCAGGCGATGCTCCTCGAGGGCTATCTCGGCGAGGAGACCCAGACCCGCAGCGCGGCCCAGGTCGAGGCGGCCGGCTCCATCCTCCTGGGCGGACGGCCGGAGATCGGCGCGACCGTCGCCCTCATGGCGGAACGGCCCGTGGGCTTCGGCATCGGCACGCGCCCGACGGTCCAGGAGATCCTCGTCGCCAAGGCAGGCATGTCCCAGCTGGGCTACGACCCCAACAACGGGTACGTCGAGCGGTACATGTTCGGCGAGCTCGTCGAGCTCCACTCGATCATCGGCGACACCTGGGCCCTCTTCGGTATCCCAGGTCTCGTGCTCTCCGGTTTCATCGCCTGGACACTGCTCCGCCGCGCAAGCACGGGGCTCGCCGCACGCAGCCTGAGCGCACTCATGGCCGTGCTGGTCGTCCGCCTCTGCTGGAACCTCCTGTTCGGTCCGCTCTACAGCTCCCTGCCCGTGCTGGCCCTGGCCATTGGCCTTGCCCTGCATCGCCGGAGGCCGCCCGGCTAGAGACCCTAGGGACCCGGCCTCGTCGGGGGCGGTCAGCTGCCGGAGGAGACGGTGACGACTGTGCCGTCGGTGAAGGTGTTGCCGGTGACGGCGGAGGCGGTGCCGCTGAGGCATACCGGAGGACGCGGGCAGCGGGGCGACGCCGCAGAGCATCGCGATGGCCGCTTCGGAGGTCATCCGGTCGGGGTTGTCCCGGCGGTGACGAGCATCTGCCCGGCGATCTCGAAGCCGATCCCCACGCGGGCTCAGATCGTCCCTGTCGCTCGTCGGCGGGGAGGTCGGTCAGGATGCGGTCACGGGTTGCACGCTTCGAGCAGATCAGGCGCGACCAGCGGGTCGAGGGGCTCGGCTCGCTGCCGGGCACCGTCGTCGACTCAGGACCGGGAGCGGTCGGCGGCTCGGTCGTTTCGGCGCGAATCGGGGGAGCCGGGCTCCTCGGTCATCCGCAACCCGGGGACCTCCCCTGGTCCCACGCGCCGGCCTGGATGCTCGGGGTGGCGGGCACGGCGGCGCTGACGAGGAGACCGGTGACCAGGAGGGCTCTCATGGCGGACGCGACGCGAGCCGTACGGGGGATGGGGCGTGTCGCGGCGTGGCGGGCGGGACGGGTCGACCGGATTCGCACGTCATGCCTCCCTCGGCGGTCCGGCCGTCGTGCGATCGGTCCGGGGTCGGAGCAGGTGCCGCACGAGGAGGAACCCGGCGCCGGCACCGCGCGCGGCAGGAGCGGCCGCGTCCTCGGTTCGCCTTGCAGCACAGGGCCGAACGGGTGACGGATCTCAGGGTTCGTCCGGTTCCGCGAGGTGACGGGGGCTGGCCCGGTGAAAGCGAGAGTCAGCGGACAGTGCCGCGCCGGACGCCGAGCCGAGCCACCTCCACCACGCCCGCAAGGTCGCGGCGGACGGCGGGCACCGCGGCCGCCGCGAGCCCGTACCCGGCGGCGGTCGCCGCGGCCGCCGCGACGAGCCGGACGAACTCGGGCTGGTCGACCAGGGCCCCGACCAGCACGGCCGACGCACCCGCGGAGAAGACGAGCGCACCGAGGATCCTCAGGGCACCCTGCACGAGGGCCCTCGCCGGGATGTCGGTGCGCCGGGAGAGCCACCAGATCGACAGGGGCCACGCCAGAGCGGGGGCAAGGGCGTAGCCCGCGGCCACACCGACCACGCCCCACACCGACCCGACCGCGATGCACGCCACCCGGATCGACGCTGTGAGCAGGGTATACCGCATGAGGTCGGCTGTGAGGCTGCGCGAGAGGTAGACCCAGTAGCCCACGTAGGCCAGGGTCTGGAAGATGCCCGCCACGGCCAGCAGCCGCAGGATCGGCACGACCGTTATCCACTTCGCGCCCAGGAAGATGGCCGTCACGGGCTCGGCTGCCGCCACGACCACGCCGAGGCCGGCCACGAGCGAGTACCCGAGGGTCAGCTGGCCCCGCAGCAAGAACGCGCCGTACCGCACCGGGTCGTCCTGCAGGCGGGAGAGCACCGGCAGCGCGACGGTCGTCGAGGGTGCCCTCAGCTGGTTGAGCGGTGCCATCAGCAGGTGGAACGCGCGGTTGTAGAAGCCGAGCGGGCCGGCGCCGAACCGCAGACCGATGAGGAGCGTGTCGACGTTGTTGCTCGCGTAGCCGATGAGCTGGGACCCGAGGAGGTGACCACCGAACCGCAACAGCCCGCGCATCGGCGCACGTCGGGGGAGGCGGGGTAGCCACCGGGCGCTGATCACGAGCACCACGAGGATGATGCCAGCCTGGGTCAGGGTCTGGGCGACGAGCGCCCAGTACCCACCGCCCGATGTCGCGACGAGGACCGCGACCCCCAGCGCGAGGGCGGGTGCGGCCGTCTCCGCGATCGCGAGCTGCCCGAAGCGCAGGCGGCGCACCAGGTCCGCGCGGTACTGGGTCGCGAGCCCGTTCAGCACGAAGGTCCCCGCGAGCGCCCGGCTGACCTCGGTGAGCTCGGGGCGGTCGTACACGGCAGCCACCAGGCCCGCCGCGAGGAACAGCAGCGCCGCGAGGGTGAGCCCGATGGCGGTGTTGATCCAGACGAGGTTGTCGCGCTGCGCACGGGAAAGCTCGGGGGCCTGGATGGCGGCGGAGGACAGCCCGAAGTCGCGGAAGATCTCACCGATGCCGACGATCACGACGACCATCGCGATCAGGCCATAGTCCTCGGGGTCTAGCAGCCGCGCGAGGATCATCACGGCGACGATCTGGATGACCATCCGGGCGCCCTGGCCGCCCAGGGTGACGACGGCCCCGCGGGCCGCCCGGCGGCCGAGCCCGGAGGACGGGCCCGACACGCGTGCTGACACGCCTGTCACCGCGGTGGGCCCTGCGTCGGCGTGGAGCTCTGCGCCGGGGTGTCGCCAGGAGCGGCCGTGGCGCCACCGGCCGCCGCCCCGCTACGTCGGACGCGTCTGTAAGTTCCCCGAGCCGTTCGAAGGGTCTCCAGGGGACGCCGCATCGCAAGCCGGAGCAGACCGAAGCCGTGGTAGCGAGGGGGACGGCGGCCCGCGAGACGGGCCGCCATGGTACGTCCGAGCAGCGTCTCGCGACGCTTGCACTGCAGGGGCTGGACGGCCGCGACCTCGGCGAGGTCGATCGGCTCGACCACGATGACCCCTGCCTCGACGGCCTCGTGGACGACGCGTAGACCACGCTCGGTGCGGGCCAGCAAGGCGCTCACCCCGCTGGACTCCTCGAACTGCGGGTAGCCCCGCGCATCCGTGCGCCACAGGTCGGCCGCGGAGATGTCACTGCTCTCCCCGACGCCGTCCGGACAGATCTTGCACCGCCACTGGACCGTGCGGCCCAGGTGCTCACCCCACGACTCGTGGTACGAGGCGCTCACCTCGCTGCCGTCATCCCCGCGTGCGACGAACCGGCCGGGCCAGCCCTCGCCTCGGTACCTCAGGGACGTCACCCGGGTGCCGAGGGGCATGCCGAGCTCGTGGACCAGGTCGTCCGTCGCCCGCTGACTCGGGGTCCCGGCGCAGAAGAACGAGAGGATCAGGGGCGCGTCCTGCCGGCCAGTGGCGGCGAGGGCGCGGACGGCGCTCGCCTCGCACGGCTTACCCACGAACGCCCCTGCCGGATCCAAGGCCGTGCGTGCGGCCGCGTTCGACACGGGCCCGTACCGCGACCCCGACGAGGCCAGGGCATCGGCCCGGCTCTGGATGCGGACGCTGACCGTCCGTCGGGGGTCCTCGGCCGCCGCTGCGGCACCGACGACCTGGGCGACGTCACCCCGCTCGCTGAGCCACCCGGCCAGGGCCGTCAGCACGCCGCCGCTGCTGCCGGAGTGACGCACCCGGTCGTCGGCAGCCCAGGCACGCCAGGCGGCGAGAGCCGGTCCCATGGTGGGGTGGCGCACCGCGCCGGGGGTCCGGACGGCCACAACCCGCACGCCCGGGCAGGCCGAACGGAACCGATCCACCGCTGTCTCGTCCTGGGCTGCTGTCGGTGCCGGCGTGCTCTCGCGACGCGCGGGACGCGCGTACCCCTGGGAGTCCAGGGCCATCGACAGCCCGTCATCCAGCTGGCAGCAGGCGCCGCACCCGGAGCAGCTGCCCGACCGGACCACCGCGGAGATCTCGCGATCGAGAGACGTCAAGGTTATCCCAGGCTCCGCAGCGCGTCCTCGGCCGGGGCCAGGAGGGCCAGGGCGCGGGTCCGTGCCCGCTCCGCCTGCGCCCGCAGGTCCTCGGTAGCCAGGAGCTTCAGGACCGCCGCGGCCGGGTCCGGGTCGGTGCGTAGGTCGACCGTGTGCTCCCAGCCGAGATCTGCCAGCAGCGGAGCGAACTTGCGGGAGTAGGCCAGCGGGATGGCCGGGGTGCCCACGGACAGCGCGTTGAGGCAGGCGTGCATCCTCGAGCCGACCACGACCTCGGCCGACGCGAGGACGCGGCGGACCTCCGCGAGGTCTGTCGGGACGACGAGCTCGACCCCGGGGTGCTGCTCGGCGAGCGCACGCACGGTCGGCACGTCGTTGTCGGCGAGGGGCGAGTCGAGCACGTGGGCCAGGAGCGTGATCTGCCGGCCGTTGCCGACGAGCGTCGTCAGGAGGTCCTGGACGGTCCGCCGGTAGCCGGCCGCGTCCACGTGCGGCCCCGGCTCCCACAGGAGGCCCGAGACGTTGAGCACGATGTCCCGGGAGCGTTCCACCTCCG
>Ga0209226_10001361_pt1 | contig 11145 bp, 9 predicted proteins | sample BarGraNGADG00212_2_FD_184497 | JGI IMG/M metagenome (GOLD analysis project Ga0209226, IMG submission 184497) | Arctic peat soil microbial communities from Barrow, Alaska, USA - Barrow Graham LP Ref core NGADG0011-212 (SPAdes) (version 2) | ecosystem: Environmental > Terrestrial > Soil > Wetlands...
AAAGCTACGCCGGCGGCGGCCACGGCTCCGGCCCAAGCCTCCCAGGTCTTCAGCGACGCAGTTCCCTTGTTCCTGGGCATTGTGCTCATCATCATCGGCGCCGTTTTCCTGCTGCACAATATGCCTATTTTCGATCCGTTTTACGGCTGGGCCCGCCATTTCGTCCGCCATTTCTTCTGGCCCTCACTGCTGATCATTTTCGGCGTTTTCATCATTGCCCGCGGCTGGAAGAAGTAAAAATAAGTAAAAAGTATAAAGTTTAAAGTACAAAATAAGAAAAAAGAACCAAATTTCTTTTATATCTTTTTCTTCTACCATACGCCGTCAGCCGTACACCGTTTGCCGATTTTTTCGTTACCTGGTTGACAAATGCGCAAAAGCATATTATTATTGGAAAGGCGAACAAAAGGCGAACAAATGTTGACCAAAAAACAAAAATTCATTTTGGACAAGATCAGGGGCCTAAGCCGTCGTAACGGCTGCTTCCCCACCGTCCGCGAGATCGCGGCCGCCGCCGGCATTGCCTCGCCGGCGACCATCCACGCCTATCTCTCCCGCCTGCGCCGGCGCGGGGCGCTGCTCAAGAAAGGCCGGGCCTGGGATCTGGCCGCTGATCCACCAACAGGTGGCGAGCGCCTGGCCGTGCCGCTGGTGGGCATGGTGCCGGCCGGCACGCCGCTGGAGATGTTCGAAAGCCTGGGCGACGAGGTGGTCCTGCCCGAATGGCTGGCCGAGAAAGGGAGCGACATCGTGGCCTTCCGCGTGCAGGGCCAGAGCATGAAGGATGCCTACATCCAGGACGGCGACCTGGTCTTGATCAAGCGCGCCGAACAGGCCGACCCCGGACAGATGGTGGTCGCCCGCCTTGGCGACGGTTCCATCACCCTCAAGCGCCTGAAACGCGTCCGGGATGACTATGTCCTGGTCCCGGAAAATCCAGATTACGCCCCCATCGCCGCCCCCTTCCAGCTGGTGGGCCGGGTGGTGGGCGTTTTGCGCAGGTACCGGTGAAAACCCCGGCCGTCCTGCACCTGGACATCGACGCCTTTTTCGCGGCGGTGGAGGAGACCCTGGACCCGTCGCTGCGCGGCAAGCCGCTGATCGTCGGCGGCCTGGCCCACGAGCGGGGCGTGGTCTGCACCGCCTCCTACGCGGCGCGTCGTTTCGGGGTGCACTCGGGCATGGCCCTGCGCACCGCGGCCAAAAAATGCCCGCAGGCCGTTTTCCGCCGCGGCCGCTTCCACCTCTACAGCCGGATCTCGCGCCAGTTCTTCGCCTGCCTGCGCCGCTTCTCGCCCCGGGTCGAGGAGGTATCGGTGGACGAGGCCTACGTGGACGTGGGCGGCAGCCGTTACCTCTGCGCCTCGGTCTACGAATTGGCCGCCCGGATCAAGGCCGCGGCCGAACGCGAGACGGGCTTAAAGATATCGGCCGGCCTGGGTTTCACGCGCCTGGGCGCCAAGCTGGCCTGCGAGGCGGCCAAGCCGGGCGGTCTGTTCTGGCTGCACGACGAGGAAGAGTTCATCTCGCAGCTGACGCTGGACAAGATCCCGGGCGTCGGGCCGCAGACCTATTTCGTGCTCCAGGGATTGGGCGTGCGCCGCGGCCGCGAGCTGAAGGAAAAATACCTGGCGTTGTGGAAAAAGATCTTCGCCGGCCACGGCAGCGGCGGCATGGAGCGGGGGCGGCCCGAGCCGGCCAGCAAGAGCTTCAGCCGCGAGACCACCTTCCCCGAGGATATCCGCGATGAGGGCATGCTCTATTCGCACCTGGCTTACCTGCTGGACCGGCTGGCCGTGCACCTGCTGCGCGAAAAGCTGTTCGCCGGCCGCGTCGAGGTCAAGGTCCGCTTCAGTGATTTTTCCACTTTTTGCCAGCGGGTGGCGCTGCCATTTCCCACCTATTCCTATTTCCACCTCTGGCACAGAGCCCTGCCCCTGCTGCTGTCACTGCTGGCCAAAAGAGACCTGCCGCTGCGCCTGGTCGGTGTCAAGGTGGAGGACCTGCAGGCCAGCCGCGACATCCTGCCCTTCTTCTCCTTGCGGGACGAGCAAATGACCGCCGGCATCAGCAGCGTCAAGGCGCGCTTCGGCTTCTCGGCCCTGCGCAGCGCCCGCAGTTTGCTGCTGGAGGATATGTATCCGCTGGAGAGGGAAGGAATGGTGCTCAAGACGGCCTCCTTGACCAAGTAATGAATCCAAATGACAGAAAAAGGTTTGAAGTTCGAATGTTATCTTGCCCCCTTCTCCTTTAGGGGAAGGGTTGGGGATGGGGCTAGTATACCGAGATTTGGCCTCACCCCCAGCCCCTCTCCTAAAGGCGAGGGGTGTAACATCGCTACATGTCACTGACCATAAACTACGTACCCTTGAGAGTGTATTCCATTTTTTCCCAGGGTGCGGGCGCCGTCGACCCGGCGGCGTTGGCGGAGATCATGCAGAAAGCCAAGGTGCCGTACCTGCCCGTGTGCGATCCCATGGTCCTGACCGGCTGGGAAAGGTTCAGGAAGGAGGCCGTGGGTCGTGGTTTGCAACCACTGCTGGGCACTGAGATCAAGCTGCCGGAAAAGGGCGCCCTGCTGCTCTTCCCGCATTCCGGCCGCGGCTACCTCTCCCTGGTCTCCTGCCTGAACCGGCGTGCCCTGCCCGCCGCCCTGCGCGACGTGCTGGCGGTTTTTCTGCCGCTGCGGCCCGACGGCGATTTTCTGCGCCGGCTGCAGGCGAAGATCGGCCGGGAAAATTTTTACCTGGGCCTGGAATGGCAGAGCGGCCAATGGCTGCGCGCCTGGAGCTCGGAATCCGGCGTCCCCCTGGTCTGGGCGCAGACCCTGCGCTGGACCGGCGACGCGCGCAAATACGCCGTGGCCCGGGCGGTTTTTCAGCATCTGCCCCTGCCGGAGACCCTGAAAACCGACGCAGCCCTGGACGGCCTGCTGCCGGCTGCTGCCATCCTGCGCCGCTGGGGAGAAAGCGGCCGCCAGGCCATGGCCAACACCGTGTGCCTGGCTGAACGCGTGGCCTTCGGCTTCGATAGCCTGGAGGAACTGTTCCCCGACGGCGGCAACGACCTGGAGATCCTGGTCCGCAAAAAAATGGACCAGCGCCGCGCCGGAGCCGCGGAACGCGAGCGCGCCCTGCAGGAGCTGCGGGTGATCCGCAAGACCGGGGCGGCCGCCTATTTTCTCATCGCCGCCGCCATCGCCGATTTCTGCCGCCGCCGGCGTATTTTTTTCAACCTGCGCGGCTCAGGAGTTTCCTCTTTCGTTTTGTTCCTGCTGGGCATGTCGCGGGTCGACCCGCTGGCGCACGGCCTGCTGTTCGAGCGCTTCGTCAACAGCCTGCGCGACGACCTTCCCGACATCGACGTCGACATCGATTCGTCGCGGCGTGGCGAGGTGTTCCAATGGCTGTTCCAGCAGTACCGTGGCCAGTCAGCCTTTGTCTCGAGCCACAAATTTTTCGGCGCCCGCTCGGCCCTCTACGAAACGGCCCGGGCTTTCGGCTTCAACCCCGAGGAGGCCCATGCCCTGGCCAGGCCCCTGCCCATGTTCGCCGAGCCGGCCGAGCTGGCCAGCAGGGGCAAAGGGGCGCACGCCAGGGTCTACCAGGCGGCATCCCTGCTCGACGGGGTGTTCAGGGAGCTTTCCCTGCACGTGGGCGGCGTGGTTTTCTCGGGCCAGGCCGTCGACCGCGTCCTGCCCCTGACCCGGTCGCCCGAGGGCTTTCCGCAGCTGGCCTGGGACAAGGACACGATCGAGCGGCTGCGCATCTTCAAGCTCGACCTGCTGGGCGTGCGCGGCTTCGAGGTCATCGCTCCCCTGGCCCTGTCCCTCCCCTTGGGGGGGCGTCCCCTTGGGGGACTGGAAGGGGGGGCGGACGAAAGCGACGTCCTGGTCTGGCAGAACATCCAGCAGGCGCGCACCATGGGCTGCTTCCAGCTGGAAAGCCCGCTGTCCCGGGAGAACCTGTTGAAGGCGCGGCCGGCGAGCCTGGAGGAACTGGCCATCGCCGTGGCCATCATCCGCCCCGGCCCGGCCAGGTCGGGGATGAAGGCGGCCTACCTGGAGCGGCGGCCTCCCTGCCACCCGCTGCTGGGGCAGCTCTTCGCGCCCAGCCGCGGCGCCCTGATCTTCGAGGAGCAGATCGCCGTGCTGCTGCACCATGTCAGCGGCTGGAGCCTGGAGCAGGCCGAAAAGGTGCGCAAGGAGCTGAAAAAGAAAAAGGGCGAGGAATGGCGCGGCGATTTTTTCGCGCGCGGCCGGGAAAACGGCTGGAGCGGGGACGAACTCGAATTGTTCTGGAAGCTGGCCCTGGATTTTTCGCTTTACGCCTTTTGCCAGGCGCACAGCGTGGCCTATGCCTACGCCGCATATCTTTCGGCCTGGCTCAAGACCAGGCAGCCGCTGCAGTTTTTCTGCCGGCTGCTGAACGCCGGCGGCGGCTACTACCCGCTGCCGGATTACATCGCCGAGGCAAAAAAATGGGGGCTGGCCGTCCTGGCCCCGGACGTCAACCGCAGCGGCCTGGGTTTCCGCGGCGAGCGGGGCGCCATACGCTGCGGCCTGCTGGCGGTCAAGGGCATCGGCGATAAATTGGCCTCGCGCCTGGTGGAAAACCGCGGCCATGGCTACGCGAGCCTGGAGGATCTCCTGCTCAAGACGCGCCTCTGCGAGCGCGACCTGTCGGCGCTGCTGGCGGTTTCGGCTCTGCATTCCCTGGGCCGCGACGGCTTCAGCCCGCAGGAGAAACAGAAGAACTGGGAGAAGTACCTTGGCTTCCAACCATCATAGAAAAGTAGATGAGTAAATGGGTAAATGGGTAGATGGGTTAGGAAAGCAGAAAGAGTTCGCGGCCAGTGCCGTTGCCCCATCAACTCATCTACCCGTCAACGAGAAACGGAAATATTTGACTTTGCCAAGGCAGCGACTTATAATTCCAGTACTTTGGCGGGAGGGGCGACGCATGAAAATATTTACGCACGTGGATGGCAAGGATTGCGGCAAGATCAACTTCTACGGCCTGAGCACTTGCGTCTGGTGCCGCAAGACGCGGCAGCTGCTTGACAAGCTGGGCGTGGCCTACGATTTCGTGTACGTGGACCTGCTGACGGGCGTGGAACAGGAGCGAGCCATGGCCGAAGTGCGGCGCTGGAACCCCAACGAATCTTTTCCCACCCTGGTGTTCAACGATTCTTCCTGTGTGCTGGGTTTCGACGAAGAAAAGATCCGGGTGGCCGTCAAGCTATGAAAAAGCAAACGGAAATCAGCGACGCGGCCATCGACGCCCTGTTGCAGAAATTGCAGCGCGAGGCCGAGGCCGGCGGCTATCACCTGAATCCCGACCGCGAATTCGCCCGGGAGCTGGTGAAAAGCCTGCTGGTCAACCAGGAACGCTATGGCTACTGGGCCTGTCCCTGCCGGCTGGCCGCGGGCGACAAGGCCGCCGACCTGGACATCATCTGCCCCTGTGATTACCGTGATGCCGATCTGAACGAATTCGGCGCCTGTTTCTGCGCCCTGTACGTGGGCCAGGAGATCCTGGAAGGCAAGCGCCAGGCCGCTTCCATCCCCGAACGCCGGCCGCCGGTAAGCCAGCGCCGTACCGCCAAGTCCGAGATCGCCGGGGCTGCGCCTCTTGCCAAGCTTTCCCAGCCGGTCTGGCGCTGCAAGGTCTGCGGCTACCTGTGCGCCCGCGACGATCCGCCCGAGGTTTGCCCTGTTTGCAAAGCCAGGAAAGACCGGTTTGAAAGGTTCATATAGAGTTCGATAAAAATCCCGGTTTAAGGTATATGGTGTACGGTTTAAGGTAAGAAGATAAATTTCAAATCACAAATCCCAAATTCCAAATAAATTCCAAGTTCCAAATTCCAATAACCCAAACGAAAGCCATTTCAAATCTCTTCTCTTTGTTTCGGTCATTGGGTAATTGGTGCTTGGAGCTTATTTGGAATTTGGTGCTTGGATTTTGGTGTTTTTCTTTCTTGCTCTTAACCGTACACCGTCAGCCGTAAACCGTATGCCAATTTCACATTCGATCTCTACCAGGGCCTGAAATCTCTCCTGAGGTCCGGGACCTGGTTTTTCCAGTTGCGGTGATGGAATTCGGCCGTGTGCGGATTCAGAATGTAATCCTCCTGCCAGCGCTCATAGTTGTTCAGGACCTCGTGCACGGCCCCGGCGATGACGTTCACTTCCTCTTCGCTCATGGTGGGATGCAGGGAAATGCGCACCCAGCCCGGCTTTTCCGTGAGATCGCCGGAATTGATCTTTTCGGTTATATGCTGCGAGAGTTCGCGCTTGACGTGCAACAGGATATGGCCGTAGGTGCCGGCGCAGGAACAGCCGCCCCGGGTCTGGATGCCGAAGCGGTCGTTGAGCAGGCGGACGATCAGGTTGTGGTGCCGGTGCAGCGAGTAGAAGGATATGATGCCCAGCCGGTTCTGCTGGCAGGATTCCAGCACCTCGACCCCGGGATGTTCGCCCAGTTTTTTCAGCAATATGTTCTTCAATTTCTCTTCGCGGGCCAGGATGGCGGCGATGCCCATGTCCTCCTTGAGCTGGATGGCCAGGGCGGCGCGGATGGCCTGCAGGAACCCGGGCGTGCCGCCGTCCTCGCGGATCTCGATGTCGTCGTAGTATTTCTGTTCACCCCAGGGATTGGTCCACAGCACCGTGCCGCCGCCAGGGTGGTCGGGCACGCGGTTGTGATAAAGCTCCTTGCTGAGCACCATCACTCCCGATGAGCCCGGCCCGCCCAGGAATTTGTGCGGCGAGAAAAACACGGCGTCCAGGCGCTGCTCGGTTTTGGCGGGATGCATGTCCATGGCCACGTAAGGGGCGGCGGCGGCAAAATCCACGAAGCAATAGCCGCCGTGGCGGTGCATGATCTCGGCCATCTGCTGGTAGGGGGTATGGATGCCGGTGACGTTGGAGCAGGCCGTGAAAGAGCCGATCTTCAGGTCGCGTTGCTTGTGACGCTTGAGGATCTCTTCCAGGTGGTCCAGGTCGGGGAGTCCGTCCGGGCCGCGACGGATGATCTCCACCTGGCAGTAGCATTCGTTCCACGAGGTGTGATTGGAATGGTGCTCCATGTGGGTGATGATGACCAGCGGCTTCTTGCGGCTGCGCCCCGGGAGCTTGCCGCAATACTGCTCAGGGATGCGCAAGCCCAGCAGGCGCTGCAGTTTGTTGATGACCGCCGTCATGCCGAAACCGGAAAAAAATATGGCGTCGTTGTCGCTGGCGTGAACATGGCGCTTGATGATCTGCTGGGCCTGGCGGTAGGCCGAGGTCATGCGCGTTCCGGTCACCGTGGTCTCGGTATGTGTGTTGGCCACGAAAGGCCCCAGGCCGTCGGTGATGTACTCCTCGATGGGTCGGTAGAGCCGGCCGCTGGCCGTCCAATCGGCGTAAATGATGCGCTTTTCTCCGTTGGGCGTGGCGAAGGTCTGGTCGATGCCAATGATCTGGCTGCGATAAGGGCTGAAATCTTTCACGATTACCTCAAATTCCGTTTTTGATATTCTATGCCATCCGCCTTTGCTCGTCAAGTGGCAGTTTTAATTGGAAATAACCAGGGTGCAGGCGGACCGGCGTCGAACCCGGGAAAGGGGAGTATGCGGAAGACTATTTCAACCCGGATGGCGTACGCGGCGTGGTAAGAATTTCATAGAAGACCTGCCATTTGCGTTCCAGCGAGGCGTCCCGGCCGGCTGTTTTCTCGATATACGCCTGCACGATATCCTGGCCCAGGTTGTAATTGATGATATAGCTGCGGTACTGGTTCCAGAAATCGATTGTCTTGGCGGCCCGGGCCGGTGTTTCCAATGCATAGCGCGTCAGCCATTGCATCGCTTTATCCCTGCTGATCTTGCCGTCCAGGAATCCCCTGGCGGCCTCGTTTTCCGCGTAGCGCAGGTCGCCCACCAGCTTTTGCACAAGTGCGTACTTGGCGGCATTTTGCGCATCCAGGCCGGCAAGCGGGTACAAAACCTCTTTCTCGAATTTAAGCCTTTCCTCGTCGGGAAAGACCATATCTATCCCGAAGTTGGCCGTGCCTTCGGCAATGAGCGACTGCGGGCTGAACAGGGGATAGACCGTGAATTCAAGCCAGCCTCTTTGCTTGACAAGTTTCTGCTCGAGCAGGGCGTTGTACACATGGTGCCCCGGGTAGCCCTCATGGGCCGCCAGCCGCAACGGGGCGTCGATGGGCATGGGTAGGTCGGTGTTCACCTCGATGACGCTGTAGGCGTTCCCCTTGTACCAGTTGTAGGCGCCCCAGGGCTTGTCCTTGACGTATTCGGCCTTGAAACTTTCTCCCGGCGGCAAGGAGATATGCGTCAGGGTACGGCGCCGGCATTCGGCGATGGCCGCGTTGAATACCTGGGGGAGCTTGTTCGCCGGGATAATGTAATCTTTCCTGAAAGCAGTCAGCCTTTCCTGAATGCTTCCGGTTCCGGGCAGGGTCGCTTCCAGGGCCTTGATCGTTTTTTCAAATCCCTTCCGGCCGTGGGCCGGAGCGATCGCGTCATAGAACAATTTCGATTCCTGGTCAAAACTGAATTTTGTCCCGGAGAGGACGTCTATCTCGGCTTTCAGGGCGATCATCTGCTTGGCGAGGAATTCGCTGCGGAGTTTTTCAAGCTCCGGCCGACTTTCCCCGGCGGCAGCTTTTAGATCTTTCAGGATGGCCTCGGCCTTTTTTCGCATTTGGGCCGCGGGAAAAACCCGGCGCGGCACCCCGTCAGCATCCTTTCCTTTCCACTCGGCAGGCCCGTAATAGGCGTCGATGTACCCGGGAGAGTAGGCTCCCACGGCCAGGGCCAGCTTTACGTATTCCACGGCGATATTGTCAAGCGGCCGGTTGGTCGCGGCAGAGGATGTGACCGGGCTCACGGTTGCGGCCAGAGCGAAAAACAAAATCAGTGATCGTTTCATCATGCGCCTCCCGGAACATTATAAGAATCGACGAAAAAAATGCCAGCTGGCCGGCAGGCCATGACCGGTTGGGGCGGCGTGGAGCCTGCTTGTCTTCAGTAGTAGATATCCAGGGCGCCGGCGGCCATGACGATGCCGGCAGGCGCGCCGAATGGATTGGCGAGTTTGCCCAGGCTGTCAGGAACTTTGCTCAAATTGGCGGCCAGTTTTTTTTCCGCGAACTTTTCAATCAAGGTCTTGATGCTTTGGCAGAGCATTGGAGCCAGCATGGTGCTGTAGAACTCCGACAAGCCCGGGCCAAGATGGACCACGGTTTTTGCCACATCGAGTTTCACCTGGCCGAGGATGACGCGGGGATTTAAAAGGAAATCGACTTGGAATTCAACAGCGGAAGAATTGTTGATGATCTTTTTGCCTTTGACGCTGATCAGGATGCCGGAGGGACCGATCCCGGCCTGGGTTTCTTTGACAAGAAAATTCTTGTTCTGGCGCTGCACTTGCGCCGCCAGCCCGTTGTTCTTGTCCTGCATGTTGTTTTGCAGCAGCCCTGCGCCGAACTTCACCCAGTACAGGTCCCTTGCCTGTGAATCAAGGACCGTGCCTTCGGGAGGCGGCGTTTTGTCGAGGTCGCTGGTCAGGACCGCCCGGTAGTGGTTGCGGCCGAAAATGGTCGTGGGCGGCTGGCGTTCCTCGACGTAACGAACATGGGACAATCCGCGCGGACCGCAGGCCAGCGTCGGCCATTCCTTGACCGGGACATTGTCCTTGAACATGATCAGCCTTACATTGCGCAAATACTGGTTCTGGAGGTTCGTCAATTGGATCGTGGCCGAGAGCTGATTCTTGATGAGGTGCCAGGATAAAAAATCTAAGATGGCCAGGGCACTGGCCGGGGGACCGGCGCTGTTGGAGATTTGCCCGCTGTTGGGCGACCAATTGTTGTTGCCGACGAACTCGTTGCGCGCTTGTTCGATGTAAGCGTTCACCAGAGACTCCCCGAGCGGGACCTGGACCGCCGTCAGTTCAGTCGTAAAACGCTTTTTTTGACCCGGGCCGGGCAGATCGTCCTGGGGGATGTTCAGGGTGGCCAGCACGACCTGGTCGTCATTCAGGACAAAAAGCAGGCGGGACGCGCTGTTGCTAAATCCCGATCCACTATTGGCCACGTCGGCCGCCAGGTCGAAATAGGCCTGGAATCGGGTTCCCTCTCGCTTCCAGCGCTTCTCGACGGCGAAGATGCTGGTGGTCAGGTCGGGGTTTCCTGCCGGATGCAACTTTTTTTCATCGATCGTGCGCGTCATCTGGTTGTTGCTGACCCGGCATTCCCGGAGAGTCGATGCGGCCTGGATGACGTACGTCGTTTTTTGGCCGTGCCGGAAAGAATCGTTGACGCTGTAGGTCCAGCGGCTGCCCGGAGCTCCAAGGTTGTCCGTGCCGACCGCACTCTGGATCGCCTCCCCGTTTTTTTTCAAAATAACGTACAAAAGCGCTCCGGGCGGTACGGGTTCGGAGCCGACGTTTTCCAGCGTGGCTTCCAGCTTGACCGTATCCATGGGGAATTCCACCTGGGGGTCGCCCAGCAGGGTGTTGACCAGGGTAATTTGCATGCCGGTCACCGCAATATCTGGACATTTGATCAATATGGCGGGCGGCTTCCGGCCGGCGGTGGGCTTGACCTTTTGCTCGGCTTGCAGGAGGAAGAAGCCCGCAGTGAGAAGCGCAAGGGCGACCAGCGGCAAGTTTTTTTTGATCATGTGACTCTCCTTTCCCATGCCTCTTCTTTCCTTTGCTACAGATTATATAATAAAATACAATCTTTTGTCACGATAGCCAATAAAACTTTCAATTTCAGTGCGAATGATCCCTTTCCCTCCGCCATATTTCTTTACTGACCAGCGTTTCCTGACATTCCCCTAACTCTATCCAGTCAAAGTCCAAAAAAAGATACGTTTTATTCCAGAGTTAGATGCTTGTAATGAACGAGCAGGAGCCCGCGCAGGGTCGCGGCGCTGACTTCGGGGGTAATGTCCCGTTGCGGCTCGGCCAGCATCTCGTAGCCGACCATGAACTTCTTGATTGTCGCGGAACGCAGCAGGGGAGGCAAGAAGTGCATGTGCAGGTGCCATCCTTTGTTCGGTTTGCCATCGCAAGGCGCCCCAATTCCACTTATTATAAATCTGAAATGTCAATAGATCGCGATGCATCGAAAG
>Ga0209226_10001367_pt1 | contig 11134 bp, 5 predicted proteins | sample BarGraNGADG00212_2_FD_184497 | JGI IMG/M metagenome (GOLD analysis project Ga0209226, IMG submission 184497) | Arctic peat soil microbial communities from Barrow, Alaska, USA - Barrow Graham LP Ref core NGADG0011-212 (SPAdes) (version 2) | ecosystem: Environmental > Terrestrial > Soil > Wetlands...
ACATTTGGAACAGTAATGACTTCTGCAGGATAAGTACAAATTTTTGATGAAAGACTTTGTCCTGTAACACCATGAGGATTATCAGTTTCCGAAGCATTGATATAGAAACATACTTCATTTCCTGTAACGTCATACATCACCTGTTTATATCCAAGTATGTAAGTTGAATCGGTAGCCGGGATAACCGCTTTTTCTTCAAATCCTTTACCAGTGTTGATAAAGAGTTTGTAGGATGAAACCGGTCCCAGCCACATTTTATAAGAATTCCACGAAAGAATAATATCATTTCCGGCTCTTTCCAATGAAAGCACGATGTTAGAAGCAGGATTTGATACCATAACCGGAATGCTGCAACTGTTTATAGCTGAAAGAATGTAATAATTAACAGTTTTAATATCTGCCTGATAATCAATATAATTAACTGATCCATTAACTGATGATGGCTGTGAAATCTCCTGAAAAGTGCCAGACGTCCCGATTCTTCTTGCGAGACTGAAACGGGTTATTTCCGATAACGGATCTATTGTAAATGAAAGTGCCACTTTACTATCAGGATTTAAAGTCGCCTGATCAGCGTTAATCCACAGGGGAGGTCGTTGCATCTTAGTTGATATGCAAGTCTTGTTTGAAGAGGAAAATGTTCCTCCTTCCAGGTTGGCGCGAACCACGAAACAATACTCTGCATCAATTGTAAAATCATTAAGCTGCAGAGTGGTTTCCCCGGCATTTAGCCTTCCCGATTCATTATAGTTTCCTCCGTTGACAGATAAAAAAACCGAATAACCTGTAACTTTTACCGGAAAAGATGGATAGCTGTTCCACGATACGTCAATCTTCTTTGAACATGTATCAAGAGAAGCTTCTTCAAAAATTGAATTGAGTACATTTGAAAAAATGCTGGTACATCTTGGCAGTCTCATAGCCGCAATCACATAAGAAACACTAAAATATTTTGTTACAGTACTTGTCAGAATATAGCTTGTAGCAGAAGGATTCCAAACTGTATCTAATGGCATTCCATCTCCGTTCTTATAAGAATACAGAACATAAGCTGCAATATCAGGTGAAGGGCTCAGCGTCCATGTAAGTATAGTATTACCTGTTTCTGGTTGTACAGAAACAGATGTAAGAACAGGCGGTAATGGAGGATCTGTAATGCAATTAATTTGAGAAAAAGCGTTGTGTGGCCAGAAAACAGAGAAAACAATGATTATATAAAAAAACCTGTCTTTCATTCAGTGCCAACTGTTATTTCATAAAGATCATCAATATTATAATACGTTCCTGCCAGATCAATTATTTCATCAGGATCAATAGTTTTTATTTTTTCAGCTAATCTGTAGTAATAGGCATTGTCCAGTCCGAATTCCCAGGCCGACTTGAAACTTTCAGCAAGTGCAAAAGGCCCATCGAACATTCTTACCATTTCACCTGACATATAATTACGTACAATTGCCATTTCCTCTTTCTTAACAGGCACACTCTGCAGAAGCTTTATCTCCCTGTAAATCTCGTCGATAGTTTTTTGACAGTTTTTTCCGCCAACTTCTGTTGAGATAACTTTGTATCCGGCAAGATCAAGTGAAGTAAGAGAAGAACTTATACCATAAGTGTATCCTTTTTCTTCACGGATGTTTTTCATTAACCGTGAACCAAAATATCCACCCAGTATTGAATCAAGTATCTTTAAGCCAGGATAGTCAGAATGCCTTTTGTTAATGGTTGATGATCCAATTCTGATTGCGGATTGAACTGTTCCGGATTTATAAATATGGACTTTCCTTGGTATCTCACCTTTCAGTAAATCAGCAGAATCTTCATGCTTAATCTCCTTCGAAACGAGACTTCCAAAATATGAATTGAGAAGCCCGATAGTTTTCTCATGCATTTTACCGGAAATTACGATTGCCATGTTTTCCGGGGTATAATATTTTGAGTGGAAATCAATAAGAAGGGCAGGATTTATATTTTCAAAATCCTGTGCATAAACCTGATATCCATAAGGGTGATTCTTTCCAAAGAGAGATTCAAAAAACTGGTCCATTGCAAGATTCTGTACCTTTTCCCTGTTTACGAGGTACCAGCTAAGCCTCTTCTTCATGAGTGCATTTAATTCCGGTTCGGGAAAAGCAGGACGGAATAATATTTCGCGGCTGAGTTCAAGAACCTTTTCAATATGTTTGTTTAGAAAAAAGAGTATAATTCCGGCACTGTCTTTTTCCGCCGACTGGTTCAGAAATACACCATAATAATCAAGTAATCTGTTCAGTTCTTCAGAACTGAAATTCTGTGATCCCTCCGAGAGCATCATGTTGCAGGTTGAAGCGAGAAGAGGCTTAAACTCCTTAACCTGACCGGCTCTGAAAGTGAATTCAATACGCATTATATCTTCTGTACCAGCTTCGATAAGGTAAACAGGTACGCCATTATTCAGCCTGACTGACTTTGCTTCAGGTATAACTACCTTCTCAACCGGGAATACCGGTGGTTGTATTCTTTGCAGATTATCCATTATTTTTCAACTCGGGTTGATATATAATTTAAGGTACTGCAATTGGATGGAACAAAGAATTTTCTGGTGGCCTCTATCACCATCTCCTGACTTATACTTCTATATGCATCGACCTCGGTATTTATTAAGGCCGGATTGCCAAGAAGTTCGAAAAACGAAAGATTAGCGGCCTTATTCAGGATGCTTGTATTTGAAAAAACTGTTGAAGACTCATACTTGTTTTTCACTTTTTCCATCTCGTCTTCGAGTTTAGTATCATTCTGTAAGTTTTTAATTACTTGATTTACAGATTCTTCAGCTTGCAGTATATCAGTGCCTTTCATAAGTTTTCCCTGAACAATAATTAATCCGGGATCAATATCTGCAGTAATATATGCATTTATTTCACTGAATAATTTCTTTTCCCTAACGAGTTTAGTATGCAGTCTGCCTGATTCTCCTCCGGCCAGAAGATCTGTAATCAGGTCGAGGGTATAGAATTCCTGGCTGTTCCTTGGACCGGTATGCCATACTTTGTATAATGCTGTTGCGGGCACATCTTTTTCAATTGTCAGTATCCTTTCCCCGGTTTGTTCCGGTTCAACCGGCAGGTTTCTTGATTGTAGTTGTCTCTTTTCAATCGGGCCAAACCATTTCTGAGAAAGCTTAAATGCAAGATCATATTCTATGTTACCTGTCAGTGCAAGTATTGCATTATTAGGGGCATAATGTGAGAAGAAAAAATGTTTAATCTGTTCAAGATCAGCATTTTGAATATGAGAGATATCCAATCCTATAGTTGGCCAGCGGTATGGATGTACTTTATATGCAAGTGGTCGAAGTTTCAATATGGCATCTCCATAGGGTTGATTAAGATATCGTTGATTAAATTCTTCCGTGACAACATTTTTCTGCGTATCAAGATTCCTTTGGGAAAAATCCAACTCAAGCATTCTATCTGATTCCAGCCAAAAACCTGTCTCAATATTTTCAGAAGGGATTGTGAGATAATAATTTGTTATATCATTATTTGTGAAGGCATTATTTTCACCGCCAACCAGTTGAAGTGGAGTATCAAAATCAGGAATATTCAACGAACCACCGAACATAAGATGTTCAAAAAGGTGCGCCAGTCCGGTCGTTGCGGGATCCTCATCTCTGGAACCAACGTCATAAAGGATATTCATTGCGATGAGGGGAGTCGATTTATCCTGATGTACCAGAACCCTTAATCCATTCTCAAGTGTAAAACTTTTATAATTTATCATGCCGGAGTTCTATAATATTCCTTTAAGCTGAATTTTTGCCCCTTTCCTGTCCCGTTCAGGCGGGCTGAGTACACATAATATCGCAGTAATTACTTCGTGACAAACTTAAGTAAAAAACAATGAAGGTTTAGTATTGTTTTTATATTTGCATAATTATGTTCAGAAATCGTTTTTTCAGAAAATTATTTCATATCAACCTTATTGAAATTGATCAGGTTAAATTAGTGTACTTTCTTAGTCTTGTTGTTGGATTGCTAAGTGCCCTGGCAGCAGCATTGCTTAAGAATGCCATTCATTATACACATAAAATACTAACCGAAGGGATAACCCCGGAATCAGGCAGCTATCTTTATCTTGCATATCCTCTGGCAGGGATGTTTCTGACTTTAATGTTTGTCAGATATATTGTTAAAGATAATATCGGGCACGGTATCAGCAGAATACTTTACGCTATTTCCAGGAATAAAAGTCATCTCAAGACACATAACACATGGAGTTCAATAATCGCAACAACAATTACTATCGGATTTGGTGGTTCAGTGGGAGCGGAAGCCCCTATAGTATTGACAGGATCTTCAATAGGATCTTCAATAGGAAGGTTTTTTAATTTGAATTATAAAAACATTACCCTGCTCATAGGATGCGGTGCGGCCGGAGCTATTGCCGGGATTTTCAAAGCCCCTGTTGCAGGCATTGTATTTACTCTTGAGATACTGTTGCTCGACCTTACAACATCATCAATTGTTCCTCTTCTGATCTCCTCTGTTACTGCTGCATCCGTTGCATATTTTTTGATGGGAGATAAAGTATTATTTAACTTCAATGTGGTTGGGACATTTCATATTTCAAATATTCCATGGTATTTGTTGCTTGGAATTATTTCAGGATTAATATCTCTTTATTTTTCGAAGATGACATTGTTCCTGGAATCGAATTATGATAAAATAAAGAATTCTTATTTAAGACTTATCCTTGGGGGGATTGTTCTCGGAGGATTGATTTATTTGTTTCCTCCCTTTTATGGGGAAGGCTATGACACAATAATGCTGCTGCTCCAGGGAAATTCTGATATGGTATTCAATAGCAGTATATTTAGTCAGTTTTCCAATAGTTTTTTAGTAATAATCCTGTTCATGTCGGGACTTGTTCTGCTTAAAGTGGTTGCAAGCAGTTCAACAAATGGAGCAGGAGGTGTGGGAGGTATATTTGCACCAACCTTATTCATAGGAGGTATAAACGGATACCTTGTTGCAAGCGTCCTGAAAAAGTTTGTTAATGTGGATCTGCCTGATAACAGGTTTGTACTTGCCGGGATGGCGGGAATGATGGCAGGAGTTATGCATGCTCCGCTGACAGCAATATTCCTTATTGCAGAAATTACTGGTGGTTATAACCTTCTGATTCCTCTTATAATCACCTCTACAGCCGCATATATAACAACCAGAAGCTTTGAAAAGCATTCAATTTATCACGTTGAGCTTGCAAATCGGGGTGAGCTGATTACTCATGATAAAGATAAAGCAGTATTGACCAGGATGAACTGGAAAAAGGAAATTGAGACTGATTTGTTGAAGCTTAAGCCAACAGATACACTGGGTGATCTGGTAAAATTAATTGCAAAATCCAACCGAAACCTTTTTCCGGTTGTTGATGAATATAATATCTTAGAAGGTGTATTATCACTTGATGATGTCAGGGAGATAATGTTCCGGCAGGAATTGTATGAGACTACATTTGTTAGAGACCTGATGACTATTCCTCCTTCATATATTGATAAAGAGGAAAACATGGAAACTGTGATGGAAACTTTCAGGAAAACCGGTGCGTGGAATCTTCCCGTACTCGACAAGGGTTATTATGTAGGATTCATTTCAAAATCAAGAATATATAGTACATACCGCGAGTTGCTGATTGAATTTTCCGATGAATAATTGTTTTAAATTTATATATTATGAAAAGAGATACTTTGATTTTTGACCTGATTGAAAAGGAGCGTCAGCGACAGATAAATGGAATTGAGTTAATCGCCTCTGAAAATTTTGTTAGTCCGCAGGTGCTTGAAGCAATGGGATCGGTAATGACCAACAAATATGCTGAAGGGTATCCTGGTCACCGTTATTATGGAGGTTGTGAGATCGTTGACCAGTCTGAGCTGATTGCTATTGACAGGTTGAAACAACTATTTGATGCCGATTATGCGAACGTCCAACCTCATTCGGGAGCTCAGGCAAATATGGCAGTTTTTATAGCAGTACTTAAGCCCGGAGATACTTTTATGGGATTAAACCTGGCACATGGAGGTCATCTTTCTCATGGATCTCCTGTGAATTCCTCAGGTTTGTTTTACAGGCCTGTGGCCTACAGTGTTAAAGAAGAGAATGGTCTGGTGGATTATGATATGATGGAGGCGACTGCTCTTCAAGAAAAGCCAAAGATGATAATTGGCGGCGCATCAGCTTATTCCAGAGAGTGGGATTATGAACGGATGAGGAAGATTGCAGATATGATAGGAGCAATTCTCATGATTGATATGGCACATCCGGCAGGATTGATAGCAGCAAGGCTTTTAAAGAATCCCTTGAAATTCGCTCATATTGTAACTTCAACCACTCATAAAACACTCCGCGGACCAAGAGGCGGTATTATTCTTATGGGTAAGGACTTTGTCAATCCATGGGGCATTGCAACTCCAAAAGGTGAAGTTAAAATGATGTCTGCTCTTTTAAACTCCGCAGTTTTTCCTGGTATTCAGGGTGGACCTCTTGAGCATATAATTGCATCCAAGGCAGTCTCTTTTAGTGAAGCACTCTCTTCCGAATTCAATGAATATCAGGTGAGGGTTAAAAAGAATGCGGCTGTAATGGCTAAAGCTTTTATGGATAAAGGATATAAGGTTATCTCCGATGGTACTGACAATCATCTGATGTTGATTGATCTCAGGACCAGGTTTCCGGAAATATCCGGTAAAAAAGTTGAAAATACACTTGTACGTGCGCATATTACTGTGAATAAGAATATGGTACCGTTTGACAGCCGCTCTCCTTTCCTCACCTCCGGTTTACGGGTCGGAACGCCGGCTATTACCACCAGAGGCCTGAAAGAAGAACATATGGGGATAATTGTTGACCTTATTGATGAAGTTATATCCGATATTGATAATGAAGCCGTAATTAACAGGGTAGGAGAGAAAGTTGTTAAGATGATGAAAGATTTTCCCCTCTTTTCAATGTGATTCTGATTTTACTTTTTCTCAATAAGGGTGATTCCCGGGTAACCTAGTCCTGCAAGTTCGGGATAGTATTTATAGGTCTCTTCACGTTTATAAAACCCGGTGACAAGCACATGGTAGTATTCATATTGCTTTATGATCTCAACCGGCAACTTGAGTTTGGATGTTATTCTTTTCTGCGCACGAAGAGCTAGTGAATATTTGTGGAAAACTCCGACCTGCAGGGAAATAGTTGGTTCAGCAGCAGATGCCTGAGCAACAATTTTCTCTTTAACAAGTGCATGTTTTGTTTCAGGTTTTAAACAAACGGTGACTTGTTTTTTCCATTCAACAGGTTTAATTGTTGTTTCACGTATCAGAATTACAGGCTCCTCAGGTTGTGGTTTAAATGGCACTAGCCATAAATTCTTTATTCCAAGCTTGCCAATTGATCCTTCCAATTTCTTCATTTCTTCCAGAACGGTCTGATCGAGAATTGGAATTCCTGCCAGACGAACCTTATAATATCCGCCCTCGAAAACTATTATTAATTTCCTGCTTAGGATGCCTGAAACATTTTCTCCAAGAGCAATTGCATTTCCTTTCTGATGGAAAGCTCCTAGTTGTATCAATATTTCAGGATTAATTGCTACAAACGGAGTTTCCGTGATATTTTCTGTTATTTTGGTAATTGTATCCTGTTTTTCAGTAAGAACTAACTGTTGATGTTTCGCTTTCAGATTTATCACCCAAACCTCGGTGACTCCATTTTGTTTCAAAACAGAAAGATTTTCATCAACTTTTTTCCGTTCCTTAATATCAGAAATTCGTACCTTATAGAAATCGTCTTCAATAATAATGTCAACTTTTTTATCAAGAAGTTTTGATAGCTTTTTGCTAAGTACTTCGGCATTAGCCTTATTTCTAAATGCTCCCAGTTGAATAGCGTAACTGTCTTCAGATATGGTCACAAGTTCCTGAGATACCTCGTGAATGATCATATAAGTAGTATCTTTCTTTACTTCATTTTTTACTTTTATAACGGGCGCTTTATTTGTAGTGTCTCCTTGCCTCATTCTAAGCACAAAATCAAGTCCGTCGACAAAATCTCCTTCAGCGTTTGCTGTAATACTGAAATTGATGGAATCAGGTGAAGACTTCATATTCAGTCTTCGCAACTGAATTGAATCTATTCTGATGTTGTATTCTCCAGGGGCAAGCCCCAGATAGCTGAAATATCCATCTTCTTCAGTAATTGTTCGTCCGTCCCGCTTTTGATTTTTATTATAGATATTAATAATTATTCGTGCCAGACCGGTCAACGATTTATCCTTGTCAATCTTTACCATTCCTGATGCTTCTCCCACAACTGCTACCGGGATTTCTATCATTTTAAGCATATTAGGATCGATGGCTACACTAATAGTAGCGTTATGTATCTTCCAGGCAATGTTGTCAAAGCTACTCTTGTCAATCTCTATTATGCAATTTGTATATGGTTCAAGACCCAGTATCCTTATTATAGTATCTTGTTCGCTCCTTTCGACACGCCCACTGCTGACACGAAAGTTTAATCCATGGACCTTCGGTTCTCCTGGATCTCTTTTGCCATTGTCATTTATATCAAGGTATGGTATGATAGTGATGCCACCCCTGCCCACATTGGCACCGTTATCTGTACCCACGTAACCAGTACTTCTGTCATTTATCAGACTTCCTCTGGCAAACTGGACCAGAGTAGTTATGTTTTCAGTTTGCCTGGCTGAAAAACCGGCCTGGGCAAACTTAAAGTCATAATGAAACCCAATCTCTCCCATACGCAGGTTACTCCGAAAATTCTGTTCATAAGAGAGGTTTAAAAAGCCGTGGACTATCAGCCGTTTCTCCAACCCAATTTTTGCTGAGAGTAAGTTCTTATCAGTATAGCTGTATTGAGCTTGCGGTATAATTGTTAAACCAGCCGGAAAGCGGAATGAGAGTGAAAGATTGCTATACATATAAGGAGAAACCCTGCCTATAAACAGGCCATATGTAGTAATGTTTGTGCCTACTCCGTATAGGGAACCTGAAAGTAACCATTCTGCTGTGGTATATTTGGTTGTTGGCAAAATCAACTGATTAACAGTAAGTCTGTTATACGTCGAGAATTTATGAAAGAGAATTGGCATTGATACAACGACTCTGCGCTCTTCACGGTAATTATAGTTTATGGCCGTCTGATCCTTATCATACTTGGTATAATTAAGTTCCATCTGAAAATTCGAAGGAAGCCGGTATGTGAGTGTGCCTTTTGCTCTGACTGAATGTGTATATTCTCCTGAGAGAAGCAGGTTAGAGGCAAGTCTGAGTGATGCGTTCACATAAGGCATCATGGGACCGGAACTAACCGAAGAAAGATACTCGAATCCGGCTCCGACAGTTACGGCGCGTGTTAACCCATAATTAATGCTGCCTCTTGAAAACCTGCTATATAGAGTATCTTCTACTAACCCTGCACTGAATACATATTCAAGAGTATTCTTTGGAAGAAAATTGAATGGTATTGTTATATTTTGTTCACGTGTCCGTTCTTCGCCCCATGGACCGTAAAACTTTAATCTTACTATTGAATTGCCATATACCAGTGGTACCTCAAATTTAAAAAATCCCGATGGGTCGGCTTTTACAAAATCAACAAGGACATTATTTACATAGAGTTCAACGATCCAGCCTGGTTCAGTTTTGTCGCTCAGGGTATACGATCCGAAGGATTTTCTGAATGTGGTCGGAGTATTCGTAATCTGTACACCTACTACAGGATTATAAATAGACGATGTGGCATTCGCTGCAATTTTCCCGGCCATTACCTGGCGCAGTATGCTGTTATCATTGTTTACATACCGCCAAAGGTAATATTGTTGCTTTTCAGTAAACGGATCATTGCTGTTGTAATTTAATGAAACCGTAGTTTCTCCCCCTGCAATAATTGATCCGAGTGCCAGGTTGACTCGTGTCTCTGCCGGTCCTTTGATCTGTTGTGTAGCTATTACTGACCAGTCGGCCATTCCAAAATGGAATAACGGATAACTTCTGCCAATTGCAGTGTCAGCCTTCACGTTTCCTTTCAGAAGGGTTAGATTTCTTCGCATAACCTCCTGGCGCATTTCCCTTAATGCCGGCAACTCCAGCTTTGTGTTAATGCTTACCGACAGGTTCCGGAAGTTAAATATACAATCCAGACCAAATATTTTACCATAGTAATATGCCCTCAGATAAAGATTCGATTCTGTTCTTACAAGGTCGCCGGGTTTGAGACTGAACGATTCTTTTTCATATCTTATCAGATTTTTGAGCCTGTTTATAGAATATGGCTTTTCCTGATTTATAAAAAAGCCTGTTATGCTATCCAAACCGCCCGAGATAACATTTTTAATCTTTAAATAATCAAAAAGGTCAGTTACCGGCAGATAGACTTCATCTCCCTTAATTACTGCACTAATCTCACTTCCACCCAGGAGTGGAACATCCAGAAAAACAGAGATCTCATCATATTCAGGTTCCTGTTGTGCATAACACCGGCCAGGCCACAAAATCATTAACAGCCAGATAGAAACTGTAAAACAGACCTTTATAATGACATGCAAATGCCTGGAAATGGCAAGGGGAGAGTATTTTGGTATGCCTGTCATTGCATCTTTTCATTTCTTAAGACTAGTTATTCCTGAACAAAGGTTACATTAAATGTTCCGCTAAAATTACCCGGCGGATTTGCTAGCGGAGTTCCTACTAACAGTGTCCCGCCTATCCTAAGCTGTGTTGATAACGGTGGTGAAGTAGTCACAATAAACGGATTCGCAGGAATGGAAGAGCCTAGCTTTAGTGTTAACGATCCTCCGTTGCTGCCTGAGAGTATTGCATCAGGTCCGTTAAGTACCGAGACAAGAGTACCAGGGTTGGCGACCACATCATAGAGACCTGTGGAAAAGGAATAACCCAGATTCAGTAAAACAACATCACCTGTTGAAGAACGGGATCCATTAGGAAAAATAATCACTGATCCTCCGGCTGCTCCCTGATAAAATGCTCCAAAACTAAGATTCTGCGACAGATTGACAGTTACTGTCATGGGGCGTGGTGGAAGTTCCTGCGCCATTATCGCCCGAGAAAATAAAAGGAGAAAGATTGCTG
>Ga0209226_10001370_pt1 | contig 11106 bp, 6 predicted proteins | sample BarGraNGADG00212_2_FD_184497 | JGI IMG/M metagenome (GOLD analysis project Ga0209226, IMG submission 184497) | Arctic peat soil microbial communities from Barrow, Alaska, USA - Barrow Graham LP Ref core NGADG0011-212 (SPAdes) (version 2) | ecosystem: Environmental > Terrestrial > Soil > Wetlands...
ACAACGTCATCCTCGACAACATCTGGGCCTAGCGGGCCGACCACGGCGCCGGCGTGGGCTGGACGAGCAACACCGCCGATACCGGCGTGATCGTGAACGGCGACAACGTTGTCGCCACCGGCCTCTTCGTCGAGCACTACCAGAAGGACGAGACGATCTGGTCCGGCCAGAACGGCAAGATCATCTTCTTCCAGAACGAGATGCCGTACGATCCGCCGAGCCAGGCCGCCTGGACTCAGCGTGACGGCACGCTCGGCTACCCGGCCATCAGGGTCACCAACAATGTCAAGACTTTCCAGGCCTGGGGCATGGGAAGCTACAGCTTCTTCAATCAGGGCGTGAACATCTGCTCCGCTAACGCGTTTGTGGTTCCCACCAAGCTCGCGGCGGGAAGCCTCCACGATCTGCTCACGATCTTCCTCTCCACCTCCGGTTTCGGTGGCATCCAGAACGTGGTCAACGGCATAGGCGGGTCGTCGACCATCGCTAACCCCGATACCGTGGTTCCGGTGGTGAGCTACCCGTAGGCCGAGAATGACGACGAGCACCGTCGTCCCGTACACCGTAACCTTTGCCCCGCGGTGGGCCGGCGCCTGGCCGGCCCACCGCGGGTCTCACCGCACTCGGCGGTGAGGCCAGATCAGATCACCCTCATCACTGCGGGCCTGAGTGGGGCCGGATCTCATCGCCATTCCCGACTGGGAACTGCTGCGAGCGCCATCGGGCCCGGTTCAGTCAGTCGCGACTCGAGGACCTGGACATTGCCCAGCCGAACCCGCGCTTCACGATGGGCGGCCCGCTCGCTCAGCGGGCAGCCGATCGATTGGCCGCGATCTTGTCGGAGGAGATCGATCCCGAGATCGCCCGAGTCGTTCTTGGAGCCTGACCGTCCAGCGGACAAATCAGGAAGCTCGAGCAGGAGCTAGATCAGCAGGCAGCCGGGCCCAGGAGCTTGCCCGTCGCGTCCAGGCCGTAGCCGACCGGGTAGACCGCCCCATCGCAAGCGGACTTGCCGACTCTGGGCGCATCCGCTGCCGTCTTCGGCCAGGTGTACGGCGTGGTCCCGACGAATGGCTTGTCGCCGAGCAGGACGTCCGCGAGGCCTGTCGCCTCTGTTCCGGGGAGCCAGGCCTCCACGACCGCGTCGGCCGACGCAACGTCGCCCAGGACCATCGGCCGACCCGAGATGACCACGACGACGAGCTTGTTCACGAGCGGCCGCATCTTCGCCAGGAGTGCCACGTCCTCGTTCGGCAAAGCCAGCGTGGAGGAGTCGCCGACACCCTCGGCGTAGGGCCGCTCCGCCACGACGACGATGCCGACGTCGGCCTTCGTACCGGCCGGGAAGGCGCCGTTGCGGTCATAGGTGAGGCTGTCACCGAGGTTGGCCTTCAGAGCTCCCTGGAGCGTCATGCCGGACGTAATCTGTCCCACAGAACCCTGCCAGGTGATCGTCCAACCGCCGGACTGGATGCCGATGTCGTCGGCGCCCTGACCGGCCAGGAGGACCTTCTTGCCCGAGGCCGCGATCGGCAGGACGTTCGGGCTCGTCTTGAGCAGGACGGCCGATTCGGCGACAGCCGTACGTGCGATCGCGCGATCGGCATCCGACCCTACCTCGGACTCCTTGCCCGCGGCGGGCATCGGCTTCTCGAAGAGGCCCATCTCGAACTTCACCCGGAGGATCCGGGTGACGGCATCGTCGATTCGGTCCTGCTTGATCGTCCCGGCCTGCACCAGTGACTTCATGGTCGTGATGAATCGAACGTAGTCCGTGGGGACCATGACCATGTCGATGCCGGCGTTGATCGCCTGGGCGAGAGAGGCCGAGTAATTGCCCGGCACGACCTGGTCGACGCCGCTGTAGTCGGAGACGACAAAACCGGTGAAGGCCAGCTGGGCCTTGAGGATGTCGGTGATCAAATGGTGGTCGCCGTGAACCTTGCCGGCTGTCGTGCTCGAGTAGGAGATCATGACGATTCGAGCGCCGTTGTCGACGGCAGCCTGGTACGGCGGGAGGAAGAGCTTCAGCAGCGTGGCCTCGTCCATCTGGTCGACGCCCTGGTCGAGCAGGTAGGGACCGGTCGGGCCGTTCGCCTTGGAGCTGCCGAAGGCCGTTCCGCCGTCGCCGATGAAGTGCTTCGCCGTTGCCGCCGCGGTGTTGTCGGCGCTCAGGCTGGAACCCTGCAGGCCCTTGATGCAGGCCGTGCCGAGCTTGGAAACGAGATCGGTGCTCTCACCGTAGCCCTCGAATGTGCGGCCCCAGCGGATGTCCTGGGGGACCGCGATGACCGGACCGAAATCCCATCGAATCCCGGTGGCGTTCATCTCGAGGGCCGTCGCGGTGCAGACCTGCTGTACGCGCGCGGGGTCATTCGTGGCCCCCATACCGACGTTCTGCGGGAAGATGGTCGCGCCTTCGACGTTGTTGTGCCCGTGCACGGCGTCAACGCCGTAGATGATCGGGATGCCCAGGCGGGTCCCGAGGGCGGCCTGCTGATATGCGTTGACCATGTCGTACCAGGCCTGCGGGGTATTGGGATTGGGGTATCCGCCGCCGCCGCTGAGGATCGAGCCGAGGTTGTACGCGGCCGAGTTCGCCGCATCGATTGAGTTCTTCTCGATCTGGTTCATCTGGCCGAGCTTCTCGTCCAGGGTCATCTGACCCAGCAACGCCGCCACGCGATCATCCACGGATTTGGTGGCGTCCATCCAGGGACGACCGGAGGATGGTGACCCGGACGCCGCCGGGCTCGAGGCACCAGGTGTGCCCGTGGCAGTGGAGTTGCCGCAGGCCGCCACGATGGCTACGACTGCGACTGCGACGAGGCGACTGAGCCATCGGCGAGGCCGCCTGGGGCGACCCGGATACGAGACCGGCATTCCTACTCCTTGCGACCTCGATTGGCGACAGGCACGACCATCGCGAGACCCCGATCCGCAACCACCTGCGACCAGACGAAACCCTCCATGAGCCCTTCTGCTGCTCAGGGACCGCTCTCATCGCTGCGGAATGTTGTGGCGCTCACTGCTACGCCATGGAGATCGACCCGCTCTACGTTGAGGTCGCTCTGCGCCGTTGGGAGCGCTTCAGTGGCCAGGAGGGGGAGCGCCTCCGGTGGCACGCGGACGATCAGGCGCACGACCGAGCCCTCCCGGGCAAAGACCGACTCGCTCGCGGCACGGGGTAGCTCGTCGCCGGCGATCAGTTCGCTCGGGCCGGCCACACGATCCACGACGACGGAGGCCCGGTCGGCCAGCTCGTAGCAGACCGGCGTACCGCAGTACGTGAAGGCCAGGCTGCCCGCGGGCAGCTCCCACGACCGATCCTGGCCGGCGATGTCGACGTAGTCGAACCGGTACGGCGCTGCCTCGAACTCGGCCCGGTGCAGAAGCCTGGGCGCAAGCCGCAGCCTGCCTCCCCGAACCTGCACGCCAAGCTCGCCCCAGCGGGCCAGGACCTCCTCTTTGACGAGGCCCGTCATCCCCGGTTGCTGCGCGCCTCGGTGTCGGGGCGTGTGCGAGTAGGGATCGCACGGGAAGGCACCCTGGACTTCGGCCGACTTGCGGAAGCCGAGGCCGTCGCGCACGTGGTCGTAGGCGTCAGCCAGCGCCGCTGCGGCTTCGACGTCGACCTCGCCGGTCTCCGGCTCGATAGCCGCCTGGTAGCACTCCAGAACCGACACCAGCAGCTTGGCGACCATGTGCCAGTAGATGCTACCGAGGCCCTCGAACATGAAGAAGGTGCGGCTTCGACCGGTGAACTCGCGGTGCTGGAAGACCTTCTCCCAGAGGGCCAGAGTGGCCTCGCGGACCGGCCCGTCCACTTTCATGGCGTCCAGGCGACCGGCCAAATCGTTGGCGTTTCGCAGGTCAGCCCGGAAGTGCCACTCGCCGTGGCTGTCGCGGACCAAGATCCGCGGGTCGTCCAGCGGCGGCACAGAGGTGATCGTGTTGCGGCTCAGGAAGGATGGCAGGGCCATGTCCGGGTAGAGCAGATAGCTGTTCTGGTCGGCCCGATATAGATCGCTGGAGCGAAGCGCGCGCAGGACGGCAAGCACTTCGGCCGGCGCCAGCAGCCCGGAGCCGAGCACGGCGGCCTGACCTTCCAGCATCGGATACAGGTGCGTGACTTGCGCCTGGCCGGCCTCGACATGGAGGAGGTTGTAGCCGTGGTACAGGCCGTCGTCGCGGCGGTTCGACGCGATAGCCCGCTCGAGGACGGGCAAGGCGCTTGCGACAAGGTCGCGCACGCCCGCCATGGGCACGGCTCGCCGGGTCCCCAGCCCGCCGGCGTAGACCGCGCGACGGTGCTCCTCGCCAGCCCGCCCGGCCGCCACGAGGAACTCGTATCGCGAGGTCTCGTCGAACGTCCCGGGAGCGGCGCTGTAGATCGCCGTCAGCCGTTCCAGCAGGACCGCGACCGGCTCGGAGAGCTCGACCGGCTCGGACCCGGCGAAGACCTGCTCGCAGAAGCGCAGGTAGCGCCGCGCGTGGGCGACCGTCACCATCGACAGGCCCCAACCCGCCAGCGCGTTGTTGGCGTCGTTCCATTCGGGGCGCTGCGTGTTCAGCCACGTCCCGCCGTCGGGGACGAAGTTGGTGAGCTTGACCAGCAGCGGCACCAGCAACTTCTCGGCCAGGGAGACGAGCAGGACGTCGCCGTTCGAGTCCGCGACCAGCTTGGCGTCCGCCCCGACCTCGTTGGCCGCGGCCAGGAGTCGGCGATGCAGCGTCACGTCGAAAGTGATCGTGGTGCGCGGATCGGCCAGAGTGGCGTCCAGCCCGGCGATCCGATACGGCACGTTGGCGTAGACATACTCACGTCTATTGAGCCACGAAGCCAGCTCTCCGGGCCGGTACCGCTCCTCGCTTTCGAGCAGCCGGAGCAGATACACGATCTGGTGGTCGCCCCAGTAGCCGATGTGGCTCCACGGATCGTTGGGGTCGGCTACCTCCCAGTCGATGCCGCCGTCGCGGCTGATCCGGTACGGGTTGTAGCCGTCCGCCGTCGACGCGTTCAGGAAGACCGCCAGCATCTGCTCGAGGAAGCCGGGGAAGCTCTGGGCCAGCGTTTCCCAGTTCTGGAAGATATCGCGCCAGTTGCCCTGGTAGCCGTAGACGGGCTCCCCGTTCTCACCCCTGACGTGGATCGAGAAGCGGTTCCAGGGTCGGCTCGGGTCGCCGTGGCGTCGGCTGTAGATGAGCGGCAGATACGAACCGCACACCCGGATGAGCTGGGAATCGCCCGTCGCCTTCACGGCGCTGCGGAGCGAGTCCAGCGAGATCGTCTCCGGCAGAGTGGCCAGCCAGCCCTCTACTCCGGCATGCAGCGGAGCGTTCTGGGCCCGCAGGAACGTGTCGAGATCGCGCCGCGGAAATCGGTACGAGTCGAGGAACGTCCCGCCACGCATGCAGTTGAAGAGAACGCTGCCGAAGTGGTGGACGGTGGCCGCCTCGTCGGCCGTCTCCTGCAGCCCGTCGGCCGCGGCGACCAACCCGCGCAGGCTCTGTCGATCGGCAGAGACAGCCGTGTGAAGCTCGGCCTCGAGCAGGTTGGGCTTCGCGAGCTGGTCTCGCAGCAGGACGAGCCGAGCGTGGTCAATGGCCGTGTCGGCGACAGTGAACCAGCTGTGTCGCCCCCCAGGCTCGAGCTCAACGCCATCCGCCACCAGGTACGACCCGAAGTCGCCCCTCAGCTCTCTCTCGACTGCGATCTTCTCGCCCGCCCGGAATGCTCGCAGACTCCGGTCCGACAGGATGACCTCTGGGTGGAGATGGCCAACCGACCAGGCGCACGTCGCGCGCAGGGACTCGTACGGCAGAGGCTTATCCTCCATCGCCGAGTTCAGGGTATAGATCGCAAGCGGGACGTCGGGCAGGACCTCGTGGCGCATGTAGGCCCCTGCCAGGTAGCTCATGCGAGCGTACGACTCCTCGCCCACGCCGGGCGGAAGCAGCATCTGGAACCCATCGAGGTAGTCGACCCGAACCGGCCCGGAGCCGATATTCTCCAGGACCGCATGCCGGACGAGGCCGAACTGCGCGCACGTGCTGAGGCTCCAGGTGAAGCGAAGCCCCAACTCATGGTTGATCTCCTCGAAGAGCACGTTCGTACCCAGGACGTGCTTGTAGAGGTTGCGGGTAATCGGGAGCGCATGGGACTCGGAACGCCATGGCTCCCAGAGCCAGGGGCCCGAACCGCCACGGCGAACGCGGAAGGCGCTAAGAGACCCGCTTCCGTCGGCATGGCGCAGCAGCTTGTCGACGGTCTGGTACGGGAACATCGCACCGTCGGGGTCTACGCGGCCGGCCGTGAAGGGCGAGTTGCTGCCGACGAAGAGCCAGGCATCGCTGTCGCTCACGATGCTCATCAGAAATGGCGCGAGGTGGTCGACGTTACGTATGCACGCATACCGCTGCCCCGCCAGGGTCACGAACTCGTGCCGGGCTGGTCCTTTCGCGGGGCTCTGGGCCAAACCGTCCACCTCGCCACTCTCAGTTGTCATGGCGTATCAGCAGCCGCTCCCCCGCAGCCCTCAGTCGTCAACGCCCGCTCCTACGCCTCGGCCAATTCGGGTCGCTCGGCCGAGGCCGCGTCCGCTGTCTTCTGACGAAGGGCATGCTCGATCGCCCAGATCGCCAGCGGCCGCAGGTACATTGCGGCCCGATACTGACCGTCCTGCAGGTACGCCTCCGGTGTCCGGAACCACAACCCTCGGCCGTAGGTAACGGCGAACGCCCCGTGGGCCGTGCGCCAGCCCTCTTCGGTGAGACCACGGCCGATCATGAAGGCCGCCAGCCCATAGGTGGTGCCGGTCCAGCTCTCGGCCGATTGCTCGGTCGACTCGTCAATCGAACCATCGGGTCGAATCCCGTTGACCGCACCCATGTCGCCACCGCCGAACCCGAGGACGTTCGACTCGTAAACCGTGCGCAACGCCGTCAGGATGCGCTCCGGCGAAACCAGGTCGCCAAGTCCGGTCGCATCCGCGTACCACTGACCGGCCAGTTGGTCGGCCATGACCGAATCCGAGGAAGCTTCGCTGCTCACGTCGAACCGATAGCAGCGGCCATTCCACAGCTTCGCCTCGAAGGCCGCGCTGCCGCGATCGTGCATGCGGCCGAACCGGGCGACGCTCGCAGTGTCGCCGACCATCTCGCCCAGCCGGACGGTGGCCCGAAGGGCGGCCAGCCAGAGCGCACCGCTGTAGGCGCTCGGCCCTGTCATCGACCAGGCATCGTAGGTTTGGTCGGGCTGCCCATCGTGCTCGGGCAGCCCGTCGTCGTCCCGGTCGAATCGACCGAGGTAGTCCATCGCCTGCACGACAGCCGGCCACGTGTCGCGAGCGAGGTCTGGGGCCGGCACAAGCAGGACGTCGCGCCAGACCTGGAGGACGAACTTGCTGTTCAGGTCCTTCCAGATGTTGATGTCGCGCCAGTTGTAGACGTTCGGCCGCAGGAAGGGATCTTCACTCGGGCCGCCCAGGTCGTGCGGCATCGCGCCGCGCCGCTTCCTCGGAACGAGAGTGCCCTTCCAACCCACGGTGACGATCTCCGGGTCGTCCAGATCGACCGTTGCCGCGAAATCCCGGACGACGCTGACGTCCAGGTCGGGCCAGAGCAGAAGGAGCGCCCACGACGCGTAGAAGTTGACGTCGAGGGTGTTGTAGCAGGCGTAGTCGTAGCACTCCAGGACGGCGAAGTGACCGAGCGATCCATCATCGTCAGCATTGCCGGACTCGCTTGCGGCTGGGAGGAGGGCGCTCCTCCTGGCCGGATCGGCCATATTGAACGGCTCGCCTTCAGTCCAGACCGTGCCGCCGTCAACGAGGTAGTACAGCTCGTTGAATAGCGCGCCCTTGTACCAGCCGGGGCGCGTGGAATCGGCCAGGATCGGCGCCTGCCAGGCGTCTATGGCGGAGGACCACTCAGAGCGCCTCGCGAGAGCCTCGGCGCCGATGGCCCAGGCGTTGGCGCCGCTGCGGCCGAAGAAGCGCGTGTAGCGCTTGTACCAGCACGTGCCGGACCCGAACTCAACGACGGGCAGATCCCAGACGAGGACGAACGACACGCGCTTCGTCTCGCGTGGAGCGAGCTCGAACGTCGCGGCAAGGGCCGCTCCGATAGCCTCGCCCGACTGGCTGGGCCGGCCGTCAGCGACGTCGCCCAGCCGGCCGTCGGCCGCAAAGTCCGCCCACACGTCCGACCCGTCGTCGGCCAGAAACCGATCGCAGGTCGTCAGGTGGACGCCGGGTTCCTCGCCAGCCATGATCGCGAAGCTGCCGTTCCAGGGTGCGTCGGCAACGTCCGAAGGCCCCTGAAGCAGAACCCCGGCCATGCCGTCTTTCCGGAGCGAGACGTTTCGATGGCCGCCCCGGCGGTCCTGTCCGCGATCTCGGCCGATGTCGTTCAACCAGCTGAACATCAGCCCGACGGTCACCGGATCCGGGCTCGGATTCTCGATCTGCCACTCGAAGATGCCGACCGGGTAGCTGCTCTCGCGGTAGTTACCAGGGATGACCGGGCTGAACTGCCGCTGCATCAGCCGCACGGGAAGCTCAGCCCAGTCGTATTCCAACCAGGCATAGGGAAACAGGCCGTGGTACATGCCGGCTCCGTCCGGCAGGTCCCAGTTCCAGCTCCGAAGTGTCTCGGGGCGGATGGTCGACAAGACGTGGGCCGAATTGGCCCCGCCCTTGGCCACGTACACCGAGAACTGATCGGCCGGTATCGTCTCGAAGCGGTGGCGACCCACGTCGAGATGCCATCGCGCGAAGTCCCCGCGATGGGTTCGCCCGATGCTACCGGCACCCAGTCCGCCGAGTGGCACGCCACCCCACGGACCATCGTCGATGAGCGGCGGATTGACGTCCTGCCTCGTCCTTTCGGGACCATCGTAGGGAAGCCCGATCGGCCGCCGCCAGGCATAAGGAACCGGACCCGAGAGGACCTCGGGTCCCTGTCGCTCAATCATCGACTGCTACTTCTCCAATTATCGACTGCTACTTCTCGACGCCAGAGATGACCACGCCCCGCATGAACGCCCGCTGGCCGACGAAAAAGATCGCTACAGGCACAAGCATCGCCACGAGAGATGCGGCCTGGGTCAGGGTGCCACTGCCCGCACGAGAGTACGTGGCATTGAAGGCCTGCAGGCCCACCGTCATCGTGGCCAGGTCGGGATGTCCCGATAGATACACAAGAGGGGCGAAGAAGTCGTTCCACGAGAAGAAGAAGTGGAACAACGACACCGCGACGATCGCCGGCCACGCCTGGGGGATGATCACCGACCAGAGGATCCGAAGCGGGCTGGCGCCATCAACCTCAGCAGCCTCGTCCAGCTCTCGTGGCAGAGTCAAGAAGTACTGCCTCAGCAGGAAGACGTTGTACGCGTTGGCGAAGAACGTCGGCACTATCAGCGGTAACCATGTGCCGGTCCAGCCAACCGCATTGAAGGCGATGTATTGTGGGATCAGGAGGACCTGGAACGGCAGCATGATCGTCATGATCAAGACAAGGAAAAGGCCGTTCTTGCCCGGGATCCTGAACCGGGCGAAGCCGAAAGCGACAAGGATGGCCGAACCGACCGCGCCAATCGTTCCGAGAACGGAAACGACCAGGGTGTTTCTCAACAGCATTGGAAAGTTGAGGGCGCTCAACACATTGGCGAAGTTATCGGACTTGACGGTGGGCAACCACACCGCAGTCAGGGCGCGCCAGTTGCCCTGCCACTGGACCTCCTGCCCGGTCTTGGGGTCGATCATGGTGCTCGTGACTCGCCCGGGCTTCTCCAGCGCGAGATCCTGGACGCCACTGGCCGTCGGAACTTCATAGACCGTGTACGCCTGGCCGTCGGCGGCCGTATACATCTCCGGCACAGCGGGCCACAACGGCGCGTTCAACGCGGTCATCTGGTCGCTGTCTTTGAACGAAGTCAGCAGCATGTAGGCGAGCGGCAGCAGGAAGATCATCGCCATCGAGGCGGTGAACAACGTCACGCCGAACCTGGAGATCCCGAACCTGATCGCATGCGCTCGGGGCGACCGCTTGCGGCCGCCCCCCGCCAGCGGAAGCGGCAATGCCTTCCCGGTCATCGGTCGCCTCCGGCGTAGAACACCCAGCGTGCCGACGTACGGAACAACACGAGCGTTGCAACCACGACGACGAGCATCATGAGCCAGGCGAGCGCCGAGGCGTAGCCCATCTGGTTGTATGACCAGCCTTCCTTGTACAGGTTTATGTTGAAGAAGAACGTCGATCCGCCGGGGAGCCCTTGCCCCCCCGGGTCGATGACATACGCCTGGGTGAAGTACTGCGACACTCCGATGATGCTGATCAGGATGTTGTAGAAGAGGACCGGCGAGATCATCGGCAGCGTCACATGGCGGAATCGATCCCAAGCTCCGCCGCCGTCAACCTTGACGGCCTCATACAGCTCAGTTGGCACTCCCTGTAAGCCGGCCAGGAAGATCAGCATCATGTTCCCGACGCCCCAGATGCCCAGGAACACGAGCCCCGGCAGCGCCCAGGCCGGATCGGCGAACCAGTCCGGGGAGGGAAGCCCGAGAGCGTGCAGGATCTGTGCCAGCCAGCCGGTGCTGCCGTTCAGGAATCCTTGCCACACGATGGTGCTCGCCACGAGCGGGATCAACACGGGCATGAAGAACAGCGTCCTGAAGACGGGCTTGCCGAGGAGAAGCTTCTGGTTGAGCAGCAGCGCCAGACCAAGCGCCAGGCAGATCATCAACGGGACCGACATCAGCGCAAATCTGGCCGTGACACCCAGCGACATGGCGACGGCCCCGTTGTTCTGAAATTCGTTCCACATCCGGCTGTAGTTGTCCAGCCCGATGAACCGGAGATTTTCCGGATGGAGGAGATTGAAGTTCGTGAACGAAAGCACGAGGGAGGCGATGATCGGCAGCGCGGTGAACACCACCAGGCCGATGATCCACGGCGACAGGAACATGAGGCCCGTCAGCGTCTCGCGACGGGCGGCGCTCATCTTTCTAGGGGCAGGCGCGTAGACCGATTCCTTCTCGTCCTCGATGATCGCCATTCGATCCGCTCCGAAATCGCCTTGAATGGCCCGGGCGGCCGACA
>Ga0209226_10001374_pt1 | contig 11082 bp, 9 predicted proteins | sample BarGraNGADG00212_2_FD_184497 | JGI IMG/M metagenome (GOLD analysis project Ga0209226, IMG submission 184497) | Arctic peat soil microbial communities from Barrow, Alaska, USA - Barrow Graham LP Ref core NGADG0011-212 (SPAdes) (version 2) | ecosystem: Environmental > Terrestrial > Soil > Wetlands...
GGGGAGATGACCAAGGACGGGCACCTTTTCCGGTTTGTGTTAGCGATCTTTCTGAAGCGCCGCAGACCTCGTTGCTTCCTTAGGCCGATCGCAGAGTGGATGAAAGCCGCTGCCGCCAGGTAGCGGCTTTCAATTGTTGGGTGCGCTCTTACTTGACAGATCACACCTTATCAGCGATAATACACTTGCTTGTGAGGAACACGTTGGATGACGTGAAGGTGAGCCGGGTGAAAGCTTGGCGAGGCTGGGAAACTCCTCAAAAGCCACAAATATGCCATCCTAAACCGAGGAGGTGATGCTAATGTCTGATAGTACCATGCGTTGTGCCGTAGCATCACCTCGGTTCATTCAGTAGGTAATGCTACGGCGCAGGGGACAGGGGACGGGATAACATCCGCCCCCTGTCTTTCTTTAACGCTATGACGCCATAGCGCCATAACGCCATAGCGCTAGCCTTCCTCTGCTGATTGCGGCCCGCGTTTGCCGCCCTCACTCGGCGAAAGCGTATTTTCCCCACACCTCACGCGCTCCCGAACCCGAGAGCAACAGGAAAGCCAGGTAGTTGGGACGGGCGGGCTGGTGGCGCAAGAGCATCATGGCCTCTTCCGGCGTGCGGTTGCCCTTGCGCACGTTGCACGGCCGGCAGGCGGTCACGACATTATCCCAGCTTGTCTGGCCGCCGCGGCTGCGCGGCAAGACATGGTCAAGCGTCAGGACTGCACGTCCGGGCGTGGCGCCGCAATACTGGCAGGTGAAGTTATCACGCGCCATGACGCTGCGGCGGCTCGGGGCCAGCATAATCGGGCGGGGAATGCGGACGTAGTAAACCAGGCGAATGACGAGGGGCACCGGCAGACTGGCGTACGCGGCGTGCAAGCGTTCTTCGGCGCTCTCAACCATCTCGGCCTTTTCTTTTAGGAGCAGCACGATGGCCCGCTGAACGGATACGATACTCAGCGGTTCATAGGTAGCGTTAAGAACCAGTACGCGGTGCAATTTGCCAATCCCAGCTTCGCTATATCGTGACATTTTAAAGCAACAATGCCCGGCCTTCTGTAATAGAGAGAGACCGGGCACTTCTGCGCCTAAGGGTGGCCTAAGGGGCTTGAACCCTCAACCTTCTGGGCCACAACCAGATGCTCTGCCATTTGAGCTAAGGCCACCACGTCTTCGGTTGCATATCAAGTGCAGCAGGTGGAGTGAAGGAGCGTACTCGTTTCAGCAACACCAGCTCGGGGGCAGGGATTCGAACCCCGATAAGGAGCTCCAAAGGCTCCTGTCCTGCCTTTAGACGACCCCCGAATGCCCGGACAGATCAGATGGTGCCGAGGCCCAGACTTGAACTGGGGACACCGCAATTTTCAGTCGCGTGCTCTACCAACTGAGCTACCTCGGCCCAAACAAAAACCGGAAGCCTAGCCGGTCCCTCCCAGCCTTCGGCTTCCAGCTCAGGGAAAAAGAGCGGGCGATGGGATTCGAACCCACGACCTCCTCCTTGGCAAGGAGGCGTTCTACCGCTGAACTACACCCGCATGCGCTTTCGCAACGTTCGTGACTGACGGGAGAGAGGATACCAAAAAGCGGCTAACCTGTCAAATTCGGCCGATTGCTCTCATCAGCTCATTTAATGCAACAGAGCGCTCGCTGGGGGAGCGCTCTGTTCGTCAGTGGACCCGGCCGGATTCGAACCGGCGATCTTCTCCGTGCAAGGGAGACGCCTTCCCGCTAGGCCACGGGCCCGGACCAAAACATGGCACGCGACCGCCCGATGATAGCCTAACTGGGGCGCGCCGTCAAGTCTAACCGGCTCTTTCACAATATCCGGCTGAACCAGAACAGCGATAGGGCCGCGGCGACCAGCGCGAGCACCAGGGCCGCCCCGGTAAACAAGGCAGTGATCTCGGTCTGCTGCCTGCGAAACACAAGTTGCGTGTTAAGGTTCCGATAGATGGCCTGCAGGTCAGTGGTGGTGGACGCGTTATAGTATTGCCCGTCGGTAGCCTGGGCGATTGCTTTCAACGTAGCTTCGTCAAGCTGAACGCGCATCGAGCGCCCGAAATTCCGCAGGACGACCCCTTGCGCGCTGCCCAGGCCAATCGTGAAGACGCGCACGCCGCGCGCCGCGATTTGGCCCACCACGTCCAGTGGGCGCGGCCCGCGGTTGCTCTGGCCATCGCTCAGCAAGACGATGATCGCCGGCTCGTAGACACCCTTGGGCAGGGGCACCGGCGTGGGGGTCGGCTGGTTTGACGGCGCCTGACCGGACGGGTCACCCTCACTGACAGCGCTCTGAAAGATCGCATCCAGCGAGGTAAGCAGCGCCGAGCCGATGGCTGTGCCGCGCTGCGGCACGAGGCGGTCGATCGCGGCGGTGACCGCGGCCTTCTCGTTGGTCGGCGCCTGGATCAGGAAGGCGTTGTCGCTGAAGCCCACCACGCCGATCTTCACGCCCGGGGGTTGCTTGTCGACAAACGCGCGGGCCGCAGCTTTAGCTGCTTCAAGCCGGGTGGGGTTGATGTCGCCCGCCCGCATGCTTCCCGAGACGTCCATGGTCAGAATGACCGTTCCCTCTTCCGCTGGCAGAGTCACGTACCGCACCGGGCGAGCAAGCGCGAAGAGCATGACGGCCAGGCTGAGGAGAAAAAGCGCCGGCGGAACGTGGCGCCGCCAGCCCGGTCCGCGGCCAAGGGCATCCTTGACCAGCGAAAGGCTTGCATAACGTATGACGTAGCGCTGGCGGCGACGCTGCAACAAGACGTAGCCGACCACCAGCGCAGGGATAAGTAACAATCCCCAGAGCATCTGAGGCCAGGTGAACTCCATATTACCTCACACCGCGATTCGCGGATTGCGCGTGGGCGCAGGGCTGGCGATGTGCTTTTTCTGGCGGCGCCGGCCGGCAAACTCGGCAATCTCCCGGACGAGGTCCGCTTCGGTCGAAAGCGCCAGTACGTCCACCCCGGAGTGACGGAAACTCGTCTCGAGCGCCGCCTGCCGGCGCGCCGCAGCTTCCTGGAAGCGCTGCCGGAACTTGCGGTCGTGCGTATCTACCCAGAGCAGCTCGCCCGTCTCGGCGTCCGCCATCGGCACCAATCCGATATCAGGCAGCTCCTGCTCACGCGGGTCCCACAGCCGCACCGCCAGCACCTCATGCCGTCGGTTCAATACGCCCAATGGGCGTTCCCAACCTGGCACGCTGATGAAGTCCGAGACGACGAAAACCAGCGAACGCCGGCGGACGATGTTCAGGGCGGTGTCGAGCAAGATGCTCAAGTCAGTAAACGGCGCGGCCGGCAGCCGCGGTTGATTGACGAGATCGTCGATCATGCGCAGGACATGCAGGCGTCCGCTGCCCGGCGGGATGATGCGCTCGATCTGGCTGTCGTAGAGGATCGCGCCCACCCGGTTACCATGTCTGGTCAACAGCCGCGCCAGGACCGCCACGAAATCTACCAGTCCATCACGTTTGAGGCTGTCGGCAGGGCCAAAATCGACCGAGGGACTGAGATCCAGCAGGAACCAGGCGGTGATCTCGCGTTCCTCGTAGTACTGGCGGATATAGGGCACAGCCATGCGCGCGGTGACGTTCCAGTCGATGTAACGAATATCGTCGCCCGGCTGGTACTCGCGCAGATCGGCCAGGTCCAGGCCATAGCCATAGAACAGGCTGCGGTAATCGCCCTGCAGGATGCCGTCCAGTCGCCGGATCACCTGCCAGTCGAGCCGCTGGAGGATGCGCTCAGGCGCTGACGCTGGCGTTCGCATCGGCTCGTTGGCGCAACGGTTGAGAGGGCGCGCGCACTTGCTCGAGAACGCGCCCCAGGATCATGTCGCTTGTTACGTTGTCCGACAGCGCCTCGTACGACAGGATCAGGCGGTGTTGCAGGACGTCCAAAACCATATCTTTGATGTCCTGCACCAGAACGTAGCCGCGACCGCGTAGGAGCGCCAGCGCGCGCGCCGTCAGGATCAGATTGATCGAGGCGCGCGGGCTGGCTCCATAGTAGATGTAATGAGCCACGTCGTCCAGCCCGAACGCGGCCGGGCGGCGGGTCGCGGCGACAAGCTGCACCGCATATTCCATCAGCGCCGGGTCGGCGTAAACCCGGTCCGTCTCGCGCTGCATCTCGAGCAATTGGTCTGTGGACATAACGCTGCCGGTAGTGGCCGGCGCGCCTGTCATGCGCTCCACGATGATAAACTCCTCCTGGTCGGTGGGATAACCGATCACCACCTTCATCATGAAGCGATCTACCTGGGCTTCAGGCAGCGGGTAAGTGCCCTCGGTCTCGATCGGGTTCTGGGTCGCGAGGACCAGGAACGGGTCCGGCACCCGATAGGTCTCGCGGCCGATCGTCACCTGGTGCTCCTGCATGACTTCCAGTAGCGCGCTCTGCACCTTGGCCGGCGCGCGGTTTATTTCATCGGCCAACAGGAGGTTGGTGAAAACTGGGCCGAGCGAGGTGCTGAACTCGCCGGTCTTCTGATTGTAGATGCGCGTGCCCACCAGGTCGGCGGGCACCAGGTCGGGTGTGAACTGGATGCGCTTGAACTGTCCCTGGATGACTTCGGCCAACGTCTTGATGGCCAGAGTTTTGGCCAGCCCGGGGACGCCCTCGACCAGCAAATGGCCGCGGGCCAGCAGCGCCACTAACATCCGCTCCAGGAGGTGGTCTTGCCCGACGATAACTCTCTTGACCTGGTACAGCACTCGCTCCATGGGCGGCGCGCTCTCGGGATTCACTGCTGCGCTGATCATGTGACCTCTCAAAATGGTGGGGCTCCGGCGGCGGATGCCGCCACGTCAATCGGCACCGCAAAACCGATGCCGATGAATACTTTCTGGTCGGTGGGATTCGCCAGCGCCGTCACGATGCCGACTACCTCGCCGTCCCGGTTCAGAAGCGGCCCGCCCGAATTGCCGGGGTTCACCGCCGCGTCGAACTGGATCAGCCCGTCGACCGCCTTGCCCGTGTTAGGCAGCTTGAAACTGCGGTTGAGGCCGGAAATCACGCCGTCACTGGTGCTGTCCATCAGCCCAAAGGGGTTGCCGACGACCACTGCCTCATCGCCGACCTGGAGCGAGCCGGGATTACCCAGGGTAGCCGGCACGAGCAGTTGTGGCGACACCTGAACTTTCAGCACGGCAATGTCTTTGTCGGGCTCCTGGCTGGCGATGGTCGCCGGAGCAACGGTCCCATCGGCAAACACAACGTTGATCTTATCCGCGCCTTGCACGACATGCAGGCTGGTGAGGATGTCGCCCATCTGGTCCAGGACCACCCCCGTCCCGCTGCCTCCTTCCGATTTCCCATTGACCGTCTCCTGGGTGTCGATCAATACGACGGAGGGCTGGATGGACGCATACACCTGTTGCGCAACGGGCGGCGGTGGGGTAGCCGAAGCCAGCACCTGGCCGGCAATCTGCTTGACATCGTTCTCCGTCAGGCGCGGCTGCCGACTCTGGGCGATAGAATAGACAACCAGCAGGGCGAGCATGAGCACGAAGGCCAGGCTAAGAAGCGAGAAATCTCGTCGGGGGATGCGGAAGCGCCGGAACAGGGCGTTAATGCCTGGTTTAGCCCGAGGGGTCGTGGGCGGCGGAGCTGCCCGGTTCCGCCCGGGCAAACCGGCCTGCGCGGGACCCGGGCCGTGTTCCCTGGCGGATGAGCGCGGGGCAGCCGAAGACGCCACGCCCCGATAGCCATTAACCAGTCTTCCCGGCGGAGCCGGAGGGAGACGCGTCTTGGAGGGCGGTGGACTCGCCGCCTGCGGCTTGCGCTTTTTCGGCCCCCCAAGCAGTCCCATATCTCCTCCGGTGCCGGCCAGGATATCAGCACATTTGTCGTACAAGCGGCCGCGCACTGATGTAGGGAGAAATACTAATATCCATTCCCAACGAAAAGCTAACAGAGATCATATGGGATCTGAATAAGGCGGGCGGTACAATACCGCAGGTAGAATACCCGGGGGTAGAATACCGGGGGAGGAATGAATGATAAACGCAAGAAGCGCATCACGCTGGGCGCGCTGGCTGCTGGGCGCGCTGCTGTTGGCCGCGCTGCTGCTGGCAGGCTGCGCAGGCAGACCGGCCCAACCTTTGCAGCCGCGGGGCGTGGCGACGAACCCCAGTGGTATGCCAGCCGGAGCAGCCGTTTTGCCTCAGCCCATTGTGACCCAGGCGGACGAGGGCGGCGTAACGACCGATGAACCGGCCCTGGCCTCAGCGCCTGCGGCGGTGCAACGGGATGCCACATATGGGCCGGCGCCCGCCAGCGGCGAGGCTGTGGCGCCAGTTACGACCGTTGATCTGGCGACCCAGGAGCCCGAGCCAACCTTGACCCTGCCCGCGCCGACGGTGGTCGCGGCGACTGCGGTCGTGGCGACCGCCACTCCCACGACGACCTTTCCTTCCACCGATCCTTATCCGTTGCAGATCGAGGTTATGCGCCGGGAGACCTACTCGGGGAGCGAGATCGTCTTCGAGCAGAAACTGGCGCCCGGCCCAAACTACAACCAGTACATCGTCTCGTACATGTCCGACGGTTATAAGATCCGCGCCTTGATGACCGTACCGGTGGGCCAAAAGCCGGCTACGGGCTGGCCCGCCATCATCTTCAACCACGGATTCATCCCGCCGGCGCAGTACCGGACCACGGAGCGGTACGTCGCCTACGTGGATGCCATCGCCCGCAGCGGCTATATCGTGTTCAAATCGGATTATCGAGGCCACGGCAGTTCGGAAGGACCGCCGGAGGGCGGCTACGGCACACCGGGCTACACCGATGACGTTCTCAATGCGCTGGCATCGGTCAAAGCTTACAAGGACACCGACCCTAACCGGATTGGCATTTGGGGACATTCGATGGGCGGCCAGCTGACCCTGCGCGCAATGGTGTTGTCCAGGGATATCAAGGCCGGCGTGATCTGGGGCGGCGTAGTTGCGCCCTACCCGGATATCTTTGCGCGCGCTAACCGGCCGCAACCGACGCGCGTTGCGCCCACCCGGGCGCCGAGTACGCCCCATCCGGGCGAGTTCGGCCAGTATGGGCGCCCCTGGCGGCAGGAGCTGACGACAAAATACGGCACGCCGCTGCAAAATCCGGGTTTCTGGGCGTCCATTTCAGCCAACAGTTACCTGCCCGACATCACCGGCCCGCTGCAATTGCAAGCCAGCATCACCGATGAAGAGGTGCCCGTCGAGGCTTCCCAGACGCTTTACAAAGAGATGCTGGCGGCCGGGAAGAGCGTTGAGCTCTATACCTATCCGGGTGACAACCATAACATCACCGGCAACTTTACGCTGGCTATGCAGCGCACGGTTGCCTTCTTCGACAAGTACGTGAAGGGTTCGTGATCGGTTCCCCGGGTGATGCATACCCTCATTTGGGCAACGCGGCATCGAGCAGGGCGGTCAGTTGCGAGTAGGCCACTCCGCCCTCGTGTATCTGGCCGTTGATGAAGAAGGTCGGCGTGGCCTTGACGCCGCGCTGGTTGCCCTCCGCGAGCTGCTGATTTATTATGGACGAGTACTTCTGGCTATCCAGGCAGGACTTGAAGGCGGCGCCGTCCAATCCGGCTGCGACCGCCAGGCTCTGCAGGTTAGAAGGCGTAAAGACGCTGCTGTTCTCGGCTCCCTGGTGCACGAACAAATCGTTGGCAAACATCCAGAAGCGGTTCTGATCGGCGGCGCACATTGAGGCCTGCGCGGCCGTAACCGATTCGGGGCCGATGACCGGGAAATTGTGGTAAACGAGCTTCACCTTGCCCGTGTCGATGTAGCTGGCTGTCAACTGCTCGAGGGCCGGCTCGAAGGCCTTGCAGTAGGGACACTGAAAATCGGCGTAAACATCCAGCGTGACGGGAGCGGTGTCGCTGCCACAGGTCGCTGAACCGCACTTATCTAACGGAGCGGGCGGTGGCGGACTGGCCACCACCGGCGCCGAGGCAGCATTCGTCCCATTCGCCAAAACTACGACCGCGACTACCAGCACGACGATGAGAAGCCCGCCAACTATCCAGACGACATTGCTTTTCCGTTGCCTGCGTTTTGCCCGTTTACCCGCCATCAATCCCCTCCCCGATCATCTCCAGGTTATTACAGCACAATGCGCTGGCCACACATAAGATTCCGCTCCCCCGTCTACGGTTACAAAAAGCCAGGCGCCGCGCAAGTCTGTTAATTTGCGCGATCGAATTTGTGATGTAATAATCATGCCAACGTGCTTTACCTGGGATAATCAGATGGAATTCCTACAACGCCTGCGCTTCCCCTTGATGTCCGTCGCGTTCCTGGCTCTGCTGGCCGCCATGTGGGCCGGTCTACTGCGCCTGGGCTGGCAGTTGCCTGCGCTCTCCCCTGGCCTAGCCAGCAAGCACGGGCCGCTGATGGTAGCCGGCTTCCTCGGCACGTTGATCAGCCTGGAGCGGGCAGTGGCCCTTGGGCGGGCGTGGACGTATGCGCCACCCATCCTGGCAGCGCTGGGTGTCCTCTCGTTCCTGGCCGGGCTGCCGGCGGCTATCAGCATCTCGCTCATGGTCCTCAGCAGCCTGGGACTGATCGCCGTCTTTGTCCTCATTGTGCGCCGTCAGCCTGCCCTCTATAACTATGTGATGCTGGTCGGCGCCGTGACCTGGCTGGCCGGCAACAGCCTCGAGCTGGTCCGCCAGCCGGTCTATGCCATCGTTTATTGGTGGGCCGGCTTCCTGGGACTCACCATCGTCGGCGAGCGGCTGGAGTTGAGCCGCCTGCGTCGCCTGTCGCACTGGGACCAGGCGCTTTTCTTAGGCGCTCTCACCCTGTTCCTGGCCGGGATTCTCCTGACCGCCAGCGTGCCCGCCCCGGGCGTGCAGATCACCGGACTGGGTATGTTAGCCCTCGCCCTGTGGTTGTTCCGCTACGACATTGCCCGGCGCACCGTCCGTCAGAAGGGCCTCACGCGTTACGTCGCGGTCTGCATGCTCTCAGGCTTCGCTTGGCTCGGCTTTAGCGGCGTGCTGGCAGTAGCCTTTGGGCCGGTTCCAGCAGGACCGCACTACGACGCGGTCTTGCACACGCTGTTCATCGGTTTCGTCCTCGGCATGATCTTCGGCCATGCGCCGATCATCGTGCCGGCCGTCCTGAAGGTGCCGATGACATACGGGGCGTCATTCTACGCCCCACTGATCCTGTTGCAGTTGTCGCTCCTGTTACGGGTGGGTGGCGATCTGTTCGGCTGGCCCGTGGTGCGCCAATGGGGCGGACTGCTCAACGTATTGGCCGTGCTACTCTTCATGTCCGTAGCAGCGCGCGGCGTGCTGGCCGCGCGACGGGTGACCACATAATTGGAGCAAAGAAATGGCCCAGGCAATGTTCTATCCCGACTGGCGTGCGAAGGTGGTTTTCTCGCCTGCCGGACCCCAGCCGGTAACCCTGATCGAGAATGAGAAGGTCAAAACGTTGGTCGCCGGTTTGGAGGCAGGCCAGATGATCCCTCCACATCCCGGCGAGCTCGGCGTCTATCACTTTCTGGAAGGCAACGGCTGGATGACGGTCGAGGGGGAGCGCCTGCGCGTCAGCGCGGGGGCGACTGTGATCGTGCCACAGGGCGCGGCGCGCGGTATTGAAGCCGAGACGCGCCTTGCATTTCTGGCCACGCGCGTGGTCTGAGGCAGGTCCGGTCGTCTGCGCCCAATGGCGCGGAGGGGGTGATGAGGGTGCAGGTTCCGCTGAGTGACCCCACTTTGGGGCCCATATAGTGCCGACGGGGGGATTTGAACCCCCACGAGTCTCCTCAACAGATCCTAAGTAACTAGGTCTTGCCTCCACCGAAAAAGCCGATTACAGTCAACAGATTAGGCGGTTTTAGCAAGCCAGAAAAACCAATCTCTTGACCATCATTATACGGACAAACATGGTGGCTGCAAATGCGTGTCAGCGTCCGAAGTCTGAATGCCCGCCGGCCGACAGACCGATATGCATCCTTGCCTAAAAGGAAATCCCTTACCAGCAACGAGCACGGTGTTTGCTAAGAAGTGAAAAGAGGTGAAATCCCAGGCGTGCCATTGAAAGATACGCTCTTCGCGGAAATGAAGTGGCGCGTTAGCTCTGGCACTATGTACAGAGCTGCCAATCGACAGAGCCTGCCGGTCCTGCTAGAGTTAGACCGTGTCCTGGCAGGACTGGTACCAAAACGTCTACCTGGAGTCCGAACACTGGATGAGTTTCCGGGCATACATCTTGTCGACCCGTCCCTTATGTCAAATCTGTAAGTCTCCGTATTGCCTGCAGGTCCATCACAGAAACTACCGGCACCTCTTTCATGAAACCCCAAAAGATGTGGCCGTACTTTGCGAGCGCTGTCACAAGATGATAAGCGGACAACCGCCCTGGTTGTGGAGGGTGTTGTCACGACTTCTTGGGTGGATTCTGCCGTCTCGAACAAAGAAGAAGGGAATAGGCCGGAGGACTGCTTGAACCCCGCGCGAGGCATCGCTTTCGCGATGTTACTTACGTCTTGCCTCAGACATACGCCTGCATCCCGCCTCGTATTTCTGATATCTTGGGTCCCTCTTTGCAGAGGTTATATCAGCGTACACTTCGGCCAGGACTTTCTCGTACGTCATAAGGTACGGATCAGGTACGAACAGCCCCTTATCACCGGCAGCCACCCAAAGCTTGTTGTGCTCGTGCCAAAACTCCCAGTTTTGGCTTGCATCGGCTTTGATTAGAAGCAAACCATATGCAGATGCGTTACGGAAACGCCAAGCGGGACTTCGCTCCCAAGCGTCAGGGTTGGTCTCGTCCTCGCTTACCGAACAGGCATTGCTGCACATGTACGAGGCAATCAGCTTCTGGCTTATCTCCCCCAAGCTCCAGCGTCTAGTTCGCAGATACTCCGTGAGTAGTGGCGAGCCGGCAAGTTGAGCCGAGTCGCTGAGCGTTGATAGTGCCACATTGTCCTCCAGGCCTGTATTTTGTTATCAACGCTCGTTGATAATTGATAACTCAATAAGGAGAGGTCCCATGACACGCTTGGGGTTTTCTGCCGGCTTACCTTCCTATTCCCACAGCCACGACCGCCATTGCTACGCTAGCCGCTG
>Ga0209226_10001377_pt1 | contig 11069 bp, 9 predicted proteins | sample BarGraNGADG00212_2_FD_184497 | JGI IMG/M metagenome (GOLD analysis project Ga0209226, IMG submission 184497) | Arctic peat soil microbial communities from Barrow, Alaska, USA - Barrow Graham LP Ref core NGADG0011-212 (SPAdes) (version 2) | ecosystem: Environmental > Terrestrial > Soil > Wetlands...
CCACCCAGCAAAGGCGACCATGTTGACCCGCTTGGGCCAACGACGCACTTCTTCCAATTCGATCAGGAACCTCGACTCTCTGCCGCCTCATCGCTACTGGATCAGCTCGCCGGCGGGCCAACCACGAGCGGTGTCTTCAGTGCCTTCTACACAAACGGGGGGGTTGCGGTCCCGCAGGGTGTGGCCTGCGGGACATCGCAATCAGTTGTCAGGGGCGATCACACCGGCACGCGCCCGCTCCCGTTCCACTGCCCTGTAAACGGTTGAACGAGTGACGCCGAACAGGTCGGCAAGTTCAGCGGTGCTGTGGTCCCCGCCGTCGAACAGAGCCACCAAGTGCGCTTCCTGCCGGTGGTTCAGCTTGGGCTGCTTGCCGCGCAGCCTTCCTTTGGCCCTGGCGACCTTCATGTCCTCCCGGGTGCGCAGGCGGATGAGGTCGGTCTCGAACTCGGCGACCATGGCCAGCACGTTGAACAACAACCGCCCGACCGGGTCGGTGGGGTCGTACACCGACCCGCCCAGGTTCAGACGGACCTGGCGCTGGGTGAGCTCGTCGGCGATCGCTCTCGCATCAGGCAGTGAACGCGCAAGCCGGTCGAGTTTGGTGACCACCAACGTGTCACCTTCGCGGCACGCGGCCAGGGCTTCCCGCAGGCCCGGCCGTTCCCTGTTCGTCCCGGTCAATCCCTGGTCAACGTAGACCCGGTTGGCAGCCACACCGAGTGCGGCGAGGCCATCTCGTTGAGCGGTCAGGTCCTGCTGATCGGTGGAGACCCGGGCATATCCGATAAGTAGCGCCACCATGGCGCACCTCCTACCAATGGGCCGGTCCGAAGCAACGCCGCGGCTACCGGCAACGGCATACAAGCCGATCAACCAGACTGTGTCTGAAGCCCAAGCCTCAACCGCTCAGGGATCGTTATGCGGCTCTAGCAACTCGTCATGTTGAACCGCGCGAGGTTCCCCTGTGGAGTACGCCACACGGGTAATGATGCGCGGTCGTTCACGTCGGTGAATGCACCGCCCGCCTGGCCTCGCGCAAGATGAGTCAAGACTGCTCGCTCGATCTCACGCACGACCCTCTGCTTCCAGGAAAGGATGGACCAGCGTCACGCGCCGATCTCAACCCAGTACCGACGCTTGGGCGCCGACCCGTCACCGCCCGCCACAACGTTCTCCAAAACACCACCACAGTTCTCGATGACCTTGGCGGAGCCCACGTTGTCGTCATCGCAGGTCACCAGCACACGTTCAAGACCAATCGACGACGCGACCGCCAGGGACTGGCGCATGATGGCCGTCGCGTAACCGCGGCGACGAAAGCCAGGACGCACCCCGTATCCGATGTGCCCCCCTACCTCTGCGAGGTAGGCGTTGAGCTCGTGCCGAATCGAAACCCGGCCGACAATCTGCCCTTCAGCCTCAGCAACAAGAAACGTCGCCGGCACCCTGCCCTCAGGTAGGTCAACGCCAAGGCGCTGACTCTCCAGCCGCCCGCAGTAGACCGGCCATGCCGCCCCCTGCTCCAGTTCGAAAAGGAACTCAAAGCCATCCTGCGCGAGCTCCTCATGTGCCTGCCGGGCCTGCTCCTCGTCCGAGACGCCCACGGGCCTCAGCAACATCAACGGTTGCCCGCTGGTCTTGTCGTCCACTTAAGCCATCTTTCCTGTTGCACGCCACGTCGCTCCATCTGATGGTGTGATTTTCTCACGTCCTCATCTAACTGCAGTTGACGTCCGCTGATCGATCCGCTATCGCGCCGGAGCGCGAGGCGTCTCTTCAGCCAAGGGTTCTATGGGGCACTCCGGCGACGTGGACACCCGCGACGGACCGTGGCACGGCCTCCAGCGCGGCGACGGACTCTTCCTTCGATACCCCTAGAACGACGGTTCGATCCAGGCTGCGATGCCGATGCGCGTCGTGCTCGATGAACCTGACCTGACGGTTGCTTGGCTGGCACCAGCGACGCCGATCAGGTATTGGCCGACGGCCGCCGGTCCTGACCCGCGTCAAAGTCCTCTGGACCAGCGATTCCGCCAGCCGCTGACCAAGGACACCAACGTCGCTGCGGCCGTTGCACGGCCCTCTCCTAATGGCAGTGCCGGCAGACCGTTTCCGGAGTCAATTCGCACGCCGACAAGCGCTGTTGCTATGTGACCACCAGACGTCGCCAGGCAATCTGGGCTCCGGTCCTGGCCTTCCGGTCTGAATCTGGTAGTCGACGGGCGCAGTGCTGCCCTAGTCAACACCACGGTGCGTCTACGCCGAGCCAGAGCTAACCCACTGGCTGGAGTGCGCGCCCCGGGCTGGCCTTTGCTTGGCATCGACAGTCGGCGGCACGAGTCGAATGGACTGGGCCAGGGCCACGTCAGGACCCTCTACGCACAGGGAGCGTCCTAGCATGTCCGCGGCACGATCGCCCGTGACAGCAGGCATGAACAGGTAGCCCTGGCCGGTCGCGCAGCCGATCTCCTGCAGGAAGGTGAGCTGTTCGCTGGTCTCGACACCCTCCGCCACCACGGCAAGGCCCAGCGCCTTGCCCAAAACGACGAGGGCGGAGATCAGTTCGGCGCTGTTGTCCGCACTCGTCAGGCTACCGATAAACGAACGGTCGATCTTGAACGCGTCCACAGGGAACCGGTGCAGGGTCTCGAGGGATGAGTACCCGGTCCCGAAGTCGTCGATGTGAAGCCGCAGCCCGGCCTCGTGCATCTTGCGCATTATGCGTAGGGCCACCTCGGGGTGGCGCATCAGCACACCCTCGGTGATCTCGAGCGTGAGGCGGTCCGCCGTGAGATCGTGGCGCCGCAGGGTCCCGAGCACATGGGCCAACAGGTCCTGGCGCCAGAACTCGCCGTCCGAAACGTTGATGCTCACGTTGACGACCCCGGGGCCCCAGGTGACGAGCCGCCGGCAAACCTCGGTGAGGATCCAGTGGCCGAGCTGGACGATGAGCCCGGTCTCTTCCATGACGGGCAGGAACTCCTCGGGCAGGACCAAACCGCGCTCGGGGTGGCGCCACCGCACCAGCGCTTCAAAACGGTCAGCGCGACCAGAGACCAAGTTGACGATCGGCTGATAGTGCACCTCGAACTGGTTCTCCTGCAGCGCCCGATGGATCTCACCGCGCAGTGACTGTTGGTGCAGGGCGCTCGCGTGCATCGCTACGTCGAAGAAGGCCACGGTTCCCGGCTCGGCCAACTTGGCGCGATACATCGCGGTGTCGGCGTCGCGCAGGACGTCCTCGGCGCAGGTGTACTCGATGGAGCTGGTCGCGATTCCCATGCTGGCCTGGGTCGCTATCTGGTGACCGTCGAAATCATGCACTTCCGCGAGGACCGCCTGCAGCCGCTGGGCGACCACTACCACGCCGTCAGGATCGGTGTCGGCCAGGAGGATCACGAACTCATCGCCGCCGAACCGGGCGCCAGTGTCCACCGTGCGTAGCTCCCCCATGATGCCGGCGCCGACTGCGGTCAGCACGCGGTCGCCCATCTGGTGCCCCAGCGAGTCGTTGATGAGTTTGAAGCCGTCGAGGTCGAGGAAGAGCACGGCGAACGGGGTGCGTGAACGTTGCCACAGCGCGAGGGCGTGCTCGAGCTGTTTGAGGAAGTGTTGGCGGTTCGGCAATCCGGTGAGGGCGTCGTACAACGCGCTCTTGCGCACCCTCTCTTGGAGACGTTGGGATTCCAGGGAGGCACACAGCAGCGCCGCCCAGTGGTGATAGGTCACCCGTGCGGACGTCGTGTTGATCTCGCCGACGACGGCAAGCAGGCCCCAGTCACGGTCCTTGGTGCACACCGGCACGACCACGCACAAGCCACGATCTGCCGCCGCGGCCGCCACAACGAGGGATACCGGGGGGAAGTGCTCGGCCGTGATCGTGGTGTCAAGGAGATCAGGGAGCAGACCCTGGGGGTCGTAGCTGCCGGCGACCCGGACCCGACCGGAGGACGGGCCGTCCTCCCACAGGCCGAGAACCCCGGCACGCACGTGGGTGCCGGTCAGCCATCCGAGGAGGCGCGGATCGGAGTGGCTGGCCTCGAGCAGGCCCTGGTCCACAGCGGTCTGTTCGTCGAGCAAGGCTTCGAAGAGTGTGGCCTGGCCCCGGAAGGAGAAAGCCTGCATCCCCCACAATGCGGCGGCGACGCGGGCGGCCGCCACAGGGGAACGACCGATCGTCGGCGCAGGCGAAGTCCTGGCTCGCTCGACGTACTGGGTGAGCGCGCTGACGATCCGGTGCAGCACGTTCGCGTCCGGCGCCATCCGGTGCAACGACGCCGTCAGAGCCTTCATCCGGTCTGCGGGGACGGCGGCTTCGGCGTTGAGGAGGTCTTCGATCTCAGCCGCCATCGTGAGTATGGCGTCCTCCGTGGGACCACCTGCTGCGCTGTGGGTGAGCAGCGCGTCTCGTAGCAACTCGCTCAGCTCCGTGTGCACCCTCGGCTGCGGCGCGGTGGGGATCCGCAGGACGAGATCGGCAGGGCGTCCGCCCGCCTCGTCCGGTCCGCACCCGCACGAAGCGCGCAGCGCGAGCCCCGCGGCCGGCAAGCTGTGCGGGACGTACGGCACCGCCTCCCCGCGAATCTGCGCGAGCACGAGCCGACCGGCAAGCGCACCGACTTCGTCGAAACGCTGGTTGACGCTCGAGAGCGTTGGGGTGCTGAACGACCCCGCTTCGATGTTGTCGAATGCCATGACCGCGATATCGCGTGGGATCGCCAGACCGGCGTCGGTCAACGCGCGCATGAGGCCGATCGCCGTGGAGTCGGTGGCGACCATGAGTGCGCTGGGTGTTCTGGGTGTGGCCAGCACTGCGTGGGCGGCGTGGGCGCCGCCTCGCTCAGAGTTCTCGGGGGCGGTGAACACAAGCGTGGGATCGGCCACCAGGCCGTGGGCCTCGAGCGTGCCGCGGTAGGAGGCCAGGCGTTCAGCGGCATCCGAGAGGTTCCGGTTGGTGACGAAGCCGATGCGGGTGTGCCCGTGCGCGATCAGGTGCTCGACGGCGGCCACGGTCCCGTGGTGGTTGTCGGGCAGGGCGAGCGGTGCGTCGAAGCCGTCGAGTCGCGTGCACGCGGCCACGACCGGCTTGCCGGCGTCCCGCAGGCGCTGCAGGTAGGCGCCCCCGACGGCGATCGTGATGGTAACGGCACCGTCGATCTCGGCCCAGGCGACCGGCGTCGAGAAGTCCGACCACTCAAGAAATTCGTCAGGGCCGGTGCCGGGGCTGAGCGTCTGGACGAGCACGACGCGACCGCCGACGGCGCTGACCTCGCGGGTGAGACCGACAAGCACTTCACCGAAGAAACTCCCCCCCGTGCCTTGCGTGAGGACCAAGACGGTCGTCGGCCGGGTCATCTTCCGCCCTTCTCGGTGGACTAGGTGCCCGCCGTGTCGTGTATTCGCTTACCAATATGTAGCGCAGGGGACACAGTCGCCGCAGGTGATTCCCCAAAGTACTTCGCTGGAACGTGCACGTCTCGGCAATGCAGGACTGTGATCAAACGGGAGCCGCGGAGTTGAGCCCAGAGACGTGGCGAACGACTGGGGCCGTTGTTGAGCGTGGTGTTGTGACATGAGGCGGCCATCGCGTGATCCTTCAGAAGACTCACCAGGGATAGGGGACTGCCCCCGTTCGCTTCCCGTGGTCGGCTCGCCACTCGCGGAGGGCTGCTTCGGTACGCCGAGGAACGCCCGTTCTGCCACGGCGACGGCCATCGGTGTCGGCTCGCCACCCAACTGGAGCAGCCACGTGGGCACGAGCAGGATGCCGCGTTCACTGCTGAGGCCGGGCCAGTCCGAGCGCCGCTCCGGTCGCCACGCAATCGGGTGTGGGGGCGCAGCCTCGTTGGCGACTGCCCGGCAGATGACGGCCATCGTTGAGTTCAACGGGGAAGCCCCGAACCGGCCTTGTGACTGACCTTCTTCGCGACGCCTGATCAGGCAAAGACCCCGCACCCGAGAGGGACCGACCGCGACGCCCCTGATCCGGACGAAGACCCAAGGATCGTTCTGCGGGTCGATCAGCGCACCGGAGTGGCTAGCCGTGAAGCGAATCGAACGAGATACCCGTCGGGGTCTTGGATCAGGAACTGGGACACTCCGGCCTCTGTGCCACCCGTTTGGTACCACTTGTTCTCAGGCGCCATGAAGAGCGGCCAGCCGGAGGACGAGAGCCGTTCGACCAAGGGCATGATCGCCGGCACGGTGACTTGGAAATTCACACCGCGGCCGAGTGGCCTCTCGAGAGTGCCAGGGACCCAATTGCGACCGACTCCGATCTGCTCGAGCATGATGTGCGCCGTTCCAGAGTGAAGATACGCGAAACCCTCCTTCGGCCTGTCATAGAGAACCTCGAATCCGCAGAGTGCGACCCAGAAGTTGAGGGTAGCGGCGAGATCGGTGACCAATAGTTCGGGCACAAGACCTGGAGATATGGGGCCACATCTCCCGATGCGGAGTTCATGTCTCCCATTGTGGTGCCGTTCAGTCCAACGGTAGGTGCACGTACGCCGAACCGCTGGCGGCTCAAGTCGCGACCCTCGCCATGCCCTGGCCATCCCCGCAGAACGATCCGCGCCCGGGAGCGGGGCGCCTGTCGGGCCCACCATTGCCCACGAAGTGTTTCGTAGCCGTCGGGCGTTCCCTTGACCGGGCATTCATGCGCGCTGTCCGCGGCTACCGGGTGAGTGCGCCGGGGGCGGGGCCAAATGGCCGAATCTGGGATGAGGGGCTCACCCTAGGAAGTACTCGCGCCGGCACCGCGTTGCAGGAGATTGAGAGGACCCAGACGAGGAGTGCGACGTGGCCGAGACGAGTGACTGGAACGCGAAGACCATCGCTGAGTTCCGGGCGAACGAAGGCCGAGTGGGCGGCGTGTTTGAAGGTGCACCCATCACGCTCGTGCATCACCGGGGACGCAAGAGTGGCCGCGACTACGTGTCTCCGATGATGTACCTGGCCGATAACGTTGATACCGCGACCATCTATGTCTTCGCGTCAAAGGCCGGTGCCCCAACCCATCCGGACTGGTATTACAACCTCAAGTTTGCGGGTGTGGCCTGGGTGGAGGTGGAACCGATACCTTCCAAGTGACGGTGAGTGAGCTCGCGGGTAAGGAACGTGATCGCGTCTACGAGAAGCAGGCGCGCCGCTACCCCGGCTTCGCGCAGTACGCCAAGAAGACAGCTGGCATCCGCACGATTCCGGTCCTTGCGCTTCGACGAGCCTAGAGCGTGTCTCCGAGGTTGAGCGGACTTCTGCTGTCGGCGAACGTCGGGCACACCGTGGCGAGGTCAGGTGTTCCCCTGGTATGGCCGACGGTTATGAGCCCCTGGATGCGTACTCAACCGCCGTAGTACGTGTGGCGGAGCGCGTGCTGCCGAGTGTGGCGAGCCTCCGCGTTCTTACACGCAGAGGAGACGGCGTTGGCAGCGCAAGCGTCCTGAGCTCAGACGGATTCCTGCTGACCAGCGCCCATGTCGTCGAGGGCGCCGATACGGCTGAGGCCGCTTTCACCGACGGGACGAACATCGGCGCCGACGTGATTGGGCGTGATCCGCTGTCCGACCTCGCCGTGCTGCGGGCCCAAGGCGCTGTACCCGCACCGGTGATGCTTGGCGACGCCGCCAAACTGCGCGTCGGGCAGCTCGTCGTGGCCCTGGGCAATCCACTCGGGCTCGCGGGCAGCGTCACCGCGGGCATCGTCTCGGCTCTGGGACGTTCCCTGCCGACGCGCGCCGGTCGCGTTGTCGACGAGGTGATCCAGACCGACGCTGCGCTCAACCCGGGGAGCAGTGGCGGCGCCCTCGCAGATAGCTCAGGACGCGTGGTCGGAGTCAACACCGCAGTTGCCGGCATCGGCGTCGGATTGGCTGTGCCCATCAACGACACGACCCGCCGGATCATCAGCACGCTCATGGCCCATGGGCGGGTACGCCGGGCATGGCTCGGGATCGTCGGCGCGTACACGGCACTTCCTGCGGCCCTGGTCACCAAGACCGGGCGCACCAGCGGGCTGCACGTCGCGCAAGTGATGCCGCAGAGTCCTGCAGCACGGTCGGGTCTGCACGTCGGCGACATCGTGGTATCGGTCGCTGGTGAGCCGATCGGGTCGGCCACCGCGCTCCAGCGCACGATGGTCGAGGACGCGATCGGACGCCGGCTTGAGATCACGGTGTGGCGCAACGGCGCGCTCGTGGACGTCATCGCCGTCCCCCGCGAGCTCACCGACGCGTGACCACCGACACCCTCTTGTGCGTGGCTGACGCCGCTGTTCGGCTTACGGTTGGAACGTGCACCAGTGGGCGCGTAAACGGTTCGAGAAAGCTCGCGTCGGGCGGCTGGCCACGACCACCTCGACCAGTCGCCCGCACCTTGTCCCTGTCGTCTTCGCCCTTGTGGGAGACAACGTGTGGACTGCCGTGGATGCGAAGCCAAAATCAACCCGTGAGCTCCGCCGGCTGCGAATATCGAGTCGAACCCGCGAGTGAGCATGCTCGTCGACCAGTACGAGGACGACTGGTCTGCACTGTGGTGGGTCCGGGTCGACGGGGACGCGACGGTGTGTCGGTCGACGCGGAGGATGGGCGCCTCGCGCTTTCCGCCTTGGCGGCGAAGCACCCGCAGTACGCGGCGCAGGTACCTGCGGGCCACTGGCTCCTAGCCAAGGTGATGGGAGCGGGGCAGGTCGTCTGCACGAAGGCGATCCCATTCGTCGTGGTCTCCGGTGACGCCGCGGAGGTCTCGCGATGACCACCACGTCGCAGCCTGGGTCGATCACGAACCCGCGAGCGACGTCGAGGTCGACGCTACACTCGCGCGGCTCAGGTCGGGCCCTCGGCGGGGAGTAGGGCGTGGCAGTAGGTGGTGGGAGGTCGCGGCGCTCGAGCCCGATCGTTTCCGGCGCTGCACATTTCCCTCGATCTACGCGAGAGTCCCTTCGATCCTGCCGGAGAACGGCCCACCACTACACGGACTCGAGCTGGAAGTTCCTGTTCTATGCTCGGCCGGGGCACCACACCCGGCTCGTGGTCAGCGGCTGGGGATACGGCGCCGTCACGTTGGGCGCCCACATGACAACGAAGTGCGCCTCAACGAGTGGCTGAAAGTCCGTCACTCGATCGCTCACGAGGACGAAACCCTGCCGGCCGTCGCGGTGCTTCAGCCCGTGAGAAACCGACCCCTCCACCCCGCCTGATCCCTTGCTGCGACTCATTGATGCGATCCAGTGCCGTGACTTCTTCAAATGGATCGTGAGGGTCACCGGGAATGCCCTCGCAGCCCACTTCTTGGCACCAACCGTGCTGGGGAAGTAGCGTCCCAGACGCCGCGCGCTGGTGACCTGGACGGCCCACGACGAGGACGACAACGCATCGCAACCCCGACTTCATCTTCGGATCAGAAACGGTTAGCCTTCCGCAAACCGATTGAACAGATTAGAGCGCTCCTGTTGCGTTGACCGCTTGGATCCGCCGATCGGCGCCCGGTGCCCGATTGACTATCGGTCTCCACTTGCTTTGGAGCCAGTGACATACGGAAGAGACTCGGCCAGGGTGGTCATCCGGCTGTTCTCGGTCAGCGGTCCCGTGCCGACCCGGTCCAGATGCACCGCGTGTAAGTCAGGCGTTCCCCATGCTTCGGTTAAGGGTGGCGATGCCGTCGGTCAGCTGCACTGTGCGGCCGGCCTCCGCAGCCTGCCGTGCGCCCGCTGACACGATGACTGCCGCGGCGCCTTCAGCCCCACCGGAAGCGGTGCGCTACCGCTGGCCGCGCAATGGATCAGGTCGGCCATAGCGGCACGGACGCTCTCCGCATACACCTCGCCCTTAGCCGGTGCGCCGCCAAGCGTGAGCTCGATCCGCGCATGGTGAGGGATGGTCAGTTGTGCGCCCCTGCCACGAGCTTGCGAAGAACTGTTGGCATCACGATCGACCGTGGCGCTGACGGCGCCGTCAGCGCCAAGCCTGAAGCCCTCGACGTACAGCAGTTCGGCGGCCCGAGACGGCAGCCCCTCGACCAGGTCGGCTCCGGCGTCATCGGTCCAAGCGTCGATGACAGCATGCACCGGGATCCAACCCTCGACGCGGACCTCCGCCGTGCCGTGGTCGAGGCGCATTAGCTGGCGCTCGCAGCGGTGGGCGTGGGTGAAACCGTGAGTGTGGCTAGCCAGCACGCCTCCGGGATGGCGAGCAGTCGCGCTGACGAGGTCCACGACGCCGTCGTCACCACGCCGGGCAACCATGGCCTGGACCGAGACGGGGGCGCTGCCGACCAACAGGTGCGCGGCGTCGAAGAAGTGCACCCCGTGCTCCACGAAGATCCCACCGCTCTGCGTCTCGTCCCAGAACCAGTGACCGAGGGGAAGGTCCTCATCGCTGGCGTCGTTCTCGAAGCAGAAGCGCTGCACGGGGCCGAGCAGTGCCCCACCGAGCTGGGTAAGTGCCCGCAAGATCGGGTTGTAGTGCAGCACGTGATCGACGACCAGAGCACGGTGAGCCCGCTGCGCGGCGTCAGCCACCTCAACCGCGTCTGACGCCTCGGTCGCGAGGGGCTTCTCGCAGAACACATGGCGGCCTGCTTGGAGTCCAGCCAACGCGATCGGTGCGTGTGTGACCGGAGGAGTAGCGACGACGATGACGTCGACGCCATCGTCGTTCAGCAGGTCGCGCCAGTCGTCGGTGGCTTTGGCTTGATGGGGGCTGGCGAGTGCCTGAGCCGCCTCAAGGCTGAGGTCGGCAACATTCCGAAGCTGGACGCCGGGCAGGTTCTGCACGGCGTCCAGCAGGAACGCCGCGAACCGCCCGGCGCCGACCACTCCGAGCCCCAGGGGCGCTGCAGTCGGGCTCACGGGTGGTCCAACGAGGTTATGCCGAATTTGGCCTCGGTTGCAGGAAAGACGACGTTCGAGACGACGCGGTCGCACTCGCCCGTAATCTTGGGGGTGGTGCAGAAGGTTGCCACGACAGTACTAAACCGGTTTAGGTTTCCCAAGTCAAGTCTGGCTTCAACTCATCAGAGATGCACGCTGTTCCAAGCCCGTCGGAGCCGCGCCGCCCCGTATTAGAAGG
>Ga0209226_10001380_pt1 | contig 11057 bp, 13 predicted proteins | sample BarGraNGADG00212_2_FD_184497 | JGI IMG/M metagenome (GOLD analysis project Ga0209226, IMG submission 184497) | Arctic peat soil microbial communities from Barrow, Alaska, USA - Barrow Graham LP Ref core NGADG0011-212 (SPAdes) (version 2) | ecosystem: Environmental > Terrestrial > Soil >...
GATACCACTTGCGCGCGGGAGGAGATACACTCGCATAGGTCAGCGCGCAGGCGGCGCCCCCGATCACGCCGTATGTCAGAACCAGCCACCAGACCTGAGGAAGACGACCGACCAGGGCCGCCAGTCCATAGGAGGCAAAGAACAGGATGGCGCCGGCGGAAGAGACCTGCCTAGGACCAAGTTTATCCTGCAATCTACCCGCAGGCACCATGGACAGTGCAAAGACGACCATGAACACGGAGTAGGGGAGCGCCGACATCGCCGTCGTCCAGCCAAACCTCTCCACAAGGGGACCGATGTAGACGCCCCACGTATAGGAGAGGCCTCCCATGAGGCCAAGCAGGAAACCGGCAAACGGGATTCTCCACCTGGTCCGGAGCAGGTGCTCGGATGTTTGCTCTTTGGCTGTCGGCCGTGCAGGGGACTGGTGGGTGCTGTTCATTTCGTTCCTCCTGCAGAGCGAGTGTGCTTGAGTTTGCATGCACCAACGGTACGCAACCCCTGGATAGCCCATATGGCCCGTAATGCACGTGCATCCAGCCTACTCTGGCCCTGGCGCATTGTCAAGTTTAGCCGTTGAGAAGGGGCTGAGATGGCTGACCGTGGGAGGGCGAAGCACTGAGTGGTAGATCGCATCGTTCACTCGGCAGCAGATTGCGCACGTCCACTTCCGTCGCTATCCACTAGAATTATTCCACTGGAATAGCGCCGGGAAAAGGAGAGGCGACTTCTCCAGAGGGACCTCCAACATTCTGTCATCCTTCCCCTCCATGTTGGACGAGTCGATGCGCGGTCTATCCGTTTCTGGAGAATCGCCTATCATTATCGAGAAGACTAATGAAAGCAGTCGTAGATTCTAAAGGAGTCATGCAGAGTTTTTGCGAAGGCTAGAATGCTGGGAGTCGAATGAATAATATCGAGGAGGCATTGACATGCAAAGAATCGGGTTAGTTGTTCTGATTATTGTTATGGTTGTATTCTCAAGCGCCTGTTCCAACAAGGGTAAGACGCCAGAACCAGTAGTCCCGCCTGAATCAGTAGTCTCAACAAACGATTTGAGCGGGACTTACACCGGCACAATGACTCTCGACAAGATCAATGAGACTTTTATCCTTTCTTACCGGACACCAAAGGAAAGGGAAATTATTGCAAAGGCTGTCAATGCTGAGGTGGCAAAGTCTGCGGATAGCATCATGGCCAATGCCAATGAAAATGTTGTAACAGGAATTAAATCTCTTGCTAAAGAAGGCAGCCTGACCTTGAATATCTCGAAAAACGACACATCGACGAATATGGCAAGCGGTGACTACATGTTTATTACTATTGCGTATAACAAGCTATTACCTACTTCTTCGGATTACGGCCCTTACTGGGCGTTGTTCAATGACAAGAGGAACGGAGATATGAGTATCAACGTGGACTCTAAAGAAATACACCTCTCAAACAGCAACAACTATGGTGAAGAGGGCGGGACCACCTTCGGGTACAAACTGGATGGCAGCATAAGCGGAACGAAGATAACCGGAACATGGTCGCAGCTTTGGGATGGTACTGAGGTATACGGGGGCAAATTCGAGGTCGAAAAGACTGCTTCCTAGGTACTTCTTGGCCTTCCTCGCCCTCAGATATGCTTGTGCCTTGACCATCATGAGCTCCGTTCCCGCTGCTCCTTTCTCATCTCAAGGACCAGCAGTATTCTGTCACCCTTCACGTCCTTTTTCTCATGAGTTGACGGAGCCAGTTCATATACATCTTAGATGAGTCGATGCGCGATGAGGAGGAACGTGCGATGTGGTGTATGATGAAGTAGACAGCTGTGACAGATACACGAAGCAACACGCAAGGAGGCAGCGATGCCAATTCCGACCAACAAACAGCAACTGCTGGATGAGGCTCAGAAGAAGTACGAGGCACTGGGGCGGCAGGTCGCCTCGTTCACGCCGGAGGAAATGGTTCGGCCGGGAGTCATCGGCACCTGGTCCATCAAGGATATCCTGGCACACCTGTTGGAGTGGCAGACGATGTTGATGGGCTGGTATGAGGCAGGGCTACGCGGCGAGAAGCCGGCTGTCCCGGCCGAGGGGTACAACTGGAGTCAGCTGCCTGAGCTGAACCAGGCTATCTACGAGCGGTGCCGGGACGCAGCGCTGGACGACGTCAGGAGCCAGCTGGACGCATCGCACAGGCACATGCAGGACGTGGTCGCATCACTATCCGAGGAGGAGCTGTTCACGCCCGGGCGCTACGCCTGGATCGGTATCAACACGCTGGCTTCTTACGTCGACTCGTGTGCCGGCGCTCACTACCGATGGGCCCGGACAGGGATCCGCAGCGGGGCGAAGGTCTGGTCCGGTGAGACGCCCGCAGCGAAAATGACGAAGCGCGCTGCTGCTGGCACGGGCACACGCGTGGCAGCGAAGGTGCCGAAGAACGCGACCGCCCTACTGATCATCGACGTCCAGAGGGAACTGTTCGAGAAGACTACTCCCATCTACGAGGCTGAGAAAATGCTCGCAAACATCCAGCTCCTCGTGGACAAGGCTCGTGTGGCGAAGGTCCCGGTGTTCTATGTCCAGCATTCCAGTGACAAGGAGCTGGTGGAGGGGACGGACGGCTGGAAACTGCATCCAGTCCTGAAGCCGCTGATCACAGACCACTTCATCCACAAGCACCACGGCAACGCGTTCGAGGACACGCCGCTCAAAGCGGAGCTGGATGCCCTGCACATGCGCCGCGTCGTGGTGGCGGGCCTCGTGACCCACGGCTGTGTCCAGGCCACATGCAATGGTGCGCACGAGCTGGGGTATGACGTCGTGCTGGTGAAGGACGCCCACAGCAACTACAATGCAAAGGCGCGCGACGTCATCGACGAGTGGAACGAGAAGTTGAGTCACGGCATCGTGCGGCTGCAGACTGCAGCCGAGGTGAACTTTGGGGTGACCGGCACCAAGTGATCACGAGGACATGAACCGCGGAACGAGCCCAACTCGCATTCCTGCCTCCATGATGGCGCCCTGCGGCATGAACTGTGGGATCTGTGTAGCCTACCTGCGCCCGAAAAACCACTGTGCCGGGTGCCTGGCCGAAGAGGGGCCAAAGCAGAAGCATTGCCTGGTCTGCAGTATCAAGACGTGCACCAGGAGGACCGAGGGCGCCACGTTCTGCTTTGGCTGCGTCAAGTGCCCGTGCCGCAGACTGCGACAGCTGGATCTGCGCTATCGGACCAAGTACCGCATAAGCATGATCGAGAACCTTGACCGCATCCGCAAGCTGGGACTGGACCAGTTCATGGTCATCGAAAACACCCGCTGGGTCTGCCCTTCTTGCGGCAGTCCCATCTGCATCCATGACCGGCGCTGTTACGCCTGCGGCGCGCAGTACGAACGGACGGGGAGCGGGGCAAGCCTATAGTCAGCGCAGGCGTTCCGCCGGCATACAAGCTCGCGTACTAGTTGACGATGAAATCCCCTGTCATCGTTGTCGGGAGCATATCACATCGGAAGAAGTAGGTTCCCGGCGTTGTCGGCGCATCGAACGTGTAGGTGAGGGTCGACACGCCGGTCGTCATTCCTCCTATGTTGATGACGGTTGTCGCCGCCGCTGACGTGTAGAATGAAACATTGTGTCGGATGCCGTTGTCGTTGTTGATGAACGTGATTGTCGGGCGCGCGCCTGCAGACACCGTAATAGTGCTGGTGTCAAATGCCATCCCCGCTGCTGTGACGGTGATATTGTTGCCGCCCGTCGACGGGGCTGGGCGTGGGGGTCGGTGTCGTCTTGGCAGCACAGCCGGCAAAGAACGCGACGAGCGCGACCAATGGGATGAGAGCGAACATGCTTCGTTTATGCAGCATGAGGTACCTCCTTTGAACTACAAACCTTCGTGCGACGCAAAATCAATCGTCGTGTTCACAAGGAATCTGCGTGTAGTATACTCAGTACATCGACCACCTCCATGAAGAATGGAGGCCTTTGCTGCCTGATGCTGTTCAGGACAGACGACTTCGGCGACATAGTCAATGGTTTCGTGGAACCAGTGATGCGGACGGCATGGATGGACGACAAGGGGGAGAAATGAACGACCCGGTGACAGACAAGAAGATGAAGGAGATCGTCAAGGACAAGTACGGGAAAATCGCGGCAGGTGCTGCCTCTGGATGTGGCTGCGGATGCCGCCCCATGCCGGAGGAGGCCATCAGCAACATCAGCAAGGGTGTCGGGTATTCGGATGCGGACCTTGCAGTGGTCCCGGAGGGCGCAAACCTGGGCCTCGGCTGTGGCAATCCCCTCGCGTTCTCGGCCCTGAAGGAAGGGGACGTCGTCCTCGACCTGGGTTCCGGCGCAGGATTCGACAGCTTCCTTGCCGCCCGCAAGGTCGGAAAGACCGGCAAGGTCATCGGCGTGGACATGACACCGGAGATGATCGCCAAGGCGACAGCCAACGCGAAGGCAGGCAACTTCGACAATGTGCAGTTCGTGCTAGGAGACATCGAGGCTCTGCCCCTGCCCGACAACTCGGTCGACGTCGCCATCTCAAACTGCGTGATCAACCTTGTGCCGGACAAGAAGAAGGTATTCCAGGAACTGAACAGGGTCCTGCGACCGGGCGGGCGGTTCATGGTCTCGGACCTGGTGCTGCTGAAGGAACTGCCGGAGCAGGTACGAATGTCTGTGGAGGCTTATGTCGGGTGTGTTGCGGGGGCTATCCTGAAGGACCAGTACCTGGCGATCATACGCAGCGCCGGATTCGAGGACGTGCGTGTCGTCGATGAGTCTTATGCCGCGGTCGATCTAGCTGACCTGGAGGTCCATGAAGTTGCAGAGCGATGTGTCGGCACGGACAAATCCCGTATCGACGACTTGATCCATTCGGTCGCAAGCATCAAGGTCCACGGCGTCAAGAAAGCGGCACGCTGAACAGGAGGAGGCTGCCGCTTCAGGGCGCAGGTTCATAGAATGCGGGAACTTCCCGGGAACGCACATCGTCCTAGCAGTGAACATGAAACGCGATTGGCCGAATAAAGGCAGGCGCACATTCTGACATTGAAGCACAGGAGGTATACCATGAAGAAGAGATTTGCTTTTGTTGCACTGCAGTCCATCGCCATCGTGGCCATTGCAGCCGTCATCGCTTTTTCGCCGGCCATCGCAGCACGACAGACCGTCAAGGCTGACACAACACTGACCGTTCCGACACCGACCGTCAGCGTGACCGGCACCGGCAAGGTCACCGTCAAGCCGACCATCGCACATATCAACTTCGGCGTCTTCACCCACAACGACACGGCAAATGGCGCCCAGACTGCGAACGACGCCATCGTGGCCAAGATCACTGCCGCCCTCAAGGCTGCAGGCATCAGCGAAGATGACATCCAGACCACGGGATACAGCCTCCAGCCCAGGTGGGTGTGGGACAAGACCAACGAGAAGAACATCCAGGACGGCTACGACATGAACCACAACATGATGGTCACTGTCCGTGCGATCAAGGATGCCGGCAAGACCGTCAGCCTCATCGCTGACAACGGTGCCAACACGGTCGACGGCGTCTCCTTTGACGTCGATGATGCGACCCTCGAGCAGACCAAGCTCACCGCTCTCAACCTCGCCATGGCCAGCGCCCGCAAGAGGGCGGACGTCGTCGCCAAGGCGACCGGCAAGACCATCCTGTCCGTCCAGACGGTCGTCGTGAATGAGAACAGCTATACTCCCTACCCGATGTACAAGGCAGCCGACACGGCCGTCGGTTCAGGCAGCGCACCAGCCCCTGTGGAAGCCGGGACGGTGGACGTTCTGATCAGCGTCAACGTCACCTACGTGTTCTAGAATCATCACGATTTCGTCCCAACGAACCCCCGCCTCGTGCGGGGGTTTTGCATTACGCAGGAAGCAGTGTGCCAGAAGCTGCAGGAGATGGATTCCCGCCTTTGTGCTTCATCGACAACGGGAACTCTGGCGCAACCGCAACGTCCTAGCAGTGAACATGAAACGCGACTCGCCGAATGAAGGCGGACGCACACTCTGCTTGTGTACTACAGGAGGTATACCATGAAGAAGAGATTTGCTTTTGTTGCTTTGCAGTCCATCGCCATCGTGGCCATTGCTGCCGTCATCGCCTTTTCACCGGCCCTTGGTGCCAGACAGCTTGTCAAAGCCGACACGTCGACCGTTGTTCCCACCGTCAGCGTGACGGGCACCGGTAAGGTCACTGTCAAGCCGACCATCGCACGCATCAACTTCGGTGTCTTCACCCACAATGACACGTCCAGCGCCGCGCAGACCGAGAACGACGCCATCATGGCCAAGATCACGGCAGCCCTCAAGACCGCCGGCATCAAGGAAGACGACATCCAGACCACCGGATACAGCCTTCAGCCCAGGTACGTGTGGGACAAGACCACTGAGAAAAACGTTCTTGACGGCTACGACATGAACCACAACATGACCGTCGTCGTCCGCGCCATCAAGGACGCCGGCAAGACCGTCAGCCTCATCGCTGATAACGGAGCCAACACCGTCGACGGCATCTCCTTCGAAGTCGACGATGCGACACTCGAGCAGACCAAGCTCGCAGCCCTCGAGCAGGCCATGGCCAGCGCCCGCAAGAGAGCGGACGTCGTCGCCAAGGCATCCGGCAAGACTATCCTTTCCGTCCAGACAGTCGTCGTGAATGAGAACACCTATACACCGTACCCGATCTACAGGAACGACATGGCTCTGACCGGCAAGGAAAGCGCCCCAGCCCCAGTGGAAGCCGGGACCATGGACGTCCTGATCAGCGTCAGCGTCACCTACCTGTTCTAGAACCTGCAGCATACCGACACCAGCAAAATCCCCGCCTAGCGCGGGGGATTTGCTATGAACCTGTTTGCCGGATATGCACACATTGACGAGTGGCCAGAGCGGAATCTTCAACATCTCTTGATGAATGTGGACGATAGCGTACAGTACTATCAGACACAGACACGGGAGGTACGATATGCCGACTTGGCTGTTTCAGGGGAGTCCCAAGGACTTTCCCGCCTTCGATGATTATCTTCGCAACTATGCCGAGATCTCATGGCATGTGCGGCAGAAGCGCGCCGCAGAAGAGATCTACCCGGACGACGAGGTGTACATCTGGCGCCTGGACGGCAACCACCCGGGGACCGGCGGCATCGTCGCGCACGGGATTCTGACGACAGAGGCTCACGTCATCCTGGACGAGGGCAAGAAATCGTGGGTGAGTCATCCGCCGGGCCCGATGGTCCCTTCGGTCGACATTACCCTTGACGACGTCCGTCTGACGCCCGAGGAAGGATGCCTGACACGGGCGGCCCTGTTGCAGGACGCGGAGCTGTGGAACATGCACGTCGTCCAGTCCCCACACCTCACCAACTACAAGCTGACCCCCGAACAAGAGGAACGGATCGCCACTCTCTGGCGCGCTGCGAAGCGATAGGGATACGCCCGACCTAAGATAAACGCATAACATCTTGATGAGGGGAGACCATGAACCATCAACCATCATCTACACCGGACAGCACGGCGACGCCGCGACCGACCGAGGTCCGGCTGAAACCGCCGGCAGCACAGCTGCAGGGCAGGCCGGCGCCATTCGACCCGACCCAGATCGCAGGCGCCGTCGCCTATGGCATCCTGTTGTACCTTGGCATCCTCTACGGACTCAGTCTTCTGCCCGGGACCGCCGGCATGACTCCTCGTCTGCAGCGTACCATCGCTCTCATCGGCAGTCTGTTGCTCACGGGCGCTGTCTTCGGTGTGATGGCTGTCCTGCGTGACCGTCTGGCGCGCCACCCGACCGGAGCAATCCCTGAACAGGTTATCAGGCTGGATGACGCTCTCCACTGGCTGGTTCCTGCTGACCTCATGCTGTCTTATGCGGGCCCTATGACTATGCTTCGCCTCAACCTGCTGGACCTGCTGGCCACGGCAGACAACGCACAGCAGCGGGTGCCCGCAGCCACGTATGCTGCATGGCCTGCCCCGCTCGACCACCTGGCGGCAGCCGTGTTCACCACTTACTATGGCATGCCGAACCCCGATGTCGACCCGTTTGTCTCCCAGGATACCGTGGAACTCGGACGGTACCTCGCGGAGCGCCACCAGGCCTGACCGGACGGAGTCTATGTGTCAGTGGACCACATGACGAGAAATCCACAACGTGCTAGAATAAGAAAGCAATACTGTTTCGACACCAACGAACCGGCGTGACAAAGGAGATGACAGCTGTGGAACTCGACAAGGAAAAAGGGCCGATCTACTCGAGATATGACCATGACCGGTCGGACAACTATAGTGCGGTTATCGACTATGCCGCGCCACCGCGGACCAGCGAGGAGATCCAGTTCATGTTGGCGCATAAGATCACGCCGAACCAAGCCGATCCGAACGACATGCGTCCCGGCTCCAGCCAAACGTATCAGGAAGGAACGACGACGCTCCCGACGTTCCTGCAGGCGTTGAACGCCTCGATGGCTCAGCGGACTGCTCGGCAATCTGTTGATGGTCAGAACAACGCGAACCAGGCTCCGTACGGGGCCAGCCAGCGCCGGAATACCAAGCGAACCCCAGCACAGAACACGGCTGCACTGGTCGGCGTCGTCATCTGGGTCCTGTTCATCATCGTCGCAATGCTGATGAGCTTTTTCGGGAAATAGGGGTGGTCCCGGGGACGTCCCTATGCTGCTCTCCTGGCTGCTTTCCGATACTTGGCTGATGTCCGTGCCTGCCCGGGCGGCGGACGTCCTGCTGATGGCGGTCACGCTGTGGCTGGCTTCGCGTTGGTGCCGCAGCAAACAGGGGACTTTCGGCAGGGCTCTGCTTGTCTCCGCACTGAACGGAGTTCTCGGCATTGGACTATATGCCCTGTTCGTATGGGTGCGAGATACGGGCGCACTGCCCTGGCGTAACCCATTGTGGCTCATCGAGATGTTCCTCATCGCTCAGACCGTGCTGTTCGCCGTCCTCATCCTCGTCGCTTACCGACGCGATCGGTGGCGTTCCATTAATGTGGCTCTCGTCGCTCTCACCCTGACGGGCATCATCGAGGCTGGCCTCATTCTGCTCCTGTCCCTCCTGGCACCCCACACCACAGACCTGCAGCGCTGACGGTGCTCTCCCTTCCTTCGCCGGGACGACAAAACGCGCTCTGTCCGTCATTCCCCCGAGCCCTTCTGTCCCTCGCATCCTTTTGTCCAAGATGTGAGGTGTTCTTCAAGGCCCCCAGCACTTTCTTCCCATGCCCCCAAGTATGTTAGTCCAATACGAGGGGTGCTTCTGAGGGGCGCTCCTGAGGGGTGCTTCCCACGAGCATATTGGTGCAATGCGAGTGGCGCTCTGCCGCGCAGGCCGGAATCCAGTCTTGGCTCCTTGTCTGGGAGACATTGATGACCAGGTCAAGCCAACCCAACGTGTATGTACCACCAGGGGCGCAATTACCAGCTGACCCCATAGCTGATGAGGCAATACGTCCGCTTGACAAGATGCTGCGCTCGCGTAGACTGCGCAAAGGACAACAACTTCGGACCAAACGACAGAGGCAATGGTGGACCAAGACAGTGGGTCGGAGCGACACAGTACCCTGTGGCGTCCGAGCAGCTGATTCTGGTCGTCTTTTTTGAAGCGTGACGCAATCATCCCTCGCGCTTGCCAGCGGCCTGACGAGTATGTCTCCTGTTCTATCATTCCTTTGCTGGAGGTCAGTGCCGTGAGCACTCCCATTGCCCCAACCGAAGTTACAAAACGCAAACACGATGAGATCCCGGCTCAGATGTCGAAGCTTCTCGCGTCTTTTGCCTGCACGGATTCAGCCGCCGTCATGAAGCAGCTTGGCACAAGCCCTTCCGGGCTCACCGACCGTGTGGTTGGAACACGTCTGGTCCAGTATGGCCACAATGAGGTCGCACGCGAAAAGCGCGTTTCCCCACTCAAACGACTGATCGCTATTCTGTCTAACCCGCTCTCCATCCTGCTGATCATCCTGGCGGTCATCACTGCCGTTACTGGTGGCGGTCCCGGCGTCTATATGATCCTTATCATGGTCATCCTTGGCGCCGCTCTGCGCTTCTTTCAGGAGCAGCGATCAGACAACGCCGCCGAGGCCCTTCAGAAGATGGTCACGACGACGGCGACGGTCATCCGGGGCGGCGACACGAAAGAAGTTGCCCTCCAGGACATCGTCCCCGGCGACCTGGTCTCCCTCTCCGCAGGGGACATGGTACCCGCCGATGTGCGCCTCGTTACCGCCAAGGACTTGTTCGTGAGCCAGGCAGCCCTCACCGGAGAATCCTTGCCCGCCGAGAAGAACGCCGACGTAGTGGATCCTTCTCAGACGGATGTGCTGAGTATGCCGAATCTGTGCTTCCTGGGAACGAACGTAGAAACGGGCTCTGCAACGGCGGTTGTCGTGCAGACAGGCAAGGAGACCTACTTCGGGTCTCTCGCCAGCAGCATCGTCGGTCACCGCGATATGACCAGTTTCGACAAAGGCGTCAACAACTTCACCTGGCTGATGATCAAGCTAATGCTCGTCATGGCGCCTGCCGTGTTCCTCATCAACGGCCTGGTGCGGCACAACTGGATGGAGGCCTTTCTCTTTGGCCTCGCTGTCGCTGTGGGGCTGACCCCCGAAATGCTCCCAATGATCGTCACCGTCAACATGAGCAAGGGCGCTGTCGTCATGTCGCGCAAGAAGGTCATCGTCAAGCGCCTGAACGCCATTCAGAACTTCGGGGCCATGGATGTCCTGTGTACCGACAAGACGGGCACCATCACGCAGGGTCGCGTCGAGCTGGAAAAACACGTGAATGTCCTGGGAAACGAGGATGGACATATCCTGGACATGGGATTCCTCAACAGCTACTATCAGACCGGCCTGAAGAACCTCATGGACGTTGCTATCCTGGCTCACCTTGACAAGGCCCGCGAACTTGTCGAGGAGGCAAAGTACCACAAAGTGGACGAGATCCCATTCGACTTCACGCGCAAGCGCATGTCCGTTGCCGTGACGGACGGCGGCGGGACCGATCTCCTCATTTGCAAGGGAGCCGTCGAAG